>ERZ1740067.31-NODE-31-length-110515-cov-42.867563_pt1 | contig 110515 bp, 116 predicted proteins | sample MGYA00581736_ERZ1740067 | MGnify/ENA primary metagenome ERZ1740067 (study PRJEB43018, sample SAMN04849236) | marine metagenome | isolation source: floating plastic debris | place: Pacific Ocean | collected 2008-08-27 | study: EMG produced TPA metagenomics...
GCCGCACGCAAAGTCTGACACCAGATGCAACGCGAAAGCTGCGATGGGGCTGGGTGTACGGTTGCGCGATCGATGAAAGATTTGAGCCTGGAGGGCGTCATTCGGTGCAAGAAGCCGAAGACGACAATTCCAGACCAGTTGCACACATGCCCGCCGGACAAGGTGAGCCGCCAGTTCAAGGCACCGGCACCGAACATCCTTTTGGGCAGCGATTTCACCTACGTGGCGACCTGGCAGGGATTTGTGTGAGCCGCCTTAGTCAGTGGCGATTTCGCGCGACGTATCGTTGGCTGGCGGGTCAACCGAACGGATCATGCCGGGTTTTTTGGGATGGAGTTGAGCAAGCTGTTCATAAACGCCAACCGGGTGCTGGTTTGGTGCATCATTCGGATCGCTGTTCGCAATACTCATCTACTCGCTACACCAATGATCGGCCGAAGCCGAGATCGAACCGTCTGTCGGCAGCCCATGGGATTGGTATGACAACGCCCTGGTTGAGACAATCAACAGCCTTTTCAAGGCCGAAGTCATTCATCGGCCCATGGCGGAGCTTTGATGCCATCGACCACGCCAGCCTTAAACGGGTGCATTGGTTCAACCGGTGCCGTCTGTTGGAACCCATCGGAAACATATCCCACCAGCAGAGGCCGAGGCCAATCTCTACACTGCTCCCAAAAGATCAGACATGGTCGCTTAGCCAAGAAAAATCAGCCTCCGACAAAACAGGCGGGGTTCAAATCGCATTGGCGTATGGGCTTCTAAGGTGGGCGATACAAGGCCAGGTAAGGTATGGAGTTCCTGACTTGGCCCGTCCGTCGGAAAAGTATATTTGGTCCCTCATTTACAGGAACTTCACGCGCAAATTATGGCGTTTGTGACTGATCTGAATACATTTTTACTTCGACTTTCGAATTTTACTACACATCAATTTAGCTCTCTCGGGAGATCAAAATGCATTTTCGAACTTTTGCGTGGCGGTTTATCGCCACAATATCCTTTCTTGTCATTCTTGCCACTTCTGCCGACGCGCATGAAGCTTGGCTTCTGACACCATCTGAAATCGAAGAATTGTCGGTCGCGCCGATTCCGCCACTGTTTAGGAGCCGGCTTTTTCTGGGCATCGCCGCCACAATGGGATTTGCCGTGAGCCTTTTTGCCCTGCGCCTTGAGGCGAGTATCACCCAACTTGAAGACCGTCTTATTGCACCGTTTTCAAGGGGGTTTGCCGATGTCGCGCCACTTTTCCTCCGCTTAGGCCTTGCGTCGATGCTTCTTCTGGCGGCGTTTGGCGGTTTGCCACGACACGGCACATCCATGTGGACCACGCCAACCTTTCTGGTGCCCGACATGCAACTGGTCGGAATTGCCTTGGCCGGTGCGCTTACTCTGGTGCAATTGATCGTCGGGTTTCTTCTGCTCCTTGGTCTTCTGACACGTATCTGTGGGGCGGCATTGGTGGGATTTTCCATGCTCGGCCTGGCTGTGTTCGGAAGTGCGTTTGGGTCTTACGGCCTGCATTTTGCAGGCCCGGGCCTGATTGTGATCGCTTTGGGTGGTGGTCGGTTTTCGCTCGACCAGGCGTTTCATTCAGATCTTGGGCAAAAGGTTGCCTTCAGGAGCCGGAAGTTCCTTTGGCGCGGGGCGCAGATCCTGATCGGCATCGGCTTCGTTTATCTCGGCATTGCCTACAAGCTGCTGCAGCCGACCTTGCTTATCGCGATCCTTGAGCATGGAGAAATGCCGACATTCGGATTGCCGATGCCGGTTGTTGCACTTGTCATGACGGGTGTCGAAATTCTCTGTGGTGCCCTCTTGGTTTTGGGGCGTCTGGTGCGACCTGTCGCTCTGGCGATACTGGGGGCGATCACGTTTCTTGCGGTGGTGTTGGGGGAAACGCCCCTTTTCCACGCCAATCTCTATGGCGCACTGCTGGCAATGTTGCTTATCGGTCGGCATTTGCCTTTGCCGTTCGGCTCTGTGCAATTTCGCCGGGTGAGGGTCGCCTGATGTTGAGACGGTTCTATATGAAGGCTGCCTTCGCGCCTTGTATTCTCGCCATTTTGTTGGGAAGCGTGGTTTTCGCCGCTCCGATCGTGAATGGAAACGGGAGACCGCCGCGCGCGGTCTTTCTTGTCCTGCCGGACGACATTGAGCCGCCAAAGGTCAGCCTTCAGGTCGAGCCTTTTGCGCAGGGAAAATACAGGGTTCAGATTGACACCACCGAGTTTCAATTCACCGACATCTGTGTGGCGCAGGCACAAGCCGCGCCAATCGGGCATGCGCATGTGCATGTAAACGGAGCGAAGGTCGCGTCAGCCTACCAGCCTGTGGTCCTAATAGGTCCATTGGCCCCCGGAGAGCACGTGATTGATGTGGTGCTGCGCGGGCAGGATCATCGCGCGATATTGGGGCGCACCGGCCTTGTCCAAGGCACTGTCGAAGTCTTTGTTCCGCAACAGCCCGTCTAAGAGGGATCTCGTCTACTGCATGGCTCGATCCATCGGCCCTTTTTGACGGGTCTGGATCGCGCTAACCTGAAGTACGACTCTCATTATAAACCAATGGGTTATCTAATGGGAGGCCAGCGCATAGGCGCCCTGTATTCGAAACTCTCACTTCAGGAACGGCACAAGGCCACCTGATGGGTGGTCCCCATGGCTTGCACGTTAAGGAGGCACGGCACCGGTGCGCCAAACGCATAACAGTCGAACGCTTTTCGTCCATCCGTCTTTCATCTCGGCCGGAGGCCGTGGGCCCGGCAATCGTCAGGTCAGACGTGCTAGAGCTTGGAATTTTTGCCGTACATAACGACGACATTGTTCATCCGTGCCTCCATACCCAAGAAGGAGAGGAACAGACCTTGACGTGTCTCAGTTGACAATTCTTCGCCTGCCACCGATGTTTCTAGGCTGGGTTGGATTGCCGTCCATTCCTCTACAACGAATTGCAAGCCATCCGCGATCTGCTGGGTAGGAGGAGGGCGCACCCCCACGCTTTCGAGGCCATTGCGCAGTGCGAACAAGGTATCTTCAAAGAGCTGGATGGTCGACGAAAGCTCTGCCTTGGCTGTATCGACGTTGACCCCCGAGGCGATCAGGCAGACATCTTTCGACATCTGCGCTGCCAATGTGCGCTGGCGCCCGGCCAGATCGATGAGCAGCGCGTCTGCGTGCAAAAGAGCGACCGGATCAGCGTATTGACCGGCGATCTCACTCACCAGAACGCCTGCAGTGTTCAGCAACGGTTCGCTTTGGTCCGCAAGCATGGCGATTTTCGCTGGGTCGTTTGCGGACAATTCCGTCTCGACAGCCTGGTCCAGCAAGGGACCCCAAGCGGTGTTCAGGCTGTCGATAGCCTGAAGTGTTTGCGCACGCGTCTCTTTGCCCAAGATGCCGAAACCACGATTCCCGTTCGAGAGTGCATCGCGGATCCGACCGAACTGATCAGCAGAGATTTTCAGAACCGCGTTGCTTTCGGCGACTGCAATGCCCGCATCCAGATTGCAGGCGGAGGCGATGATACGCTGGCTCAGCGTGCTGAGCTGACCCGCTAGGTTGATACGTTCGCTTCCGCCAACATCCTGCCGGATGTTCTGCGCCTGAACGGTGTGTGTCAGCAAAAGCCCCAGTGTTGCAGCGAGGATCAGCCGGACTGCGCCCGTCAGGCCCATCCGCGCACGGGCATCAAACTCATGAAACATACGATATCCTCAATTCCGCTTGACCGCGGATGCACTGCAAGACAAAGATGGGTGGCCCTCACGAGCCACCGCTTTTCTTGATCTTGGGGTCAGATCAGGTGGGCGATTTGATCCACACTTCCGTCCGGCGGTTGATCCGACGCCCCTGATCGCTGGCGTTGCAACCTGATGGCGCAACTTCACCATAGCCGATCGACGACATCGTCAAATCTGCGAGGCGATTGCGAGCAAAGGATCTTACATTGCCCATGACTTCGGCTGCACGCCGTTCTGCAAGGGTCTGGTTGTATTCGAATCCACCTACGCTGTCCGTGAAACCGACGAATAGCACCTCGGATCCGGCGGGCTGTGTTTCGAGATACTCGACCAGCCGGGCCTTGTCGATTTGCCCGCGTTCGTCAAGCAATGCCGAGCCGGTCTGGAATCGGAATGTCGTCGACAGTCGATCGTATTCGACCATCTTTTCCAGCATCTGGCGCATGACTGCTTTCTCGAGCGGCGTGCCTTCGGCATTCTGCATGGCAATTGCCCGCACATCGCTGTTCGACTGTTCGCGTCGATCCACATTAAAGCCGATGAAACCAGCTTTGCTGATAACACCGTCGGCTCCCGCAGAGCTGGCCCAATTTACGAAATTACGGACTTCCGGGGTTATCGTGTCACCGCGTGTATAGAGATACAGGCGCCGCTGCAGCGCATATTCTTCCGTTTTGGCCGAGAATGCGTCGGGCACCATGGTGATGCCGCACTGGTTGATAATGTTGACCGTCCTAGCGCCTCGCTGGAAGGCATATCCGACCACACCGATGGCACCATCGTTTTGGTTGACAAACTGCGCCACGGAGTTGCTGTCCGCGACAATTTCGGCCTTTTGGGTCAACGCAACGTCAGCACTTCCAAAGAAGCTGCTTTCAAACGCATCTCTGCGGTTCTCGCCTACATCGCGGATCACGACCTGAACCGGCAGATCAGGTCCGCCAAGCTGTGACCAGTTCGTGATCGCACCGCTGTAAATGCCAAACAACTGCCGGACATTCAGCGTTGTAATCGGATTGTCTGGGTTGGTGATGACAACAAGGCTGTCTACGGCGACAATGTGCTCTTGGGCGGGCGAGTACATATCGCCCGCACCGGTGGCGCCAAAAGCCTGGGCTTCTTGCGGGACGATCCGGCGCGACGTGATCGCGATGTCGGATGTCTTGTCCAACAGGTCTCCAAGGCCTTCCGTGGCGCTGGTGCCAGTCACCTGGAAAGAGGCAAGCTCTTCACCAAAACCCTCGTCATTCACAAGATTGGCTACCAACTGATTGCCGAGCCCGGTGTTTCGAAGTGTGGCGGCAGCGTTTTTTGCACCTGCGTAGCCTTCCAGCAGGATGGGCATGAGACCCGAGCCAATCTCTTCCGATCCCGACATGGCGATATCGACATCTTCCTGGCTAAGATCAGGGCAAGCTTCGCCTGAACAACTGACCCGGTTTGCCGCAAGTCGCAGCTGTCCGAGCGCGGTACGAAGAATGTAGGTGTTGTCTTCGAAAGCGATTAGATCGCCCGTCATATTCACCGTGCCATCGCTGGACTTAAGCGTCACTTGTTGGGCCTGCGCGCTGCTTGCAATCGCCAAGAAGCCAGCGATTGTCATCATTCCCAGCACTCGGGTTTTGCTCGGTCTTTTCACTGTATCTCTCCAATGCCCTGCCGGGGCGTTGCTGGATTGGTGCCCTGATTCCGTTTAAGCGACTGCTGTGGGTTTTGGGCTGTTTGTCTCAAACATGCACTAAATACTCAAATGTGGGGAAATTTGGGCCAGATTGTTTCGATCTAGCGGCATAATTTTCCCGCACGGGTCGCATTCGTCACATCTAAGGTGGCAAAGCCGATATTGCCGACCGCATTTTCCTGGAGGCAAAGACCGGTTTTTCCCTCATAAAAGATACTGTATGGACTGCTCTTTCGACCAGACCGTTGGCCTTAGGAGGAGAGCGGATTCCGGCCCAGGGCAACTCTGCTGACGACGATCACCGATATGATTGGTCGCTGCCAACCAGCATTTACACGAAATGAGTCGCCGCGTCTCCGAGGGTCGCAGGGACAAACACATTCACCTGAGCGTCGCGCGCTTTGCCCAGACACGCAAATCGGCCAGCACCTTCAGTGTGATGGCGATCAGTAGCATGCATATGGTCACTTTCGAAATTGCCTCCATGGTCCCTTCGATTAGCAAAGCGTGGACCACGGTGCCCAGAACGATCACCAAGGCGAGCACCGAATGACCCAAGCGCCATGTACGCCAACGCAGTCGCAATCGCCGACGAAACGCAGCCAGAAACGCTGTGAGAAAAATCGCCCACATGGCAATCACACCCCAGGCGGAAAAAGGAGTCGGTGACACGAAAAGCAGTGCATCGACCACGTCAGGGGGACTTGTGATCCAAAGCCCCAAAACATGTGCCACCACAGCGGCGACCAAGATGCCCCCGATCATCCGATGAATGCGCCGCCCGCGCAGCGCTGGCAGGCCGGGCAGATAGCCTGCTGCCAACAATGGCTGCAGGATCATAAGCGCCATGGCGATTATGCCCGCAAAGCCCGATGCGATGTAGATGGGATTGCGCCAGGCCAGCTGCGGGCTCATCGCCGCCAGCCCAACTGGAATGGCAATCGCGGTCAGCAGGGCAACCCAGATCAGAATCTGGCGGGCTAGCCTCATCGCTGCGTGCCTTGCCTAGACCGGCTGTAGAACGAAGTGTGCCTCAAGAGTTTTGTCGGCAGCGCTTGGCATGACGGGGCGCAAGAACACCGTTTCAAACTCATCATCATCATAGGCCAGATGACCATGCGGTTGACCGAAGGCTGGAACGATTTGCGGCATCTCAAGCCGGAAGGTACCATCGGCACCGGTTAATGTGGCCCCATGGCTTTGTGGATCACGTTCGTGGCCTTCTGTTGTGTGGGCCCAGATTTGGACGCGTTGCCCGCCGAGGGGGGCGCCATCTCCGGCGCGGCGCACGGTGCCTGTCATCCAGAACCCTCCGCCGCCGATCCGATCGACTATGGGCGCACCCGGGCGATAGTTGTTGGATCCTCCCCGCATTGATGGTGTCGGCGCCAATACTTGTGCACGGGCGGGCGCGACAAGACCGTGAACACCCGCTGCGAGAATGGCGCCGCCCGTAGCCAGAAGCGTTCGACGGTTGAGTAACTCGATCGGCATTTTGATGTCTCCTTTTTTGCAAGGCGCTTTTTTTTTGCAAGGCGCTTTGGTCGCGAACCGGTCGCATTGGACAAGGCTTTGAGGAACGGTAACGCCACTGTGCTTGGTTGTGAATTAGGTCGGATCGGCCCAGGGATAAACCGTGACGCACAGTTTCGTGATGAAGTGAACGGCAGCCGATCATTGGGTTTTGCGCCCCTTTTGCCGGACAAAGCTGGCTTTGCGGTTTAAAAGGGCGCTCGCAACGATGGTATCGCGCAATGCGGGAATCTTCGTAAATGCAAAGCCCGATTTTCCGACGAAACCCGAATTCTAGTGAAAATTTAGGCAGGATTTGATCGTGCGCGGCGCATCATGCTTCTTGTCTATTGAGCGCGAGGCGGTGGCTTGCGATTATTCAGCGTGGGGATTTCTTGAGATGATGCTGTGGCCAACCTAGCAACTGCGTTGGAAATTGTGGCAGTTGACAAGGTGTTTGGGACGGGCGCCAACGCCGCCATCGCCTTGAACAAGGTCAGCTTCAGCGTTCATGACAATGAATTCTTCACGCTTCTGGGGCCGTCCGGCTGCGGGAAAACGACCCTTTTGCGCATTATGGCTGGGTTTGAAACCGTCACGGACGGGGACGTTATGCTTTACGGAAAACGCCTGTCGGATCTCCCTCCAGATAAGCGGCCTATTAACACCGTCTTTCAGAACTATGCACTGTTTCCGCACCTGTCGGTCGCGGAAAACGTGAGTTTTGGTTTACAGATGCTCGGGCGCGGCAAGGCCGAAACGGCCAAGCGGGTCGCAGATATGCTGCGCCTTGTTCACTTAGAGGCAATGGCTGATCGGAAGCCATCGCAACTCTCTGGCGGACAGCAACAGCGGGTGGCCTTGGCGCGGGCTTTGGCCCCGGCACCAAAGGTGTTGTTGCTGGACGAGCCGTTGTCTGCGCTTGATCTCAAGCTGCGTCAGCACATGCGGATCGAGTTGAAGCAGATCCAGCAGGAAACCGGCATCACCTTCATCTTCGTGACCCACGACCAGGAAGAGGCGCTAAGCATGTCTGACCGGATTGCGGTGATGTCTGCGGGCCAGTTGCAGCAGGTCGGCAGCGCGGAAGAGATTTATGAAGCGCCAAAAAACAGGTTCGTTGCGGACTTCATCGGCGAAACAAATCTTTTTGATGCAGACGTCATCAGTAACAATGGCAGCGGGCTTCGCGTCAGAATTGCACCGGGGATGGAGCTTGAGGCCGACGGGAACAGGCCGGACAAAAGAGAGACCTGTGTTTCGATCAGGCCCGAGCGGATCGTCATTGGAACCGATGAGACCGTGCCTTGCGTCGTCGACAAGCTGGTCTACCTCGGCACCGACACACATTACCACGTTCGGTTGGGCTGTGGGACACTGGTCGTTGTCCGTGCACAAAATGACCAAGGGACCAAAGGTCGGTTTGCACCCGGTGATGCGGCCTCTATCAGTGTCGCGCCAGGTGCTGCCAAGGTTTTGGTCGACTGATGGCCGGTCTTGTGCCTTCCAGCGGCAAAAGCGCTGCATTTGCGCCGGCCCGGATCTGGCTGATGCTGCCGTCATGGGCATCGATCGGGTTCTTCCTTTTGCTGCCGGTCCTTCTCATGCTGGTCTATTCGTTCCTGACCAAAGAATTTCGCGGCGGCGTGGTTTGGGAATTCTCACTTAGCTCCTATGACAGATTCTTCCTCGACCGTGGCCTATTTGGGGACGAACCACCACAGATCGAATGGACCTATATCGCGATTTTCTGGCGCTCCGCCTGGCAGGCTGGCCTCGCGACGATCCTTTGTCTGATCGTCGGTTTTCCCACGGCCTGGTTCATCGCGACAAGGCCTTCCCACACAAGATCACTCTGGCTGTTCCTGATCACCATTCCCTATTGGGTCAATCTGCTGATCCGCACCGTGTCGATGAAGTTCCTTATTCGTGACAACGGGCCTTTGAACGAATGGCTTATGGCCATCGGCCTGATCGACGCGCCAATCACGATGATCAATACAAATTTTGCCGTCCAGCTTGGACTTTTCTATTCCTACCTGCCCTTCATGGTTTTGCCGATCTACGCCGCGGTTGAGCGCTACAATTTCGCGCTGAACGAGGCCGCAGCCGATCTTTATGCACCGAAATGGCGGGTTCTATGGCTGATTGTGCTGCCCGTTGTCCGGCCGGGTGTTATCGCAGGATGCATTCTGGTTTTCGTCCCATCGCTGGGCGCATTTCTCGCTCCCGATCTTTTGGGGGGAGCAAAAAACTGGATGATCGGCTCATTGATCGAGGACCAGTTCAAGGGTGCTGCAGGCAATTGGCCGTTCGGGGCGGCAGTGGCCATGGTGCTTCTGTCAATCGTGCTGGTCGTTCTGTTCATCTACGCCCGTTCACATGCACGGGCCTCAGAGCAATGAGCAACTTGAAGCGATATCCGGGCTTTTTGCCCATGACGATCTTCTGTCTGATCCTGCTTTATGCCCCGCTTCTTATTGTGATGGTCTATTCGTTCAACGAAAGCGCATCGATCACCCGCTGGGGTGGGTTCAGCCTGGTCTGGTACCGGGATGTTTTTTTTGGAATAGAAGCGGCGAAATACAAGGCTGCCGCGTGGAATTCGCTGATCATCGCGATGTCAGCTGCGTCCTGCGCCACCGTCATCGCAACCTGTGCCGCTCTGGCCATGCTCCGCGGCGGGTCATTCACGGGAAAATCGGCAAGCTTTGCACTGATCAACCTGCCTCTCATGGTGCCTGAAATCGTGACAGCTGTGGCGACGCTCATCTTCTTCTCCTCCATAGGGTTTCAGCGCGGGCTTCTGACGATCCTCGTGGCGCATATCGTCTTCTGCATCCCCTTCGCTTACTTGCCCATCGCTGCGAGGTTACAGGGGATTGAGGCGCATTATGAACAGGCAGCGATGGATCTTTATGCCAGCCGTTGGCGGGCTTTTCGCTTGGTGCTGATGCCGTTGATGATGCCCGGGATCATCGCAGGCTTCTTGCTGGCCTTCATCATCTCGCTTGACGACTTCATCATCACGAATTTCGTCAAGGGCGCGGGCATCGAAACTTTGCCCACCGCAATTTTTGGGGCCGTCAAACAGGGGATCAAACCGGATATCATGGCCATCAGCACCTGCATGCTGATGGTCTCTGTCCTGTTCGTCACGGCCTCATACTTCGTGAACAGACTGGGAAATCAAAACAACTGAAGGGACACGTCATGACTTTTGGAAGGCTCACAACAACGGTTGCTGCATTAACATTTTGCGCCGGCGGTGCATTAGCCGAAGGCAAATTGTCGATCTACCACTGGTTCGAATACATCCCGCAAGAGCTGTTGGACCGCTTCAGCGAAGAGACAGGCATCGAGGTAACGATGGACACCTACGATTCCAACGAAGCTATGCTCGCATCCCTTAAGGGCGGGACACTCGGGTCGTACGACGTGGCCGTGCCAGGTGACTATATGGTTCAGATCATGCGCGATGAGGGCATGCTTGATACCATTGCCGAAGGTGAACTGATCAACAAAGCCAATATTGAAGAACAATGGCTTAACGTGGACTTCGATCCGGGCAGGATGCATTCCATACCGTATCAGTGGGGATCCACCAGCTTTGCCGTGAACCGCGAGGTTTATGCAGAAGACATCGACACGACCGACATGATCTTCAATCCACCTGACGCGCTGAAAGGCAAGATCAACGTGCTCGACACGCAGGGTGAACTTCTCGCGCTGGCCTCGCTGCATCTGGGCATTCCGCAATGTTCGGCCGATCGTGAGCAACTCAAGAAGCTGTCTGAAACGGTCAATGCGGCCAAGGCACATTGGGCTTCTTTCAACTCGGACGGGGCGAAGGATGTGCTTGTGTCCGGTGATGCCGCGGTCGGCATGATCTGGAACGGCTTTGGCGCCAAGGCGCGCGTGGAAGGCGCCCCGATCGAGTATGCTTATCCAAAGGAAGGTTATGTGGTATGGATGGACAATGTTGTCTTGCTGAAAGACGCGCCCAACAGAGACAACGCTATCAAGTTCATGGATTTCCTGCTTGAGCCGGAAAACATCGCCGAGGTTTCGAACTTCGCGCAATACACGGCTGGTGTGAAAGGGGTCACCCCGCTTCTGACGGATGACCTCAAAAGCTCGCCCGAGCAGAATCCGCCCGCATCAGCGCCTGCTGGAACCTTTGTCAAAGTGTGTGATCAGGAAACCCAGGCGCTTTATGACGCGATCTGGACCCGCTTGAAGAAGTAGGACCTTAAAACCAAGCAAGACCCCCCGATATCAAAGGAGAAAGACAATGGACGGAACCACCCCAATCAGTGAACTTCACCCACTTTCCCCTTTGACGGCGGATGAGATCCTGCAAGCAGTCGGCATTGTCCGAAACGCGATTGAGGACGGGGCGGGCGCCAAGATCGAGATGGTCGAATTGGCCGAGCCGGACAAGGCAGTCGTCCGCCAGCACAGCCCAGGTGATCCGATCAAGAGAGAGGCGTGGATCAACATCTATCATACCGATCGGCCGGGCGTTCTACGCTGCCGCGTCTCGCTTTCTGAAGATGCGCTGGTCTCGCAGAAGCATTATCCCGACGCGTCTCCCATGATTGCGCCAGTGGAGTTCATGGAGATCGAGAATGCCGTCAAGGCAGATCCGCGCTTTATCGCGGCCTGCAAAAGACGCGGCATCGACGATTTGTCGCTGGTCACTGTAGACCCTTGGTCGGCCGGAAATTTCGGGATCGAGGAAGAACAGGGGCGTCGTATCTCGCATGTATTCTGCTGGGTGCGAAACGAGGAAAACGATCATCAATATGCGCATCCGATCGATGGTCTGAACGCAACTGCCGACATCAACACCGGGGAGATCCTTGACGTTCGCGACGAGGGCGACATTCCCATACCCGGCGGCGAATGGAATTATGACCGGCGCTACCAGAAGGTGGTGCGGGAAGACCTCCGTCCGATTGATGTCGTGCAGCCCGAAGGGGTCAGCTTCACGCTCGAAGGGCACCGTCTGAAATGGCACGATTGGGAGCTTCAGATCGGATTTAATGCGCGCGAGGGTCTGACCTTGCATGACATCTCAATCGGCGGTCGTCCGATTCTTTACCGCGCCTCCATCGCCGAGATGATGGTGCCTTACGGATCACCAGATGGGCGGCACCCTCGCAAGAATGTTTTCGACGTTGGCGAGTATGGCATTGGCCGCCTTGTCAACTCTCTGGAACTGGGCTGTGATTGTCTGGGCGCGATCCAGTATCTTGATGCCAGTCTGAACGGTCGCGATGGAGAGGTCGAGACGATCAAGAACGCGATCTGCCTGCATGAAGAAGACATGGGGATCATGTGGAAACACTACGATTTCCGTCTGGACACAACCGAAGTCCGTCGGGCCCGTCGGATGGTTATCTCGACCATCGCGACGGTCGGTAATTATGAGTATGGCTATTATTGGTATCTTCATATGGACGGCATGATCGAGTTTGAGATCAAGGCGACCGGGGTTATCAACACAACCGCCTGTATGCCTGGCCAGCCGGGCCCTTATGGTGTCGAGGTTGTACCGGGCGTTCTTGGGCAGATCCATCAACACACATTTTGCGCGCGGCTCGATATGGCCGTTGATGGTGACGCAAACACAGCGGTGGAATGCAATACCGAAGCCGAACCCATGGGACCAGAGAACCCATATGGAAATGCCTATAGGATGATTGAAACGCCTTTGACCAACGAACTCGCTGCTGCTCGCAAAGCCGACCAAGGTACGCACCGTTATTGGAAATTCAAAAGTGCCAACAAAACGGGTCTGACCGGTCAACCGACGGCCTACAAGCTTATCCCGACCTCCGTCGTGACGCCGTACATCTCTCCTGAAGGACCCTCCGGGCGCCGCGCAGGCTATACGTTCAAGGATCTTTGGGTTACGGCATTTGATCCTGATCAGCGTTTTCCGGCAGGAGAGTTTGTAAATGGCTGCGACGGGTCAGACGGCATCAACGCCTATGTCGCCGGCGACAGGGATCTGGTCGGCAAGGATCTGGTCGCCTGGCACACATTCGGACTGCATCATATCCCCCGCCCCGAGGACTTCCCGGTTCAGCCCTGCATCACCTGCGGGTTCAAGTTGATGCCTGTCGGCTTCTTCGACGACAGCAACGTCCGTGATCTGCCATGGGATAAGAACATCGCAAGCTGCCATGCCTCATGATGCGTTGGATGTAGCAGCCTCCGAACGATTTGGTTAACCTAAAGAACGGACGGAAATCAGTCTGAACAACGCATGTGCGGCATGAACGATGCCAGCTTCGTGAAGACCTTAAGTGTGTCTTCGGGGCATCTGCCTCTACGGATGCAACGGCTGGTCTGGGCGCTTCGTCCCCCAGATCCGTGTTCTTGATCGATATCAACGCGTTTTCTGCCCGGGCCGATAGTCTTGTCGGAACACTGAGGAGGAAGACGCATGTATTCACGTATCCTTGCCCCTGTCGATTTGGAGATGGTGGACCAGCTTGAGAAAGCGCTAGACGTGGTTGCCAGCACCGCCAAGAGAAACAATGCAACGGTAATTTACACGGGTGTAGTTGATGCTGTACCAACCCCATCAGCGCGAACGGAAGGCGAGCGGATGGCCGAGCGGCTCAAGGACTTCTCGGCAGATCAGGCCGAAACCCGGGGCATCGCAGCCTCCTATCATGTGGAACTGCGTGGCGACCTGCATTTGACCGTCGGCTCGGACATCATCAAAGCGGCAAAAGACAACAAATGTGATCTGATCGTCATGGCGAGCCATGTTCCAGGCGTAAAGGATCACATCCTGTCATCCAATGCTGGCTATGTCGCGTCGCACGCGCCGATGTCTGTGTACGTGGTGCGCTAGGATAAGATGCACGACTACTTTGGCGGCACCTTCATGTTGTCGGCGTCTAGCTTGTCTTTCAGTAGCATCGCGCTGCGTCCGATCATGTGGGCCCCGATCGGCGCGGTGAACATCAGAAAGATGATGATGGCCACCACACGTATGGTCACCTGAAAGTCCCCGAATGTCACGGCCGCACCGATCAGGATCAGGCTGCTGCCCAATGTGCCGGCCTTTGTAGAAGCATGCATGCGCGTCAGCACATCGGGCAGGCGCAAAACTCCTAGACCAGCGATCATTGCGAAAGCCCCGCCCAATAACAGAAGAATGGCTGTGATGATCTCAATCATCTTCGACCTCTGAGACATTTGTGTCGGCAAGTTTGCGTCGATCCGCAAAGCGAGCGAGTGCGACCGTCGCAAGAAAGCCCACCAATGCGAGTACCAGCGCGACATCCAGCAATGCGAGACCACCGGTACGGACCGCATAAAGCCCACAAAAGGCGATGATGGATACCGTCATCATATCAAGCGCCACGACCCTGTCGGCAAGGCTGGGGCCGCGGGCGAGCCGAATGAAGGCGATCGCTATCGAAAGCATGACCAACGCAAAGGTAATGTCGATCGACCAGCTCAGAAATTCAGATGGTGTCATGTTTCGAATACCTCCTTCACCAGGCGCTCCATGCCGGATTTCAGATCTTCGATCACCGCGTCAGGGTCGTCTGCAAACATGGCATGCACGATCAGTGTTTTGCGATCTGGCGTGACATCAATGCTCAGTGTTCCCGGCGTCAGAGAGATCAAATTGGTGACCAACAGGATCTCGATGTCACTTTCGACGTCCAGTGGCATTTCAAGTATTGCAGGCTTGGCGATATTTTGTGGTGTCAGAACATCCATCGCCACACGAACGCTGGATATCACCAGTTCATATATGAAGAAAGCGATCAACCGGACAATCCGCCATGTCCTCCGGAAATAGCCATCCTGTACACCCAGAAGCGGCTGGGCGATCCAGAGGGCGACGAAGCCCACAAAAAAGCCGATTGCCAGCTGCGACAGGGTGATGCTGCCCCATAGCGCAGCCCAGACAAATCCAAGAACGACGTTGAACACGAAAAGGTTCATGGCTGCGGTCCAAGCACGGTTGTGATGTAGGGTGTGGGATCTAACAATTGTGCGGCGGATTGTTCCGCGAATGTCACAAAGGGTTCAGGCATTAGACCGACGACCATGGTCATCAAAGCGAGGCCGGCAATCGGAACAATGAGAGAGGTACGGCCGACCAAACCGGACAACGCTGGTTGGCGGCCATCGGGATGGGCTTTCCAGAACACCTCGGCCCAGATCTTGGTCATTGAGAAGATGGTCATCAGACCGACGGCAAGTGCCACGAATGCAAGAAACCAAAGCTCTTCATCAAGGGACGCCTTGACCAGAATGTATTTGGCCCAGAACCCCGAAAGCGGTGGAAAGCCAGCCAGCGAGAAGGCCGGGATTAGAAAAAGTGCCGCCAACAAGGGCGAGGACCGATAGAGCCCGCCGATCTTGGCAAGTTCAGTGGAGCCCGTCAGTTGCTTTGCAACGCCCGCGATCAGGAAAAGGTTCGCCTTCACGATGATGTGGTGGAGCAGATAGAAGACCGCGCCCAGCAGCGCCAGCGGGGTTAGAAGCGCAAGGCCCATGATCATGTACCCGATCTGACTGACAATGTGAAACGACAGGATCTTCCGAAAATCATTCTGGACCGCAGCGCCCAGCACCCCGGTCACCATGGTGAAACCCGCCACCCAAAGCAGGATCGTGTGGGTCAGGCCAACGTCGCCATCAAAGAGTAAGGTGAACGTACGGATCAGCGCATAGACCCCAACCTTGGTCAGCAATCCCGCAAAAACGGCGGAAACAGCAAAGGATGGCGTGTGGTAGGAAGCAGGCAACCAGAAAAACAAGGGGAAGACTGCGGCTTTGACCCCGAAGGCCACCATGAAAAGCATGGCGATTACGGTTACCAGCCCCTGATTTTCGACCGCATCCAGCTTGCCCGAAAGATCGGCAAGGTTAAGGGTTCCGGTCAGCCCGTAGATCAGGCCGATCCCAGTGAGGAACATGATCGTGGAGATCAGATTAAGCGTCACATACTTCACGCCACCATCAATCTGTTCGCGGCTTCCGCCCAAGACCAGAAGGCCGAATGACGCGATGAGCATCACCTCGAACCAGACATAAAGATTGAATAGATCACCCGTTAGAAAAGCGCCTGTCACACCGGCAATGAGCACCTGGAACAGAGCATGATAGCCTAGTCTCTCGCGGGTTTCGTCGATGTCTCCGAGCGCGTAGATCGCCACCGCGATGCCGGTGATCGCGGTGATCAAAACCATCACGGCTGACAAAAGATCTGCAACGAGCGTTATGCCAAATGGTGCTGGCCAGTTGCCCATCTGTCCGGTGATCACCTGATGGTGCAGCACCGTGCTCATCAGCGCGATGGAGGCGACAAGACCCACTGATGAACCGACAAGCGATGTCCAGCGGCCCAGCGGCGAATTTCGCAGCAAAAAGGCAAAGACCGCCGTTGCGAACGGAATGATCAGCGGAAGACTTAGAACCCAACTCATTTCGGTTCGTCCGGTTCGGCGATGCGCATATCACTGGTCTCAAGCGTGCCGAGACTTTGATAGGCCCTCAAAGTGAGGACAAGCGCGAAAGCAAAAAGACCAAAGCCGATGACGATCGCCGTCAGCACAAGCGCTTGCGGCAACGCATTGGCCACTAAGCCTACGGGTGCATCGACCCCATCAGGTACAAGCGGCGGCGCGCCAGGTGTTAGACGGCCCGCGACAAAGATCGTCAGGTTGGCCGCGTTCGACATCAGGATCAATCCGAAGAGGAAGCGTAGAAGATCGCGCGCCAGCATCAGATAGACAGATCCAGCCACAAGAACACCGATGGAGATAGCAAGAAGTTGTTCCATCAGATGTTTTCTTCCAACGCAAAGACGATCGACAAAACGGCGCCCAGAACGACCAGATAAACCCCCAAGTCGAACAACAGAATACTTGAGATCGGCAAGCCTTTCTTGTCCCCGTCTTCAGCTCCGATGAACAACCATTGCCCGGTAAAGGGAGCGTCCCCCCAGATAATGGCCATGGCTCCGGCGAGAAGCGAACAGCCCAGACCAACGGCGGCAATTGACGCCGGTTCAAAGCGTAGGGCTTCCCGGGCCGATACAGTGCCACAGGCGATCGCGTAGATCGTGAAGCCTATCGCGGCAATCAGTCCACCGATAAATCCGCCGCCAGGATCATTATGCCCGCGCAAAAGCATGTAGAGGGAAAAGATCAACAGCAGCGCAACCTGCAATCGGGCGCCAACAATAAGGATGATCGACTTCATTCCTTCTCCGTTCTTTTTGGGGCCTTCAGCAGGGCGTAAACGCTGATCGCAGCGACCAGCACGACGGCGACCTCTCCGAATGTGTCGAGCGCGCGGAAATCAACGAGGATCACGTTCACGATGTTTTGGCCGAAGGCTTGCGGCCAGCTGGCGGTCTGGAAGAACTCTGTCAGTTCCAGATCAATAGGGCCGGATGTGACCAAAAGAAGAATGCAGGACACTGCACCGCCGATCCCAACTGCGAGGACGGCATCTAAAGGCCGCTTGGACACCGGATCAGGTTTCATCGACGGAAGGCGCAAGGCAGCAGCGGCAAAGAGCACGACAATCAGCGTTTCAACAAGCAACTGGGTGATGGCAACGTCCGGTGCGCTATAGAGAATGAAGATAAGCGCGGCACTGATGCCGACAACACCAAGCCCGGCGATCGCCGCGATACGCGAGCGGACCACGACGGTTAGCCCGGTGCCCATAAATACCAGCGCAATAAGCAGATATTGTTCGATTCCCAGATCCGGCATGGTCAGGTTCAGGCTGAATTGGTCGATGGAGGCGGCAAGCCCGACCACCATCGCGAGAAGCACAGTGCTGAAGGTCACTAGGATGTAGTGTCTCAGATGGCCGGTTTGCAGGATACGTGTCTGCCAGCGCGCTACTAAAAGAACGTTTTTGATCAGCTGGTCCCAGCCATTGTCGAACTTTGGCATCCGCTCGGTCAGCGTGATCAGCGAAAGCCGGAGACGTCTGCTGAAGACAAAGAGCAAGATTCCAAGGGCGAAGGTTACGAGGCTTAGAAGCAAGGGCAGATTGATCCCCGCCCACAGTTTCAGTTCTTTCGCTTCCTCAGGTTCGCCCAAAATAGCCGCAACGCTTTGTGTGACCAGGGGTTGGGCAATGAGGTCAGGCCAGATCCCCGAAATCGCTCCAAGCAGTGCGAGGATAACCGGCCCAAGCAACATGGCCCAAGGACCTTCACTGGGTGATTTTGGTGTGTCTTTGGGCGGACCCCAGAACGGCTTTAGAGCCAGAACGCCCGCGACGGCCAGCATCAACGCGCTGGACAAAAGCACGGCGCCAGCCACCAACACAGGCTCGGAGGCGACGGCGAGAGCGCCCGCATACTTCAACTCTTTCCCGATAAAGCCCAGGAAAGGCGGAAAGCCCGCCATTGAAAGGGCTGCGATCATTGCGGCGGTTGCCGTGATTGGCATGGCTTTGGCAAGCCCTGAAAGCTCTTCAACTTCCCGCGTGCCAGCGCGGTAATCAATGATCCCGATCACGAGAAACAGGGCGGCCTTGTAAAGGGAATGAACGACCAGAAAGGTGACGGCCGCCGTGATCGCGTAGCCGATGCTATTGCCCAAAAGCAGTGTCAGCGATCCAAGCGCCATGAGCGTGGTATACGCCAATGTTTGCTTTAAATCCGTTTGCCGCAATGCGAGTACGGATGCAAAAACGGCCGTAATTGCGCCGAAGATGGTCAGCGTCCAAAGCCAGACATCTGTACCGCTGAGGGACGGGTGCAGCCGCGCCAGAAGATAAACACCGGCTTTGACCATAGTGGCCGAATGCAGGTAGGCGCTAACGGGGGTTGGGGCGGCCATCGCGTTTGGCAGCCAGAAATGGAACGGAAATTGCGCGGATTTCGTGAATGCACCCAGCAGCACCAGGATCAGTATGGGCAGATACAGCGTCGATTGTGTCAGGATGCTTGGCATGGCGCGGATCTCCGACAGCTCGAACGTGCCCGCTACCGTTCCAATCAGGATAATGCCTGCCAAAAGTGCAAGACCACCCGCCCCTGTGACAAGCAACGCCTGAAGGGCTGATCTGCGTCCCTTTCTGCTTTCGTGATCAAACCCCACCAGCAGGTAGGACGTGATCGTTGTGAGCTCCCAAAAGACAAACAGCGTCAAAAGACTGTCCGCCATGATCAGCCCAAGCATGGCGAGCATAAAACTGGTCAGGAAAACGAAGAACCGCGCCAGGTGTCGATGACCGCGCAGGTAGCGCGCCGAATATAGCATCACGAGGACGCCGATGCCGCTAATCAAAAGGCCAAATGTCAGGCTGAGGCCATCCAGATAAAAGCTGACCTTTACGCCGAGGCTAGGGGCCCAAGCCCATGACCATCGCAGCGTTTCGCCGGACGACACCGCAGGGATTGCCTGGAAGAACCAGATGAAGAGGCCGGAAGCCAGCGCAATAGATGTAAGCTCTGCTGGCCCGGGCCAGCCTCTGTCCGGTGTTGCCGTCAATTATTTGATCCTATGGGTGGTCGCCAACGAATGTGTGCCGCTACGCTGCTGTGCTGTCTTCGATCTTCACCGGAGATTGGGAGCACACCGGTATAGGGGCGGCGGCCAAACATGATGCGGTGTTCAGTATCGCTTCGGTCACATTTATGGTGGACAGGCCTCTAGTACAGATACCTTCAATAGCCACATGTGTGATGTTACATACCTCGGTCTGGGCTGTATTTTCGGGTATTTCGTTGACTTTTGTGCCTTTGATGTAAAAAACCTGACTTTTGCCGCATGTGTCGGGAAAACCAGACGACCATATCCTCAATCTAAATTCTGTCTGAGCCCGCTTTCGCGCAAAAGTAGTTTCAAGCTCCTGTTTGGCAACGGTAAATCGGCCGTTGCGCAAGGTGGCTTCATCCTGAAGCCGCAAGACTTTGACCATGTCTAGGCGCCGGTTCTGGCTTGTCTTGCTATCGCAGATCTCGAGCAGGTTCTTAAAGCGTTTCATCTTGGACGCCTCGTTTTCCTTAGTAGGCGAAAATGGCGCCGCAAAGATATGCGACGCCTCCAGCCTTCAATGAGTGGTCTTTTGTGGCCTTGTGCTTAGCCGACTGTTGTCTGACGGGCAGCTTCCCGCACGCCGAGGATGGTCTGGATTGAGGTCAGTTCGTCTTTTGCCCTCAGCTTCATCCGCTTGAGACGGCTGAGCTGCGATGGATCGGGTAGGGGACGACTGTTTTCGTTGGCAATACGCAAATCAAGTTTAGACTTTATCTCGGACAGCGCCTTCCTTCTGGCGGCGAGACTTTCGACTTTTGGCGATTTGCGGGTAGGCATGCTTTCTCCTTTTTGCGATTTGTGTTGAGAAACGACTTCTGTTGGTGGTTGGGTAGACGGCCTTCGGAGGGTTGGACCTTGGATCGCGCTCCTTGTTTCAAGACCTGCCGGCCGACAGGGACAGGCGGGGTTCGTAGCCGGTCCGGCAGGTCAATACGACATCCGCGCCAATACCTTGGTTCAAAGGGCTTTTGGTAAAGCGTCTGGGCGTTTGTCGCATATGCTTCCTGGTCCCTGATCCTGGGCCATGACTGATAACTGGGGATTGCAATCCTACAATAAAGACAATGGTGTTATGAAAATCGATAGGATAAACCTATCAGGTAAGCGAGGGAGATCGCAGGATGACGGATGGGCCGAGTGTGCGCCAGCTACGATACTTTGTGGCACTTTCTGAAACGCGGCACTTTCGGAAGGCCGCAGAAGCCATCGGGATCAGTCAGCCTTCGCTCAGTCTGCAGATCAGTAACCTCGAAGATACCCTGTCGCTCCGATTATTCGAAAGAGGGCGGGGACCGGTTTCTTTGACGCCTGAAGGTCGTGAAATCCTGGTCCGAACAAAGCGGACGTTGGAAGAGATAAAGGCGATTGAAGATTTGGCCGCGACTTTGAAATCCGGTTTGACCGGGACAATCCGATTGGGAACCACTCCGACGATCGGGCCCTACATTCTGCCCGTCGTGGTGGAACGGTTACACAAGCGATATCCGGATCTTCGGCTCTACATCCGAGAAACAGCGCCGCTTGATTTGCGGAATGCGCTGCTTGGGGGAGATTTTGATGTCATCCTCACGCAATTGCCCGAGGGTGGAGGGGACTTGATAACCAGGCGCCTTTACAGAGAGCCGCTGCTGCTTGCCGTTCCGACAGAGCATGCGCTGGCGCAATGCGATGCCGTGACCAAGGCCGATCTGGTAGATCTGAACGTTTTGTCACTTGGCCCGTCCTATACAATGCATTCTCAGATCGCAGCGATCTGCCATGAAAGTGGTGCGGTTCTCTCTCGCGACTACGAGGGCACCAGCCTTGACGCATTGCGGCAGATGGTCGGCATGGGCATGGGTGTTGCTTTTCTGCCGCGTCTTTATGCCCGGTCCGAGATCGAAGGGCGCAGCAGCAACGTAACGGTGGTGCCGTTCCGGCAAAATGCCATCATGCGATCGGTGGGGCTTGTATGGCGGCGCGGGGCAAGTCCAGAGATCTTCGAAAGGCTTTCCGGAGTGATTACGGACGTTGTGCGCCAACGTTTGAGGTCCGGGGAACTGCCTATCCTGATGGAATAGTTCTTCGAGTTTTGTTCTGGTTGGCGACTTTGGCGGTAGAGGTTCGGAAATCGGGCTTGTGGGCCGTTTGTCTGCAGCGCTAAGTGTTGACGCAAGATAAGGAAAGGCCGCGCCATGAACGAGGAAGAGGTATTGGCACGCGTCCACGCGTCCACTGGGCGGCGGTTTCTCGGTATTGGATCTTTGTGGTTTCTCGCGCTTCTTCTGATATATGTTGCGTTTTTCAAACCACCCGCACTGGGCTGGCAGGTTTTCCTAGTGCTATTGGGGGCTGGGGCGCTCTGGGTGGCAGAGCGGATGAGGAAGGCAACGTCGCTTAGTTTGGAACTGACAGCCACAACCTTGCGCGACAGCAGTGGCGATGTGCTCGCATATACGGATCAGATCGAAAGTATGGATCGCGGAATGTTTGCTTTCAAACCGTCGAATGGATTCCTTCTGAAAACGAATGAAAAGGCGCCGAACGCTTGGCGCCCAGGCCTTTGGTGGAGGACTGGGCGCCGTATTGGTGTCGGTGGCATGACGCCGGGATCTCAAACAAAAACGATGGCCGAGATACTTTCGGCCATCATCGCGCAGCGCTAGGCGCCGCCTTCTTCCCCTTCGACATTGCCGCCTGGGTCGCAAATCTCCCAGCATACTTTCGATGCGTAGCGGGGTCTTGTGAAGACCATGTTGCTGATCTCACGGCTTTGCAGGCCAATGTTAAACGGAGGGTCGTATTTGATGTAAGTCTCGACGACCATGATCTCTTCGTTGTGTGGAAGGACGGGCAGCATATTTGCCATTCCCGAAACCTGACCTTCGGTCAAAGCTGGCCGCGATCCTTTCGCCTGGGACCACACTCTCTCATAGCGTTGCTGTTGGCCATTCCAACGAATGCTGGTGACGCGCAAAGTGACGTCCGACTTGGAGCCCACCTTGCTCATGTAGGTCGCCAAACTGACCATCCCTTTAAGATAGTCTTCATCCAGCGGGTTGGTCTCACGCGATATGATATCGCCGATCGAGTAGGCCACCTTCTGGTTCACTGCATGCTCGCGATAAGCGTCAAAGATGGAAAAAAGTGTTAGATAAGCCCAAAAAAGAACGGGCACCATGATCACAAATTCAACAGCAAGCACGCCATCTTCTTCGCGCGCAAAGCGACGGGCAAAACGAGATACATTCATCATGACTGCGGTTCCTGAACAAAGGCCGATGTCGACGCCATCGCCACGCGTCCCGACCCATCTTTCGTGTAGTGATACCCAAGACCCGATCCGGGTGAGACCGGCTTGAACATGTAGCAAGCCCGAAGCAGCATGAGGTCATGGTCGCCACCATGGCGGAATTCCCGAAGTGGCTGAACCGGCTTGGATACGTCGATGCAATCGAGTTGATTTCCGAGTTGCGTGAAATTCCGCGGATCGATTGGGCGCATTTCCAGACGCAGCGTCTGATCGCAGTCTTCAAGGAATCCGGCAAAGTCGCAGATCATGTCCTTTAGTTCGCTGTGCTTGAAGTCCACGCCCGTATTCAAGCGAACAGCGCGGACGGTCATGTCTACACCGCGATCCAGAAACATCTGGCGGAGTTGATAGATGCTCAGTTCGAGCGAAGTCAGAAACAGGAAGAAGATCAGCGGGATCGCAAGAGCGAATTCTACGACCATCTGACCACGTTCTTCGCGGGCAAACCCTTTGAGGAATTTCGCGAGGCTGTTTTTCATTTTCTTCACCTCGATCATAAAGATCAAATCATTCGTTAAGAGGCGGCGCCACCACCGAAGTTTGGCGCCGGGGTGGGTTTTAGTAGACCAGCCGCAGCTGACGCACCTGACGTGCGATCGACTGAAACACTTCGCTGATATTCTCAGGAGAAGCAGCATAGTAGTGCGAGTCCGAGGATGCGCATTTACGCATCTGATTTTGGGCAGAAGTCGGCGCTGAAAAGGCAATCGTGTAGATGATCACATTGCGACTGTCCGATTTGGCGAGGGCGCAGAGTGCTTCGAAACGATCAACGTTGGTAGATTTGGAGCTGATCTGTGTCTTCCGGCTGCCGCCCTGCTTTGCGAGTTCTCGCGTCGGGTTATCTTCGTGCATCTTGGTTTTCGGGCGGATTTGCTCAGTGATCTGACCATCGGTCATGAGGACGATGTATTTCGCCGTAGCTGGATCATCCCATTGCGCAGGGCGTCCGACAAACTGTGAAGGCATGAGACCTTCGTTGGCGAGTGCCTGAAAATCAGACTTGCTCTGCGGGTCAAGCAACGCGAGGGCGTACTTCATCGCGTACGCGGTACCCGTTCCATCATGCATGCGCATATTGTTGATGAAGTTTGTCAACTGACCGATACTGTTCTGCGCGTAACGAACCGATGATCGATCATTGGGGCACCAACCCCAGTCCATGACATCCGCAGCAATCGCCCAATTCATGAAGTGCCCGACCTGCTCATACGATGACCCGTTTGGCAGTCGGGACTTCGTGAAGTCAGAAGATGTCAGTTCAAGGCACGACGTATCGTTTGGATAAACATACGTAACGGTATCTTTAAGATCATCATCGAGTTCGACATCCCGAGTGGTGATTTCACCGTCGCCATCCTCGTCACCGACTTCGTTAAGCGCATCCTCCCACTGGTCGTCAAATGTCGTTCCTGCTGGGTGTGCGAAAATCGATGGAACGCCTCCCTTGCTTTGCGACAAAACTGTCTCGGAATAGCGCTGACCTTTGAGTCGGTTAAACATGAAAGGGCCTGGATTGGTTTGGCCCGCGTAAGGAACGAGATTAATGGATGTGTATTGGGAAAGCTGACCTTGCAGAACTGTTCCGACAAACCCGCTTGCCGCGGGACGCAGTTTATCCATTTTTTCATTGAAGCGCATGGAACCCGAGATATCCAAAACAAGGGAGATCTCGATGTTGGGGACCCATTCGGACGCGACGCCACCAGCATAAATGGGCAGGTCGTTGTTGCCGAGATACTTCATGTATGTCGTCGGCATTTCTGCGCTGCTCAGCGCTGTAATCGTTCGATAGTTCAAACCACTGTCGACCGTCACTTCCGGGGTGCTGCAATTCATCTGCGATTTGGCATAGTAGTCGGTGACGACCGACTCTGGATCCAGCGTCTGGTCCAGGTCCGCAGCGGCGAGGATCGCGCGGTCAAGCGTGTTCTGACAGGTGGTCCGGATCATTTCACTGCGCATGAGATCGACACCGATACCGCCCAGCATGACCATCATCACCATTAAGAAGATTGTGAATATGGTCATCGAACCGCTTTCATCCTTGAAGAATGACTGGTTCGAGTGAGCGTTCAACGCGGCAACGCTGACAGATGACCTCTTTCCAAGTTTCCAAAACTTTTTCATCGGCAACTATACACCATAGATTACTCAAAGGCCGAGCAGCCGGCCTATGTTCCCAACGCAAGGGTATGCACCGGAAATGTGGTCAAATTCGGGCATGTGCAGGCGCAATATCGGCGGTTTTCAGCATATTTTGAAACAATTTTAAAAGCCTCTTGGCACTGTTAACGATTTCTTCACAAACCTGACGAGCACTGATTCTCGCCGAGAATCCTTTGGTTTTTCAGACTAATCAGTCGGTCTGATCACGCTCTGCGCAGATTGGTCATGGCGTGCTTTCAAGGTGTGTGCTCTTGAGCAGGAAACCCCATCACCCGAGCGGACTTGGTAAATAAGTCGTATTTTTACACATTCTCGTCTTAGGTTGGTTCCAGCGATGTCACAAAAACGACTCGCCCAAGCGGAGGAAAGAGGGATGAACAAAGCAACCATCAGCGAGCCGAGTTTTCGCGAAAGCGTCGACCTGATGTTCAACAGGGCGGTTGCCTTGATGGATCTGCCGCCTGGCCTCGAAGAAAAAATCCGTGTTTGCAATGCGACTTACACCGTGCGTTTCGGTGTTCGGCTGCGGGGCCAGATACACACCTTCACGGGCTACCGTTCCGTACATTCAGAACATATGGAACCTGTCAAAGGCGGCATTCGATACTCTACTGCCGTCAACCAGAACGAGGTCGAGGCGCTGGCCGCATTGATGACTTACAAATGTGCTTTGGTCGAAGCGCCATTTGGCGGCTCTAAGGGCGGCCTTTGCATCGATCCGCGTGACTATGATGTGCACGAGCTGGAGCAGATTACCCGCCGCTTTGCATACGAGTTAATCAAGCGGGATATGATCAATCCCGCCCAGAACGTGCCCGCGCCAGATATGGGAACGGGAGAGCGTGAGATGGCCTGGATGGCCGATCAGTACCAGCGCATGAACACAACCGACATCAATGGCCGGGCCTGTGTGACGGGCAAACCGCCAAATGGGGGCGGTATCGCCGGACGGGTAGAGGCGACAGGACGAGGTGTCCAATACGCCCTTCGCGAATTTTTCCGTGATGCCGACGGTATTAAGAAAGCGGGCCTTTCGGGCAAACTCGATGGCAAGAAGGTCATCGTTCAAGGCCTAGGAAACGTTGGCTATCACGCAGCGAAGTTCCTTTCTGACGAGGATGGTTGCCAGATCGTCGGCATCATCGAACGGGATGGTGCATTGTTCTGCGATACTGGTCTAGACGTCGATGCTGTGCGGGACTGGATCGTGAAACATGACGGGATCAAGGGTTTTCCGGACGCGAGCCACCAAGCAGATGGCGCAGTGGTCCTGGAGGAGACCTGCGATATCCTGATCCCGGCCGCGCTTGAAGGTGTAATCAACATGAGCAACGCGGATCGGATCAAGGCGCCCCTCATCATCGAGGCGGCAAATGGTCCGGTGACAGCCGGCGCGGATGAGATCTTGCGTCAGAAGGGGACGGTCATCATCCCGGACATGTATGCCAATGCAGGTGGTGTGACGGTATCCTATTTCGAATGGGTCAAGAACCTCAGCCACATTCGTTTTGGTCGAATGCAACGCCGTCAGGAGGAAGCCCGGCACGAACTCGTCGTCAACGAACTGCAAAGACTGAGCGATCACCTTGGTGATGCCTGGACCATGACACCGGATTTCAAGCAGAAGTATCTGCGCGGCGCCGATGAACTTGAACTTGTTCGTTCGGGGCTCGATGACACGATGCGCACGGCTTATCAGGCCATGGCTGAGGTGTGGCATACGCGGGAAGATGTGACGGATTTGCGCACCGCTGCCTATCTTGTTTCCATCGACAAGGTTGCGGCGAGCTATCGCGCCAAAGGTCTCTAGGGGAACGCGCTGAAGACAGGCTGTCTGATTTGATATCGGGCAGCCTTCGCAGGTACCAAGCCGCGCGAACAGACAGCAAGTGGACGACGCTGATCAAGCTGTCGGTGCTGAACCATTTGGCGTCGCGACTGTCGCTTGCAGAGCGCCGACATTCTTGATTGAGTGCCGCCGACATGCGCTTCAACGGTTTTCAGATCATCAAACAGGGCCTGACCGGAAATCGGGGGTGGCAGGTTCATTGGCGCGATCCGGCGCCGAAAGATGAGTACGACATCATAGTAATTGGCGGCGGGGGACATGGTCTGGCCACCGCCCACTACCTGAGTTCCGTTCATGGGCTCACGAATGTGGCCGTTCTTGAAAAGGGATATCTCGGAGGAGGGAATGTCGGGCGCAACACGACCATTGTGCGCGCGAATTACATGCTGCCCGGCAATTCCGAGTTCTATTCCCATTCGCTGAAGTTATGGGAGGGGCTGGAAGAGGATCTGAACTACAATGTGATGCATTCGCAGCGTGGCATTATCAATCTATTCCACAATGACGGTCAGCGTGATGCATTCGCTCGGCGCGGTAACGCGATGGTCAATCAGGGCGACGATGCGATCCTTTTGGACACTGCCGGTGTCCGCGAGGTTTTACCCTACCTAAACTATGATCAGACCCGATTTCCAATCTATGGCGGGCTTTATCACAAACGAGGAGGCACTGCGCGGCATGACGCGGTGGCCTGGGGATTTGCGAGGGCCGCCAGTGGTCGGGGTGTTGACCTCATCCAAAATTGTGAAGTGACGGGCGTCGATATCGAAGCGGGCAAAGTCGCTGGTGTTCAGACTACCCGCGGCGCAATTAAGGCCAAAAAGATCGGCATGGTTGTCGCCGGCCGGTCTTCTCAATTGGCCGAGATGGCGGGCTTTCGATTGCCGATTGAAAGCCACGTCCTTCAGGCATTTGTGACCGAGGGACTGAAACCCTGCATTGATCATGTAATCACCTATGGCATGGGCCACTTTTACATCAGCCAGTCCGATAAGGGGGGGCTGGTCTTTGGCGGCGATCTCGACATGTATTCAAGCTATGCGAGCCGCGGGAATCTTCCTTTGGTCGAACACGTGGCCGAGGCCGCTGTGACGCTCATGCCGATGATCTCTAAGGCCAAGATGCTCCGCAGCTGGGGTGGTATCATGGACATGACCCCGGACGGCTCGTTCATCATGGACAAAACCCATATAGAGGGGCTCTACGTCAATTGTGGCTGGTGCTATGGCGGTTTTAAGGCGACCCCAGCGTCTGGTCATTGCTTCGCGCATCTGATGGCGACTGACACGCCGCACCCGGCTGCGGAAAAACACCGGCTGGATCGGTTCGTGACGGGTCGTCATATCATGGACGAAGAAACGACAGGCGCGCAGCACAATCTGCATTGATGGGGATAGAGTTCATATGACAGGGCAGCTTTCAGAAGATCCAGGCAACGTGCCCCCATGCGCCTGATCTGTCCGATATGTGGTGCGCGGGACCGACGCGAGTTCTATTATCAGGGCGCCGCCGTGGCCCTGGAAAGACCGGTGCCGGAGGCGGATGCCGAGGTTTGGGACAATTACCTGCATCTGCGCAAAAACCTTCCGGGCGATCTGGAAGAGCTTTGGTCGCACGACGCAGGCTGCGGGGCCTGGTTGCGCGTGACCCGCAACACGGTGACGCATGAGATAAAGGCTGTCGTTCTGGCCGCAGAAAGCGGCAGGGGCACCTCATGAGGGTTGAGGGCAAAGGCCTGATCGACCGCGACCGTCCTTTGTCTTTCCAGTTTGATGGACACAGCTATCGCGGCTTTGAAGGCGACACACTTGCCTCCGCTCTTCTGGCCAATGATCAGCGTCTGGTCGCGCGGTCGTTCAAGTACCACCGCCCACGCGGCATTCTGACTGCGGGCAGCGAAGAACCCAACGCGCTGGTCACAATCGGCAGCGGTGCCAACCAAGATCCCAACGTCCGGGCCACGGTACAGGAGATCTATGAAGGCCTTGAGGCGCACAGCCAGAATGCCTGGCCATCACTGAGTTGGGACATTCTATCCGTGAACGATCTGGCTGCGCCGTTCTTGAGCGCGGGCTTTTACTACAAGACGTTCATGTGGCCGCGCGCCTTTTGGGAAAAGCTGTACGAACCGTTCATTCGTCGGGCGGCCGGTCTCGGAGCGTTGAGCGGTCAGGCAAACCCGGCCAGGTACGAAAAGGCCTTTGCGTTTTGCGATCTGTTGGTTATCGGGGCCGGGCCGACCGGATTGATGGCCGCGCTGACTGCTGCAAAGGCCGGAGCCGATGTGATCCTCGCCGATGAAGATGCGGTTCTGGGTGGCCAACTCAATTCGGATCTACGGGAGATTGGCGGCAAGCCCGCCCAGATCTGGGCTGCGGAAACCGCTGCGGAGCTCGCGCGTATGAACAATGTGCGCCTGATGCCCCGAACGACGATCACGGGGGTCTATGATGACGGTGTGTATGGGGGGCTCGAACGGGTCTCGCATCATCTCACAAAACCGTCGAATGCCTTGCCGAAAGAGACGTTCTGGCGGATCGCATCACGTCAAGCGATCCTGGCAAGCGGCGCGTTGGAACGACCAATTGCCTTTCGCAACAATGACCGTCCCGGCATCATGACGGCGGGTGCGATCCGCACCTATCTCAACCGCTTTGGTGTCAGCCCGGGCAAATCCGTGACCCTTTTCGCCAACAATGATGAAGCACATTTGACGGCAGTGGATCTGATTGCGGCCGGGGTTCATGTGGCTGCTGTGGTCGATGTTCGGCCTAGCGCCGAGGCGCTGGGGGCATATCGCCTGATTCCCAATGCTCAGATCGTCGACACATCTGGCCGTTCGGGGTTGGAAGCGATCACGATCCGCACGGCATCAGGTGAGCAGCGCATATTCACCGATTGCCTTGGCATGTCTGGCGGTTGGAACCCCACACTTCATCTGACCTGTCACATGAACGGGCGTCCGGTTTGGAACGATGAGGTTGTGGCTTTCCTGCCGTCGGACGGGGCGGTGCCGGGACTGCACACTGGTGGTGCTTGTGCAGGGGTTTTCTCCACGGCAGCCTGTCTCAAACACGGCGTTGAGGTTGCCGGTTCTGCGCTGGAAGCACTGGATCTAAAGGCCAAAGATACGGTGTCGCCGCAGGCTGAAGATGACCCCTATCGGATCATGTCCTATTGGGCGGTTCCCGGCAAAGGCCGCGCTTGGCTTGACTTTCAGAACGATGTGACGGTCAAGGATGTCCGGCAGGCGGCTGCCGAAAACTTCCGTTCCGTCGAGCATATGAAGCGCTACACAACCCAGGGCATGGCAACGGATCAAGGCAAGAGTTCGAACGTAGCAGCCTTGGCCCTGCTGGCTGACGCGACCGGCCGGGCCATCCCGGATACCGGGACCACGACGTTTCGGCCACCGTTCAGTCCTGTGGCACTTGCCGCGCTCGGGGCAGGCGCAGAAGACAAAGGTTTTGCGCCCGAACGCAAGACAACAAGCCACGCGGCCAGCCTGTCGAAAGGCGCGCCCATGATCGAAGCGGGGCTGTGGTACAGGCCCAGCTATTTTCCGGCATCTGGCGAAACGAACTGGCGGCAATCCTGCGACCGCGAGGTCGGTCTGGTGCGCAAAACAGTCGGGATTTGCGACGTCTCTACCCTTGGCAAGATCGATATCCAGGGACCCGATGCGGCGCGGCTGCTCGACTTAGTCTACGCGAACACATTTTCCTCCCTGAAGCCTGGCAAAGTCCGCTACGGCCTGATTTTGCGCGAAGATGGCCATGTCATGGATGATGGAACGACTGCGCGTCTTGGTGCGGAACACTTCGTTATGACAACGACGACCGCCGCAGCAGGGCAGGTCATGCGGCACCTTGAATTCGTATCACAGGCAATTCATCCCGAATGGGACGTGCGGATCATGTCGGTGACCGAACAATGGGCGCAATTCGCAGTTGCCGGTCCCAAATCCCCAGAGCTTTTGAATGGCCTGGTCGACAATCCAATCAACAACGAGACATGGCCTTTCATGTGCTGCGGTCCTGTGATGGTGCACGGCGTATCCGGTCGGCTGTTTCGGATCTCGTTTTCGGGAGAGCACGCCTATGAATTGGCCGTGCCTGCCCGGTTTGGCGACAGTCTGTTTCGCGTGTTGGTCGCCCGGGCCGAGGCGCTTGGCGGCGGTGCCTACGGGATGGAGGCGCTGAATGTCCTGCGGATCGAAAAGGGCTTTATCACCCATTCAGAAATCGACGGGCGGGTCACGGCCTTTGACGTCGGCATGGATCGGATGATCAGCGACCGCAAGGACTGCATTGGCAAGCGCATGGCCGCCCGGGAGGGGCTGAAGGATCCGGATCGCCCGCGTTTGGTGGGACTGAAGCCCGTAGGTATCGTCAAGCAACTGACAGCTGGCGCGCATATCTTTTGTGCGGGCAAGGAAGCGACGCGCGAAAACAGCGAGGGCTACATCACCTCGGTCTGCTTCTCGCCGAGCCTTGGCCATTTCATCGGTCTGGGATTTGTGAAACGCGGACCGGAACGGTTGGGCGAGCAGATGCAGATGGTCGATCATGTACGTAGCATCCGGGCTGAGGTCGCACTATGCGATCCTGTGTTCTTGGATCCCGAAGGAGGACGTGCGCGTGGCTGAACTGATCGCCCTTTCGCCGCTCGGGAATGCCGACCCGCTTGCCATTGGTCGCTGTACTTTGTCAGAGGTCGATCCAGGTCCGATGACATCTATCGCGCCATTCCGTGGAAAGGATGGGGACGTATCGAAAGCCCTTCGCAAGTCCCACAAGATCGATTGGCCGGGTCCCAATGAAACCACCTTGTCTGGTAAGACGCGTTGCATCTGGTTTGGCCGGGAGATGGCGCTGCTGACAGGCGCATCGCTTGACGACGATTTTGCGAAGCATGCGGCTTTGACGGACCAATCCGATGCCTGGGTTTGCGTGGCACTTGAGGGCTCCGATGCCGAAGCTGTTTTGGCACGCCTTGTTCCGGTTGATTTGCGCATTGCGCATTTCAAGGTGGATCAGACTGCCCGCACGATGCTTGGCCATATGAACGCCTCGATCACCCGCACGGCGGAATACGCATTCTTGATCATGGTATTCAGGTCGATGGCCAGCACATTGGTACACGATCTGCAAATCGCGATGGAAAGCGTCGCCGCACGGGGATAGGCTTTGCAAAAGACATCAGGACAGAGCCCGATATGAAATCACTTCCTCTCCTTGCCATTTTGGCAACGCCCATTTTTGCGATAGACGCAAAAGCTGCCAACCTAAAAGTCGAATGTGGCCATCAGGCGCAACTGGTGTCGGCTATCACGAAAGCACGCCTTGATGGCGTGCGGGAACGTGACGTGTCGGATCACCTGCTGAAGGGCGACATCACATGGCCGGAACGCTACAACCCGGCGATCACGCCGATCGCAGGCTGGGTCTATCAGCAAAAGATGCGTGATGTGCGCACCAAGGATCTTGCTGCCGGTTGGCAAGAGCTTTGCCTTAAGCAATAGGACAGACCTAGACTCTGACGTAGCAGGCGCCAATATTGTTGGTATGAGCCTGCCCCCTGGATTCCTGGACGAATTGCGCAACCGGCTGAGCATTGGCCAGGTGGTTGGGCGCAAGGTTATATGGGACAATCGAAAGTCGAACCCGGCCAAGGGTGATCTTTGGGCACCTTGTCCGTTCCATCAGGAAAAAACGGCCAGCTTTCACGTTGATGATCGTAAGGGCTACTACTACTGCTTCGGCTGTCAAGCGAAGGGCGATGCGATTGGCTTTGTGCGCGAGACCGAGAATGTCAGCTTCATGGAAGCCGTTGAGATTCTGGCCCGTGAGGCGGGGATGCCCATGCCTGAACGTGATCCGCAAGCCCAGCAAAAAGCGGATCGACGCAGCCAGCTTGCTGATGTCATGGAACACGCGCTGCGCTTCTTCCGATTGCAATTGCGCACCGGCGCTGCGGGGCCTGCCCGCGATTATCTTGCCGGGCGCGGCCTTGACGAAAGTGCGCTGGACCGATGGGAGATCGGCTTTGCCGCTGAAGCTTGGCAGGGGCTTTGGGATCACCTGACCGAAAAGGGTATCGCTGGCGATATGATCCTTGATGCCGGTCTGGCCAAACCCAGCCAGAAGGGCGGCAAGCCCTACGATACGTTCCGCGGACGGATCATGTTCCCGATCCGCGATCCGCGCGGGCGCTGCATTGCCTTTGGCGGACGGGCGATGGATCCGAATGAAGGCGCGAAATACCTCAATTCGCCCGAGACCGAGTTGTTCGACAAGGGCCGCACCCTTTACAATCATGGTCCCGCACGCTCCGCCGCAGGCAAAGGCCAGCCCCTGATCGTTGCCGAAGGCTACATGGACGTGATCGCCTTGGCCGAAAGCGGGTTCGAGGCGGCAGTGGCCCCCCTTGGCACTGCCATCACCGAAACGCAGTTGCAGTTGTTGTGGCGCATTGCGGCCGAACCGATCATTGCATTGGACGGCGACACCGCTGGTCTTCGAGCCGCGATGCGGCTGATTGACCTGTCACTGCCACTGCTTGAGGCTGGTCAATCTTTGCGGTTCGCCCATATGCCAGAAGGCAAAGATCCCGATGATCTTTTAAAGTCCGAAGGGACTGACGCTCTGCAGAAATTGCTGGACGGTGCCATGCCGATGGTTGACTTGCTCTGGCAGCGTGAAACGGATGGCAAAGTCTTCGACAGTCCGGAGCGGAAGGCCGCCCTGGACAAGACGCTGCGCGAAAAGATTATGCAGATCCGCGATCCGTCGATCCGCCAGCATTATGGGGCTGCGATAAAAGACTTGCGCTGGAATTTTTTTGCGCCGGTTCGATCCCCGCAGCGCAGCGGCGGTAAGACAGTTTGGGCAAAACGTGGGCCGATTGCAGCGCGCTCCACAACAAAATCCTCATTTCTTGTGCGGGCAGACGATGTGGACCGCCTTCGGCACGAGGTCATTCTGGCCGTTCTGATCAGCCAGCCCCAGATCGTGGATGAATTTGAAACCGGTCTTGAAAACATGGAATGCGTCGATCCTGACCACAATCAGTTGCGGGATTTGTTGCTGCACCATGCGGGGATGGGCGGTGAAGTGTTGCGCAAAAAAATATCCGGCGCGCTCGGGCCGGACGCCCTTGAAAAACTGTTGCAGGCAAGCCATGTCGCCGTAATCCCCTGTATTCGCAACCCAGGCGATGTCGACATGGCCCGCACGACGGTGGCCGAGGAACTCGCAAAACTCGAAGCGTCACGAGGGTGGCCGGCAGAAATTGCCGATGCTGTCGAGGATTTAAATGGCGTCGCGGACGAACGCGTCACTTGGCGATTGGGCGAGGCCGCCAAAGCGGCAGAACACGCCGCGCGCAGTGGTCAGGAGGATACGGTTGAGTACGACGTCGGAGACAACGGCGCGCGCATCAACCGATCCGAACGCGACGCTTTCGAAGCCTTGATGGACACGATTCGGTTTTCGAAGCCTAGAAATTAACCATGTTTTTGGGCCTCAGAGATTAGAAAAATACGCGAAGTGGGTGGCCGAATCACCCCAACGCGCTATTGATTCCAGCAGCGATTCGGGCAAGCGAATCGTGTAGGAGCCCCGAAAGAGGAGCCCGTGTATGGCCGCGAAAGACAACCAAGACGCCAAGACCGAAAATCAGGATGCCGAAATTTCGCTCGACATGAGTCAGGCTGCCGTAAAGAAGATGATCGGTGAAGCCCGCGAGAAGGGCTATATTACTTATGATCAACTGAACCGGGTTCTGCCGCCGGATCAGGTAAGTTCGGAACAAATCGAAGATGTGATGTCGATGCTGTCCGAAATGGGCATAAACATCATTGAAGATGAAGAGGCCGAGGAAGAAGAAGCCAAAGGATCGACCGACGTCGTAACGACCGAAGGCACCCGTGATCTGACGTTGGGTGCCACCGGTCAGGAAAAACTCGACCGCACGGATGACCCGGTCCGCATGTATTTGCGCGAGATGGGCAGCGTCGAACTGCTGTCTCGCGAGGGTGAGATCGCCATCGCCAAACGTATTGAGGCGGGACGAAATACGATGATCGCGGGGCTTTGCGAAAGCCCATTGACCTTCCAGGCGATCACGATCTGGCGCGACGAACTGCTGAGCGAAGAGATTCTGCTACGTGACGTGATTGATCTTGAGGCGACATTTGGCAATCAGATGGGCGAGGACGGCGAGGTCGACGAGCCGATTGTCGACACCGATGCTGCAAAGCCCGAAAAGGAAGATAGCGCGCCCGAACTGGATGCCGACGGCAATCCCATCGTCAAGGAAGACGACGACGATGAGGATGAACAGGCGAACATGTCGCTCGCTGCGATGGAAGCCGCTCTGAAGCCGCAGGTGCTTGAAACACTAGACATCATCGCCGGTGACTACGCCAAGCTGAGCGAAATGCAGGACAGCCGGATTTCAGCCACCCTGAATGAGGATGGGTCGTTCTCCGAAGGTGAAGAGGCAACGTACCAGCAACTCAGGTCTGAGATCGTTCTTCTTGTCAACGAATTGCACTTGCACAACGCCCGGATCGAGGCTCTGATCGATCAACTTTATGGCATCAACCGCCGCATCATGCAGATTGATTCAGCCATCGTGAAGCTGGCGGATCAGGCGCGTATTAACCGCAAGGAATTCGTCGAAGCCTATCGCGGGCGCGAGCTTGATCCGAACTGGATGGGCGAGATGTCTGAAAGACCTGGGCGCGGTTGGCAGATGTTCATTGAACGCTCTTCCGACAAGGTCGAAGAATTGCGCGCCGATATGGCGCAAGTGGGCCAATATGTCGGTCTGGATATCAGCGAGTTTCGCCGGATCGTGTCTCAGGTCCAGAAGGGCGAGAAAGAGGCCCGGCAAGCCAAGAAGGAAATGGTCGAAGCCAACCTGCGTCTCGTCATTTCGATTGCAAAGAAATATACCAATCGCGGCCTGCAATTCCTTGATCTGATCCAGGAAGGCAACATTGGCTTGATGAAGGCGGTCGACAAGTTCGAATATCGCCGCGGCTACAAGTTCTCGACTTACGCGACCTGGTGGATCCGTCAGGCGATTACGCGGAGTATCGCGGATCAGGCCCGCACTATCCGTATTCCGGTCCATATGATCGAAACCATCAACAAGCTGGTGCGTACAGGTCGTCAGATGCTGCACGAGATTGGTCGTGAACCGACGCCGGAGGAACTGGCTGACAAGCTGCAGATGCCGCTTGAGAAGGTGCGCAAGGTGATGAAGATCGCCAAGGAGCCGATCAGCCTTGAAACGCCCATCGGCGACGAAGAAGACAGCCAACTTGGCGATTTCATCGAAGACAAGAATGCCGTGCTTCCGCTGGATTCGGCTATTCAAGAAAACCTGAAGGAAACGACGACGCGGGTTCTCGCCTCACTCACCCCTCGGGAAGAACGGGTCCTGCGGATGCGTTTTGGCATCGGGATGAACACTGATCATACGCTTGAAGAAGTGGGTCAACAGTTCAGCGTGACGCGCGAACGGATCCGTCAAATCGAGGCCAAGGCGCTGCGGAAGCTGAAACATCCAAGCCGCAGCCGAAAGCTGCGCAGCTTTCTCGATCAGTAGAACTCCTGAATTTTTCGCGGAAGGCCTGGACTATTGCCTGGGCCTTTTCGCATGCCGCGTATGATCACATCCTCGTAAACGGCCATAACGCCGATAGGCGGCGCGATCCTATGTGCTAAGATCATTGGGGTGGTTATCAGATTGCACCCTGACATGAGAGGAGACCAAAAAAATGCTCAGATCAGTCATCGTTGCTGCGCTTTTGCTTTCACCCACGCTGGGTGCGGCTGCGAAGTACGGGACGTATCCGCGGCTTGAGGTCAATCAATTGCAGGATGGCCGTTACGAGGTCATCGAAGCGGCAGGCTTTGGTCAGGAAGGTGTATGGTGCGCTGCCGGCGAATACGCCATTCGCGCGCTCGGCCTCAACCGTGGGCGGATCTACGTCGATCGGCCAAGCGGACCGGCACTGACCAGAGCCGGACGCAAGGGGATCATCTTTACGACCGAAGTCGTCGCGCAACAAAAAAGCGGATCCAGTTCGGTCCGCGACCGTGGCTCCAACCTGCTGATCGGCCATGCCGTCCAGTTTTGTGCGGATCGGTCGGATCGCGATGACATCTGGAAAAGCCGGTAACGTCCGCGTCAGGCCAAGCCGTCGAATTTCACGCAGAAGCGTGATTTTGCCGCGATGAAGGTCAGTCCTATCTCAGACTTAGTTAAAACAAGGGATTGAACCGATGAAACACCTGACGATTGCTTTGACGCTTGCGCTTGCAGCAAATGTTGCCGATGCTAAAAACTCTCTTCTCTACCGTTTGGACATCAACACGGTGTCGGCCACCAGCTATGAGGTGGTCCAACGCCCGGGTGGCGGCATCAGTGGCATTTGGTGCGCTGCGGCCGATCACGCGATCAAGACATTGGGGATTGATCGTGGGCGGATTTACGTCGAGCGCGCCCTGGGGCCTTCCTTGACATCGCCAGGTAAGAAAGGCGTCGTCTTCTCAACGCGTCCCGTCCCTGCCGAAGCATCCGGGTCCAGCAGCGTGCGAAGTGCTGGCGCAAATCTGCGGGTGGGCCATGCGATCCAGTTCTGCCGCGACAAAACCGCGACAGATCGCTGATCAAACAGATTCCCGCGTCCGGTCGCGATTTCGCAGCCGGGCGCAACCGTATCTAGCGGTCAAAACTTTCCCCTACCCAAAACTTTGCCTCAACCCTATAGTGCTGCGTGATCGGAGCTAAACCTCCACAAAAGGCAGAACAAAAAGGGGGACGGCCGAATGCGCTGCCCATTTTGCGGGAATATCGATACGCAGGTCAAAGACAGCCGTCCCGCTGAAGATCATGTTTCCATCAGACGCAGGCGCTTCTGCCCCGCTTGCGGCGGTCGCTTCACCACTTATGAGCGGGTCCAGCTGCGTGACCTCGTCGTGATCAAGTCCAACGGAAAGCGTGAAGACTTTGATCGCGATAAGCTGGAACGCTCGATCCGGATTTCGATGCAGAAGCGGCCAATCGAGCCTGAGCGGATCGATCAGATGATTTCGGGCATCGTGCGTCGCCTCGAAAGCATGGGCGAAACGGATATCCCGTCCAAGACAATCGGAGAGATCGTCATGGAAGCGCTCGCGCGGATCGACACGGTGGCTTACGTGCGTTTTGCGAGCGTCTACAAGAATTTCCAGGCCGCTGATGACTTCGACAAGTTCGTCAGCGAATTGCGCCCCGATACGCCCAAAGAAGAGTGACCCGCGAAAGCGATAAGCGATATATGGCTGTCGCGCTTGGCCTCGGTCGACGAGAGCAAGGTCGCACCTCGCCGAACCCTTCGGTCGGTTGCGTCGTTGTCGTGGATGGTCGCATGGTCGGACGCGGCTGGACCCAGAAGGGCGGACGACCTCACGCTGAGACGGAAGCGTTGGCGCAGGCGGGCAGCGCGGCGAAAGGTGCAACAGCATACGTTACACTTGAGCCCTGCGCACATCATGGAAAGACGCCTCCCTGCGCACAGGCCTTGATCGACGCGCAGGTCGCGCGCGTCGTGATTGCAACTGGCGATCCGGACCCTCGCGTCGCTGGGCAGGGTATATCGATGCTCAGGGAGGCCGGGATCAAGGTGGAAACCGGCATTTTTGAAGCTGAGGCTCAGGCCGATCATCTGGGGTTTTTCTTGCGTGTTTTGCATGGGCGCCCGGCTGTGACCTTGAAACTTGCCAGCAGTTTTGACGGTCGTATCGCCACCGGCACGCGGCAAAGCAAGTGGATCACGGGGCCACAGGCACGCCGATCTGTCCATACTATGCGGGCGCGACATGACGCTGTGATGGTGGGCGGCGGCACGGCCCGGATGGATGACCCATCACTCACCGTCCGTGAGATGGGCGCTCGTCAGCAACCTGCCCGCATCGTCATATCCCGGCGTCTCGATCTTCCGTTGATGGGCAATCTGGCTCGCACGGCAAAGGATGTTCCCGTGATTCTGTGCCATGGGCATGATGCGGATGGACAATTACTGGAGACATGGCAGGGGCTTGGGGCGACCTTGCTGCCCTGTGCGGTTACGGGCACGCAGCTTGATCCTGAAGATGTCCTACAGCAACTTGGCACGCACGGCCTGACCCGGATTTTTTGCGAAGGGGGCAGTGCATTGGCGGCCTCCTTGATCGAGGCCGATCTTGTCGACCACCTTGTGGGGTTCACGGCGGGTCTGACCATCGGTGCCGAAGGCTTGCCCAGCGTAGGAGCGCTTGGTCTAGGGCGGCTGGATGAGGCGGCGCGCTTTCAACTAACCCGACTAGAGCGTTTGGGCCCAGATGTTCTGCATGTATGGGCCCGTTCAACGCCAGAGATATGAGACGCTTGCAAACAGGCCTTGAAGCTTCGAAAGGGCGCGATTGACCGGCCCGGCGCGGGGCATGTCTGCTTCGGCCAGTCGCTCCACGACAACCTCGACAGGGCAGGGTTGGCCCATGACAGGATCGAAGTACCGGGGATAATCGATCAATGTCGCATGAACCAATCCTTCAAGACTGACATTTTGGCGGCGGCGTGGCGGGACATCGCCAAGGTCGTTGGTCAGGCCCCATCCGGCATAGAACGGGGCGCCTGTTACGTAGACCGATTTGCCGCGCAAAAGGGCTTCGAAACCGGTCAGCGACGTCATGCTCCAGACCTCATCGACCTCGGCCAACAAGGCGGCAATGTCGCTCCGCCGGGCCACGACATCCGCTAAGCTTTCAGAATTGCACGCCCCGTTCCGCAGGCCAGCCTCCACGTCGGGATGTGGCTTGTAGATCAGAAAGCCGTCCGGCCGTTCGGCGCGCGCCCTTTTCAGAAGCGCTTCATTGGTTTGTATCTCGCCTGCACCCAATCTGACCGAGGCATCGTCTTCGACCTGACCGACAACAAGGACACGTTGTCCCAAAGGCATGTGCGGGAGGGCACCGCCAAGATTGTACTTGCTCAGGTTGCCTTTGATCAGTGTTCTGATCAGCTTGCGTGCACGCCGTCTTTGATCAGCGCGCAGGCTGTGACGTTTGGCGATCCAGTCTTCTAGCCGACTCGGCCGGGCCGGATCGTAATAGATGCCCAGATCATCGAGTACCAGCGACAAGGGCGGGACAAGTTCAGCACCCAGACCACGGGATCGCAGAAAACCGTCCTCGACCTGAACGGCGCCTGTTCTGTCCTCCCCGCCCGCCCAGATCATCCTTTTTCGGTCGTCGACAGGCCTATCGGCGGTGCCGAAAATGACTTTCTTGTGCGCGCCAAAGAAGTCCTGCATGTGTTTGCGTTTCCACAATCGCATATCGCCCGCGACCCAACCGCGATGATCCTCTCGCCAAGCGCGGGTTTCGGCAGCGAGAGTCTCCAACGCCTCTTCGAAGCTGCACAGGCTGTCGCGGTAAGGGTCATACCAGGTCGGGTATTCGATCATCGCGCCTGCAAATAGCTGCGCGCGCGTGAGACGGCGTTGGCGCCTGTCCACCGGTATCTCATCTGCGGTAAGTCCCCAACTCGCGTAGAAAGGTTGGCCAAAGACCCGGGGCTTGTGTCCAGCCATAACGGCCTCAAACCCCAGCTGAGACGACACCGTGAAGACGGCCACAGCACCTTCCAAAAGGCGCCAGGGGCTTACCGGCGCATCGACAAAGCCGACCCGGTCCGATGCATCGTCGCGTTCGAAATGGCCTGGCCTTTGGCCGAGCAGCGTTTCGGGATGGGATTTGATGAGGATCCGCACTCCGGGATGCTCTTCCTGCGCGACAAAAAGCATTTCGAGGAATCGATTGCGATCAGCCTTGCTGGCAGTGACGGAGGCGTCGTCCCTTGTCTGATCGATCACCAGAACGTAGCCGGGTTCTGGGGCGGGGTGGTCCGGATCGAACCCGGTATACTTCGTCAGATGCGCTTCTTTCAGCCGCTCGATCCCATCGCGAGCTCGATCCAGCAGGGCGGTGTCATCCAGCGGATGCTTGCGCAGCAATGTCTCAAGGTCAGAAGGCGTTGCCGGGTCAAAATGCACCCCGCTCTTGTCGATCAGCAGGCCAAGCGGATCAGATCCTGAACGCCCCGTCAGCACCGAGCGCAGAAACGGATCTTCCAATCGGATAAGGGGGGCGTCGGTTCTGTCTGCAACACGCTGGCCACGGTGGGCTGTCGGGCTTTTGCCCCAGACTCCCACAGCGGCGCCGTCTGACGGCGCGCCAAGCGATACCTTGTAGCCTGCAAGATCCAGGATGCGTTTGACGCGGTTCTGGGTCAGAAAACCGCCATTGTAGACATAGAGGCGCTCCTGCCGCGCAGGGCCGCCCGCATCACTCATACTTCTATTCGGTCAGATTGCGGATGCTTGAGACGGGCGTCAGCGATCCGAGAAGCAACGAAATGGTCTTGGTCCACTGAGCATAAGGCGCTTCTGTCACGTAGAGCGTGTCCTCATCTCGAATGACAAAGTCCCGCGCCATGAATAGGCCGTTCGGTTCAGTCAGGTTCAGCACGTAAACCATGCGTTGCGCGCCTTTCAGGTCATCGCGGCCCAGAACGCTGTTGGCGATTTCCTCGTTTTCATTGCGCAGAACAAACACACCCTTGGGATCTGAACTTGACGAGACGAGGCCGCCGACCCGCGCAATGGCTTCAAGCGCCGAGATTGTCTGCGTTTCGAATTTCACCCGCGATTGCTGAGCTGTTGCACCAAGCGCAGTGAAGGCACGCGAGTCTTCTTCGACAAGAATACGGTCCCCGCCCCGCAACGCGATGTCCAGATTGGCGTCTTCGAACAGATCCTGAAACCAGACCGTTCCGCTGTTCCCGCCGCGCAGGACCGTGATGCGGGCAATCTCAGGCTCGATCGTCACACCGCCCGCACGGGCCAGCATGGCCGCAAGGGTCCGCGTTGGGCGTTCGATCGCATAGACACCTTGCGCTCCAACTGCGCCGGTCAGCGACACGGTCGAGCCGTCGCCCGCCAGTCTGCGAACCTGCACTTGGGGGTCAGGTGTCTGATCCGCCAGCCGGCTCGTGATCAGCCGCCGCACACCTTCGGGTGTGCTGTCCGCCGCACGTATCCGGCCTGCATAGGGAACGAATATAAAGCCGTCGCCGTCAACCTGGACCTGTTCCAGAGCGGTTGAATTCAGTGTCTCCCCGACCAGCAGGCCGTCATCGACGTTTTCCCATATCGTGAGGCCCAGTACGTCGCCGGGTCGAATCACGTCCGATCCCAAGAGACCCGCCGATTGGAACGATTCCGAAAAACCCAGCGCTGGCGTAACAGCGGTTGCGCGTGTCACCAGGTCATTTACCGACACGATAAATGAATCACCTTCGCGCTGGACAGAGCCTGCGTAGATATCGCGCTTATTCGGTCCGACGCGGGGCAGTCCGCAGGACGCAACGATCAAAAATATGGAGAATGCTGCTGCCAGCCGGGCCCAAGTCATCCCTGCAAAAGTCACTGCACGATCTCCTCAACCCGTTCCTTCAGCCCGCACTTGTTCGTGCGGTATCCCTTTCTGGGTTAAGAGACAACCTACTGAAGTGCTGTTTGAGAATCCAGCAACCTTAAGCCCTAGGTCGTGCCAACGAGGCGCAAATGTTGCTTAGGAGCCGCGCTGTCCGCCTCGAATATCTGGTAGGGATCGTCTTTGGTCAGCATCAGATCGACTACGTTCCTCAAAAGCTGTTGTCTGCCCCGCACCGAATAGTAGCCACCAGGCAATTGACTGGTTTGCAGCAGATATCGGCGATAATCCTTGTACGCGTCGACATCCGGTTTGACGGGATCTGCGAAGAAATGCGCAAGCGGCTGATCGGAAACGAATTCGGGTTTTTCGTAGACGGATTTGCCAAAGGTGCGCAGGGGCAACCCACGCCACAAAACCTGTTGCGCCGCTGTCGAATTGACCGTGACGGCACTGCGCGCGCCGTCAAGAAGCCAGGCGAGCTTACCGCCCCGAACGTAGTGCACGCGGCCCCTCACGGCATATTTTCGAGCCAAGGCGCGTATCTGTCTTCGAAGGGGCACCCGGCCATCTTCAAGGGGGTGTGCCTTGAAAACCAGATGGTGGTGCGTTGGCGCGCCTTCCGCAAAACCTTTGATTGCACGATCCAGAAATTCGGCCATGCTGTCGACGGAGGCATGCGCCTGAAAGTTGCTGTCATGCTCAAGCTGAAGGAGGGCAACGTGATAGGGAAACCCGCCACGTCCGATCTGAAAAGTCGCAAGGATGCGGTGTAAGGCATGCAACGGCATGAACAACAGACGCAGCAGGTAAAGCCGGAATTCCCGCCCCACACCGATCTGACGATGTGGTCTGAAGTTCGCATAGCCCTGATTCAGTGCCAGGACGCAGAAATGATAGAGCGCGCCGTAAAAGACGTGCTGGCGCATGTCACCCCAATGGGCAGGTGGCATGACCACATCGCCGTCGGATCGGCATAAGGCCGAACGCATATTAGCGACCGGCATGTCCATAAGACGAGAATTTCCGTTGGACCCGCCCCGTTCATAGGTCACCCAATAGGGGCGCAGGTAACCTTCTTCGAAAACGTGGATCCGCAGATCGGCGGCCTCGGCCACCTTGACGGCTTCCGCGTGGATCGGACGGATGTCACCATAAAGCACGATGTCGGTGACAGTCTTTTCGTCAATGATCTGGCGTAGCCTGTCTGGCCAATCCTCGGGTGTTCCACGGTAGGATATGTAACTGCCGCGATGCCACCAGAAGGCGCGGTCGCCCGCGTTGAACCCGACGCGGAAGACTTTGGCACCCGTCCGCGCCATCATGCTGCCGAGGTTGTGAAAGAACGGGCCGTGAGGGCCCTGGAGGAACAGGAAAACGCGCGCTGGAGAAGGAGTTTTCAGCATAACGATGGTCTAGTCGGCATATGTTAAGCGGTTCTTATCGCGGTAGAAACCGAAATCAATATGTCATTGGAAAGCGCGGCTGGGCAAGTCGGCTGCTCTTGCAGCAATGGTCGCTGAGGGCTACGTCGTTGCGTATTCAGAAAGAGGCGAGAACATGTTCACAGGTATCATCACCGATATCGGCACAATCACAGCGCTGGAACAGAAGGGCGATCTAACTGCGCGCATCCAGACGGCATATGACACGTCCGCCATAGATCTGGGGGCGTCAATCGCCTCGGACGGCGTGTGTCTGACGGTCGTGGCATTAGGGGATGATTGGTATGACGTACAGATCAGTGCCGAAACGGTAAGTAAGACAAACGTGCACAGTTGGAAGATCGGCAGCCGCGTCAATCTCGAGCGGGCCTTACGTGTCGGCGACGAACTCGGCGGTCACATCGTGTCTGGTCATGTTGACGGTGTGGCCGAGATCAAGAACGTCATGGATGAAGGGGACAGCACGCGCGTCCGCCTCATAGCGCCCTCTCATCTTGCGCGGTTCATTGCACCCAAGGGCTCCGTCGCGCTGAACGGGACGTCGCTCACTGTGAATGAGGTCGAAGGCGACATCTTCGGCATCAACTTCATACCGCATACGAAATCTGTCACCACCTGGGGTGATGTGGCCGTCGGTGACTCCATCAACCTCGAAATTGACACACTGGCGCGATATGTTGCCCGCTTGGCAGAGGTCGGATGATGGCAGGCATCGGACATAACCAGGGACCGACGCTTGAAAAAGGGCATGCCTGGCGGACGTATCAATGGCGTCAGGCACAGAAAAAACTGATGCCCAGGACGATTCCGCTCATGATTGTCAAGATGCGGGTCAGACGAGCCGCAGAACTCGGGATGGACTACAAGGCCTATGCGTCCCTGCGGCAGGCTGCCGGTCGCGATATCTGCGGCCTGCTCTTTTCGTCGAACGCCCTGCGGATCCTCGGTGGTGACGCGAAGATGCCTCAAGAACGCGCGCGTGTCCTTGCCGGCTTGCGAGATGCGAAACGGCTGTCACTTGTTTACCGACCGCTGGATCCGGCGGCAGTGCATGATGCCAATTCGGTGCTTGACGCGACGGGGCTCGCCCCAGACATCACAATGACCTGGTCCGCCATGCATGAAAGACTTTGTGGTTTTGTCCGCAAACAGAATCTTGTCGGGGATCAGGTCGTGATCATTGGCGACACCAGTCTCGAAAACGGTTGGAGTGCGGCGGCGCGGGCAGCAGGCTATCTGCCTGCGGATCGGTATTTCGGCGCTGCTGCCTCATGATCCGCCGTCTCGGCTACAATGGATCGTCGCGGCGTCAGACTGGTCATGCGGCCCGGATGTCTTTATCTGCCAAGTCCGTAGCATCAGCGAAAGCCACGCCATGAGCTTTGAAACACCCGGCACCGTCGAAAAGGGCCTTGCCGCCGCCATCTCGCCCATTGAAGAGATCATCGAGGCCGCAAGACGGGGCCAGATGTTTGTACTGGTCGATCATGAGGACCGTGAGAATGAAGGCGATCTGGTGATCCCGGCCGATTTCGCCACACCTGAGGCGATAAACTTCATGGCCACGCATGGGCGCGGTCTGATCTGCCTGACATTGCCTGCTGAACGGGTCGAAGCACTTGGCCTGCCGATGATGGCCACGCACAATTCCTCGCGGCATGAAACGGCATTTACAGTGTCCATCGAAGCGCGTGAAGGCGTCAGCACGGGGATTTCAGCGGCGGACCGTGCCCTAACCATCCGCACTGCTATAAATCCGCAAGCGACAGGCGCAGAACTTGCAACGCCAGGGCATGTCTTTCCTCTCCGCGCGCGCAAGGGCGGTGTTCTGGTGCGCGCGGGCCATACCGAAGCTGGCTGCGATGTCGCCCGACTTGCAGGGCATTATCCGGCGTCGGTCATCTGCGAGATCATGAATGAAGACGGGACGATGGCACGGCTGCCGGATCTGGTTGACTATGCGAAGAAACACGACCTCAAGATCGGCACGATCAGCGATCTGATCGCCTACAGGCGGCGCCACGACAATCTGGTGGTCCTGACATCCGAGCGCATGGTGTCATCCGAATACGGTGGCGAATGGCACATGCGGATCTTCACAGACCAGACCTATGGGATCGAACATGTGATGTTGTCGAAGGGTGATATTACCACCTCTGATCCGGTTCTTGTTCGCACGCATGCCCTGGCCGAGGTGACGGATATCCTTGGTCTTGGCCCCAAACCCGCAGGAGAACTGCCGCGCGCCATGGAGATCATTGCAGAGGAGACCCGCGGGGTCATCTGCCTCTTCCGCCAGCCCCGCAAGGCGCTTTTCGACACGGATGAAGAGGACGGTCCCCGCATCGTCAAGAACACCGGCCTGGGTGCGCAGATGCTTGCCGCCATGGGATTGTCAAGGCTCGTCCTTCTCACCGACAGTCCGCTAACGACCTATATGGGGCTTGATGCCTACGGGCTGGAAATCGTTGACACCAAGCCGATCATGGGAGGCAAATAAATGGCATCCATCGAACACCACATCCTTGACCGCCCGACGTTCCAGAAGCCTCCCAAGCTGCTGATTGTCGTCGCACCCTACTATAAGGCGATTGCCGATCACCTTGTCGCCGGCGCGCAAGCCGAGATCGAGGCAGCGGGCGGCACGCATGAATTGGTCGAAGTTCCTGGTGCACTGGAGATCCCGACAGCCATCGGCATCGCTGAACGCATGTCGAATTTCGACGGTTATGTCGCGCTAGGCTGCGTCATCCGGGGCGAGACGACCCATTACGATACAGTCTGCAACGACAGCAGCCGGGCGATCACCCTTCTGGGTCTTCAGGGGCTTTGCATTGGCAACGGGATCCTCACCGTCGAGAATTTGCAACAGGCGCAGGTGCGCGCGGATCCTGCTGATCAGAACAAAGGCGGCGGGGCGGCGGCTGCCGCCTTGCACCTTGTCGCGCTGAGCCGTAAGTGGGGTCGCGAAACCAAGGGGGTCGGGTTCAAACCGCTTTCCGAGCCGATCCAGATTGCCTGAATGACACTTTCCGGAAACCAGAAACGCAAGATGCGGTCCGCCGCCCGTCTTTACGCCGTTCAGGCTCTGTTCCAGATGGAGCAATCGGGCCAGACGGTTGACCAGGTTCGCCGCGAGTTTCTGGATCATCGCTTTGGTGCGGTCTATGATGAGGCGGAGATGAATGAGGGCGATCCGGATCATTTCGAACGTGTGATGGAAGAGGCGGTCAACTATCAGGCGCCGATCGACCAGGCCACCGATCGTGCACTTGTCGCAAAATGGCCTATTGCGCGGATCGATCCGACGCTTCGCGCCCTGTTCCGTGCCGCCGGTGCCGAGTTTCGGGACAATTCTACGCCCCCCAAGGTCATCATCACCGAATACGTGGATGTGGCCCGCGCGTTTTTCCCTGATGGAAAAGAGCCGAAATTCGTCAATGCAGTTCTTGACCACATGGCGCGCGAAGCACGGCCAGAGGCGTTTTGATTGCGCGGGTTCGACACGATGCCGCGTCAGACTAGATTTATCGTGGAGTTAATTGGAAGGCGCGCAAATGCCATCGCTTGTCCGGCTTTTCATCACCCAAGGCGCCCTCGGCTTTCTGCTGTCGGCAGTGTTTGTCTTTGGCCTCCTCTGGTTCAACGTGATGAACCTCGCCTATCTCGTAACCCATACGGTCGACGGTCCGCTGGCTGTGTTTCTTTTGTGGTTTTTCAACGGTCTCCTTTTTGGCAGTGTGCAGATCGGGTATGTGGTCTTCGCACGTGCAGGATCGGACGAATAATCAATCTCAGATAAATGGAAGACGTCATGCGCGCCATGCAGGTCGTAGAGTTGGGCGAACCCCTTGCCCTGAATAACATCCCCAAACCTGAACCTGCACCGGGTGAGGTTCTGGTCAGAATTCACGCCTGCGGTCTGAATTTTGGCGACACGCTGATCATCAAAGGAAGCTATCAGGAAAAGCCGCCGCTTCCCGCGACGATCGGGATGGAGCTTTCCGGCGTCGTCGAGGCGCTTGGCGAAGGGGTGACGGGCCTGTCTGTTGGGCAACGCATCGCAGCCTATTCCGGCTTTGGCGGTCTTGCGGACTATGCCGCCTTGCCAGCGGAGATTTGTGTTCCGATCCCGGATCAGATGAGTGCGGTAGATGCAGCAGCCTTTCTTGTGGCTTATGGTACCAGCCATGTGGCTCTCGACTACAAGGCTCAGATGCGGCCTGGTGAACGGCTTCTGGTGCTCGGTGCTTCGGGCGGTGTGGGGCTAACCGCGGTTGAACTTGGCAAGCTGATGGGGGCTGAGGTCATCGCATGCGCGCGCGGGTCCGAAAAACTGGACATCGCCAAGGCCGCCGGGGCTGATCATCTGATTGACAGCCAGACAGATGACATCCGGGAAATCGTCAAGTCACTGGGCGGTGCGGATGTGGTTTATGACCCGATCGGCGGCGGGCAATTCAAGGCTGCCCTGCGCGCTTGCAACGCCGAGGCGCGTATCCTGCCTCTTGGCTTTGCCTCGGGCGAGGTGCCGCAAATTCCGGCCAATATCCTGCTGGTCAAGAACCTGACCGTGATCGGCTATTACTGGGGCGGCTACATGCGGGTAAATCCGGCTGTGCTGACCGACAGTTTCAAGGTGCTTTTCGACTGGTATGCGGAGGGCAAGCTAAAACCGCATGTCAGCTCCGTGATGCCGCTGGAAGATGCGAACGCGGCCCTGGATCTGCTGCGCAAGCGGAAAGCCACTGGCAAGGTGATTGTCGAAATCGCCGCAGAGGCCTAGTCAAACGTCCCTGCGACGCGCCCTAGCAGCATGAAGGCACGTGACGTGCGCGTGTTTGCCAAAGAAGATATCTCGGCGTCACTGGCGCGTTCGGCAAAAGCTGCAAACGTCCTGTCAAAAAGCCGTAGGAAGTGATGGGCCGCATCGCGGAAGATCGGGTCTTTTTTGAGCCTGCCAGCCGCCAGCGCAAGGGCCTGGCGATCATGCACACCGCCCAGCGACGCAATAGCCCGCCCCCGATCGCCCGCAGCAAACAGCCGCCATGTTTCTGGCCGCGCGCGGTCGGGCTGAAGGTCGTCCATGTAAACACCGTCCTGGCTCAGCAAGGTCAACACGTCCTGTGCTGCCTGTATCAACTGGGCCGAGCTTCTGTCCCGCATGGCCCGGCGCAAAGCGGCAAAGCCGTCTTCATCCTCTGCCGTTTCGGGAAAATTGAGCGCCCGGATGAAATCCGAATGCGCGATAGGTGGGGCCAAATCTTCGGTCAGCGCTTCAAGGCCAAGAGACGGCTGCACCTCATCCCCAAGCTGCATTGGTTCCTGCGCCAGTTCAACCTCAACCGCCTCCGTTTCGCGCCGGGACGAAAAGGTCGCGAGCGCGCTTTCAGTCTTGCGTGTGGCGGCGGCGATCTCGTCGAGCTTTTTGGCCACCGAAGGCTCTACCGTGTTGCCGCTTTGCGCTTGTGCGATATAGGCCTGCCGGATCGTGTCGATGGCCGCCTGAAGGCGCTGGCTTTCCTCAAACATCGTGCGGCTAGATCGCAGCACCGTGGCCGCCAGCCAGATCATGCCCACTGGCAGGATGATTGCCAGTAATGTGACGGCCCATCTCAGGTGGTCAAGCCCGGTCTGTCCCCCGTCACCACCCGGCAGCACGAAAAACAGGATGGTGGCCCCAATTACCCAGACCAAAGAAAACAGACCCGCCGCGATCTCAAAACCGGTCAGACCCTCGGCGCGTGGGCGTTCGTAGATGCCCAGCGGGGTCGGTCGATCCTGTTTGGGCGTGTCGGACATACGCTGTCTCTAGACGTAGTCTATGCTGAGCACTTCGTAGGATTTCTCGCCGCCTGGTGTGCGCACCTCGACACTGTCGCCTTCTTCCTTGCCGATCAACGCCCGCGCAATTGGGGATTTGATGTTTAAAAGACCCTTCTCGATATTGGCTTCGTGTTCGCCCACGATCTGCCAGGTCTTTTCCTCATCCGTGTCCTCATCAACCAGCTTAACGGTCGCCCCGAATTTGATTGTGCCGGACAGCTTGGCGGGATCGATCACCTCGGCCAGACCCAGAATGCCCTCAAGCTCCTTGATCCGCCCTTCTATGAAGGACTGCTTTTCCCTTGCGGAATGATACTCTGCGTTTTCCGAAAGATCGCCATGCTCGCGCGCTTCCGCGATCGCCTTGATGATCGCCGGACGCTCCTCTGATTTGAGGTGCTTTAACTCGGTCTCCAGGGCGGCATGCCCTGTGCGGGTCATCGGTATTTTATCCATATCGGGGCGTCCAAGTGCTAAGGCGGATTCTGCGTCGCCTGAAAACGATGCTCATCACCTGATCAAAACGCAGACCCGAATGCAAGTGTCGTCATCGCGGCAAGGCATCGGCTGGCCTCTCCTCGCCTGCGACGGCCTTTCGCATTCCTTCACAGCTTTACCACAATATATAACGCAGTGTCGCAATTGCATTGATGATATCTCTGCACTAGCTAGCGATCGATCTATTCGGGTGCACATACCCGATTGCGCAACGGAGGAGCCGCCGGGATGGCCGAAGTGACACGCGAAGCGATGGAGTATGACGTGGTGATCGTCGGCGCGGGGCCTGCGGGGCTAAGTGCAGCAATACGGCTGAAACAGTTGGATGCCAATCTGGAAGTTGTTGTCTTGGAAAAAGGCTCTGAGGTCGGTGCGCATATCCTGTCAGGTGCGGTGCTGGACCCTTGTGCGCTGAACGAACTGATCCCCGATTGGAAAGAGAAGGGCGCGCCTATCACCGTCCCGGTCAAGGAAGACAACTTCTATATGCTGGGTGAGGCGGGGCATATCCGTATACCAAACTTCCCCATGCCGCCTCTGATGAACAACCACGGCAACTACATTGTCTCCATGGGTAATGTCTGCCGCTGGATGGCCGAACAGGCCGAGGAGTTGGGGGTTGAGATCTTCCCGGGCATGTCTTGTTCCGAGCTTGTCTACGGCGAGAATGGTGAAGTGAAAGGCGTCGTCGCGGGCGAGTTCGGCATCAACCCCGATGGCACACATTCCGATGGCTACGAACCCGGGATGGAGTTGCACGGCAAGTATGTCTTCCTGGGTGAAGGTGTACGCGGGTCATTGTCAAAGCAGGTCATCGCCAAATACGAGCTCGACAAAGGCAAGGAGCCACAGAAATACGGCCTTGGCATGAAAGAGATCTGGGAAATCGACCCGGCCAAGCACAAGGAGGGCAGCGTGACCCACACGATGGGCTGGCCCTTGGGCGGCAATGCCGGGGGTGGGTCATTCATCTACCACCTTGATAACAATCAGGTTTACGTCGGTTTCGTGGTGCATCTGAACTACAGAAATCCGCACCTTTTTCCCTACATGGAATTTCAGCGCTTCAAACATCATGCGCTGGTTGCCGATCTGCTTGAAGGTGGCAAGCGTGTGGCCTATGGCGCGCGTGCAATAACAGAGGGCGGCTGGCAATCCATGCCGAAGCTCGAATTTCCTGGCGGTGCGCTTCTGGGCTGCGCGGCGGGAATGGTCAACGTGCCGAGGATCAAGGGCAACCACAATGCAATGCAATCCGGCATGCATGCCGCCGAAGCCGCTTATGCCGCTATTCAGGAAGGCCGCGGGGGGGATCATTTGAACGGTTACGAGGCGGCTGTGCACCAAGGCCCGATCGCTGACGATCTGAAGAAAGTGCGCAATGTCAAACCTTTCTGGTCGAAATACGGCCTGACAGCATCCCTGGTTCTGGGTGGGTTCGACATGTGGACCAACACATTCGGCTTTTCGCTGTTCGGCACGCAAAAACACGGAAAGTCCGATGCGAAGGCCACCGACAAGGCCTCCCAGCACAAACCGATTGACTATCCCAAACCTGATGGAAAGCTATCCTTTGACCGCCTGACCAATGTGTCCTTCGCGATGACCAATCACGAAGAAAGCCAGCCCGCACATCTCAAACTGGGCGACACAAGCATTCCGGTAAACATCAATCTGCCGGAATATGCAGGACCTTCAGCGCGCTATTGCCCCGCTGGTGTCTACGAGTTTGTCGAGGAAGAGGGTAAGGACACGCGTTTTGTCATCAACTTCCAGAACTGCGTGCATTGCAAGACGTGTGACATCAAGGATCCCAGCCAGAACATCACCTGGACAACGCCCCAAGGTGGCGACGGGCCGAATTACCCGAATATGTGATCGCGTCAAAATCACCGCGTCGGCACCGGCCACTCGCAAGAGTTGGCCGGTTTTTTGTATACGCAAACCGATATTGCATAGGTTTCAAGATGTACGGTTATGTATGGGATATTCTTTTTGCATGTAGAGAGACAGCCCTTGGTAAACCCATTTCCGAACGCTGGCCCCGAATTCATCGTCAACACTTATCGTGCCCAGTGGCAAAGCGATCCGGACGTTGCTGTTCTCGCCGACGGCAGTTTCGTCATTGTCTGGCGGTCCTTCTTTTCTGAGGACGCCGGATCGGTCTATTACATCGGCGGCCAGCGGTTCGCGGCCGATGGTACGCGGTTGGGCAATGAACTGATCCTGAGCAACACGAGCCGCGAGGCCGAGTATCCCCGGATCGACCCTTTGCCGGACGGCGGATATGCCGTTGTCTACGAGGCCGCACCCGAGACCATTCTGGGCCAATCCGACATCTATTTCCGGACATTTGATGCGGACGGCACACCCAGGATTCAGGCGCGTCAGATCAGCCCAAACGTGGATGATTGGTTCTTTTCCAGTGAAGTACTGGCGCTGTCGAACGGAAACAGCGTCGTCTTCTATTCCGGTGACGTCGATGGAGATGTCGGAGAGGGCATTGTCGCACAGGTCGTCAATGGCCAGGGGGCGCCGGTCGGGGCGCGTTATCTCGTCAATCAGACGACATTTGCCGATCAGCACTCTGCCCGCGCGGTTGAACTGACCAATGGAAACTCCGTTGTCATCTGGGACAGTGAACTCACCACGATCAATGAGGTCGGCAATCCCGTCGATGATGCGCGTGGTCGCATCCTTGGTCCGGATGGTCGACCCATAGGCAACGAGTTTCGGATCACCAATGACAATGATGGCGTGAATGGCGGCATTTATCTGACACAAACCGATCTGGATGTGGCGGCCCTTCCCGACGGACGCTTTGTGGCCACATGGTACGAGACGAATATCGTAACAGATCCAACCTCGTTTGAAATCCGCGGGCGCATCTTCGGCCCGAATGGTGGGCCTCAGTCGCCGATCTTCAAGGTCAACACTACCGATGGTCGGGTGGTCAACAACAGCAGTGTCGTCGCACTCGAAGGCGGGGGCTTTGTGGTTGTCTACGACGTAACGACCAATTTCGACGATCTCGATGATGTTTACGGCCAGTTCTTTTCCGACAGTGGACAACGGATCGGCACCGAATTCCATGTCGCGCAAGTCCGTTCAAACGTACAGGAGGAGGCGCAGATAGACGCCCTTCAGAACGGCGGTTTCGTCGTGACGTGGATGTCGGAATTTACCGATGGTGATAACGACGGCATATCCGCACGGGTGTTCGGGCCCCCTGATGTCGGGGATCTGGTGCTCAACGGCACGAATGGCAATGATCGTCTGGTGGGGCAAACAGGCAATGATCTGCTGCAAGGACTGCCCGGAAATGACACGCTGATCGGAAATGCAGGCAATGATACGCTGAACGGCGGCGGCGGGTCGGACAATATCAACGGCGGCGCAGGCAATGACCTGATCATCGGCGGGCCGGGGTCTGTCGACCTGCGCGACACCATATTTGCCGGGGCGGGTAATGATACCGTAGATGGGGGGGCAGGCAACGACCTGATTTACGGTCAGGATGGCAACGATGTGATTGAGGGCGGCGCTGGTGTGGACGAGGTGATCGGCCAGGCTGGCAATGATGTGCTCACTGGGTCAGGCTTCTCCGATCTGATCTTCGGCGGTGCCGGGGACGACTTCATCAATGGCGGCTTCGGCTTTGATCGCGTAAATGGCGGCGCTGGGGCAGACCGCTTTTTCCATGTCGGGGTGCAGGGTCATGGGTCGGACTGGATCCAGGATTTCGCTGAAGAGGATAAGCTTGTCTTTGGCGGCGCGGCATCGATCGATCAATTTCAGGTGAACACCGCGCTCACCGGCGGGGCAGGGGACGCCGCGGTGGCTGAAGCCTTTGTGATCTACCGCCCGACGGGTCAAATTCTCTGGGCTTTGGTTGATGGAGCCAGCCAGGATGCGCTCACTTTACGCATCGGTGCGCAGGAATTTGATCTTATGATCTAACGTCACAAATGAACCGCAATTCAACCGTTGCTTCGTCACGCGGGCATGTTAGCCTGCCTGCCAGCGATGACAGGAGTGACCTTTGAAACGATCCCTTTGCCTTGCGCTTTTTGTTGCGGCCTCCGCCGCTTTGCCCACCGACAGCTTTGCCCAGGCCCGGTCTGCGGCTGGCGCATATCTGGCGGCACGTCAGGCCGCGATGCAAAGCGATTACCAGGCCGCAGCACTTTATTACACGCAAGCTTTGGCGCGGGATCGGTTGAACCCCAGCCTTATGGAAGACACGATCATCGCGCAGCTTGCCCTTGGTCGCGTTGACCGCGCTCTGCCCGTCGCGAAAATCCTCGAAGAGGAAGGTCATCGTAGCCAGGCCGCCCATATGGCGATCATTGCCGATCTGCTGGCAAATGAAGACTATGAATCACTTTTGCAACGTGAGGCAGACAGATCCGGCATTGGACCGCTGGTCGATGGTCTGTTGTCCGCATGGGCACATATTGGCCTCGGCAACATAGACGACGGGATCGTGGCCTTCGACACGGCAGGCACAGAAGAGGCCTTGCGCAACTTCACCCAGTACCACAAGGCTATGGCTTTGGCCTATGTCGGCGACTTCGAGGCGGCCGAAGGCGTCTTTACCGCAGAAGGCGCCAGCCGCAACCTGCAAACCCGGCGCGGGGCCATGGCCCGGGCCGAGATCCTGTCGCAATTGGGCCGAAACGCGGATGCGCTGGCCTATCTGGAGGACGCGTTCGGCGGCGCGAGCGATCCCGAAATCCTTCAGTTGAAAGCGGCATTGAAGGGCGACGAAAAGGTGCCCTTCTCCCATGTGACATCCGTTCAGGAAGGGGCCGCCGAGGTATTCTTTTCTCTGGCTGGTGCTTTGCGCAACGAAGCTGGCCCGAACTACACGCTGCTTTACGGTCGCCTCGCCTTGCATCTGCGGCCGGACCACGTGGACGCGCTGCTGCTGAATGCCGAACTGCTTGAGAACCTTGGGCAGTACGAACTGGCCATAGCCGACTATAAACGCGTCCCTGATACCGACCCTGCCTTTCACGCAGCCGAGATTGGTCGGGCAGAAGTCTTGCGCCGGGATGACAAACCGAACGCAGCAATCGAAGTGCTTGAACAACTGGCCAAGCGCTTCCCGGATCATGTCTCGGTGCATTCGACCCTCGGCGATATTTTTCGCCAGCAGGAGAATTATCAGAAGGCGGTGACTTCTTATGACACCGCACTGGATCTTCTGGATGATGGCAATCAGGGCGAGTGGTTTCTCCATTACGCCCGCGCGATTTCCTATGAGCGTCTTGGTGAGTGGCCTTCGGCCGAGGCCGATTTTCGCCGCGCGCTTGATCTGAATCCGGATGCGCCGCAGGTTCTGAATTACCTCGGCTACTCGCTCGTCGAAAAGCAGATCAAGCTGGAAGAAGCGCTTGATATGATCGAAAAGGCCGTCGCCGCCAGCCCCGATAGCGGCTACATCGTCGACAGCCTCGGTTGGGTGCTGTACCGTCTTGGCCGCTATGATGAGGCCGTTACCCAAATGGAGCTCGCGGTCGAACTCATGCCCGTGGACCCCGTCGTCAATGATCATCTGGGCGATGTTTACTGGGCCGTGGGGCGCTATCGCGAGGCGGAGTTCCAATGGCGCCGCGCACTGAGCTTCATAAACGACGGCGAGACGGCACAGGACGCCGACCCCGAACGCATCCGCCGCAAGTTGGATATCGGTCTGGATCGTGTGCTGGCCGATGAAGGCGCGGAACCCCTGCATGTGGTCGAAGACAGCCAGTAAGGCACGCCATTGAAACCCAATGCGATTGAGGTCTTTGCTCCTGCAAAGATCAACCTGACGCTGCATGTGACGGGGCAGCGAAATGACGGGTATCATTTGCTTGATTCCCTGGTGGCGTTTGCAACCATTGGTGACGTCGTCACAATAAGTGAAGGTGATGCGCTGACATTGGCGGTGGATGGTCCCGAAAACGATGGCCTCCCTGACGACATGCAGAACCTTGCCATGCGCGCTGCGGCCTTGGTCAGGCAGGATGGGGCTGCTTTGACCCTGACCAAGAACCTCCCGGCCTCCTCAGGTATTGGCGGCGGCTCGGCCGATGCGGCGGCAGCCTATCGAGGCATGCTGTATCACACAGATCGGACCTGCCGCGATTTGTCTTCGGCCTCTAAAAGTGTTGTCGGCCACCATGCGGAAAAGCTGCTGGCGCTTGGTGCTGACATTCCGATGTGCCTGCTGTCGCGGTCGGCCCGTGTCACAGGTATTGGAGAGCACATCGAACCGCTGAGCCTGCCATACGTCCCTGCTGTTCTCGTGAATTCACGCCTGCCGGTGGCGACGCCCGATGTCTTTCGTGCGCTGATCCATCGGCAAAACGCTTCGATGCCCGATGAGTTGCCTGTGTTTCAGGATGTGGAGCGCCTGATCGGCTGGCTCGCAGGTATGCGCAACGACCTCGAAGCCGCTGCACTCAAGGTCGCGCCGGTCATCGGTGATGTGCTTGGGGCCCTGACGGCCTTTGGCGGCTGCAAATTGGCGCGCATGTCAGGGTCGGGAGCAACCTGCTTTGGTCTTTTTACCACCCCCGAAGCGGCCAGCGATGTTGCGCTGGAACTGGGCGCAGCCCATCCGGATTGGTGGGTCAAGGAAACGGTATTGGGCGATCAGTCGGCCCTCGCAACACCACAGGCAGACATTCCTGATTGACCGAACGCTTATCAAAAGAATTGCCAATGCGAGATAAGTTCACGGTTTTGGACTCTGAGTTCAGTTGATCCGCTCAACCACGTAATCGGCCAGATCAATCAGTGTGTCGCGGACATCGTTCGCGGGCAGGGTGCCAAGCGCCGTCTTGGCCCTATCGGCCCAGCCGATCGCATCCGCCCGAGTTGCGGCAAGCGTGTCATACTTGGCCAGAAGAGACAGCGCGTGTTCCAGATCGCTATCACTTTGCTGACCCTTCTCTATGGTCCGGATCCAAAAGGCGCGTTCTTCCGCGGTGGCTTGCTTCACAGCCTTGATGACTGGCAGGGTCAGTTTGCGTTCACGGAAATCATCCCCGACATTCTTTCCTGTCGCCGCGCTGTCCCCCTGATAGTCCAGCAGATCGTCCACGATTTGAAAGGCGATGCCAAGGCAATCCCCGTAGTCGAACAAGGCTTTGACATGTGCCTCCGGGCTGCCCGCGATTACACCACCGACCTCTGTCGCGGCCGAGAACAAGGCCGCCGTCTTCCCCCGTACCACCCGCAGATAAACCTCTTCATCCGTAGCGAGGTTCTGGGCCGCCGTCAGCTGCAGCACTTCGCCCTCGGCAATGGTAGCAGCTGCATTCGATAGAATATCAAGCACCCGCAGGCTTCCCGTCTCGACCATCAACTGGAACGAGCGCGCAAACAGGTAGTCGCCCACAAGAACCGAAGATTTGTTGTCCCAAAGCAAGTTCGCCGTCGGACGCCCACGCCGTTGGCCGCTTTCGTCGACCACATCGTCATGCAGCAGGGTGGCCGTGTGAATGAACTCGACCGTCGCGGCCAGATTGATATGGAAGGGCCCGTCATAGCCGCACATGATCGCCGAACCGAGCGTCAGCATGGGCCGCAGCCGTTTGCCCCCCGCATCGACCAGATGACGGGTGACTTCCGGGATCCGGGGTGCATGTTCCGAAGCCATCCGCTCGCGGATCAGTGCGTTCATTGCGTCAAGCTCCGGCGCAAGCCGCTCTGCCAACCGTTCATGCGGTTTGGAAATCACTCTGGTGTCCATTGCAAATCCAAAGCCAGGCTCGACAAGGGTCGCACCGCGCTATTAAATCCCCGCTTATGAAGGAACTCCTGCGTAGCACCGATCCGACGATCATCGCCTTTGCATCTGCCCTTCTCCAAGGGGAGGATATAGACTGCTTTCAAATGGACGTAAACATGAGCATCCTGGAAGGCGGGATCGGGATCTTTCCACGCCGCTTGATGGTGCATGAAGACGACCATGATGCCGCTCTTCGTGTGATGCGCGACAATGACATCGATCTCGGATACTGATCTCACGCATGATGCGTTTTTGGGCGGAAAGCTCCGTATCTGGCAGCCTAAAGAGGGGTATCGCGCAGGCGTAGATCCCGTTTTGCTTGCGGCCTGTGTTCCTGCGCGCGCCGGTCAAAGCGTACTGGACCTTGGTTGTGGAGTGGGAACTGCGGCGCTATGCCTCGGGGCGCGTGTGCGTGATCTGACGCTTTTAGGTGTCGAAAGACAGGCACTCTATGCCGATGTCGCCCGGCGCAACGGGCTTGATGCGGTCACAGCCGACATCGCGGCATTGCCGAGCACGTTGCGGCAACGGCGCTTCGACCATGTGCTGATCAACCCGCCTTACTACTCGCCCGATGCACACAAGGCCTCCACCAGGCAGGATCGAAGCGATGCGCGCGTTGAGGCCACACCGCTTGCCAGATGGATCGACGTTGCCGCCCGACGCCTGAAGCCGAAAGGTCACCTGCATGTGATTCACCGGGCAGAAAGACTGCCGCAGCTTTTGACGCTGGTTTCGGAGAAACTGGGCAGTATAGAGGTTCTGCCGCTTCAGCCAAGGGTGCAAAAACCGGCAGAGCTGATCATTTTGCGAGCACGGAAAGAGGGGCGCGCCGACTTTCGGCTTCGCGCTCCGATTGTGCTGCACTGCGGCAAGCGTCATTTGCGCGATGGCGAAGGCTACAGCCCTGAAATTGAAGAGGTTCTTCGACGGGGCGCCGCTTTGTGGCTCTGAAAAACCGATAAAACCGTATGAAAACTCTGCAGCTGGTGTTGCGCGCGCAGCGTGACAGATCGCCAAATCTGTGGTTCGGTCGACATATCTTTGAATAGCAGGAGGTTTGTATGAGCGTCGCAGGGCATCTTGAGGAATTGAAAAAGAAGCATCAGACACTCAGCGTTCAAGTGGAACAAGCGCAGCGTTCTCCCGGCACCGACGATTTGGAGATTGCCACGCTCAAGAAACAGAAGCTCAAGCTGAAAGAAGAGATCAGTCGATTATCAAGCTGATTGTTTTGCACGCCAGCTTGTAAGAACGGCCAGCAAAGCACCTCCGGTGATCAGACCAGCCGACAAAAGCAACGCTAGGCTTGGTTTATCGCTTACGGCGGCGATCAAAACCAATGTTGAAAGCAGCAGCGCGGCGTAGGAGGCCGTGCAGAGAACCGGTATATTGCATTTCTTCATACCAATGTCCCAGACGTAAAATGCCAGACCGACAGGTCCCAACCCCTGCAGAATGCTTGCCCAAGTGATTCCGTCGGACGGCCAGACAGGCGTCTCAGTCATCAGGTGCAGAGGCAGTGACAAGAATGTAAGCGTCCGGTCTGACTGCCCTGCAGTGGTGCGCTGATATCGGATAGTGTCCACTTAGCTAAGTGAAAACTTAAGAGGCCGGAATGGCGAAGCGGCGCAAGTGCAGGAAGTGGAGCGATGACGAGAAGCCCATGATATGTGCGAAGACTGTCGTTCCGGGCGTTTCGGTTGCTCAGGTGGGGCGCCGCCCCTCGGCAAGCCAATGCCAAGCCCATCTTCGACGACCTGCGGGACTGGCTGGGCAAGCAACCCACGACCATATCCGGCAAGTCCCCACTCGCTCAGGCAAACCGCTATTCACTCACGCGCATGCGACGGCCTAGGTCATACCTGGATCACGGCATCTTGGAATTGGACAACAACACAGCCCAACGCACCATGCGGGCTGCGGGCCATCGCCCTTGTGCGCAAGAACTACGTCTTCGTGGGATCACCCGCCGGTGGTAGCGCGGCCGCCGTGGCATACACGCTCATCGAAACAGCCAGATTTAACGGTGTCGATCCCGAGACCCGGCGCGCCGACACCGTCGCCCGCATTCCCGACTGCAAAATCACGAAAGTGCAGGATTGGATGCCCTGGAAATAGGTCTTCTGAAGCGCTGTTGGGCGATTGCGCCCGGAATAGTCGCATCCACAACGGCTGTGGCTGATGTCTGTGACAAAGTTCGGCCAGCCTGGAACCCTGCGGATGGCCCGGTCAACCAACTTGAAGGCCTGGCCTTGTTCTTCTTTGAACCATTTGGCCTGATTGTCTTGGTACCAACCATTACCATTGTTTTGCTGAGGAAAATCTGGCTCACCGCAATCGTCGTGGCGCTGCTCATTGCAATGGTCTCATTGAACATCAGTACCTGGATTGAAGCCGATGATATGACCAACTTTGCCATCTCAGAGGGCTGCATCACCGCGCCCGTGCCAACCACCACAATCTTGATCGCGCTTATGGCGATCATCTCAATGACTACTTGGCGCACATCACGACGCCGGAAGCCAGCAGCCCGAGCGAACGCTTACACAAGAGTGCGGACCCAAGACAAAAGACCGCCACGCTTGACGTTGGCACGTCACCCAACCTTCGTGAAAGCACGGAGTATCCAGACCATGTTAGGGCGCATGTCTTGGCCAGAATGTAGCCCGTTGCCGCGTCTGCCGACACCTCTTATTGCCCGGCTGCAATGACAAAGCCTCCCCCGGCCAGCCCCATCAAAGCGCCCAATACATGCCCGCCCCGCAGCCTTTTGTCGGGAAGCAAACCGGAAAAGATCACGATCAGCAGCGGTCAAAGATAGGCAATCAGGATGGCCTCTGCCGGAGGGGCCAAGCGCAGGGCCGAAAAATACAATGCATGATATTCAAAAAGTGCGAATGTGCCTAAGGCGTAGACGCGCCACGAAAATTGGCGCAACTCCCGCAATCTGCAGGAAAGCACGGCCCGAAGAACGCCGACGAGGCCATCAAGCTCAAAGATCATCGTGTTCAATATCAACCATGGCGCAGAGCCAGCAAGGCCCACAGCAGGACGGACAGGAAGCCGACTGCAGTCGCCTGAGACTTTGTCATATGCCCGGCACCGGAACGAGATCCATCGCGTCGGTGACATGGGCCGTTTTTTCGATTTCCTCCAGCATCCAGTCGCGGAAGGCGGCGATCTGAGGCCTGTTCTCTGCCCCGTTCAGACACAAAAAGCGAAACCGACCGCCCGTCCGAAGGGCCAGTTTGTAAGGTGCGGCAAGGCGGCCATCCGCGATGTCTTTTACCACCAAAGCGCGGCGGCCCAGAACGACACCAACGCCGGACAGGGCAGCATCCAGCGCATGATCGGCCTGAGAAAAGCGCGGGCCATGTTCAGGCTTGAAATCGATGCCCGCTGCGTAAAACCAGGCCTCCCAATCGCAACTCGGTTTGAGAAAGTTGATGCTGTCGTCAAAGATCAGAGGCGCATTTATTAGATCGCCGGGCGTTGGAAATTGCTCAACAAGATCTGGGGTCATGACCGGACTGACCCATTCCTCGGCCAAGGGCAAAACGTAAAGATCCTCCTTGGTTTCGTAGCCAAAGCGGACCGCCACGTCGATGGCATCGCGTCCAAAATCCATGAAGCGCAATGAGGCCGAAAACCGCAATTCTATCTGGGGATGTTTCTGCGCAAAGTCATAAAGTCGTGGCGCCAGCCACTTGGCTGTAAATGCCGGACCCGCTGTCACGATCAATGTCTGATGGTCCTGCAGCCGTTCGGTCGCGCGCCAAGCTGTCGCCAGTGTCCGAAACCCTTCTGCTGCGCCAGGCGCCAGGGTTTCACCCGCCTCGGTCAATTCGACTGCGCGGTTGAGCCTGCGAAAGAGCGGTGCGCCGAGGTGATCTTCCAATGATTTGATCTGAAACGACAAAGCGGCGGGTGTTACGTTCAACTCCTCCGCGGCTTTCGCGAACGACATGTGCCGGGACGCGGCGTCAAATGCGCGTAACGCCGTCAACGGGGGAAGTCGGTCTGACATTGTCGGATAAGATATTCTTGTCTGAAGTGTGCAAAACTCTCGTTTGTCAGCAGGTTATGAAAGGTTCATCTTAGGGTCAATTCAAAAACACTGATCCAAGGATGCTCGCCATGATCGAAGCGACAACAAACCCCAAAGTCCGCCGCGCCTTTCAAACAGCCCATGCACAGCGTAGTGCTGCGATGCAATCTGCATGGGGCTGGCTGTTCGGCCGCCGCGCCAACTGATCTTTCCGCTGATGAACGGCCGTCATCTTACGGAATGCAAGAAGGGGCTGGTCTTCTGGACCAGCCCCGTTTCAGTTCATCTGCTGTTTAGCTTTAGCGATCAAATCGGCAATCTCTGCACCGATTTCATCGCGGCGTCGACCGCTGGTCGATAGATACTCTTCCGACAAAATCGCTATGCGATCCGCAGTGTTTTTCATCTTGGTCGGATCAACTTCTGTTGTGCTTTGCATTGTGCCGCCTGCTCTTGTTTGCGTGCCAAGCTATGCAAGACCTGTAAAATTTTTGTTTCTTCCGCGTCAATGTGCCCGCAAGGCGATGCTGCGGCACGATAGAGGCCGCGCATTTCGGCGCGGCCCCTCTGCAAAAAAGGGTGTCAGACGAAGAACTGAGCGCCGTTGGCCGAGATTGTCGAGCCATTGATAAAGCCCGCATCTTCAGAGGCCAGAAAGCTGACGCAGCGGGCAATCTCATCCGGTTCCCCCAGACGACCGGCGGGGATCTGGGCGATGATGCTTTCGCGCACTTTTTCTGGCACGGCCATCACCATGTCGGTGCCGATATAGCCGGGGCAGATCGCGTTTGCCGTGATCCCTGCGCGCGCGCCTTCCTGGGCCAAGGATTTGACGATGCCCAGATCACCGGCCTTAGTCGCGGCATAGTTAACTTGTGCGAACTGGCCCTTTTGCCCGTTGATGGACGAGATCACCACAACCCGTCCGAACTTGCGTTCGCGCATGCCGGGCCAGATGGGATGCACGGTGTTGAACACGCCGGTCAAATTCGTATCGATCACGTCTTTCCATTGGTCCGGCGTCATCTTGTGGAAGGGGGCATCGCGGGTAATCCCCGCATTGGCCACGACCGTGTCGATGGGCCCCAGATCCGCCTCAACCTGCGCGATGCCTGCGGCGGAGGCTTCATAATCTGCGACGTTCCACTTGTAGGTCTTGATGCCCGTTGCGTCGGTAAACTTGGCCGCCGCTTCATCGTTGCCCGCATATGTGGCCGCGACCTCGTAACCGTCCGCCTTCAACGCCTTCGATATTGCCTCTCCGATACCACGGCTTCCTCCCGTGACCAGTGCCACACGTCCCATGTCAGTTCCTTTTTCTGTTTGTCGCGTGATAGCCGGACAAGCCGACCATCACTTTGATGTGCGTCAATATTTCCTCCGAGGGTCTAGGCCCGCTCGACGCACATGGCTACACCCATGCCTCCTCCGATGCACAACGTGGCCAACCCCTTTTTGGCGTCGCGCCGCTGCATTTCGAAAAGGAGCGTGTTTAGAATGCGCGCGCCTGATGCCCCTATCGGATGCCCGATGGCGATCGCGCCGCCGTTCACGTTCACCTTCTCCGGATCCCAGCCCATGTCCTTGTTGACCGCGCAGGCCTGCGCCGCGAAAGCCTCGTTGGCCTCGACAAGATCCAGGTCCTCTGCCTTCCAGCCTGCCTTGTCGAGTGCTTTGCGGCTGGCATGGATCGGGCCGACTCCCATGATGGCTGGATCAAGACCGGCAGTCGCGTAAGAGGCGATGCGCGCCAGCGGTTCGATCCCGCGTTTCTCTGCCTCGTCAGCTGACATCAGAAGCACGGCAGCTGCGCCATCGTTTAGGCCAGAAGCATTTGCGGCGGTAACAGAACCTTCTTTGACGAAGGCGGGGCGCAGCTTTTGCATGGCTTCAAGCGTTGCGCCGTGGCGGATGTATTCATCGGCGTCGACCAGGATGTCGCCTTTGCGATTTTTGACCGTGAAGGGCATGATCTCATCAGAGAACCTGCCAGCTTTCTGCGCCGCTTCGGCCTTGTTCTGGCTTGCGACCGCGAATTCGTCTTGCTGATCACGGCTGATCTGCCATTTCTCGGCGACATTTTCGGCGGTCTGGCCCATGTGGTAGCCGTTGAAGGCATCCCAAAGGCCATCCCGGATCATCGTATCGATATACTTAAGGTCGCCCATCTTGTGACCGGCCCGCAGATGGGCCGCATGCGGGCTGAGGGTCATGTTCTCCTGGCCGCCTGCCGCGACGATGTCTGCGTCGCCAAGCTGGATGTGTTGCGCGCCCAGAGCGACGGCACGCAAACCGGATCCACAGACCTGGTTGATACTCCAGGCGGCGCTTTCCTGAGGCAGGCCCGCATTGATGTGCGCTTGGCGCGCAGGGTTCTGGCCCTGGGCGGCGGTCAACACCTGACCAAGGATCGTTTCGCTGACGTCTTCGGCTGCGACGCCTGCACGCTCTACCACGCCAGAGAGAACGGCAGCACCCAGATCATGCGCTGGAACACCCGAAAATGCCCCCCCAAAACTGCCAACGGCGGTACGGCAGGCCGACGCGATCACTACATTTGTCATGGGTTCGATGTCCTCTCATTTGATCGAACGAGGACAGAAAGATCATGCGGTTCTTCACGCATCCGGCTGTCCCCAAGGTGTCTTGGTCAGCTGCCGCTATTGCGACAGCCCGTCACCCTGACATTATGTCTCACGGGAACTTGGTACAATACCGCAAAGACATTGGTGTCTCTAGGTCCCTAAGGGATCAGGCCCTGCGGCCGGTGGCCTGTTTTTGCGGAGCCTCGCCAAAGATCCATGCGGGCCGGATGGAAGGGGCACCGAAAAAATAGCCCTGCAGGCAGTCGACGCCGAGATCGGTGAGCCTGGCTGCATCCTCACCGCGTTCGACCCCTTCGGCGACGATCAACATATCGAAGTGCCGCCCGATCGAGACCATGGCCTTGACCAATGCCTCACAGTCAAGATCGTTGGCTATCCCGTGACAGAATTGTCCATCGATCTTCAGCACGTCGAACAGGAAGTCCTTGAAATGGCGAAGGGCCGTGTAGCCAGCCCCGAAATCGTCAAGCGCAAAGCAGATGCCCTTGCGGGACAAGCGATCCATGAAGTTTGCGGTGACTTCGGGCTGGTCCATGGCCGAACCCTCTGTAATCTCCAGGATGAGACGAGCACCCACGCTTTCATCTTTGCGCAACCATTGCTTGAGCGTGTGCATCCAGCGCTCATATCCGATCGACCGGGCCGACATGTTGATGCTCAATCGCAATTCCGGGTGTTTGTGCAGGGCCTCTAACCCCATTCCAAGTGATAGCACATCAATGTCGCGGCCCAGTTCGGTTGTTTCGATGGAACCCATAAATTCGCGAGCCGGGATGATCCGACCGGTTTCGTCCATGATCCGAATGAGACCCTCATAAAACCCGACGCGGCCTGGTTCCTGGGCGACCATGATCGGCTGGTAGGCAAGCATGGTTTGCTTATGCGCGACCGCCTCCTTGACCATTGTCATGACATTTCGATCCCGCGCGGAGACAGCCGCGTTGAGCGGCGTCTGAGAATCGTACATGCCTTTTGCAAATCGCCCTTTTCGCATTGCTTGTCCGGATATCTCCTGTCGCGTTGGCCGCACAATGACGCTGAAAGTGTAAAGAAGCTCTTTACCGCAGGGCGGTTCCGGCCACAGTCTCGACCCTTATCAAACGGAGTGTTGCGCATGTCTGAACGGTGCGGTTGGGCGGGGCCCGACGAGATATACATCACCTATCACGACACCGAATGGGGCGTCCCCGAATGGGACAGCCGTACCCTGTGGGAGAAGCTCATACTAGATGGTTTCCAGGCCGGGCTCAGCTGGATTACCATATTGAAAAAACGTGATAACTTTCGCTCTGCCTTTGCGGGTTTCGATCCCAATGTGATCGCAGAGTGGGGGGAGCCGGATGTTCTGCGCCTGCTTTCAAACCCGGGAATCATCCGACATCGGGGCAAGATCGAAGCGACGATCGGTAATGCGCGTGCTTGGCAGGCCATCGAAAAAGAGGGTGGATTTGATACGTATCTTTGGGATTATCTGGACGGCAGCCCCCTCCAGAACCATTGGAAAAACCTGGGCGAGGTGCCTGCATATACGCCCTTGTCAGAGGCGATTTCAAAGGATCTGAAAAAGCGCGGGTTCCGTTTCTGTGGCCCGACAATTGTCTATGCATTCATGCAGGCCACAGGGCTGATCAACGATCATCTGGTTGGCTGCCCCCGCCACGCCGACTGTGCTGCGATGGCCCAAAAACCGGCATCTGCATGACGTCGGTATTATGTCGGTATCCCGCACCGACGATGCGCGGGGATTCAGGCGATTGACTCTGTCGCAGGTGCTGCTAAAAGCGCATCTTCATTGGTGTTGGTGGCCCTCGTAAGGGGATGCCTGTCGGGTCTTTGGATCAGAGGACAACGCCCTTTTGACGCAACAAAAGGAGATCAGCCGTGACCAAACGCACGTCTGCCAAGTACAAGATTGATCGCCGTATGGGCGAAAACATCTGGGGCCGCCCCAAATCCCCTGTCAACCGTCGCGAATATGGCCCCGGCCAGCATGGTCAGCGCCGCAAGGGCAAACTGTCCGATTTCGGTATCCAACTGCGCGCCAAGCAGAAGCTCAAGGGATACTACGGCGACCTGACCGAAAAGCAATTCCGCCGCATTTACGCCGAAGCGGAGCGTGTCAAGGGAGACACCGGTGAGAACCTGATTGGTCTGCTCGAGCGCCGCCTTGATGCTGTCGTCTACCGTGCGAAATTCGTGGCCACCGTCTTTGCGGCACGTCAGTTTGTGAACCACAAGCATGTGCGCGTGAACGGTCGGGTTGTGAACATCCCGTCCTACCGTGTCAAGGAAGGTGACGTTATCGAGGTGCGGGACCGCTCCAAACAAATGACGACGCTGCTTGAGGCGGTGCAACTGCCTGAGCGTGATGTGCCAGACTATATAGACGCAGACCATTCGAAGATGACGGCCACATTCGTGCGCACGCCTGCACTTGGTGACGTGCCTTATCCCGTCATGATGGAACCAAACCTCGTCGTGGAATTCTACGCCAAGAACTGACCTTGGCATCTTCCAAACCCAAAGGGCCGCGACGGGAAAACCGCTGCGGCCCTTTTCATTTCCGGGCTTTCATGAGGCCCGACGCACCGTTAGAACGGACGAACGCATGAAGGACACCGATATGAGCCAGCCCACGCCGCAACCCGGCATCATGGACATCGCGCTTTATCAAAGCGGTGCTTCCAAGATTGATGGCGTGTCCGATGCCGTGAAACTAAGCGCGAATGAAAACCCTTTTGGTCCCAGCCCTGCAGCGATCAGCGCGTTTGAGACAGCCTCGCGGGAATTGCACCGCTATCCTTCGACCGATCATGCAGACTTGCGCGCAGCCCTGGGAGAGGTTCATGGGTTGGAGCCGGATCGGATCATCTGCGGCGTCGGTTCGGACGAAGTGCTGCAGATGATCGCGAGCGCCTACGCAGGGCCAGGGGATGAGGTGATCCTGACAGAGCACGGCTTTTCTCTTTATCCGATCCTTGCGCGGATGGTTGGTGCCACACCACTCACCGTGCCCGAGGCAGAACGGGTTGTGGATGTGGATGCTATTCTTGGGGCCTTGACCGACAGGACACGTATCGTTTTCATAGCCAACCCGGCCAATCCAACAGGTACGATGCTGGGCGGGAACGAGATGAAGCGGCTCGCAGCTGGCCTGCCGGATCACGTCGTGCTGGTCCATGACGGGGCCTATGCCGAATGCGAAGAGGGGTTTGACGGCGGTGCGAGCCTTGCCGATGCACATGCCAATGTCATCATGACGCGCACATTCTCGAAGATCTATGGGCTGGGCGGTTTGCGCATCGGGTGGGGCTATGCCCAGCACGACATCATCGATGTGCTTAATCGTGTGCGCCAGCCTTTCAATCTGTCGAATGCCCAGCTTGCTGCGGCCGAAGCGGCCGTGCGCGATGCGGATTACACTGCGTGGTGCCGGGCCGAAAACACCCGGCTGCGAGCCTGGCTGCGGGCCGAACTGGCGGCTTGCGACGTGCCGACGGATAAGTCGCACACCAACTTTCTGCTGGCCCGCTTCGCTGACAGGGCCGAAGCGGAGGCTTGCGATGCGTTTCTGAAAGCACGCGGCCTTATCGTGCGTGGCGTCGCGGGTTACGGTTTGCCGAATGCGCTGCGCATCACGGTTGGGGATGAGCCGTCCTGCCGACGATTGATCGAGGCGATGCAGGCCTTCAAGGCAGGTCAGGCGTGATTTATCAAAGGGTTGCACTGATTGGTCTCGGTCTGATTGCCTCGTCCATGTTTTGGGCGATGAAACGCGGCGGGCTCGCAGGTGAGATTGCGGGTTATGCGCGGTCGGAGGCGACACGCGCCACGGCCCGGCGGATTGGCCTGTGTGATCTGGTCTGCGAAAGTGCCGCCGAGGCCGTTATAGGCGCAGATCTGATCGTGCTCTGTGTGCCGGTCGGTGTGATGGGGGCTGTGACGGCCGAGATCGCGCCCCATCTGAAACCCGGCGCTACGATCACGGATGTTGGCTCGGTCAAGCGAGAGGTCATCGACAGTGTATCTCCGCATTTGCCGGACAATGTTCATTTCGTGCCGGGCCACCCGCTCGCCGGGACCGAGCATTCGGGGCCGGAGGCAGGTTTTGCGGAGCTTTTTGACAATCGTTGGTGCCTGCTGGTGCCCCCCGTCGGCACGGATGCACAGGCTATCGACCGCCTGCAAAAGCTGTGGGAGGGCCTTGGATCGAACGTGGAAGTGATGGGTGCCGATCACCATGATCTTGTCCTTGCTGTTACCAGCCATGCGCCGCACCTGATCGCTTACACGATGGTCGGCGTTGCCGATGATCTGCGGCGGGTGACCGACAGCGAGGTCATCAAGTATTCGGCTGCAGGCTTTCGCGACTTTACCCGTATTGCGGCCAGCGACCCGACGATGTGGCGCGATGTGTTTCTAACAAACAAGGACGCGACGCTCGAGATCTTGGGGCGCTTCACAGAGGAACTGTTTGCCCTCCAACGGGCGATCAGGACGGGCGATGGCGATCACCTCTTTGCTTATTTCACCCGCACCCGGGCCGTTCGTCGCGGGATTATCGAAGCGGGGCAGGACACAGATGCCCCTGATTTTGGGCGGGGGGCGGGGCGATGATGCGCGCCGTTTTGATGTTGTTGATGCTGAATGGCGGTGTGGCGCTGGCGGAACGTGATGATCCCGTGCGGCCCACGGCCCGGCCCCTGGTTGAAGTGGCGGCTGTGCAGGTGCGCCCGCAGATCCGTCCAGAGATCAAAGCGTTGTCGTTGCGACCACTGGTCCGCCCCAAATCTCTGGAACAAAAGGCGATGGCCAAGCGCCGGGCGGTAAGGCGTGGGTCGGTCTGTGGAGACGTGGATCTTCAGGGTGAGGTCGTCGGCGCGGTGCCGGGACGGATCCGGGGATGCGGCATTCCGGATGCGATCCGTCTGAAATCCGTGGCGGGCGTTCGGCTGAGCCAGGAGGCGCTGATGGATTGTCGCACGGCGGTCGCGCTCAAGACCTGGGTAAACAACGGCGCGAAACCGGCTTTGCAAAGCATCGGTGGTGGGCTGGACCGGCTTCGGGTGGCGGCCCATTATTCCTGCCGCACCCGCAACAACCAGCCCGGCGCCAAGATTTCAGAGCATGGGAAGGGTCGGGCGATCGACATCTCGGCCTTTTACCTGCGGGACGGCACCGAGGTTTCGGTGCTGACTGGTTGGAATGCGCGGTCGACATCGCGGGCGATGCGGCAGATGCACCGTGCCGCTTGCGGGCCTTTCGGCACAGTTCTCGGCCCGGAATCAGATCGCTTTCACCGCGACCACTTCCATTTCGACACTGCGCAACATCGGGGCGGTGCTTACTGTCGTTAGCGAATAACCAGCCTTGGCGCAGGGCCGATGGGCAGGATGCCGACGGCCATGAACCCGCCTGCGAGGTTCAACTGAACGTCCAGTGACGCAGGGTTGCCCGACAGGCCAGCGAGCATTGACAGACCCCGCTCTGCCTCTAACCGCATCCGCGGGCTGAGGATCCCAGCCGTCTCGGCGAGATCCAGCATGCGCGGCCAGTTCTCGGCCTGAAGGTTGAGCCGCCCTGTCGGAACGCCGCTTTCATCAATTGTCAGGTCTGCTGCGAGGTTGATCCGAAGATCGCTCCAAGCGGCCTCTGCCAGATCCAGTACGATACGCCTGGGTTGCGGGCGCATGTCCTCCAACGCGCGCCGGTCCCAGGGGCGGTCGAAGGTGATATTGGCCTGCATCTCCAGCCGGTCAAAAGTCAGCGGCCAATCGTCGGGCAAGCCCATGGCGGCGCGGGGCACATCGCCCGGCCGGAAAGCTGCGGCGCTCAGGTTGATCTCATATCGTTCGGACACGTCGCCCTGAAGCGCCGAGAGGACGAGCGTGTCGGCCTGCACCAGTGCGCCCGCCCGATCGGTGAGGCCCCAAGCCCCCGCAGTGAGGCTGAGCGTCTCTAACTCCAACGCTGTTCCAGGCCGCAAACGTAGGTTTGCAGCGCCATCGGCCATGGTCAGAAAGGATCGACCTTGTGGTGAGGCGAGCATCATTGGTGCTGCGGGCAGATCCAAGGTCACGTCGCCTGGCCACCAGATGGGTGAGGAAAAGCGGAGGTCTTCCGCCTCGAATGCAAGCCCGGTCGCTGGGTCGGCCAAGGCGGGTTCTTGGATCCGCGCGACAATGCGGGTCGGGTCGCCGTCGCCCGTCACGGCTGCGTAGTCCGCTTGCCAGCCCTCCGCCGCGCGGGCTTCAAACCAGGCTGCGATGCCGCTTCGCAGGCCATAGCCCGCCATCGCCCACCACCCGGCCCAGAGCACACACAGAACCACCAAGAGACCCAAGAGCTTGCGCATGCTTGCCCCTTTCCATTGCCTGCAAAATCCGGTCTACCCCATGCTGGCAGGAAAGGACCAGCGTGATGAGCTTGTGGGTGTTCGGCTACGGTAGCCTTCTGTGGAATCCTGGATTTGACGTGGTCGAAAGCGTCGTGGCACGCGCCACGGGCTATGCCCGGTCGTTCTGCATGCGCTCAATCCACCATCGCGGCACCGAAACCGACCCCGGCCTTGTTCTTGCGCTGGATGAACAGCCCGGCGCACATTGCCAGGGGCTTGCCCTGCGCGCGGCGCCGGGCACAGAAAAGGCGACCATCACCTATCTGCGCGAACGCGAACTGATCTCCTCCGCGTATCTGGAGCGGGACCTGACCATTCGGCTGATCGACGGGCGGCAGGTCGGGGCATTGACTTACGTGATTGATCCCGAACACGATCAATATTGCGGCGGTCTGCCTTTGGAAGAGCAGGCACATATCATCGCCAAAGCAGTGGGCGGGCGCGGGCCCAACAGCCAATATCTTTTCAACACTGCGCAACACCTGCATGAAATGGGCATCGCCGATGACGATCTGGACTGGCTTTCCACACGGGTTCGTGCGCTAGTGCCATAAATCCTTGGCGCAAAGGCCCTTTTGGGGATAGTTTGCGTCCGGGGGCAGAACAGCAGGGGTCACAAAGCCAGAATGGCACAGACCGATACAGAGGCAAGGCCTCAATTCTCTCAGCCGGTGCGGCAGATCGCGCTTATGCTTCTTGTGCTGGTTCTTTCAGGCTCGGGAGCTTTTCTGGCTTTGCCGCGGGTGCTGCCGGTGTTTCAAGCGAATCCGTATTTGAACGGGTTTATCGCTCTGGTCTTCCTGATTGGTGTGATCGCCTGTTTTTGGCAAGTTTTTCAACTGATTGGATCTGTGCGCTGGATCGAACGGTTCGCGTCTGAAAAGGCCGATCCGAAAGTGACGCCGCCGCCGATGCTGGCCCCCTTGGCGTCGCTGCTGCGGGCGCGTGGCGCGCGGTCCCAACTTTCGGCTTCATCCACGCGGTCGATCTTGGATTCCGTGGTCACGCGGATTGAGGAGTCGCGCGAGATAACCCGCTACATCGTATCGATGCTGATCTTCCTGGGTCTCTTGGGCACGTTCTATGGACTTGCCACCACGGTCCCTGCGGTTGTCGACACGATCCGCAGTCTCGCCCCACAAGAAGGCGAGGGCGGGGTCGAGGTCTTCAATCGCCTTATGACGGGGCTTGAGGCGCAACTGGGCGGCATGGGTGTGGCTTTCGCCTCGTCCCTATTGGGCCTTGCCGGGTCGCTGATTGTGGGACTGCTGGAACTGTTTGCAGGTCATGGTCAAAACCGGTTCTACCGCGAACTTGAGGAATGGCTGAGTTCGATCACGCGGGTAGGCTTTGCTGTCAGCGAAGATGCCAGCCCTGAAGAAAACGCGGTGGCCAGCCTGATTGATCACATGGCCGAACAGATGGAGGGTCTGCAACAGATATTCCTGCAGTCCGACGAAAACCGCGCCTTGATGGATGAACGGCTGTCGCATCTTGCGCAATCGGTTGAAAAGCTTGCCAATCGCGAAGGCGGGGGCGAGACCGAAGAAACCAAGGCCCTAACGCGTGTGGCCGATGGACAGGATCGTATCATTGCGATGATGGAGGCCAACGGCGCAGGCGACGGGATCGACGCCGAAAGTCGAATGCGCCTGCGCTCGATCGACGTGCAGATGCTGCGTATCCTCGAAGAGATTTCGGCTGGGCGGCAGGAAAGCATGGCGGAGCTGCGCACGGATATCTCTGCTCTCGCACAGGCTTTGCGCAGCTCCTCTTCGACACGTCAGCGCAGCGTCGGACCGGCCCCACGTCGGCAGGGTGAGGGGTAGCGGTGGCTCTTTCGCGCAGGACAGGCCAGCGGTTTCAGGCGGCGATTTGGCCCGGTTTTGTTGATGCGATGACCGGCCTTTTGCTGGTTCTGATGTTCGTTTTGACTATTTTCATGGTTGTGCAATTCGTGCTGCGCGAGACGATTTCCGGGCAGGAAAGCGAGCTGGATGCCTTGGCGGGCGAGGTTGCCGCGCTTGCAGATGCCTTGGGTCTTGAAGAACGGCGCGTGTCGGAATTGAGCACAACGCTGGAATCTGCCCGCGACGAAGTGGCGGAACAGCAAAGCTTGATTGCCACGCTCACTGCGCAACGGGACGCGCAGGCCGACGCGTTGACCCAGGCGCAGACACGCATCACCAGCTTTGAGGCCCAGGTTGCAGCTCTGGCGGCGCAACGAGACGGTGCATTGGGGCAGGTTGCGGATCTTGAGCAGGAACAGGCACGGCTGATGTCGGAACAAGAGGCTTTGAATCTGGCTCTTGCGCAGGCCCGCACGGAGATAAATAGCCAGACGGAAGAAGCACGTCTGGCTGCCGCACGTACGGAGGCGCTTGAAGCGCTTGTAGCAGAGTTGCGGTCTGAGAACGCGGACAGCGCCGCCGCCACTGCCGCTTTGCAAGAGGATCTGGACAAGACGCAAGAGGCGCTTAGCGAAGAAGAGGCGGCCCGCCTTGCCGATGTTGCCGCCGCCGAGGCCCTGCGCCAGCGTCTTCAGAATGCCGATACCGAACTGACAGCGATGACGCTGGCCCTGGAGGAACAGCGCCGCGACGCAGAGGAAACGCTCACCCTTCTGGCTGCGGCCCGCGCCGGTCAGGAAGATCTGGATGCAGCACAATCAAGATTGGCCGAGGCTGCAACGCAGATCCAGGAACGCGAGACCCTGTTGGCGCTGGCCCGGCAGCAATTGTCGGAAGAAGAAGACATCAGTGCCGAAGCGCGCCGCGAGGCAGAGCTTCTCAACCAGCAGGTCGCGGCTCTGCGTACGCAACTGAACCAGTTACAGGGATTGTTGGACGAAGCCAATACGCGGGACGAAGAGCGTGAGGTGCAGTTGCAATCGCTCGGATCCGAACTGAACACGGCCCTGGCCCGTGTCGCCGCGGAAGAGCGCCGCCGCCGCCAGTTGGAAGAGGCTGAGAGGACGCGACTTGAAGCGGAACGCGACAGGCTCGCCGATGAAAGTCAGAATCTCGCACGCTATCGATCGGAATTCTTCGGACGCTTGCGCGACGTTCTCGGGAATCAGGAAGGTGTGCGGATCGAGGGTGACCGCTTCGTATTTTCCTCAGAGGTTCTGTTCGCGCCCGGTGACGCGCGGCTGTCAGGCGCGGGGCAGACCGAGGTTGCCAAGGTCGCCCGAATTCTGCGCAGTGTGGCCAATGAGATCCCGCCTGAAATCGATTGGGTTATCCGGGTCGATGGACACACCGACAACGTGCCATTGCGCGGCAGTGGCCAGTTTCGTGACAATTGGGAACTTAGCCAAGGGCGCGCTCTTTCAGTGGTCCGTTACATGATCGAAGCATTGGGCATTCCCCCAGATCGGCTTGCGGCGAATGGTTTCGGCCAGTTCCAGCCCGTCAACCTCGCCGACACACCTGCTGCGCGAGCGCAAAACCGGCGGATCGAGTTGAAGTTTACCGAGAAGTAGCCCTGCCTAGCGGATCGTTGTCGTCACGCTTTGGCGGCCGATCCTGCGCCCGTTCCTCACCAGAACGACCGTGCCTTTGTAACGGCCGGGCTGCCATCGGCTGTCTCCCCGTCGCTGTCCAGCTGCCTGGAAAAGCTGCGCTTTGCGCGCTTCGATCAGCGCGCTGTGCTGAAACCGGAACCCGCTTGGGCCTGCAATGTCAAAGCGCATCTCATCGCCCGCTTCGGCCCCGAAGGCGTAGCCGAAGATCACCAGGGCTGGCGCGTCGGCTCGAATGCGGGGGCGGGCGGCGCGGCCTGCCACAACGTCTTTGTAGGCCGGGATGCGGGTGGCAAAGCCAACGTCCAGCAATCCACCGGCTTGATAGGGAATATTGGTCTGCCACAGGGTCTTGCCGGTTTGGCGTTGGCAGCTTGCGGTGCTTTGCGGGCGGAACGGATCGACCACATCGCCATCCTTGAAAAGTGTCATATGCACATGCGGGAACTGGGTGCGGCCCGAGAGACCGATCTGGCCCAACCGCTCGCCGCGCCGGACGCTTTGGCCTTCGCGCACGCTGACGGATTGACGTTTCAGGTGGCAATACTGCGTCTCCCATCCGCCGCCATGATCAATCCTCACCCCGTTGCCGCATTCGCGGCCTGCCGTCGTCCGCGCTGTCTCGGAGGTATAAAGCTGATCCGGCCTGCCATCACGGATGCGGGTGACTATGCCAGGTGCAGCAGCGATGACGCTCACGCCTCGTTCCATATCTCGGAGGGTCGGAAGCGCGAAATCAGTCCCGGTGTGTTTGTCATAGCTGAGTGGGCCGCAGAGATAATCGCGCGCTCCTCCACCCGGATCCTGGTCAACATATTGTTGGATGAAGCAATCCTGCCCCAGTCGGCAGGCGACAGGGGGCGACAGGCTGATCGTTTGGGCTGCAAGAGGCGCCGCAAGAAACGCCAGCGCGGCAAGCGCTGACGCCCCTATCATTCTGCGGTCAGAAGCGGCGGCTTGTCACCGGAGAGGCGCGGGTTTTCAAGGCCCTCCAAACGCAGATCAAGCTTGCCATCCTTGATGCCGACCTTGACAACACCGCCTTTCATGAGCTTGCCAAACAGCAGCTCTTCGGCGAGGGGCTTTTTGATATTTTCCTGGATCACGCGGCCCAGCGGACGCGCTCCCATCTTGTCATCATAGCCCTTATCAGCCAGCCATTCGGCGGCAGGTTTGGTCAACTCTATCGTGACATTTCGGTCCATGAGCTGTGCTTCAAGCTGCAGCACGAACTTCTCGACCACCTGCAGGATGACATCTTTGCCCAGAGGAGCGAATGAGATTACCGCGTCGAGACGGTTGCGGAATTCCGGCGTGAACGTGCGTTCGATCGCCGCCGTATCCTCACCCTCGCGCCGGTCGCGGCCAAAGCCGATGGCCGCTTTGGCCTGTTCAGCAGCCCCCGCATTCGAGGTCATGATCAGGATCACATTGCGGAAATCGACCGTCCGACCATTGTGATCGGTCAACTTGCCATGGTCCATCACCTGCAGAAGGATGTTGTAAACATCCGGATGCGCTTTTTCGATCTCGTCTAGCAAAAGCACACAATGCGGATGCTGATCTACACCGTCCGTCAGCATCCCGCCCTGGTCAAAGCCTACGTAACCCGGAGGCGCGCCAATCAGGCGGCTGACCGCGTGCTTCTCCATGTATTCGGACATGTCGAAACGCAGCATTTCAACCCCCAGCGTGTCAGCCAGTTGCTTGGCCACCTCCGTCTTGCCCACGCCTGTGGGCCCCGCAAAGAGGTAGTTGCCGATGGGCTTTTCAGGCTCGCGCAGGCCGGCTCGGGCCAGCTTGATGGCAGAGGACAGCGCCTCGATCGCCGGATCCTGACCGAAGACAACACGCTTGAGCGATGCTTCGAGATCCTTGAGTGTTTCGGCATCGTCCTTCGACACGTTCTTGGGCGGGATGCGGGCGATCTTCGCCACGACATTCTCGATCTCTTTGGTGCCGATGGTCTTGCGTCGCTTGGCTGCAGTCACCAGATGCTGCGCCGCGCCCGCCTCGTCAATCACGTCGATCGCCGAGTCGGGCAGCTTGCGGTCATTGATGTAGCGGCTCGCCAGTTCCACGGAGGTCTTGATCGCATCCGAGGTGTATTTCACACCGTGGTGATCTTCGAAATACGGTTTGAGCCCCTTGAGGATCTTGGTCGCGTCCTCGACCGACGGCTCGTTTACGTCGATTTTCTGGAACCGGCGGGAGAGCGCACGATCCTTCTCAAAATGCTGACGGAACTCCTTGTACGTGGTCGAGCCCATGGTCCGCAGCTTGCCGCCTTGAAGCGCAGGCTTCAGCAGGTTCGAGGCATCCATCGCTCCGCCGGACGTGGCGCCCGCACCAATCACAGTGTGGATTTCGTCGATGAACAGCACCGCGTCAGGATGGTCTTCCAATTCCGTCACAACCGCTTTCAGACGCTCTTCGAAGTCACCGCGATAGCGTGTGCCCGCCAGAAGTGCACCCATGTCGAGCGAGTAGATGGTGGTGTGGGCCAGAACCTCGGGTGTTTCACCGGCGACAATTTTCCGGGCCAGACCTTCGGCGATGGCGGTTTTGCCCACACCGGGATCCCCCACCAGAAGTGGGTTATTCTTGCGGCGCCGACAGAGCACCTGGATGCAGCGCTCCACCTCGCTGTCGCGCCCAATCAGTGGATCGATATCGCCATCGCGGGACTTTGCGTTCAGGTCCACGCAATATTTGGCCAGTGCGCTTTCCTTCTTCTCACCATCCGTCACGCCTTGCGCTTCTTCTTCGGCCTCCGGCGCGCCAGAGACTGGCCGACTTTCGCCATATGCCGGATCCTTGGCCACGCCATGCGCGATGAAATTGACCGCGTCGTAGCGAGTCATGTCCTGTTCCTGCAGGAAATAGGCCGCGTTCGATTCTCGTTCTGCAAAGATGGCAACCAGCACGTTCGCGCCTGTGACCTCCGTGCGGCCGGACGATTGTACATGGATGGCCGCGCGCTGGATCACGCGCTGGAATGCTGCTGTCGGCACAGCCTCGGACCCGTCGACATCGGTGACAAGGTTCGACAAATCCTCTTCTACAAAATCTTCGAGAGTCGATCGCAGATCGTCCACATCCACGCTGCAGGCTTGCATGACACGCTTGGCATCAGGCTCATCGATCAACGCCAGAAGCAGGTGCTCCAGCGTTGCAAATTCATGCCGGCGTTCATTGGCCAGCGCCAGCGCATGATGGATGGCTTTTTCCAGTGTCGTCGAGAATGAAGGCACGGGCGTGCTCCTTCTGATCGGGGTCGGTTGGGGCATTGTTGTATGAAGAGGCCCCGTACCAACCATGGCCTCATAAGTTTAAGTTTGGTTGAACATGCGCGCGCTTCAAGGCTTTTCTTTGTCACATGGCTCACAATCTGCGTGAGTGGCTTGATGTGATCGCGGATCAGGCAGCGTTTTCAACCTAGAAGTTGTCTTTTCGTTTTCTGATTTCTGCAAAGACATCAACGGACTTTGCGGTTTGCATATCCAGATTTGCCCTGACACCGGGGGAGTCGGCGCGCAGGAAAGGGTTTGTCGCAAGTTCATCTGCGAGGGTTGAGGGAACGGTGGGCGTCCCAACCGCACGTTTGGCCACCACATCCTTAAGACGTGAGATAAGCGCGGGATTGTCGGGGTCAATGGTCCGCGCGAATTTGCCGTTTGCCTCCGTGTATTCGTGACCCGAACAGACCAGCGTTTCAGGGGGCAAGGCGGCCAGCTTTTGGAGGCTCTCGAACATCTGGGGCTTTGTGCCCTCGAACACCCGACCGCAGCCCAGTGCCATGAGACTATCGGCCGTAAAGACGACCTCCGCCTCTGCGAAGTGATAGGCCACATGTCCGACAGTGTGGCCTGACACGTCGACTACCACGCCCTTCTCGACGCCGATTGTCACCTCGTCCCCTTCGTTCACAGCAAGATCAAGCGGTGGCAGGCGCCCGGCATCCGCAGCACTGCCGATCACCTCGGCTTTGTGTTCGGCAAGAATGGCCTTCAAACCCATAACGTGATCGTCGTGATGATGCGTGATAAAGACCTTGTTCAAAAGCCAACCCTTGTTCTCCAACTCCGCAAGTATCGGCCCTGCTTCGGGTGCATCGACAAGCGCCGTCTCACCGCTTGCCGCATCGTGGGCGAGATAGGCGTAGTTGTCCGAAAGGCAGGGTATGGTGACGATCTCAAGGGGCATGGCGTTTTGCCTTTCGCTTGCTAGGATGTAGCCAAGATTGGCCCCGTGGGGCGGCAAGGACAAGAGCCATGCATCTCGACGTGCAGGATTTGCGCAACTTTTACTATCGCAGCGCTCTGGGCCGTGCCGCTCAGGGCTCTTTGCGCAACCGCATGCTCGACATCTGGCCCGAGGCGCAGGGGCAGACGATTGTGGGCTATGGTTTTGCAGCCCCCCTTTTGCGCCCATATCTGAAGGATGCGCGCCGGGTCATGGCGCTGATGCCCGGCCCTCAGGGCGTGATGCCCTGGCCTGCAAACCTGCCCAACGTCTCGGTCCTGACCGAGGAAACGCTGTGGCCCATAGAGACGGGGCATGTGGACAAACTCGTTGTGCTGCATGGGTTAGAAACCTCTGAACGCCCTTTTGATCTTCTGGAAGAAGCCTGGCGCGTGCTGGGCCCCGGGGGTAAGGCCTTGTTTATCGTACCAAACCGGGCTGGCATCTGGTCGCGTCGCGATCGCACGCCTTTCGGCTTCGGGCGGCCCTATTCAGCGAGCCAGCTTGAGACCCAACTGCGAAAGCATCAGTTCCTGCCTGAACGGCATCTGGGGGCGCTTTACCAATTTCCCTCGGCCAAACGGATCTGGATGAAGTCCGGGCCGCTTTTCGAACGGATCGGGCGGCAGATGCCTGGCATGTTCGCGGGCGGCGCTTTCATGGTCGAAGCCTCCAAGCTGGTCTATCCGCCCAAAGGCAAAGTCCAGCGCACGCAAGAACGTTCCAGCGTCCTCGAAGGGTTGGGCGAGGCAATACCAGGACGGGTATGACCCCGCCCAACCCTGCGTGACGCGACCGGTGGGGAGGAGAAGGCCGCGCCATACCTGGCTTAGCGCGCGCCGATCCGCACACCTTGGCCGTCAAATGTGCGCAGCGACATCACCACCGGATCGGTTGGATAGCACAGCGCCTGTTCCTGCAAGAGACCGATCGCGATTTCTTCGCCCATGCGCAGGCTGTCGTAATAGTCGGAGAAGTAGTGAACCCCGGCCATGTTGCGCCCGATCGAGATGTTGGCGGCAAGCTTGTTCAACTCCCCTTCCAGCGTCAGCGGGCAATGAGGCGTTTCATTCTTCAGCTCGGTGCCGTTTTCGATCGAAACGAAGGCGCAGGGCGTGATGTCCGCGTGTTTCTCGGGTTTCACGAAGGCCGGCGCATTCCCATCTACGCTCGCCAAAATGGCGCTCGTGTCGAAGAATGCCTTGAGCACCGTTACGCAAGCCCCCGCGACCGTCGCATGACCCGCCGCATAGGCCGGGTGCATGGGCGAACCTTCCCGGAAGGCCATGGGCAGAAGGGCAGTGTTGCTGGCATTCGCGGCGATGATCTCATCCACCGTGGGTGCAATACCCTCCTTTAGATCCTTCAGGCAGCCGCAGAAATGCGGGAAATGCTGTTCAAGGTCATGTGCTTTTTCGATCCGCGCCGCCAGCACTTCGGGGCGTGCCCGGATGTGCAGATTGAACTTCTGGTACCGCGCAGCCTTCAGAGCCCGTGTCGCCACCTCGCAGACCAGCGTCAGGATGTGCGGCCCGCCATAAAGGGCAAAGCCTCCGGCATTGGGCGCCACGCCCTCATGCCCCACACTCAGCGGGAAGCTGTTGCGCATCCCCGAAAGGTTGTCAAAGCCGGGGTCAAACGGTGTTCCCATGCCCAGCAGCATCAGACAAGCGTTGAGATAGGCCTCGTAGAGCGCGTCGTAATGCACATAGGTCGCCAGATCGCGGGGCGTGTGGATGAAGCGGCGGTTGCCGCTGAAGATCTGCCCGGCATCGCCTGCAATGCCGTTGACGTCAAAGCCATTCTGAACATGCAGCCAATCTTTCCATTCGGTCATGAAGTCGACCGGCTCGGCCTCGGCCACCTTTTGCGAGATCTGCAAGGCGCCGTATCCGATCTGGCCATCGGTGACGGCACCACCACCTTCAAGGGCGGTGTTCCCAATCAGCATGAATTGCGACAGATACGGGCCTGCTTCAACACCGGGAGAGGACCCCCGGAAGGCCGTCTGCACTGTCAGCGCGCCGCCCTCATTCTTGCGCGGCCGCACGTCAAAACCGCTTTGCGCGTAGGCATAGCCATTCATCCGGTCGATGGATTGCTGGAGGGCCGCCGACTGCATGCCCTTTTCATCAAAGCACTCGAAGGGTTCATCGCGGACAAGCGCCAGTTCATAGACCTCGGCCATCTCAAAGGCCAATTCGTCAGAACAAAGCGCCGGGGCCGGGGCCATCGTAACGGCTTGGCAGTCAGGGCCCTGCAGATCGTAGGCCGTTCCGGCGGTCGGAGCCTCCCATTTGCGCCGGGGCTTGTCGGACGGGACCGGAACGCGATTGGTGAAGGCGTCGATGAAGCCCGTGTCAATCGCCTCGCGAAACGCCTCGAAATGATCCGGATTGTCGACGAGGCCCGTCTTGGGATCGTGCTTCAGACCTTTCGTGAAGCTCATCGCGTAGTGCGCGCCAGCATAAACCTGCTCGTCGCCGTTCGCGTGGTGTTCTGGATGTGTCCGGGATCTGGCCAAATCGGCTGCAGCTTGGCGTGCGGCATACGCACCCTGTTGCCTGTTTACAGACATCGCAATCACTTTCTCAAATATGGTTCGATAAAAATCAAACGGATTAAAATGCAGTTCAAAAATGCTGAAAAAATACCCAGCCTAGGTTTTTTATCACAAAACGGTGGTTTTGACAAATCGCGCGCAAAGACGGCCCATCTGTAAGGCTTCCGCGCGTGACTTTGGTCCAAAATCAGTTAAGAACTGAGAAGCTTTTTATTGGTAAGAGACTTTTTATGCCCGATTTTCTGAATGGACTGTTCTTTAGCGAGATACTTGCCGACAACGCCGGTGGCGGCGCAATTGATGTGAACGGTCAGGGCGGGACGAACAAGCAGGACGAGTTTGTCGAGATACAGAACAGCACTGGCGAAACGATTAACTTGGACGGCTATCAGATCTGGTCCGAGAAGAATGGTCTGCTGCATTCGTTCGGCACTGGCGATCAGATTGGTCCCAGCGGTACAGCAACCGTCGTTGGCAGCTATACCAATCCGCCTGCCGGGTTCTTCGGCGCCAATGGGAGCAACAACTCCGCCAGCGGCAATGGTGGCTTTCTCGAAGATGGTGAAGCTGCCAAGAATGATACGATATTTCTGGTAGACCCGGATGGGAATTACATTCAGCTTTCCTATGGCCAGCCTCCCCAGCCACCGACGTCACTCCCAAGCGGCTTCCCGACTGGAGGAACCTTGCAGGGTTCCGGTGAGTCTCTGAATTCGGGCGCACCTAATGGAACTTCGGTCCTGCGTGACGCTGATGGCAATTTGGTCGAAGGTGCGCCGAACCCCGGCACATCGGGAACAGTTTGTTTCACATCAGGCACGATGATCAAGACAGACCGAGGCGATGTGGCCGTAGATGCGCTTGCCCCTGGCATGCGCATATGCAGCATGGACCACGGACATGTTCCGCTGCGGGCGATCCGCAAGGCCCCGATTGGTCGCGCCGTGCTCACCTGGAACCCTGACGTGCGCCCAATCGTGATCCCGGCAGGCGTGCTTGGAAATCCGATCACACTTCGCCTCTCCCCTGCCCACAGGTTGTTGATTGGCGGTACTCTTGTTGATCTGCTGTTTGCGACGCACGAAGTGTTGGTGCCCGCGCATCAATTGGTTGGTCATGCGGGCATACATCGGGACATGCGCGACGAGCCGGTGACCTATTTCCATCTTCTTTTTGACACTCATGAGATCGTTCAGTCGAATGGCTGCTGGTCGGAAAGCCTGTTTCTGGGCGATGTTGCGCATGCGGCCATTGAAGCGTCTAGCGGATGGCGGACCGATGCCTCTGTTGATCTGAGCGCGATGGCACATAAAACAACTGCTCGCCCAGTTTTGAAGGGATACGAGACTGCGGCACTGGCCGGTTCGCTTGTTCAGGTCATGCCGGAAGAGACAGCCGCTGCATGAGCGTTCGACCCGGGTGATTTTGCCAGGTGATTTGACTAGCCGTAAGGGCTAGTCGAGATCCTTAGCCGCCTTGCGCAGTTCAAACTTTTGTATTTTTCCCGTCGATGTCTTTGGAAGCTCTTGGAACACCACCGCTTTCGGTGCTTTGAAACCTGCAAGCGTTTGTCTTGAAAAAGCGATGAGATCGGCTTCGCTTGGGTGCGTGCCGGGCTTCAGTTCGATGAACGCGCAGGGTACTTCGCCCCATTTGTCGTCGGGTTTGGCCACGACCGCAGCGAGGTTCACATCCGGGTGTGCCATCAGGACCCCTTCGACTTCGACTGAGGAGATGTTCTCGCCCCCCGAGATTATGATGTCCTTGGCGCGGTCTGCGATCTGGATGTAGCCATCGGGATGCTGCACCGCGATGTCGCCAGAATGGAAATACCCTCCCGCAAACGCTTCTTCGGTTGCCTTCGGGTTCTTGAGGTAGCCCTTCATAACCGAATTGCCCCGGATCATGATCTCGCCCTGTGCTGCGGAATCCATGGGAATCTGGGCCATTTCGGCATCCATAACTGTGATGTCTTCCATCATCGGGAAGGCCACGCCCTGACGCGCCTTTATCGCGGCTTTTTCGTTGGCCGGTTGCGCATCCCAATCCTTCCGCCACAGGCATTCGGTGACATGCCCATAGGTTTCCGTCAGCCCGTAGACTTGTGTGACGTTGAAGCCAAGCTGTTCGATTTTGTTCAGTGTCGCCGGGGCAGGGGGCGCGCCCGCCGTAAAGACCTCGACCCGGTGATCAAAGGTGCGGCGATCTTCATCCGGCGCGTTCACGATCATATTCAGCACGATTGGCGCCCCACCGAAATGGGTGACGCCCTCGTAATGGATCGCATTGTAGACCGCCTCGGCGGTAATGTCCCGGCAACAGACCAATGTGCCGCCCACCAAGGGCATCATCCAGGTGTGGTTCCAGCCATTGCAGTGAAAAAGCGGAACGATCGCCATGAAGACGGGATGCAGGACCATCCGCCAACTGACTACCGTGCCCATCGTCATCAGATAGGCGCCCCGGTGATGGTAGACGACCCCTTTAGGCCGCCCGGTCGTGCCCGAAGTGTAGTTCAGCGAGAGGCTCTCCCATTCATCTTCCGGCAGGATCCAGGCAAAGTCGGGATCGCCGCCTGCCAGAAGATCCTCATAGACCGGGTAGCGGCCCGAGGCTGGAAAGCCTGCATGGGCATCGGGGCATTCGATGATCCGCGGGGCCGGGCCTTCCATCCGATCAACCGCAGCTTCGGCCAGTTCAAGAAACTGGGTGTCGGCCATAATGACCTTTGCGGCGCCATGATCGAAGATGTACGCCACCGTATCCGCATCGAGCCGCGTATTGATCGTGTTCAGAATGGCCCCGCAGGCAGGCACGCCAAAATGGGCTTCGGCCTGGGCAGGCAGGTTGGGGATCAATGTGGCGACCACGTCGCCGGGCTTGACGTCCATCTTCACCAATGCCGAAGCCAGCCGCGTGCAGCGCGCATGATATTGCGCATAGGTCACCCTATGCGCTCCGTAGATGACCGCCGTATTATCGGCAAACACATTCGCCGCCCGCCGCAGATGCGATAGCGGTGTCAAAGGCACATAATTTGCCTGCCGTCTCTCTAATCCGGTTTCATCTGCCAGCCAGCCCATAGCGACCCTCCCTCGAACCTGATTTCGAGAAGATAAGCCACAGATTTGCCGAAGGAAAACCCTGCTTTTGCGAATATCAGTCCGGCATATCTGCTGGCAGGCTGCGGCAAGCCTTCAAAAGCGTTATTGCGAAGTCTTTGCGAAACTTTCGTATCTGATCAAAATGATCGGCAGTTGTATAAAGTGCAAAGGCGGTTTGCGGGGCTCTGTCCGTTGCCACCCAGCCTACATACCAACCCTCAACCGCATCCGGGCGCAGGTATCCGCCGCCGGTTTTGCCATGCAACGTCACCTTTCCTACTTCTGAGGCAAGGCTTGCCTCTTCCAGCGCCATCCGTGCGCCGCGTGAAACCTCCAGATCGCCACGCAAAAGACGTGTCAGGAAGCGCACTTGTTCTTCGACCGAAATCTCAAGGCCCTTGTTCAACCAGAAATCGTCACGCCCTTCCGAAACCTTCGCGTTGCCGTAGTTCCAGCGCTGCAGGATCGTGTGGTATTCGTCCGATGTGATCTCAAGTGCGAGGTCTTGGAAGTACCAAACGGCCGAGGTTTGGAAGGCACTTTTTAGCGTATGATCCTGACCCCATGTCGCGGGCCAATAGGGGGCAGCCGGGCGGCGTTCGGGATCCCAACCGCGCACATGCAACAGGTTCATCGCCGCACCAACCTCAAGTGCAATCAGGAGGTTCGGAATCTTGAACGTCGACCAGGGGGCATGTGCCGCTTCTAGATTGCTGCCCTCAAGTGTGCAGGTATGTCCCGTAGCGATATTACGCGCCCGAAAGCTGACATCGCGGTTCTGAACCACATCCGCGAACTGTGCGCTGGGCAAAGTGATGTCTTCCAACGCTGCGGCTGGCCCAGCAAAACAAGCAGCGACCGCCAACAACAAACCCCTCATGACACCCATACCAAATTCCTCAGACGCGATTGCGCGTTGGAATAGGCGGCGAAATGTTCCCGCACAACTAGAATTGTCTTAAGGTTGATCGAAAAAACTGGCGTTCAGCTAAAAGGTGCGGCGGGGATCAAAAAAGCGCCAAACTCCCTTACAAAAAGCAGGGCCTCGCCGAAAATTGGCAAGGACCCTGCAACCAACACCCGATGATATTGCGGTCAAATTGGACCGCTTCTCGCACCCATTACCGAACACAAAACCGTCTAAAATCATTTCGACCCAATATGGCGGCCGTTGTCGCTATTCCACTATGGGCTGACGGCGCGCGCGCAAGCGTTCAACCATCAGCCGGTACTCCGTCGGGATATCACGCAAAGACAACAATCCGACGACATCTCCGGCCCGATCCAGCACCGGCAATTGCCGCACGGTCTTGTCGAGCATCTTTCCCAAGGCCTCGCCCACACTGGTCTGCCGCCGGACCGACACCGGGTTTGGTGTCATGATCTCGTGGACATGCGTGGCCTCTGCCACCAGACCCCGTGCAAGCCATCGGCGCGTGATGTCTTCTGCACTGAGAATGCCGCACATGGTCTTGCCGTCAGTGACCACAACCACGTCGACATCGTTGGCTTCCATCAGATCGACCGCTTTGCTTACGCAAGTTTCACGGTCGATGGTGATGCAGGGACGATTTCCCAGGATTTCGTCAATGGATTTAACAATCATAATACTCGTCCTTCCCCTTACGATAAGAAGATTACCACTGACGCTAGGTCATAAGAAATTATGGTATTCCTTACCTTCGCGTGGAAAGTGTATCGAATGCGACCGATACCGCCTTAGCCCATGCGCTGCAGCACCTCGAAAACCGGCCTCATGACCCCAGCACGATCGTTGACGGCCTTGACCAGCCCCGTCTCGCGCCAGTCCTTCGCCAGATCGGACCGCACCGTAAACGCTTTGCGCCGCAGCAGGTCCCCGTGGGGATGGTCCTGATCATATGGTTTTGGTACGCGTTTCAGCGGATCTGGTCCCCAGTCCGATATCTCGACCCCTGACGCATCAAGCGCCTCTTTCAGCGCGTCACCTTCGCGGTCAACAAACGCCCGATAGCGCGTCAGCCCGTCGCCTTGCAGACCCATCACGCCCATGCCGACCATATGGTAATTGGCCGCCAGCCCATAGAACCAAGATGGCCCCCCGTCGGGCTGCGACCAGAGCACGTGCAGATGCGTGTTGTAAGGCGTCTTATCCTTTGAAAAGCGCACGTCCCGATGGATACGGAACAGCTTTGATCCGAAGGTTCGCCCCATCTCGCGGCTCAGATCTTCGGCAATAAGAGAGGCAAGGAACTCCGCTGGCTTCTTAATCTCTTCGACATAGCGGACTTTGTGCTCCTCATAAAAGGCCTTTTCGTTCCGCGTGCTCAGCTCTTTGAAAAACGCCAGCGCCTCGTCCACCATCTGTTCGAACCCGTCCGCCATTCCGTCTGCCTTTCATCCGTGCCATCATTGATAGCATGATCACATTGCACCACCTCAACCGCTCCCGTTCGCATCGCATCCTCTGGCTTTTGGAAGAGGTCGGGGCTGAGTATAACGTCGTTCATTACAAACGCGACGAAAAGACCAACCTTGCCCCGCCCGAATTGATGGCCCTGCACCCTTTGGGCAAATCCCCTATGATCCAAATGGACGGGCGGCTTGTTACTGAAAGTGCCGCCATCGTTGAGGTGATCTGCGCCAAACATGCGCCAAAGATGGTGCCCGAGGCAGGGACCAGCGCTTACATCCAGCACCTCGAACTGATGCATTTTGCGGAAGGCTCAGCAATGACGCCGATTCTTTTGCAGCTTTATGTCAGCCGCCTCGGTGAGGCGGGCAAACCCCTGCATCCTCGGATAGACCAGCAGTTGGACGCGCATTACGGCTATATGAATGACATTCTGCGCGACAGTGGGCACTACGTGCTGGACGATCTTTCTGCGGCCGACGTCATGCTCAGCTTCCCTGCTGAAATCGCGATGCGGCAGAGGCGCCAGGACGACTTTCCAAGGCTCGCCAAGTTTGTTGAGGCGATCCATGGCCGCCCGGCCTATCAGCGCGCAACAGCCATAGGCGCCGATTGAGCCCGAGTGGCGTGGGTGGGTGCAACCCCCCCCTCGCGGCGGTTTAGGTCTCCTTAACAAACCAGACCGCACGCTGCATTAACGACAAAACGTGCCGACATCGCCGCCGACGCGATACCGACGTTTCACCGACATAAGGCATATGCCGCCTTGACCTTGTTTTTTGGACTTAACCAGCAGATTTGCGGCGTTGCGGAAAAACACCTCGTTAACCGTTGCGTGTGCGGTGCCTGCCATGCAACCTATCAAGTCATGATTGCCTCTCTGAACAGCACCCCGATTTCGTCGCTCACCTTCGGCACTATGCAATTCGGTGGACGCGCCGATGAAGTCCAAAGCCGCGCAATGTACGACGCTGCGCGCGCTGCAGGAATCACACATTTCGATACAGCCTACGTTTACAACAATGGCGCGTCCGAAACGCTTCTGGGTGAGTTCATCAAGGATGAGCGCGACAGCCTTATCATCGCGACCAAGGTTGGCTACGAGGGCGGAGGCAGCCGGGACAACATTCTGACAACGCTTGATATTTCTCGAAAGCGAATGGGTATCGACGTGATCGACATCCTCTACATGCATCGCTTCGATGACGAAACAGATCTGCGCGAAACCATCGGCACGCTCGCCGATGTACAGGCCAGGGGGCAGATCCGCCACATCGCGGTGTCGAACTATGCCGGATGGCAATTGATGAAAGCCCAAAGCATCGCCGCGAGCTTTGAGACGCGGATCGACATGATCCAGCCAATGTACAACCTGGTGAAACGCCAGGCCGAGGTCGAGATCTTCCCCTGCTGTGTGGATCAAGGCATTGAAATTGCGCCTTATTCGCCTTTGGGGGGTGGCCTTTTAACCGGTAAGTACGCATCTGGCGGCACCGGACGATTGACTGAGGATGACCGCTACGCCGCCCGTTACGGGGTCGAATGGATGCACGAGACTGCCAAGGGTCTCAAAGCGCTCGCTGACCGCGAAGGTGTTGATTCATCAACCCTTGCCGTAGCTTGGGCGATGGCGCATCCCGCGCGGCCTCGGCCCATCATTTCCGCCCGCTCGGTCGAGCAGCTCAAACCTTCTCTCACCGCAGGGCATTTCCGTTTGGCGCCCGAGCTTTACGCTGAGATGACCGCGCTCACCCAAACACCTGCGCCTGCCACGGACCGGCTTGAAGAGGCATGACAGACGTCCTCGTGATCGGCGGCGGCATTGCAGGCATTTCGGCCGCCGCGCGGCTCTCGGCCAGTGCTAAAGTGACCGTTCTTGAGGCCGAAAGCGCCCTTGGCTACCACGCCTCCGGCCGGTCCGCTGCCTTGTTCGAAGAGAACTATGGGAATGCAGCTGTAAAAGCGCTCAACAGCGCGTCCGCCGACTATCATCAGCCCTATCTGAGCCCGCGCGGTTTTCTGCTCTTGGGGAACGGCACGGATGATGACGTTTTTAATATGGATCTTAGCGACCTGAAAACAGATGAGATTTCCGCGGCCGAGGCGCGCGAGATGGTCCCAATTCTGGGCCCAGCTGTCACCCGCGCAGCGTATCATGCAGCGGCGCAAGACATCGACACGGACCGCATGATTCAGGATTTTGCAAAGCGCGTGCGGTTGAATGGTGGCCAGATCGTTCAGAACGCCCGCGTCGATGCGATCAGCTTTGAAAACACGCATTGGACCGTGCGCTCGGGTCAGACTTCGTTTACCGCTGGAATCATTGTGAACGCCGCCGGTGCCTGGGCCGATCAGATCGCAACGCTTGCCGGGCTTGCCCCGATCGGCCTCCAGCCCTGCCGCCGTTCGATAGCCCGCATCCCGGCGCCGAATGACCTTCAAGTCTGTGACTGGCCTTTATTTTTTGGTGCTGGAGAAACCTGGTATGCCAAGCCGGATGCGGGGAAACTGCTGGTCTCACCTGCTGATGAGGACCCGGTGGAGCCTCACGACGCCTGGGCCGATGATATGGTTCTGGCCGAAGGTATCGCCCGCTACGATGGCCATGTGACCACGCCCGTCACCCGGGTTGAGACGACATGGGCGGGCCTGCGCACCTTCGCGCCGGATCGAAGTCTGGTACTCGGTCCAGATCCTCAATCGCCGAACTTTATCTGGTGTGCCGGCCAAGGCGGTTACGGATTTCAAACTGCGCCTGCCGCCAGCCAGCTTGTCGCAGATCTAGCAGCGGGACAAACGCCTGAAATCCCTTTGGAAATCGTCAATTCGCTCAGCGCGGCCCGATTTCGCTGAATGTCAGTACAGACTGCGCTGCGCTCGGGCCAGTCTGAACCCATGCCCGGCCTCGGGCCGGCAGGTTACACCGGTTCTGATGATTTCGCAGTCAAATCCCGCGACGGACCATGTCGCGTTACTACCAATCGTGGGCGTTGGGTGAGGCCAGAAGACGTCCCCATGGCAGGTCCACCCTTCTGTTGCAGACCCATCGAGCGGCAGTCTCAGGATCCGCGTTTCGTCCAGATCACAGTGCTCCGCGGCGTCAGGTGGCACCCAATCCGCCTCGAAGATCAGGCAACTTAACTGGGCTTCTTGGTTTTGGTTGGCATGCAAAGCTGGGCCCGCGTTCAAAAAGCAAAGGATATTTCCGCTCGCGCTCTGAAAGCTTGGGACGTCCGCATGGACAACGTTGGCGGAGCCAAGGACAAAACCAGCACATAGAAGCGCGCCTCTAGCCATCGACACGGATCCGCGCATTCTGTGGATCATAAGGGCTGTCTTCGACCACCTCGACATCCCAGAGTTGATCGAACATCTTTACCTTCAGCTTTGTCCCTGGCGTTCCCAGATCGGGCGTCACATAGCCCATCCCGATCGACTTCCCGAAAGCGACGGAATACCCACCCGAGGTCAATCTCCCCACTCGCTTGTCTCCGCAATAAAGTGCCTCGCGTCCCCATGGATCTGCATCAGGCGGCCCATCAATCAGCAGAGTGCAGCACTTTGAGCGCATGCCGGTCTGCACCATCCGATCCTTTCCGTAAAAATCCTTCTCCAGATTGACAAAACGCGGCAGATCCGCCTCAAGGGGTGTCGCATCCCGTCCCAATTCCGTCCCGAAAGCACGATATGACTTTTCCTGTCGCAGCCAGTTTTGAGCCCGCGCACCCACCAGCTTCAGCCCGTGCGATTGACCCGCATTAAGCAGTTGATCCCACAAGTAATTCTGCATCTCGATCGGATGGTGCAGCTCCCACCCAAGCTCACCCGTATAGGCCACGCGAACAGCCCGGACCGGGCACATGCCCAGCTCGATCTCACGCATGGACAGCCACGGGAAACGTTTGTTCGACAATGCTGTGTCGGGCTCTGCATCCTTCACAAGCGATTGTAAGACCAGCCGTGACTTTGGCCCGGCAATCGCTAAGACGCCCCATTTGGTCGTGACATCCTCTTCGTTGATGCGGCCAAACTCGGCCTCTTTTTCCATGATCGCCTTGTAGAGATAGTCTTGATCGTAAGCGTGCCACGCCCCCGCGCTGACCAGGTAATAGTCATCCTCCGCGACCCGCACGATCGTGTATTCGGTGCGTGTGGTGCCATGCGCGGTCAGGGCATAGGTCAGGTTGATCCGACCGACCTTCGGCAGGCTATTTGTGGTGAACCAGTTCAGAAAGGCCGTCGCCCCCGGTCCGCTGATCCGGTGTTTGGTGAACGCCGTCGCGTCGATCAGGCCCACACCCTCGCGGATTGCTTTGGCCTCTTCGACCGCGTATTGCCACCAACCGCCGCGCCGGAAAGACCGCGCATCATGATCGCTGAATCCTTCAGGCGCATAATAGTTTGGCCGCTCCCAACCATTGACGTGGCCGAACTGCGCACCTGCTGCTTTCTGTCGATCATACGCGGGTGACGTCCTCAAAGGTCGACAGGCAGACCGCTCCTCGTCGGGGTGGTGCAGGATGTAGACATGCTCGTAGGCTTCCTCGTTCTTGCGGGCTGCGTATTCGGTTGTCATCCAGGACCCGTAACGCTTGGGGTCAAGCGACGCCATGTCGATCTCGGCTTCGCCTTCCACCATCAACTGGGCCAGATAGCGCCCTGTTCCGCCGGCCGCAGTGATGCCAAAGGAAAAGCCCTCCGCCAGCCACATGTTTTGCAGGCCGGGTGCCGGACCAAGCAACGGGTTGCCGTCCGGCGTATAGCAGATCGGCCCGTTGTAATCGTCCTTGAGTCCCACCTCTTCCGACGACGGAATGCGGTGGATCATCGACATGTATTCCTCTTCGATCCGCTCCAGATCTAGCGGGAAAAGGTCCGCCCGGAAACCGTCCGGCACGGCGTATTCAAACCGCGCTGGCGCGTTCTGTTCGTAGGGGCCCAGTATCCAGCCGCCGCGCTCCTCTCGGACATACCACTTGGCGTCCGCATCGCGCAGCACGGGATGTTCGGGATTGTGCTTGCGCCACGCGACCAGCGCCGGGTCCGGCTCTGTTACGATGTACTGGTGTTCGACAGGAATGGCCGGGATCTTCAAGCCCAAGAGCTGCGCCGTCCGCTGCGCGTGGTTGCCCGTCGCAGTCACCACATGTTCCGCGTGCACGACGACCTGCTCATTTGACGGCACCAGATTGCCCCCCTTTTCCACCATCTTGGTGCAGGTCACATCCCAATGATCACCCGTCCACTGATAGGCATCCACCTGCCACTTCCGCTCGATGGTCACCCCGCGCTGCCGCGCGCCCTTGGCCATGGCCATCGTGACATCAGCTGGATTGATGTAGCCATCCGTCGGATGGTAAATCGCGCCTTTCAAGTCCTCGGTACGCACGAGCGGGTAGCGATCTTTGATCTCCGAGGGCGACAGCCATTCATAGGGCACGCCGCAAGTTTCTGCGGTCGAGGCATAAAGCATGTACTCATCCATCCGGTCGTGGGTTTGTGCCATGCGCAGGTTACCCACCACATAAAAACCCGCATTGAGCCCCGTCTCTTCCTCAAGTGTCTTGTAGAACTTGATCGAGTAGTCGTGGATGTGCGTCGTTGCATAGGACATGTTGAAGTACGGCAAGAGCCCGGCCGCATGCCAGGTCGACCCGGAGGTCAACTCGTCCCGCTCCAGCAGCATGACGTCGTCCCAGCCTGCGCGTGCCAGATGATAGGCAATCGATGTGCCCACCGCACCACCCCCGACCACAAGCGCTTTCACATGGCGTTTCATGTCCCGACCTCCGCGATACGTCCCTGACACCACGTTCTAGAAAACCCCAAACCGGCCCGCGCCAAGGGTCCGACCGCTCAAAGCGAAAAAACGACCACTTCTGCTTTGGCCCCAGATATCCGGGAGGTTTCCAAAGGAGGCAAAGCCTCTTTTTGGGGCCCGCGCGGCGAGCGCAAAAGGATTAAGTCGCCGACAGGCGACATCAGGATCACCGGCTAAAAATCTTGCCCGGATTGAGGATGTTAAGCGGATCAAGCGCGTCCTTTATCGCGGCCATGTATTCCGTGGCAGCCCCAAGCTCTTTGACCAGATATGGCATCTTGCCTTGCCCGATCCCATGTTCCCCCGTGCAGGTTCCCTCCATGCGGATCGCTTCATCAGCAAGCCAGGCCACGAAGGTTTCCGCCCGCGCGACCTCGTCCGCATCTTCAATATCGATCAGAACCAGCGAATGGAAATTGCCATCACCGACATGTCCCACGACCGGCGCCAGCAGATCCAGCTCCTCCGCCTTTTTCTGAGCGCCCGTCACGGCCTCGGCCAGACGCGAGATCGGCACGCAGACATCCGTTGAAATGCCCTTGGCCCCCGGACGCAGTTGCAGTGTCGCCCAATACAGATCATGCCGCGCCTGCCAAAGCTTGTTGCGTTCTTCCGTGCTCGTGGTCGTCGCGAAGTCCGTCCCGCCGACCTCTTCAGCAATCGCCCCGAACGTCTCGGCCTGTTCGACAACACCGCTTTCCGAGCCGTGGAACTCAAGCAGCAATAGCGGTGTCTCCGGCAGGTTCAGCTTAGCATAGGCATTGGCCGCTTTCACATTCAACTCGTCCATCAACTCAATCCGGGCGACTGGTATCCCGTACTGGATCGTCGTCATTACCGCCTGACAGGCCGCATCGATCGATGGGAAGGACATCCGCGCGGCAGAGATCGCCTCGGGGATCCCCTGCAGCTTAAGTGTGATCTCGGTGATTAGACCCAGCGTGCCTTCCGACCCAATCAGAAGCCGCGTCAGATCATAACCCGCGCTTGTCTTTTTAGCCCGCTGTGCCGTCCGAATGATCCGGCCATCGGCCATCACCACCTCAAGGCTGAGGACGTTGTCCTTCATCGTCCCATAACGCACCGCATTGGTCCCGCTGGCCCGCGTGGCCGCCATGCCCCCAAGCGAGGCGTTGGCACCCGGATCAATTGGAAAGAAAAGGCCCTGATCGCGTAGATGTGTGTTCAGATCCTGCCGCGTCACACCTGGCTGAACGACGCAATCAAGATCCTCTGCGTTTACCGCGAGTATCTTGTTCATCTGGGTCAGATCTATGCTAATCCCCCCGGCCGGTGCATTCACATGACCCTCGAGCGATGTGCCTGTCCCGAATGGAATGACCGGAACTTGGTGGGTTGCACAGACCTTCACGATGTCGGACACTTCCCGCGTCGAGGTCGGAAAGACCACAGCATCGGGCGGTTGGTTCGTGATCCAGGTGGTCGTATGCCCGTGCTGTTCCCGCATCGCCTGACCGGCATGGAACCGGTCCCCGAATTGCTGTTTCAGCACGCCAAGCGTTGTAGAAATCCCGCTTTCGTTGCGGGGCAGATCGGTGGCCTGAGCCATGCTACTCTCCCAAAGCTATCCCTTCACGGCGTGGATCGGCCCCGCCTTGCAAGTCTGACCCGATGGCGATGGCATGCAGCCCCGAGGTCAGACCCCTCTGGTTGACCTCAAACCCCATCTCTTCCAAAGCTGGTCCAAAATCGGCGGCCGATGTCCCTTCCTCCAGATCGTAGGTTCCAAAGCGGTTCACCAGATGCGGCAGATCCACGGCCTGCTGTACATCCATGCGCCAGTCGAGATGGGCGATGATCGATTTCGCTACATAGCCGATGATCCGGCTGCCGCCTGGCGATCCAATGGCTAGAACGGGGGCGCCGTCCTTCATCACGATGGTGGGCGCCATGGACGATCTTGGCCGCTTTCCGGGCTCCAACCGGTTTGCGATGGGCAGCCCGTCAGCGTGGGTCTTGAAGCTGAAGTCGGTCAGTTCGTTGTTCAGAAGAAACCCCCGCACCATCAGCCTGGACCCAAAGCCATTCTCGATCGTCGTGGTCATCGAGGCGACATTGCCATAGCTATCGACAATTGAGATATGCGACGTCGATGGCAGTTCGAGGCTGATATCATCCGCCCAAAGCTGCGCATGATCCCAGTCAGGCGCGCCTGGAACGACAGCGTCTTCCGTCAAGGCCGCACCTTCGGTAAGAAGTCCTGCGCGCTCGGACAGATAGTCTGGATCGACAAGCCCCATCTTGGGCATGGGCACGAAATCTGCATCGGCCATGTAGCGGCCACGATCCGCAAAAGCGAGGCGAGACGCATCGCCGATCATCTGCCAGGTGGTTGCACTTTCAGGGCCCATCCCGGCCAGGTCCACGCCCTCCAGCGTGCCAAGGATCTGGCCCACCGTCAGCGCACCGGAAGAGGGCGGACCCATCCCGCAAACGTCGTGCGCGCGGTAACTGACACAGACCGGCGCGCGTTCCTTGACCTGGTAGATCGACAGATCCAAAGTGCTCAACACACCAGGATTGCCGGGTGCATTGCGCACCGTCTGCACGATGTCGGTCGCGATCTCACCTGTATAGAAGGCGTCTGCCCCGCCGGCTGCCATGGCCCGAAGCGTTTCAGCGTATTCGGGGTTCTGCAGCGTGTCGCCTGCCTGAACTGCGACGCCGTTCGGATAGAAGAAATTCGCGGTTGTCTCAAAGCGGGACAGACGCTCCTTGTCGTTTTCAACGAGTCCGGCCAGTCGGGGTGACACGGCAAATCCACCGTCTGCAAGCTCTATGGCTGGATCCAGAAGAGGACCCCAGGCAAGCTTGCCCCATCGCCTGTGCAGCGCTTCCAGCAGGGCAGGGGTGCCCGGTGTTCCGACAGATCGTCCGCCAACCACTGCGTCGAAGAATTGAAGGGGCTCACCTGCATCATCCTGAAAAAGACGGGGCGTTGCCTCAAGAGGAGCGGTCTCACGCCCGTCCATCGTGGTCAACGCGCGCGTCTCTGCGTCGAAGTAAATAAGGAAGGCGCCTCCGCCCAAACCCGATGATTGCGGCTCGACCAGACCAAGTACCGTTTGCACGGCGACAAGTGCATCCGCTGCCGTTCCGCCTGCTTCCAAAACGGATGCCCCAGCTTGAACGGCGTGGGGGTTCGCGGCGGCCACCATCCAGTTCTGAGCCGTAACAGGTGTGCCCGCAGCCTTAGATGCTAAGGCCTCAGCAACGGCCGGGCTGATTTCTTCGAAACTGCCCTCTGTCGCGGCTTCCGGGGCCACGGCGTCCGCAGCCTGCTGTGCGAAGACGGCCCCAGCAAGCAGAACGGCAGACAGGGCGAAAAAGAGTTTTGGTGACAACTCTTTCCGGGAAAATGCGTTCATTTTCTTTCCTCCTAGAGCATCGACGGTACAACTTGATCGGGCGGACGATGACCATCGTCAAATGTCTTTATATTGATGATGACCTTCTCACCCATTTCGATCCGGCTTTCGAGCGTGGCCGATCCCATATGCGGCAACAGCACCACATTCTTCAACTCGCGCAGGCGTGGATTGACCTCCACGCCACGTTCATAAACATCAAGCCCCGCACCCGCGATCTCGCCTGCCCGCAGCATCCGCGTCAGCGCATTTTCGTCCACCACTTCCCCGCGCGAGGTGTTCACGATCACCGCGCCTGGTTTCATCAGTTTCAGCCGCCTTGCGTTCATTAAATGAAAGGTGCTTGGGGTCGAAGGGCAATGCACGCTTATAATGTCCATTCGGGCCACCATCTGGTCCAGACTGTCCCACCAGGTCACGTCCAGATCTGCCTCGGTCTCCTCTCTCAGACGTTTCCGATTGTGATAATGCACCTGCATTCCAAACGCATTTGCCCGCCGCGCCACGGCCTGGCCAATCCGGCCCATGCCAAGGATGCCCAATCGCCGTCCCGCGATCCGCCCGCCCAGAAAGGCAGTGGGGGTCCAGCCGGACCACTCCCCGCTTTGCATTGTCGCGAGGCCCTCGGGCATCCGCCGCGTCACCGCAAGGATCAGACCTATCGTCATATCTGCGGTGTCATCAGTCAGAACGCCCGGCGTGTTTGATACCAGGATCCCTCTTTGCCTCGCCGTGGACACATCAATGTTGTCAAAGCCCGCCCCATAATTCGCAATCAGCTTCAGTCCGTCCCCGGCCTGTCCAATCAGGCTCGCGTCGATCGTGTCGGTGATGGTCGGAACGAGCACATCTGCCGATTTCATGGCGTTGGCCAGATCTCCGCGCGACATTGGCGCGTCATCGTCGCGTAACTGCACGTCAAAAAGCTCAGAGAGGCGCGCCTCGACCGGTTCGGGCAACCGTCGCGTAACGACAACACTCAAGCGTTCCTTTGCCATGCCCATCCCCCCGATATTGGCGCGTGTCCTCGCATTGTGGCATGGTGACGGATGTGGAGCCGAGGCACAAGAACCTCGATCCCGTGATGAGGCAATTGAAGATGCAGTTCAGCGGCATGATCCGGACAAACCGAATGTGTGTTCTTGTGCTGTCCATCCTTCTTTTGACGCTTGCCGCAGCGGCTCATGCACAGAAAGTCGGATCCGCCACCAACCTGCCCTTGCCGCGATATGTCTCGCTCAAGGCCGCCGAAGGCAATGTTCGTCGGGGGCCATCTCTGACCCACCGGATCGACTGGATCTACAAACGCCGTCACATGCCCCTTCGCATAACGGCAGAGCATGGCCATTGGCGGCGCGTGGAAGATCGCGACGGAATGGGTGGTTGGGTGCATTATTCGCTTCTATCTGGCAATCGTACGGTCATCGTCGAACACGATATGCTCACGTTGCGCGTCCGTCCCGAATTGCAGTCCCCCGCCACCGCCGCACTGGAAGCTGGCGTGATCGCCCGGCTGGAGTCGTGCAGCGCAGAATGGTGCCGCGTCTCATCTGGCGGCTATCGCGGCTGGGTTCAGAAACGCAGACTTTGGGGCGTGGCATCTGATGAGATCCGCCAGTGAGGCAATCGCCAGACGCCGCATTTCGCCAAAAATAGGGACTTGCACGCCCGCCTCGACCGGCTTAACTACCACCGCACGATTGGGGTGTGGCCTAGCGGTAGGGCAACTGTTTTTGGTACAGGAGATCGTAGGTTCGAATCCTACCACCCCAGCCAACCTTCCTTGATGTGCCGTCCGGCATGAATCGCAACTTTTCCGGCTAGACTTGCAACTTTTGCCGTATAAAAATGCAACTTGGCGCATAATTTTCAGATTTTCGAACATATCGGGTGGTTCTGGACGTATTGGTGCAAGTTCCGAAAAGTCCCTCCGACGAGCCAGTTTAGGAAGTGATAGCTCAGTTGGTAAAGCAACTGACTTTTGATCAGCAGGTAGAAGGTTCGAACCCTTCACGGCTTACCAATTTCTTCCTGTTGTGAGCGTTCACGCGAGTCTTCCACAATCGCCAGGTTTTTTACCACAAACGTCACCAAGGCTTGCCACAACTATGACGGTTCGTGATGTTTGGTCATCCTTGTCATGTTTTTGATCATCTTTCCTTTAAGCAAGTTGGAAGGGTTTGCTAGCTGAGGTGCCGGGCATGAGCCCTTGGCGTACGTCTTCAGTCCTCACCGGTCATTGATGGTGTCAAACTGCGCCTCAGAGCAGCTTCACCCAACCGGTCGTTAACTGCGCCCGCGAGATCTGGGCATTGTCCGACGTCGGCAACGCAGGACAAACCCGACTTTGGATTTTGGCACTGTGCTGATGCAGCATCCCTTTGCATACGCAACATGTTTCTCGTTGCGATGCAGCGCATGTCACGGAACCGGTCGTTCGAACGTGCCGGTTGCACTCTAACCGAAATCGAACTTTCGCCGCAGGCCAATCCGACAACTCAGACCGGGACAAAGCCGTCGTCTGATTTTGGCGCTTTGCTGACGCAGCATCTCTTCGCGCGCGCGGCACGTCTTTTGTTGCAGCGCGGCGCATGCCGTCAATGCGGTCGTTCGCGGGGATCGAATTTGTCCAAACCGACATCGTACCTTCGCCGCAGCCAGGTCAGACAGGTCAGACAGGAACGGTACGGACAAATCCGCCGTTCGTATCATCTAACCGAAAGTCAGCATTGTACCTCCTCGCGTCTCATCATTTCAGTCTCAACCGGACAGTTTGCGCAAACCTGGCGATTGCACAACCGGCAGACTCTAAACGCGTGATTCTCATCTCTGAGAAGCGCGTTAAGCAGTTTAGTAGACAAGAATGACAGCATTGCTTGCTCGTCGGAACTTAAAGCCTTCAATGCGGTCCGCAGCTTATCCTGTCGTTGACCCATCTGCCTCGCATGAAGCTCTTGGCCGCGTTCGCTCAATTTGAGCAACACAGTGCGCCCGTCCGTCTCTGAGGGAGAGCGTTCCACAAGACCTCTGTCTTCCAGTCGCGCAACCAGCCTCACTGTTGCTGCATGAGACAACGAAATCGCATCTGCCAAATGAGAAATGGCCAACCCTGGTGCATGGCCCAAATGCCCAATCGCCTCTGCTTCCGATTGGACCAGGCCATTTGCTTGAATGGAGGAAAATATGTCGTCGCTGAGGGCAATCGCCATAGCCCCAAAGGTGTTTTCCAAAGCGTTGGTCATGGAAAACAGTTATATGCATCATGCATGTACATCAAGATGAAAGAAGAGTATGCACCATGCATATGAAAGCATAGGATTCTGATGTGATACGCAACATGACCCGAGATGACCTTCCTGCAGTGAAGGCTCTGATCGACTCAACAGATTTGTTTCCTGGAGAAATGCTCGATGGCATGGCCGGTGACGCCCTGGACGGAGAAAGTGAAACGGAACGTTGGATGGTTCTGGTCGACAACGGGCCAGTTGGTGTTGTCTACTTTGCGCCCGAACGCATGACTGAAGGTACCTGGAACCTCTACCTCATCGCTATTCATGCAGATCGACAAGGCACAGGCGAGGGCTCCAAGCTCATCGCACATGTCGAAAAGACGCTGGCCGATGAAGGGCACCGCGTCCTGCTGGTGGAAACCTCCGGCAACTCGGATTTCGAACAAACCCGTCAGTTCTACCTCAACAACATGTACACCGAGGAAGCCCGGATACGGGAGTTCTACACAAGAGGTGAAGACAAAATCGTGTTCTGGAAGAAACTTTGACCTTCAATGATGGTCGTTTCCATACATTGCATCCGCAGCCTCGGTCGCTTTGGGCTCACTGAAGACTTAGGCAGGGCGAACAAAATGAGCTTTCGACAAGAGGCGATCAAAGCCTGTTTTCAGCTTTCGAACGAACGCGGATGGTAGTGCCGGAAAACAAATCCGTTACATCAGTTGCGCAGTCGAAACGCCACGTATGCACCTATCAGGCCAAGCGTCGTACCCATCAAAGCGGCACCGGACAATCCTGAGAGCGAAAAACCGACGCCGCCAATCGCAATGCCCAAACCTTGCCCTAGGAAAATCGTTGCTCCATTCAGAGCAAAGGCTAAGATCGCGCCTCCACTGGCATGGCGTGCGATGCTGGCAGCGACCACTGGCAGGCAGGCAAAAAGCGCCGCCGCCCCTGGCAGAGTGGCCAGAGCATATATCGCCCCGCCAACAATGCCCGATGGTGCAATTGCTAGGCCTGCCGCATAAACGAATTGCGTCAAGCAAACCACACCCAACAAAGGCAACAGCGCTTTGTCACCGATTCCGTCCGCCAAGCGAGCCCCGATGACAAGCCCCAGGATGCTGCCGATCCCGACAAGGATTTGAACGAAACCCACGGCACCACCAGTAACGCCAGTGAGTGACGTAATGATCGGCCCAACAAGACCGACAGTCGCAAAAGTGGCCGCGAAGGCGAGCAGGGTCGACAAGTAAAGACCAGGCAGAGGCCAGGACAACACGGACGAAGCCGATGATGTGCTTGCTGTAGTGGCCGATGCGGTGCGCGCTGGGACAAGTGCTGCGATGGCTCCTGCAACCGCAATGCTGAGAACAACGGTATACCAGAGTGAAGCGCGCCATCCAAATGTCCCGCCGATCAGGCTTCCTAGTGGGATACCTAGGAGCAGGCCAAGCGCAGTCCCACCGGAGACGATGGCCAGCGCTCGGCCACGCATTTCTGGCGGCACCAAGGCTACCGCCAGTGTTGAGGCAAGCGGGACCGTAAGCGCACCGAGAAATCCGCCCAAGATGCGCAGCGGCAACAGCATCTCGTAGGTCGCCACAAGTGCAGAAGCTGCATGGATCACCGCTAAAAAACCCATGACCGCAATAAGAAGCGACTTGCGATCAACGCGTTTCAAAGCGATGGCGAGTGCAGGACCGCCCACAGCACATGCGATAGCAAAGGCCGTTTGCAACTGTGCGACGGCATTCACCGATACGTCCAGATCATCGGCCATTGGCACCAGCAACCCGCCAAATACAAACGCGCCTGTACTGAACGCAAGCGGGCCGAGCAATAGCGCAACAAGTGCCGGGCGCGGCACTTTTGCCTGGTCGGCGGGAGGGTCAGCTTCGATGGAAGCGCCGTGGTCTAAGCTTGACTTGGTCATAACTCTACAGAAGTATGTGTATATGCACGAAGTCAAGCGCATTCAGGAACAACTAGGCTCGCACGCGCAGCGCGCTATTGCAGGAGGGTGCGCATGCTTCATCGCTCGCAAACATGCGCGTTTGCTGACCCGTCTCTACGACTCAGCACTTGCGCCGCATGGCTTGACTAGTGGCCAATTCAGTATGATCGCAGCAGTGGCGGCGGCTGGAGTAATGACGATCCAGACACTCGCCGATGCAATGGGCATGGATCACTCCACGACCTCTCGCGGGGTTTCCCCGCTGATAGACGGAGGATTGCTTGCAGTTGGAAAAGACACATCCGACGGCAGAAAACGGAATCTGTGTCTAACGCAGCGTGGAATTGACAAGTTGAACGCGGCATCGACGAGCTGGGCTGAAGCTCAGATAAAAGCAGGCGTTAGCTAGTGCTCTAACGCCCACCCCAGTGGTGTAGTCTAAGCAATTCGCCTGGCCATTCACCAGTTTCTGCTCTGCGCAACTTTGCAGCCGTTGAAGATTCATGAGGCAGCGTCTGCACTCGCCTTTCCGACCGCGGCTATGTCCCGAGTAGTACAAGAACGTTGAGACCAATGGCGCCAAGAAATGCAGTTAGCGTGAGCACCATACCCATGCTTCGTAGAACCGGACTATTTTGGGTGTACGAAAGTCCAATCCCATGCAGGACCCGGGCGATGAAGAATATCAATCCAAAGACCCACAACAACACTGACGCACCTGACGTTATCTCCGCGACCGCAATCAAGAGGACAAACATTGGGCCATATTCTGCAAGATTTCCTTGCGCCCTGATCTTCCGTCTCATCATCAACTGATCACCATCACCCAAGGATACGCCTTCTTTGCGCCGTTGCTGGATGACTGACCAACTTAGCAGAAGCAGCAGCAGGGATAGTCCAATCAGCAATGTGGTGGTAACTCGAAGAGCCATAAGTTACTTTTTCTCTAGTCCAGCGGGCAAGCAGAAGGGCAACATATCCTCCGCATCAATTCTACGACATTATCGAGTTTGGCCGTATCCACGGAGAGCAACGACTTGCGACCTTCTTGAATTCGGCAAACGATGCCTGCCTGTTCCATTTCCAGTAGATGATGCTTCAAGGTTGAAGCTGGAATTCCGAGTGCATCCGAAAGCTCACCCATCGGGATGCCACTCTTCGGTGTATTTAGCAACGCCATCAGAACTTCTACACGGGTCGGATGAGCAAGGGCAGAAAAGAGGATACTTACGTCGTGAGCGTTCATATAAACTATATAACTAGTTTATTCGTGATTATCAACCATATTACGCTCTAGTTGACGCGCAAATTGCATCAGAACGGACGTTCATTCCATATGCTGTATTGGTCATTGTGGGCTCGCTCCAGACCTTAGCTGCATAACGCATGGACTGCAGCAAGGCGGACAAAACGCTATTTCGCTGTGATTGATCCAATGGCTGCTTTTCATTTCTCAAGACAAACCAGTCTGTCCCAACAAGCGATCAAGTCGCACTTTTGTCGTTAGTCGCATCAACAGACGACAAGGTCACCCCTTCGACCCCTCATAAGCATTCGCAGCATCGCTGAGGTATCTGACAGCATCGTCTAGCTCTGACTGCGTGTAAGTCGCGGCCGTTTCTTGCAGCTTTGTGACTGTACTGCGGTACAATGGACCCACAGTTTCAAACAAATGCTTCGTCGGATGCACAATGATCCCGCGACGGTCATCTGGATCACGGCCGCGTCTGATCAAATTACCCTTTTCTAGTCGGTCCAACAGACTGGTTATAGAGCCGGATGTCAGACCCAGCTCTTTCCCGATCTGACTTGGCTTCATAGGCGCTTTTGCAAGCAAATTGAGGCAGCGCAGGTCATTGCGACTGACATTCACGAGGGCGGCTGCCTGTGTGTCTAGGCGATCTATCGCGTCATAGAGGCGACGGCAGACCTGGACCAAATCCTCCGCAGTCTGATTGCGATGTTGCTCATCCTGATCAGGCATGCTTTCTACCTTGATTGCCAAGTTAATTGATAGCCTTATATATAGAGATACAGGCTTTCCACCGCAACAGAACGCACGCTGATGACCTATTTTACCCATGAATTCGAAGACCAGATTTCGCTGCAAGGCGTCGGTGTCAAAAAGGTTATCACTTACAAAGTGCTGTTCATGCCGCCGCGTTTTGAGAACGAGCTGCCTTTTAAGCAGTACCCACGTCTACGGGTCGAAGGAGAGATTGCCGATGTTCCCGTGCGCGGGGCTTTGATGCCCGTTGGCGATGGACGAAGGTACTTCATCGTCTCGCCTGAAGTGAAAAAGCAGACCGGTTTTGATGTTGGGGATGTGGTCGAAATGCGGTTCCGCATTGACGACCAGGATCACGTCGATATCCCGGCGAGTTTGCAGCTTGCACTGCGCGAAGACGAAGCGACCAAAGTGCTTTGGGACAAGCTGACAGCGGGCAAGAAACGGATGTTCACGTTTCATGTGTCGTCGGCAAAAACAGCCCCAACCGAAGCGCGCCGCGTTTCTGATGCCATGGAGGCCATCGGGCGCGGTATCACGCTGCGCGATCTTCAAAACGAGAGAAAGGCAAAGAAATAGTTCTGCAAAGCCTTGATCGACTCTTCCAACAAGTTACTTGATGATCAAGATATATTTATGAAAGAGCGGTTTCGTACGCCGTCCGGGTCACTCAGGAGTTTTCAATGCTGTCCATCCTCACCACTATCGCAGCTATCATAGGCTGTCTTACGCTTCTCATCATCCTTCTATCAGCCCTGTCACCGAGGAGGCTGGAGTATACTGAAACCATCACAGTGAACGCCCCGGTCGGAGACGTTTACGATGATATCCGTTTCCAAACCCGCCTGATGCGGTGGTCCGCTTGGCCAAAGGAAACCAAGTCCAAATGCGCCGTCGATACAGGGCACACCATTGAGGGGGAAGACGGCACCGTCGGCACTCGCACCGTGTTTTTCTCGAAGGGCAAGGCGATGGGGTTTCAAGAGATCCAGTCTCTCAAGCCCAATCATTCAGTGACCTTCACCCTTGAAGGTGCTGGCCCACCCCATTTCCCGACAATGCTGTTCAAGCTCGAAGAGCTGAGCCCTGAGGAAACAAAAGTGGTTTTGGCCTTTACCAACCGCATGCCGCCGCCTTTTAACCTGATCTGGAACTTTGCAGGCATCAGCAAGTGGACACGCAAGATGCACGTCAAAGACCTACAGGGCCTGAAAGCCTTTTCCGAGCCACCGCATAAGGATGCAGATGGGACGGTCGTTGGACGCGAAATGTCAGTCCCTAACCCCTATGAAATCAAAATGCCGGAGGTCGCGTAACATGGCACATGCACCACACCTCCCTTCCGAAGCTGCACCGGACGATGCTCCACCGTCGAGCAACAAAGCAGCCATTGGCATTCTCATGCTGACCATCTTTCTGGACCTCTTGGGGTTTCAAAACAACAACTTCCAATACCAGTTTTCTGAGGCACCAGTCATAGTTACGGACCACAGCGGGAATGAAAGGGGGATACCAGCGACAGCTGCCGACGCGCGTGGTACGATTGTTCCAAAGGCTGCCCATATTCGTCAGATCAATCCACGGGCCGGTCAATCCGATCGCGGGGCGGAAGTGCATCCGTTAAAATTGATGTTGCGAAGAGGCGTGACATTCGGCCCTGAGATGGAGGACGAACCAGATGCCGAACGTGGCCTCATTTTTCTGTCCTATCAGACATCGATCGTGAACCAGTTTCTTTTCCTTCAATCAACTTGGGCCAATAGCGCAAACGCACCTGCCTCTGTGGGAAGGGACCCATTGATCGGACAAGATGGAAGTTCGAACCCTAAAAGGACGATCAAGATTCCGGACGCGACAGGCCGCTTAAACGTGTGCCCATTTCATGGGCGTTGGGTCGTGCCAACTGCCGGAGGATATTTCTTTGCGCCGGGCATTGAAGGCTTGCGAGAACTCAGCCGGCACGTGTTGATTGCTCAGGCGAGCCCTGAGCCCGAGGATCTTAGTCAAATAAAGGGTATTGGGCCCGTGTTTCTGAAGAAACTGGCGGGACTTGGGATTACACGATTTGACCAACTGGCAAACCTTACAGAAGATGAAGTTGAAAAATTAGATGACGATTCAGGCCTCGTAAAGCGTGCACGAAACGAGGACTGGATTGGTCAAGCCCGGGAGCTGGTGCGTAGTTTTCGAGCCTAACTAGCGTGTGGGCTTTGTTGCACAAATGCCGTTGGGGATTCACTGTTTGAATCCAGTGGGGTAGCTATTGCGCATGAGCAGTTAGTCCCCTACGACGTACAAAACCAGGAACTGGCCTTCGTACAACACGGCGCTGAAGCAGCGCGGTTCGCTATCAATCTGGTTTGATCTTCAGATGGCCTGACATGCGGCTCCGACGGGCGAGCGTAGGCGCCAGCCTGAGTTCAGCGATGCAGCGATCCAGATTTGCCTGACGATGAAGGTGTTGTTCTGCATGCCTCTCCGGCAAACGACCGGGTTCGTCGAAAGCTTACTTCGACTGGCCGGGCTTGACTTGAAAGTGCCAGACTTCAGCACCCTGTGCCGCCGCCAAAAGACGTTGAATGTCTCCATTCCTTATCGTGGCGGGTCGGGGCCGCTCCATCTTCTGATCGACGCGACAGGGATCAAAGCCGAGGGTGAAGGGGAGTGGAACGCTCGCAAGCATGGCGGGAGCAAGAAACGCCTGTGGCGCAAGCTGCATCTCGGTATGGATGAGAAAACACTGGAGATCCGCGCTGTCGGCGTCACGACCCGCAATGTCGGCGATGCCCCGATGCTGCCTGATCTGCTGGACCAGATCCCGCCCGACCAAGAGATTGCCACGGTCACCACTGATGGGGCCTATGACACGCGCAGATGCCACAATGTGATTGCCGCTCGCGGAGCCGCCGCCATCATCCCGCCGCGTAAGAATGCCCAACTTTGGAAGCCAACCACGGCGGGAGCTATCGCGCGAAACGAAGCTGTGAGGGCCGCAAATCTCTTGGATGGGCACTCTGGCGAAAGCTGGCCGGCTATCACCGCCGAAGCCGGGCAGAGACGAAGATGCACTGCCTAAAACTCCTTGGCCAAGGCCTCATGGCCCGTGACTTCGACCGACAGGTCGCTAAGCTCCAGATCCGGATCGCGGTGCTCAACCGCTACACCGCTCTTGGCATACCCGTCACAGAGCCCGTAGGATAAGTCCGTCTGGGGAAAGGGGAAGCTCAACCATCAGCAGATTTGTGCAGCAGAGCCAAAGGTGACCAAAAACACAGTAAAAGTAGCCCAAGGTCACGAGCCGCAATAGATGTGGCAAGCCTTCGTGACATTTGTGGCAAAAAGCCTGGCAATTGTGGAAGACTCTCGTGACTACTCACACACGTTGATTTCAGTGGTGAGCCGTGCAGGATTCGAACCTGCGACCCACTGATTAAAAGTCAAAATTTACGGCTATGTACCCCAATCGTCCACGGAAGTCCCCGGATGTTCGCGGAAGTATCAGGATAGAACTGAAAGTCATTCTGAATCAAATCTTTAGAATTTCGTTTCCTCAATCAGATTTGTCGCTCAGCGTCCATGGACGTCCATACAAATCTAGTGCAAGATGTCCCCCAAGAGTCCCCCTGCACCACCTGGGGGACAAAATCCAAAGTGTGGGCAGATGGCGCAGGAACTATCGGAACGCTTGTTGGCGAGCTTGGTCAAAAAGAAGCCCGAAGGGGGCAGACTGGAGCACTCAGACACCAAACGGCCTGGCCTTCGGTTTCGTGTGTCCAGCACTGGCCGCGCGACCTGGCTGTTTGAGAAGCGCGTTAAGAACGGGCCCAAACGTCGGCACACTCTCGGGACTTGGCCCGCCGTCGGGCTATCAGAGGCACGGGCCAAAGCATTAGAACTGGAGGCTGAGGCCTCAAAGGGCATTGATCGTGTGGCAATTGCCGAGGCGAGCAAGAAGGCAGAGGAAGACGCAGCGGCATCACTGGTCACCGTCCGAAAGACGATTGCGACATATGATGAGTTTCACCTTAGAAATCTCAGGCGCGGCAAAGAACGCCGCCGGCAGCTTGAGCAGGCTCTTGATGCTCATCTGTCCAAATCCATCACCGAGCTTTCCCGAAAGGATATGCAGGCGGCTATCGATGCCAAGGCCTCTGAAGGCCGGATAGTCTTTGCTAATCGGATCAAGTCTGCTTTGTCGGCATTCTCCAAATGGGCTTGGCAGCGCGGTTATACTGACCGGGACGAAGGTGCCTCATTGGTCAAGGCTGGTTCAGAAAAGGCCAGAGAACGAACGCCCTCAATCGGCGAAGTCCGAGAGATTTATCAAGCAACCTATGAGCTTGGACCTCTGTGGGGCCCGATGTTTCGCCTTCTAGTGCTCACAGGTCAGCGTCGTGGCGAAATCCTAGGCCTTAAGTGGTCCCAGGTGGATCTGGACAAGGCCACAATTACCAAGCCCGGATCAGAGACAAAGAATGGCAAGCCGCACGTGACACACTTGAGCCAAGCCGCGCTAGATGAGCTAAGCGCGTTGGATCGATCAGGCGATTTGGTTTTCACGACTACGGGCACGACGCCGGTGAGTGGTGTGACGAAAGCGAAGCGTCGGCTGGATAAGTTATTGGGAGATGACTTCGAACACTGGCGCATCCATGATCTGCGCACTGGGCTGGCGAGCGCGTTGGCTGAGTCTGGCGTTTCAGAAGGCGTTGTTGACCGTGTTCTAAACCACAGCGCAACCGGATCGGCACCCAGTGCTGTAGCCCGTGTCTATAATCAGGCGGAAATGCTGCCACAGAGGGCCGCTGCCTTGGATCGCTGGGCTGAAATGGTGACGGGTGAGAGCGCCAGAGTTGTGACAATGAGCCGCTAAATATGAGAAAACCCAAAAATACAAGGGGCCGAAAGAGCAAGGTTCAAAAAGCTTTTCCGTTGACCAAGGGCAATCTTGAGTTGGACAAGGACGCTCTGTTGGAGGTGTGCAAACAAATCAATGTTCAGGTTTCTCAAAATGAACTTGAGAACCTCAGATTGCTGATAAACGTGCGGCTGACTGAGGTGCGTACACCATACTTAGATTGGAGCGAGGCGAAAGATTCAATCAATCAGATGGCTTCTGCACTTTTTCGGGCCTCATCAGCAATTAAGAAGGTGTCGGCGCTCGGAGAAAACGAGGCTGGTAGACCTCTTGGAAGTGCGTTGCTGAGTTTCGCCGAAGATGATTTCAACCGCTATCGTCATTGGGCCAGCCAAGATTGGCAAGAAACCTGTGACTTTTTAGACGCTCTTCCCTCATTGGTCGAGCAACAGTTTATTACCTATGAAACTGGAAGCGAGGAATACCGCAAGTTCATCTTAGAAATTAGGTCTATTTTTGCGAGACTAGGCTATGACGCGAGTGGACCCAACAAAAGTCCAAAAGTAGACAAATTCTTGAATGAACTTGAAGGGGTTTTGCCCGGTCTAGTCTTTCCGAGAGGTACTATTCCACAGGCGCGCAAAGAATATCTAAGGAATATCAGCAGGGCCAAACAGGACTGAAACCAGCTTTGCGGTAAATTCCGGCTATGTGCGTGCGGAATTTACCATTTGTCCAATAATTTCAAATCCTTAACTATGGCTCTGTCGAACACATACAGATGGAGACAGACGCATGGATATGAAGCCTAACAACTTCCTTCCCCGCCTTTTCAACATCCCTCAAGCCGTAAGCTATTCCGGCGAAAGCCGTGCAACTCTTTATAAAGAGTGGAAAGACGGCAATCTTAACTTCGTGAAGATGGGCGCATCAACTCGCATCGAAAAGCGGGAGCTTGACCGCTATATAGACGCGAAGATTCAGCGCGCCGCATAAGAAAACCCCTGCCGCGAAGGACGGTCAGGGGCATATTTCTTAAGCGCCACTGAGGAATATCGCATCTGTCCCGTTCTTTCAATCCAGAAAGGAAATGGCAAATGAAAACGAGCAGGTCAATTGAGGCAGAACAAGACCGCCCACCTAGCAATGCCAAACGCGTTTATCGCTGGGCGGACCTACCCGACCTTCGGCAACCAGCCCTTTATCGGGTCACAGATGCAGGCCATGAGCCCCGCGAAATCGTTGTGTCCAAGAACAAGCGACGTGTCCTTGAAGGGCTGTTGCGGTCGCCCATCTTTGCGGCTTCATATTGCCGTCTGAGCGACCAAGTTCTTCCCCTTCGCAGGGATGAAGGCATCAACATCGAATGCAAGATGTACCGGAATGACGCCGACACTGGACGCCAGAAATTCGGTGTCTACTCCCTAGTTTCTAGCGTTGAGCGCATCGAGACGGAGGGCGAGCAATGAGAGCTAACCCTACACCTCGTGACCTTCAAACGCTGTCCCTCCGCCGTCGTTTCGGCCTGCCGCGTCATCGTGCCCGGCTGTTGGCTGAAATGGCTTATGGGGAGGGGCGGCTATGAGTGACTTCCTTGCCGAAATCCCCCGAAGCTCCCGTGAAACCATCCGTGTCCAACGTGAATTTCATCGTGGCTTCGAAATCGTCCAGCTTCGTATCTGGTACACCTATGACGATGGCGAGACCCGACCGACAAAAAAGGGTGTCACATTCAAGCCTGACGCAATCCCCGAGATCATTTCAGCGCTCCAAATGGCGCAAGGAGGCACTGATGGGTAGGGATCGAAGCAACGAAACCCGATCAGAGCATTTTACCAAGCTTGTTCGGAGCACAATGCAGACCGCTGCATGGCGGTCTCTGACACCATACGGCCAAGCTCTCTATCCGTGGCTAAAGCTTGAATGGCATGGCCCTAAAGCCAACAATAATGGCCAAATCCAGCTTTCTACGCGGCAAGCGGCGGAAGCCATGGGTATCAATACCAAGACGGCAGCGAAAGCGTTTCGGGAGCTTCAAGCACGGGGCTTCATAGTGATGACCAAACCGGCCCGCTTGGGTCTCGGCGGGCAAGCGACATCGCCTTCATGGGAGATCACCGAAATTGCAATGCCAAATGCTGACCCACATCGACCACGCAATCTCTTTCGAGAATGGAAAGACGGCCACGACTTTCCCGTCCACCGAGCCGAACCGCAAAACCGGCTGGGCATAAATGGACAGGCCAAAGTGGTCAAAATGAAAGCGGTAAATTGATGGTCGAAAAACAAAACCCCATGCCGTCTCGCGGCTTTGTGCAAAGCCGCGTCGCGGTACAGGAAAGGCAAATCCAAAGCCGTCTCGCGGCTTGCCCAAAGCCGCCTCGCGGGACAGCAGAGGGGGTTTTGGGCCCAAATCCAAAGCCGCGTGGCGGGACATCCTTAATCTACCAGGGGGGTAGGGCCTTTGCTGTCCTGCGTTCCAACCCA
>ERZ1740067.33-NODE-33-length-105533-cov-18.948416_pt1 | contig 105533 bp, 77 predicted proteins | sample MGYA00581736_ERZ1740067 | MGnify/ENA primary metagenome ERZ1740067 (study PRJEB43018, sample SAMN04849236) | marine metagenome | isolation source: floating plastic debris | place: Pacific Ocean | collected 2008-08-27 | study: EMG produced TPA metagenomics...
CTTGATGATGCGCAGGTTAGCTAATTAAGATTTACTTTATAAATTAGCTCTAAAAGGCAACACCTCCACAAAAGTTGGCTGCCCATCGAGGCGTACCCTTTGGGTTTGCATAATGCCGGTGGCCGAGGCAGTTTGTACTAATTCCGCCAAGCTAGGGTAAATATCTATAAACGGTCGGTTGATATGTCTGACGGTGCTGTTGCTAATGGTTTTGCCTTGGGGGTTAACGATGGCGACCTCTTTGACTTCGGGCAAGGCGGCGTAGTTGGTAACTGCCCGATCCAGCAGGGAAAGGTAGTTGATTTCGATTAGCCCTTCCGTGGAAAGCTTTAGGGCCTGAGTCACCGTGGATGCGCGAATGTTAACCTGCCGTTCCAAATCACGGCTAATTATACGGTAGTTAATCCAAGTGGCTCCAAAACCAATGATGGTTAAGGACAGTCCAAAACCCATCAACAATTGACGAAAAATTGGTTTTATGGGGGAGGTGCCACTCAAAACAATGCCCAAATCTAATGCTAACTACAATTATTAATTAGAATTTAATTTTGTGTTAATTAGGATTTTAATCTCGTATTAATTGGAATTTCAATTTTGACTTTCACGGGTGCTGATTTTTGCAGGACCGTTATTTTCCGCCCAGAAGTGCCTGCGCAGAAGAAATTCGATATTTACCTTTTAGGTTTTTCCTTTCAGATATAAACGACTAATTATCATGAAAAGACAACAATTTATCCGCCTTTTGCTGAGCTTTGGCGCGGGCTCTGTGGGGGGACAATTTTTAAAGGGGTGTCAACAGTCTCCTTCAAGGGGGACGTCAGGTCTCCCTATTGAACTAAGCTTTGGCATTTTAACTACAGAGTCTGAAGCGGATTTGGTACCGAACTGGCAGCCGTTTCTGGAAGATCTGGCCGAAGCCATCGGCTATCCGGTGCGGCCTTTTTTTGCTGACCAGTACTCTAGCCTGATCGAGGCTATGCGCTCCGGTGCGATTCAAATGGCTTGGTTTGGTGGAAAGGTCTATGTGGAAGCTGCCACCGTTGCCGATGCTCGTGCCTTTGCCCTTACTGTTTCTGATGAAGGTAGTCGAGGGTATTATGCTCATTTAATTACTCACAAAAATAGCCCTTGGCTCACACAGATTGGCGATCGCCCTGTCAGTGAATATCTTTTAGAAAATGGCAAAGCGTTGACCTTCGCCTTTAATGATGTGAATTCAACCTCTGGTTATCTGGTGCCGATGTTCTATCTGTTCGCTAAAAATGAAATTGTTCCTCGTACCTATTTTTCTGAGTTGAGTTTCCTTGGAAGCCATGAAGATACGGCTTTGGCGATCGCTAACCAAGAAATTGATGTGGCAACAAATAATAGTGAAGCCCTCCAGCGTTTTGCCAACAAATATCCAGATCGCATCGATGAGTTAAAGATTATTTGGACCTCACCCCTTATTCCAGGTGATCCCATTGCCTACACGGATCAACTCCCGGAGGAGCTGAAGGCAAGTATTCGTGAATTCTTCTACAGCTACGACAATCAACCGGTATTAAAGGCACTAAACTGGTCGGGCTTTGATGAGGCTACGGATATTGATTGGCACCCCATTCGCAAGCTAGAAATCGGCAAACAAATTCTTGATATTGAGCAAAATAAATCCATAAAACCCGCAGAAAAGGAAAAGGTTATTCGTGGACTTCAGGGGCGACTAAAAGAACTGCAGGCGGCTTCTGAACGCTAATTTTTAGAGATGTGTTTTGGGGTTTGGCTGGGATTTTGGTTGGGATTGACGACGTATTCAACGAGAAGGGTCTTGGGATCGCTCAAATTGAGTCAGTTTCCGACAAATCAATTGCCCACTGGAGATGTGATGTTTTCCTGTTTCGTCAATAAACCTTTTGCTTTTTGTGGGAAATGTCAACGGAGCATTGCAAGTAACGTTCTGGCTACAATGGGAGCCCGAGCGCTGGGAATAGGCTTGGGAGGTGAGAATGTGTCGCTGTTTTTAGGATTTCACCGGTTGGGAGGTGAATCTTATAAGGTGATGTGATGTAGTGCGAGCCCACTTTGCGAGCCCACAATGACCCAAGCTTCGTTACTGTCTCAGGCTAAACAAGGGGATGCCCAGGCCATTGAGTCGTTGATGAACCAGGCCCTGCGCCCGGCGGGAATTCAGGTGCGCCTGTTGGTGTTCCAGTCCTGCTTGACGGTAATGGCGATCGCCAAAACGGTGCCCGACCGCAAATTCATGGTGAATTTTGTTCAGCGGGGCATGGGTAGTTTATCCAGCGCCAATGGATTGGATATTCAGCAGGTGCTAGTCCAAGGGTTTCTTCAGGGCAACCGCACTCCCCAGTGGCAGGTGACCTTGGTGGAAAACGGTGGCAAGTTTGTCCTGTCCCCTGAGGAGACTGCGCCTCAGCCGGCGCCCCCCACCCCGTTCCAAAATCCCCCTGAGCTTAACGAAACGGCTTCTCTCCAGGGCGATCGCCCCCTCCAAGGGTCTCCCGTATCCAGCTCCGCCTCCAGATCTATACCAAAGCCTGCGTTAGATGCGCCTGCGTTAGATGCGTCAGAGCCGCGTCCTAAAGCGTCCCCCATCTCCTCCAAACTTCGTCAGCCTCAGGCGGCTCCAGCAACCTATCGCAAGCCTCTTTCTCCTGCCCAGCGATGGGTAATGGGCATCGGCGGCTGGATTTTGGCGGGGGCGATCGCCCTAGGGTTGCGCGTCATTATTGCCCTGCTGGCGGAAACCCAGGTGTATACCTTGCCCTATGCGGGGGAGCTGCTGCAGTCCATGGAGGTGGCAGAGCTATTGAACCTGATTATTTTTGCGGTGCTGGGACTGGGCATGGGGCTGTCGGCAATCATCCTGCCCCGCCGCTGGGGGATACAACTCAGCGCCGTGGTCCTTACCCTGCTGGTGCCGGCGATTTTCATGGTGAGTCCCGCCGTTCGCCATCAACTGTGGCTGCGGCAAGTATCCGACGCCCAGCAGCTTACCCCCGCCGCCGTTTTGGAAAAAATGGACCAGTTTTTGGAGAGCCGCGTGGAAGAAACGGGACTGCTGGGGTTCTACGTTTACACCGCTAAGTACTCCAAACTGCCCATCGCCGCTGAGGATACCAACAGCGTCAGTGCTTTAGATAAGCAGGTTAACTTGACCCTCGCTGATGCGGCGCGGGTACCGGAAACGGAGGTGGCAAAATTTTTGGAGTGGGGAACTTGGGGCATTCGAGGGTTTTACTTCTTGGTGGCCACTTTCGCCGCCGTGTCCCATTTCCGCCAGGGAATTTCCCTTCGCGACTTGTAGAAGCCCTGCATGGGATTATTGGTATGGGATTGCTGGTATGGGCTTGTCACACTGTCGGCTTATCGGATTAATCGGCGATGACTGGTGGATCTTGGGCAGAATGCCTATCTTGGAAAAAAGATTTTAGGGGCCGTGCGTAAGGTTTCTAGGGTTTGGTGACGATTAGCAATAGCAGATTAGCCAAGAGGGGCGATCGCAATGTGGGATGGACTAACCCGATGGGGTTACCTATGGCAGGAAACCTGGCGGGGATTTCGCCGGGGAGGCTGGATGAATTGGGCGGCGGTGGCCACGGTGGCCGTGTCGTTGTTTTTATTGGGTACCAGTTTGCAAGCGTCGTGGCACCTGGAGCGGTTGCTGAATCAGTTTGGCAGTCAGCTAGAGATTTCTGTGTATGTGCAGCCCCAGGTGGACCCGGCTCCGGTGCAAGCGGCAGTGGAAGCCTTGCCGGAGGTGGCTTCAGTGACCCTGGTATCAAAGGGTGATGCCTGGGAAGGGTTGGTGAAGGAGCTGGGCATTTCTAATATTGAGGTGGCGACCCAGCAGCTGGAGGGAAATCCGTTGCTGGATGAGCTGAAGGTAAAAGTGACCTCCCCTGCGGTGGCTCCTGAGGTGGCAGCCCAGGTGGAAAACATTGCTGGCGTGGAGGATACCCGCTATGTGGCGGAGGTGGTAACGCGCCTGCGGGAGGTGAATGAGCTGTTGACCTGGGTTGGGTTGGGGGCGATCGCCCTGGTGATTTCGGCGGCGGTGGCGACGACGATGACCACTATTCGACTGGTGGTGGCAGCCCGCAGTCAGGAAATTGAAATTATGCGGCTGGTGGGGGCTACACGGGGGTGGATTTATCTCCCATTTTTGATGCAGGGGGCCGTGTTTGGACTCCAGGGGGGCGTTATTGCCTGGGGGGCGATCGCCGTAGTGCAACAAATTTTGCGGTCTGTGCTCAGCAGTCAGCCCAGCTTTTTGCAGTTTCTGGCGCGGGAATTACCCCTTACCTCCCGTGAAACGTTGTTATTGCTCATTGTGCTGCTGATTTTCGGCACGGGGGTGGGGCTGATTGCCAGTGCCCTGGCGGTGCGCCGAACTAAGGCAGAGGTCGACAGCGACCAGGTGGCTTGGACCATTTAGAGTGATTTCGGCACGCTAAATTTGCCAAGATTTTTTGCCAAAGCTTATAGATCTACTAAAGGTTCCTAAAACGGCGAATCCCTCTGCCCTGTTACATTTGCCGCCATTGGGCACTGGAATTTGCTAGACCTAGATCACCTTTTAAACCATTTTTTAGAACGTAAGACATATGCCGGTACCCCAAGTGTTGTGTGTGGGTGAAATGTTATGGGATTGCTTGGGGGATTCCGCTGAGAATGGGGGGGCAAAAGATAAAGCTGATTCGTCCAATGTGGGGTCTGCCGCCCCTGATCCCTCCAAAATAGAAAATTGGACGGCTTATCCTGGCGGCGCACCCGCTAACGTGGCGTGCGCGTTGCCAAAGTTAGGGGTGCAGTCGGCGTTAATTAGCTGTTTGGGGCAGGATGCTGCTGGCGATCGCCTCCTGAAAATTTTGCAGCAGGGGGGCGTCAATATCGACGGCATTCAGCGTCATCCCGCTCCCACCCGCGAAGTATACGTGGTGCGGGATGGGACGGGCGATCGCCAGTTTGTCGCCTTTGGTGCGGAGGGAAAGGGGGAGCAGGATACTACCGCCTTTGCCGATACCCAGCTATTGCCTGCCTCGGTGCCCCAGCCCCTATTTAGCTCGGCGAAATTTTTGACCCTGGGCACATTGGCACTGGCCTATCCCAATAGCGGCAGGGCGATCGCCCACGCCCTCGACCTGGCGGACCAATATTATGTGCCGGTATTTTTGGACCTAAACTGGCGTCCGTTGTTTTGGCCCGACCCCAGTAAGGCCCAGCAAACCATTGCCCCAATCTTAGAGCGGGTGGACTTACTGAAGCTCTCTAAGGAAGAAGCTCTATGGATGTTTGCAACCGATGATCCAGCGGCGATCGCCCAAAAGCTAGACCACTTAGAGGGGGTGATTATTACCGATGGTGCCAATGGCTGTCGCTACTGTTTAGGAGGACATATGGGCGCTCATCCTGGCTTTAAAGCAGCGGTGGTGGACACCACGGGAGCGGGAGATGGATTTGTGGCGGGATTTCTGAGCCAGCTGCTCCAGGGAGGGCTCAAGACTTTGGACGATCCTAAGCGGGTGTATCGTATGGTGGTTTACGCCAGCGCCGTAGGAGCCTTAGTGACTCAAAAATCGGGGGCGATCGCCGCCCAACCCAACCGCACTGAAGTGGAGAATTTCTTACGACAGCAGGGACTGATTGCCTAAGCTGCTTCCTTAGTTTACTTGCTTAGGCCGTCGTGCTTACTCAGGCTGCCGTGCCGCTTTAGCCATCATCTTGGTTAGTCATCATCTTGGATAAACGTTGGATCTTGGATGACACTCGTGTCCTCAAACAGCGCCTCATCCCAAATTAAATCTCCCAGCGCCTCCATCATCGGCACCACCTCATCTTCCCGTAACTCAAGACCGCTGCCGTTCCCCGAGTCCTCGCGATCGCCCGCCGGGTAATGCCCGTTGGTAACAACCGCCTCCTCTCCAGAGTTTCGACCGGGAATGATAATGGGAGCCTTACTGGTGGGGACGTCGGACGTGTCCGAGGAGTCCCTCAGCAGCCAATAGGTGGCCATCTTCCCGCGCCCCTTAATATCAATTACCCCGCGCTCCTCAAAGCGAAAATCATCCTTCAAGGCTTGATACACCGTCTCCGTTACCTGGATTCGCCCCCCCTCACCGTGGGACTCCATACGGCTAGCGATATTCACCGTGTCCCCCCACAGGTCGTAGGCGAATTTTTTAATGCCGATAACCCCCGCTACCACCGAGCCCGTGTTGATTCCAATGCGAATTTGGAACGGCTTCCCGTCAGGACTTTTGTACTCCTGAATGGCAATTTGCATATCCAGCGCCAGGTTGGCCACCGCCTTAATATGGTCTTTCATGGGCAGGGGCAAACCGCCCACCACCATATATTCGTCACCCACCGTTTTGATTTTTTCTAAACCGTGGTACTCCGCCAAATGGTCAAAGGTGGAGAAAATCAGGTTCAGCATATTCACCAGCTCGATGGGGCGCATTTGAGCTGACAAATGGGTGAAACCCACCAGGTCCGCAAATAAAATTGTGGCTTCGTCGTAAAGCTGAGCCAGCGTGCCCTCGCCCTGCTTCAGGCTTTCTGCCACCGGTCGAGGCAAGATATTCAGCAGCAGCCGGTCCGCCTTCTCCTGCTCCGCAAACAGCGCTTCCTCCGCCATCTTGCGTTCAGTAATATTTTGCATGGTGCCTTCGTAATACAGCAGCCGACCGTCCACATCTTTAACGGCGCGGGCATTTTCCGAGACCCAAAAGGATTTCCCTTCCGCGTCGTACACCTGGGACTCAAAGCCGTAAATCTCTCCCGTTTGGGAAATCAGGGTCAAAAAGCTATCCCAACGCTCTGGGTCCACGTAGAACCGACGGGTGCGATTCAGCCCCGCCGGACCCAACACCTGGTCGATCGCCCCATAGCCAAACATAGTCACTAGAGCCCGGTTGGCACTTAAAAACTGCCCCGTGGGCGCACACTGGTAAATGCCTTCCACGGCGTTTTCCACAATGCCGCGATATTTTTCTTCCGCCTGCTGTAGGGCCCCTTCCATTTGTTTGCGATCGCTCACGTCTCGGGCCATGGCTAAGAAAATTTTCAAGTCGCCAGAAAAGCGTACCCCTACCCGAGTTTCCACATGGAACATCCGCCCGTCCTTACAGCGATACATGCCTTCCAGAGTTACGGGCTGTCCCGGCTGCATCATGGACCAAATGCGATCATGCTGATCCAGGGACGCCAGGGTATCCACGTCCGCCACATTCATGGTCAGCAGCTCCCGCCGCTCATATCCCAGGGATCGACACGCCTCCTGGTTCACATCGAGAATATTGCCTGACACGTCGTGCACAAACATCAAATCGGCCCCCGCCTGATCCGCCAGGAGCCGGAACTGGGCCTGAGTTTCCGTTAGGGCGGCGCGGGCGTCCTTACGCTCTGTAATATCTTCGGCAATACACAGTAGGTACAGAATCCGACCCTGGGCATCGAAAAGGGGCACCTTCATGGTGCGCAGGATTAGCTGCTCCGTGGCGCCATTTTTATCGATCGCCTCAAAGGGCTGCTCGGAAATTTCCACGGGACGGCGGTTTTCAATGGCTTCGCGATCCTGGGAGCGAAATGCCTGGGCTTGGTCCGGCAGATACAGTTCGTCGGCGGTGCGTCCGATGGCCTTGGTGCGGGTAATTTTAAACAGCGATTCACTGGCTCGATTCCACAGCACATGGCGGCACCCCTGACGCACGTCCTTGACATACACCGCCAGGGGAATGTTTTCCACGATGCCGTCAATAAACCGTTTAGCCCGCAGCACCTCTGCCACTAGCTGTTTCCGCTCGGAAATATCGCGAATGGTTAATACGGCGCTAACGCTTTCAATTTCTGTGGGCTGGCCACTTTTCGATGCACCGTTGGCATCCTGAGTCTCCTCATAAAACCGTACCCCCGACCAGGAAATTTCCACCGAGCGGCGATCGCGCCCCAGCACCAGTTCAAAGGGAGCCTTTCCCGTCACGGCTCTGAGCCCCTGGGTCACCGGATGAGTGCCCAAGCGCACGGGCTCTCCCCGCTGATGCAGGGGCAGGGCGTCTAGCAATGGTGCGCCCAAAATTGCCGGGCGGTCCCGCTGCACCAACTGTTCAAAAGCTAAATTGCACCACTGTACCCGCCCCTGACCGTCGGTCCACACCAGGGCGTCCTGCACGGACCCCAGCATCGTTTCCATACGGGTTAGATTGGCCCGCAACTTATCCCGCGACCCTTCCAATAGCTCCCACTGGCGCCGCCGCTCCACTTCCTCAAGCTGGCGCTGGGACTGGCGCAGGTCATCCTCCAGGCGCTTGTAATCGGTAATATCGTGGAACACAAACAGGGCGCACTCGGTGCCGTGGAGGTAGATAGACTCCGCCGACAGCAACACCATGCGCAGCTCTCGGGACTTGGTGCGGGCGGCCACTTCCTGGTTACGAACGCTGCTGCCCCGCTGTAAAGTGTGCATCACCAAGGTGCGATCGCTGGGGTTTTGCCAAATGTTGAACTCCATATTGGTGAAGCCCATCATTTCCTCAAAGCTGTAGCCGAAAATCTCCAGAAAACTATCGTTAAAGTCAATCACCGTCCCGTCGGCAATGCGCATCAAGCAAATACCGCTGGGGCTGGCGTAAAAAATCTTGGAAAATTTGGTTTCCGATAAACTCAGCGCCGTGGTGCGCTCCCGCACCCGCTCTTCCAGCTCCGTCTTTTCCCGCTCTCCCATGCGCAGCCGCGCCCGCAGCTCTCGAATCATCGTCTGGGCTGCCTGACTAAGTTCGTCCACCTCCTCTAGGGGAAAAATGGGAAAACTGGCGTCCACTTTGCCAGCCGTAATCAGCCGGAACCGTCGTTCTAATCTTCCTAGCGATCGCCCCAGCCAAACCCCGGCGCCCCATCCTAAGGCTGCACCTCCTGCCCCCGCCAGCAGCACCCACAGCGCCGGCCACATCCAGCCCCGTGTCCCCACCGCAGGCACCACGGACACCACCAGCCAGTTTGCTCCCCGTCCCTGGCGCAGGGGCGTCACCCATAGTTCATAGGACCGCCCAAGGGCGTCGAGGGAAATTTGGTGGGATCGATCAATATTGCTCCATGAGCCGAAAGTGCGCCGCAGATTTTCTTCACCCGCATGGACCAGGGGAAACTCACTTTCTGACGCCGGTCCCGGTGACACGACCCGGGGAGAGGCTCGTCGCTCCGCCTCGGTGCCCCCAACGGTCAATAAAATTTGCTCCGTTGCCGGATCCAAAATAAACGCCTGCCCCTCCTCTACGGACTGGAATTGCTCTTCCAAGGTTTCGCCCAACGGTCCCAACGCCACCGTCACGCTCAAAATCCCCAAGCGTTTACCTTGGCGATCCACCACCGGCTGCCCTAGGCTAATGGACCAGTTGCCGTCGTCATCTCGCACCGGCGGCGTCCAAATGGTTTGCCCCGCCAGGGCCGGCTGCCGATACCAAGGCTGTTGGTCAAGGTTGTAGGAGGGCAAGGTGCGCAGGGTACTGGCGCGATTTCCCTGGCTGTCCACGTTGTAAATCCACAGTCGCCCTGGTGACCCATCGGCAGCACTTTGCCCCGACAAAATTTGAACGGACCCCTGGGGCGATCGCTGTACGGCGCTCAGTAATCCCGCTTCGTTGGCAAATCCAATAAATCGCAAGGTGGGAAACTGGCGAATTTGCTGCCCAAAAAATGCCTCTAAATTTTCCGGTGTCGCGGCGTTAACGGTGCCCAGCTTTAAATTGTCACTGTTAATCTGGCTTACCAATGCTGGTACCGCCAAATGGTCGTTAATGTCCTCTACCAGGGACTCTCCTTGGGCTCGCTGAAGGGCTTGGGATAGGGGACGACGGCTCTGGGATTGTCCCCCCACTAAAATCCATTGGGTGCCCGCCATCAATAGCGCTGCGCTAGTGCCCCCTGCGATCGCCAAAACCCAACGCATAGAAACACGCTGGGCTAGTCGCCCCAAACGGGCCGCCATAAGGGTGCTAAGGGGAGCATTGGACACGAGGGTTTGACGGAAACGTTAAAAACTAAATATGACGACCAGTATGACAATCGGAGAAAGTGAGTAGAAGTGATGATCCTGTAAGACTGCACACCCCATGTTGCACTCTTATTACACCGATTACACCGTCTTGCCGCAACGTTTCTTTTTGTCACGTTCTTGCCGCACCTTACGACAACGACGCTCCTAAACTCAACGTTTCCGTGTTCACACTAGCTGCGTAGCCACTAGCCACACCACCAGCCATTGAGATGCTGGCTATTTAAGGCTATTCAATTGCCGATTATTCGCCACTGGTGCTTGACGTGGAACTCGCCCCGGTATCAGGAGATTCTAACTGTTGGCGCTGCTGCTGACGAAAAGATTCAGCGGCATCATTCAAGCGACCTTCCTGACGGGCTTCGAACTCTGCCGGACTTTGACCCGATAGGGTACGAATCTGCTGGATAAGCTCTAGGGGGGTCAGCCCGGTGCCACCAATGGACCGCGAGTCTCGCTCGTTGTTTTGCCACTCTCCTAAATCGTCAGCGTTCCCTGACGATTGGGCAACGGCGCTTTGGGATACCCCCAAGGACAGGGCCACTAGCAAACCTGGGGCGATCGCTACAGCTGTCGCCAACCCAGCGCCCCAAGAAACTTTGCCCTTCAGCAACGCCAACTTTGCTGAAGTAGGAGAAAAATTAACCATAATTTGAAAGTTGAAATCGGAAATTAAGAAACGATGCCTTATCCGCTCCCTCTAGAGTAACGCGTTCCTAGTGGCGACCCAATGATAAATCCCTGAAAGTGAATCCTTGAACGTCTGCGCGATATTTCACCGCCCTAGTCAACACAGCCTTTCGGACCGCAAAAACGCCATGTTCTTCCCTATGAATTTCCTCTTCAGGACCTATGCAAAACGTGCTGTTTGAAGCCAAAAACATTTGAAGCCAAAAACAAACGTTGTGTCGGCGTCGCCCTTTACCAAGGGGTGATCTGCGTAAGGTCTGCTTCTAATGCATGGGGCACGAAATAAAGAAGCTGAAGAACACGGGCAAAAAACGTGGACCTCACCCCATAACGCCTGGGATTCTCACTGCCAGTGGCTCCTGATGTGGGCGGCGAAATGGGAGTTGAAAAAACAGTGGAAAAAGTGACCGTTGAAAGTCGCCACCCAAAACGGCAAAACTGCTCACAAAGTCGGTGTCAATCGGTCAAAGCTCCTGTATCATGACCCAACATTCACCATATTTAGTGTGTTAGAGCTTGACGAGTGCTAACAGACGGCTATCGGTAAATTGTTGGCAAATTGCTAACGAATTACTAACTCGAAAAATCACTCACTGACTAATTATTAGTAAACGCCAGAGGAATCTGGAGCGCGTTATTGACCAATTCTGGAAGTCCTAACTCTAGAAATCTTACTGAGTAAGAAATTTCGCGCTTAATCAATAAAACCGGGGCTGAGAGGCTGATGCCGCCTGAGTGGCGATGCTGATTGGTGACAGCCCCTAAGCAGTAATTTCAAGACTAACTTTAGGGGCTGAAATAACTATGGGCGACTCTGGACGGGTTTCAGTAGGAATTGTGGGGGCATCGGGATACGGCGGTGTCCAGCTAGTGCGGCTACTGATGGATCACCCCAAGGTGGAGCTAACTTACCTGGGGGGGAACAGCAGCGCTGGGAAGGGCTATGACGATATTTATCCCCACCTGACAGGGATGGTGGATTTGAAAGTTGAGCCCATTGATGTGGAGGTGATCGCCCAGCGTTGCGAGGTGGTATTCCTCGGACTACCCAACGGCATTGCCTGCGACTTGACCCCCCAGCTCATTGCCAAAGGTTGCAAAATGCTGGACCTGTCGGCCGACTATCGATTCCGGGACCTTAAAACCTACGAAACTTGGTACGGCAAGCCCCGTGAGGATCATCCCACCGCTGCCCATGCTGTTTATGGACTGCCGGAGCTTAACCGCGAGTCCATTGCTAATGCCAGCTTGATTGGGTGCCCTGGCTGCTATCCCACCGCCAGCTTGTTGGCTTTACTGCCTTTGCTAAAACACGGCATCATCGTCCCCGAAAGCATCATTATTGATGCCAAGTCGGGCACTTCGGGAGCCGGTCGCCAAGCCAAAGTTCACGCCCTCCTTGCCGAAGTGGACAATTCCTTTGCTGCCTACGGCGTTGCCAGCCACCGTCACACACCGGAAATTGAGCAAACCTGTAGCGACTTGGCTGGACACGATATTCGCCTACAGTTCACCCCCCACCTGGTGCCGATGCCTCGGGGCATTTTGTCCACGGTGTACGCCACTATCCGTGATCCTGGACTGGTGCGTGAAGATGTGCTGACTATTTATTCCGTGTTCTATCGGAAATCTCCTTGGGTAAGACTATTGCCCGGTGGTAAAACGCCCCAAACTAAGTGGGCGCTGGGCACCAATGCCTGCTTCCTGGGGGTTGAGGTGGATCAGCGTACGGATCGGGTGATTGTGCTGTCGGCGATCGATAATCTGCTCAAAGGACAGTCAGGACAAGCCGTTCAGTGTATGAACATCATGATGGGCTGGGAAGAGACTTTGGGACTGCCCCAACTAGGCTTCTATCCGTAGGGATAAAACTGGTCTTATAAAAAAGAGCCACAAAAATCCCACAAAAACAGAAATCCCACAAAAAAGGAGCAGGTTAATCCCTTGCTCCTTTTTTGATAATTACCGGTGATAGTCACTGGTGATAATTACCGGAACTAAATTTTGAGGTTACCCAGAGTTAGAGGCAATTCAGGAATTCTGGCTTACCTCCAGCCTCTCCCTGTCAGTCCGTTTACTTGTAAACGCCGTTGTTAATGCGATCATCTCCCTGGGTGAACACGACACTGGTGGGACTCACGGAAAACAAGCCTTCTTCAATGTACTTAGTTAAAGTGCTCTTCTGACGATCGCTTAACCCAGGCACAGACAAAATATCTTCAACGGACTCGTAAGGACCATTGGCAATAAGCTTTTTCGCCAGGGTGGGATATAGCCCGCGATACTCCTTATAGCTGCTGATGTTGGTGTTGTTTAGGTCAATGGTTTCGCCATAAATCTTGGCTAGCTCAGAATCCGCTTCCCCATTAACCGCCCCCATCACCATTGATGCACTGTTCCAGGTGAAGTTCGTTAGGTTGAGGTGACCTGCCATCGCAGGGTGACTACCGAAGCCAACCCAGCTTGTTACGCACAGGCTAACCACAACAAAAAGGCGCAGGAACCACTTCATGGGGATACGTTTCTCCTAAAAAACACAGCTCGAGTAAAGGGCATTCTGCCCTGTATGCCATTTTCTACGATTACGTAATCTATGGCGATCGCCCAACACGCTTTGCAACGTTAATTTGCAATCCGCCTAAACTCGCTTCAGTTTTTGGGGAGATTTTCCCAGTTTTTCCTAATCTAAATCGGCGATCGGCATTTCAATGGCTGGAACTTCCAAGCCACCGGCCACTTCCTGGCTAGATGGAATTGTGGCGCTAACTTTCCCTTCCAGCTCAATTTCCTCGCCGTACACCTCATCAACTCCCGCCTTCCCAACGGCAGCAGACCCATTATTGCCACCATCGGTGTCGTTCCTCTCCAAATCACCATCCCCCAATCCCGTTAACACCCGATGGAGATCCAAATAGGTGCCAGCGTAGGTGGTTGCCGGCTCGTCATACCCCTTCAAATGCACCTCGTACTCCTCAAACATGCGTCCGTAGTTTCCCGGGTGCAGCATGCGCAAATACTGATAGGTTGTCAGCCCGATCGCCACGTCCTGCTTCAGTTCCTTCGTGCAAGACTCCAGTCGAAACGCCTCATTAACCGTATCCCCCAACGCCGTGTAATCAGGGCGATCATAGCTACCGGTGTTGCCCACCATGGCATAGCCCGTGTTCACTCCAGTGCCAATGCGCAGGGGAAAAGGCAGAGGGTACCGCAGATGCAGCTCCTGGGTCATGCGCTGCAAATCATCTACCGCCTGGAAAATATGGCGCACCTCCTGAAGGCTCAGGTCGTTTTCCCCGTGAATCCACACCGCCATAATGGCGTCGCCGATGTACTTGTCCACCCAACTGCCGTGCTTCCGCAAAATATCTCCTGCTTGGCGGAACCAGGTGCCGATAGTTTCTGACAAAATCTTTTCGTCCGTTTGCCGAGTTAACCCCGTGAAATCACGGATATCAGTCACCAGCACGGAAATTAGCCGCCGCACGTGCAATGCCGCTGTCACCGCAGAGTTGGTCATATATTGCTCGTCCTCGGGCTTTATTCGAGGCGGAGCATAGAACTTCATTTCTGTTTGCCCAAAGGTGAGATTGTCTCCACCGTTGAGGGTCACGGGAATGCTGACGCGGCGACCGTTTACAAAGGAGCCGTTGCGGCTGCCCAGATCAATTAAGTAAAAGACGCCGTCTTCCATACATTGGAGCATGGCGTGGTGGCGGGAAATCCACGGGTCTGGCAGGGTAAAGTCGTTGTCGGCACCGCGACCAATTTTCCAGCACGCTCCCCCCGACAGCGGTAAGTATCGCTGACCAGCGTCGGTGCTTAAAACCAGGTGAGGAGAGGGTTGTAGCGTGGCCACAGGAAAACTGGGGGGCGAGGTGAGTAAAAGGTTTTATGGGGAGCTTTACAGAGGGAATAAGAGACTGATGGAATCGCTACTTCGTTGTCGTAACACCTGTAGGGTAGGTTGTACTTGCCGTTGGCTTAGGGCTGATGCTTGCGTCAATCGCTGTTGTCCAGAATCCCATGAACAGCTTATTTTGACGATTGAGCCTAGCAGTTCACCGGCATAGCCATCACTCCTTGTCATTGTAGTCTGCTCAATTAATTGACGCAGCTATGGTGATCGCCCCAAAACCATTAAAAATTCACTGATTGAAACTATTTTTTAATGGTTATTTGCACGTTGCCTTAACGTTGTTCGCAAATTGTTATTCACAGGGGTGATCGGGGGATGATCAACCGGATTGGTCTTATTGGTATGGCTGTTGGCAACGGTAATAACGAATCTATTGGAGAGATAAAAGGGGAGATTGATGTGAGTCAGGACGATTCCGATCCGGTTTCGAGTATTTTTTTATACCATCTCTTCAAGTGGGTGGTGGTGAGCCCGCTGTTGCATACCTATTTTCGAGGGCGGATCTATGGCGATCGCCATATGCCCCGCATGGGTAAGGTGATTTTCGTCAGCAACCACGCCAGCGACTTTGATCCGCCCCTGGTGGCTAACTGCATTCGCCGTCCCATTGCGTTTATGGCGAAGGAGGAATTATTTAAAGTGCCGGTGTTGGGCACTGCCATTCGCCTCTATGGAGCCTATCCAGTTAAGCGAGGGAAGGCGGACCGGGCTGCCATGCGAGCTGCCCTGGGCTGTTTGGCGGAAGGGCGCGCAACGGGGGTGTTTTTGGATGGTACCCGTCGTTCCGATGGGCGTATTCACAGTCCCAAGCTGGGGGCGGCATTGATGGCAGCCAAGTCCCAGGCGCCACTGATCCCCGTTAGCCTGTGGGGCACCCATCAGATTTTGCCCAAGGGGGCAAAGTTTCCCCAACCGGCGCCCATTACCATTCGTATCGGAGAAGAAATTCCCCCCCCTGCTTCCAGCGATCGCGATGAGCTGGAGCGAGTAACGAACCAGTGCGCCGCCGCCATCACCGCCCTCCTCGATTTGGGGCGATAGCCAATGATAGGGACTGTCATCATTGAGTGCCAACTTCCCAGGCGAGAGACGTGTTAAACGTCCAGCATTACTTAAACGCCCGGCATTGCTGGGTCTCAGGGACATTTAATCTCGCGTCAATTTAGGGGGGGTAGTGTGAGTTCCAAAGCGATTAGAATCCCCAAGCAATTAGAATCCCCAGGCGATTAGCTGTGAGGATTTCAGCCTTTATAGCCCGTTCGATAAGAAATAGGACGATTTTGAGTCCCGTAATCGAAGCTGAATCCCCACTATTGACCTTGCCAACCCTTCGCAAACGATGACCCTCAGCGATCGCTGACGCTTTTACTAATTCAAGGGGCAATGTGGTTTTTCTATTTTGAAGGAGCGTTAAACCCTCACTGCGCTAGGCTTCTGGTCGTTAATCGACGATGCGCCCTAAGACTGGGTGGGGAACATGCGCATGCGGTCCAGGGAGCTTTGGGCAAGCTCTTTAACGTAGGGATCGCTGGACTCATCGGCGAGGGCAGCCTCCAGTGCGTCCACCGATTTCGGGTCGTTGATGGAGCCCAAAGTATTGGCGATCGAGGTGGCCACCGCCACGTTTTCCGTGGTTTTCATGGTTTCAATAAGCACATCCAGCGCAGGCGCACCCACTTGCCCTAAAGCCATCACCGCCGTTAATCCCACCAGAGGATTCTCATCTTCCATACCTAGCGCCAGCGCCTGAAACCCCTCATCGGGAAAGAAGCCTTCCTCACACTGCACCGCCACTTGGGCCAGGGCTTTGACGCAGCTTGTGCGCGCCGTGTCGTCCTCGCTGGTTTTTAGCGCCTCAATCAGGGCAGGCACCGCCGGTAAGCCGATCGCCCCCAACGTACGCACCGATGCCCGCCGATACACCATATCCTCCGAGGTGAGGTTATCCATTAACCGAGGAATAATCCCATCGTCGGTGGTTTCTGCTAGCTCCCAAATGGCTCGCTCTCGCAGGTTGGGGTTGGGGTGTTTTAGCTGTTGAAAAAGGGCGTCGGTGGTCATAATTTGAAACAAAGTTTGAAATAAATGGAATTAAAAATCGTGGCTTTAAGTGGCGCGTTGGTTGTGTGGGAGTGGTGAATCTAAATGAACGTCAGTTCAGCAGCAAAAACTGAGTCTAGAACTGACTGCTCCCCTCAATAGGGGGGATTGAGAGGAGATCCTTCTCCATTTCCCCTGGGCATAGGTAATGGATTAAAAACAAATCAAGAAAAAGTAGCTGTCCAGTGGCAGTAGCCCATGAGCATTAGCTGACAAAGCTGGCGTTAAACTGGCGCCTCCTGGGAAGGAGCGATCGCCGCTACCTTGCCCTGTAGAAGGGGATCGTCCCCAGCTGCTGCTTTCGCCAGAGTATCTGTTGCCCCCAATTGCTTGAGAGCCAGCAGTGTGGCGTACTTCAAATCCCAAATGGGCGAATCTAGCACCGTTTCCAGCTCGGCAATAGCCCGCTGATCGCCCAGCTCTCCCAAGGCGATCGCCGCCGCCGCTCGAGACTTTTGAAATTGGGGTTCTGGGTTGTGCAGCGCTTCCACAAAGAGTTCATAGGCAGGAGCGTGCCGAATCCATCCCAATACCTTAATCAGGTGATAGTGGGCGCCATAGTCGTTATGCCCTTTGTTGCGGAAGGACGCGATCGCCGCTGGTCCCACCTCCTCCCCAAAGGACTCCGCCAAGGTTTGGGTGGCCAAATAACACCGCCCAAAGTCCGTTTGGTACAGCTCCTGCATGGCAAACTCTAGCGCTGGTAGCTGGTCGTATTCATGGACCAAATTCAACGTCGTTGGACTGTCCCGCACCGTGGCATCCAAAATCGGCTCCAGGGTTGCAAAGGTTAATGTGCCCTCTGCCATTGCCTGCGTCGCCAACAGCCGAATCCCCCGCAGGCGAAACACCACCGACACTGGACACTGACTAATGGGGGCGATCGCCGGGGCGTACCCTGCATCCACTAAATCTTGAATAGACAGCCGTCGGGCGTTAACGCTGGAGTGTTGTAGAAACTCCACCACCCCCGCCATTAATTCGTCATCTCCCGAAAACCGGCTGACCGTCGCGATCGCCGCACTGGCGGTGGGTTCGTCTTCGTCGGTCATAAACGGACGAATCCGCTCCACTGATTTTCCGTAGTCCAACTTGGATAGGGTTTGGATAATCACCCGATAGGGCTTGTTGGGCTGAGACAAAAGCTGGGCGATGCCCTCTAAAATTTCCGGATCCTCCGTGCCAATTTCCCCGATCGCCCACACCGCATTTTCCACGGTGTACAAATCATCGTTGCTTAAACATTTTCGAATCACCCCCAGCGCCGACGTTGCCCGCAGCCGCCCCAGCGATTCCACCGCCTTTCGCTGCACAATACGCGTATCCAGGGAGCCGTCTTCAAATTCCACCGCTCGCACTAGCGCGGCGATCGCCCGTTCTGTCGGAAAATTAATCAGGTGGGATGCGGCAATGTAGCGCGATTCCCCTGGCTCCAACTGGTCCGGTGGCGTATCCAATAGGGCGATCGCCTCATCTTCAGTGAGGGAAAAGATATTAGCAAATCGCTTATCCATAGCCTTTTAAAGATTTAAGGTCATTTTTCGAGCACATCACCATCAGCTTTGAAGCCCCCTGTGGTGAGACGCACCTAGCAAAAAATCATTGGAGGCTGCGATTCTTCCATCCAGGGCAAGGCTGTGGGCGTTTAGTGATGACGTCCCTGAATTCACTGTGTGTAAGACTTTTGGCTCAGCCGCATTTAACTGCCGAATATTTCACCAAAGTTGCTCGCGAATTTAGAAAAGGATTGTAATCAAATTTTGTTCCAAACCTGTCAACTGTCATATAGCGAAATCTCCTTAGCGCTTTTCTCCGCCTCCCTGGACAAGATTGGCGATCGCAATTTGCACGGTTATTTGTGTTGTTTCAGAAAATTGATCCGGATGCTTTAAGGAAAAAGACTAAAGAAAAGAAGAAGCAGACACTCACCCTATTCTTAATGATTTCTTCGCTATATTTGCTGTCATCTCTTGCGGTGACATCGCGATTATTTCCATGAACATGTGTGGTGAAAATATGCAGCTTTGAGCACGGATTGAAACCATCAAATTTAGGATGTGCCATCAACTCGACCTTAGAGGCATTGTGCAGTAGGAATTCCGTGCCCTTTACGTCAGGATGCTGGGGAAAATCAACACCCTTGCTGCAATTCATTAAAGGCTTAAATATTGAGATCTGATGTTTGACAATTGGATATGTAAACTTAATTTGAAATCAATAAAATTTGGACCTTAAGCAAAAGGACCGAACTCCCTACGGAGCCGGTCCCATACGACGCAACAACTGACTTTCGGTTTATACTTAAAAAGTCCCTGTACTGAAATCAAAACCAAGAAGTTTCAGTGGGTTAAATCACGAAAAAGCCCTTTGTATACGTTGGAAGAGTGGAAAATTTCTAGAAAAGAAGGTTAGGCGGAGAACGAAAAAAACGATGGTAACAACGTTGAAATTAACGCCTACCAATGCCTAATCGTTATTCCATTCCTCGTGACCCAATAACTCACCAATGCAGTCTCGAAGTAGGAAATCGCAGCGCTCTAGTTCAACTTCCACGCAATTCCACTCCCGAGCGGGAATGTACTGACACAGTACATAAATGGGCTGGTGACGGCTAACTCGCCCTCGACTAACGAGGGTTCTAGCCTCTTCTTTGATGGAATCTAAAGAATACTGGACGGTAGCTTGAATCATGACAATTTCCACATATACGACAGATTAAATTTTTTGAGCCATTGCCATTGGCTTTAGAAAAAAACTTGGCGGTAAATCGATAACTTTTACCGCAAATAACAATTTAGTAAGTGAAACTATTTTGTGGCTGTTGCTCTCTTAGGACGGATATTTCTAGATGTCTTTGCCCATGCAAGGCTTTAGTTTCGCCGCACCAAAATGAGCAAATGTAGGGCAGTAAACCAGAAAACTTTCGAGCACTACCTTAGCTTGTCACATATTTTTCTTGTCTGTGGAGCTAGATAGTTTTGTTTATAGTTTTCCCTACAACTTAACCCAACAATCCCTATGGCTTGCCTGACTCAATGCTGCACCAAAACTATTGTGCCCGCTCGCCTAAGGGGCATTTATTAAGAGATCATAAAAATTTACTTGCTGGTATTGGGTAAAACATTTTTTACGCGTTGATAAATAACCTTGCAAGGTTGGCGATCGCCGGTTCCCAGTGATCTAGCGCAGGTTGACGGATCAGGCGCATTGTGGGGTACCAAGGGGTGGTGTGGTCGGTGAGTCCCCAGCGCCAATCGGGAACGTGGGGCAGGAGTACGTAAACGGGTTTGCCTAGGGCGCCAGCGAGGTGGGCGACGGCGGTGTCCACGGTGAGCACGGCGTCCAGTTGGTTGATGTGGTGGGCGGTGGCGGAAAAGTCGGTGAGTTGATCGGCGAGGTCTATGCTTTTCCAGGCGTGGAGCTGGGTTTGCTCTTGGGGAGTGCGCTCCTTTTGCAGGCTGTAAAGCTGGGTATGGGGTAGCGCTGCGATGGGCTGCCACTGGTGCAGTTGGGTGGAGCGCTGACGTTGGGTGTCGCTGAGTTTGCCCGACTGCCATACAATGCCCAGCTTTTGCAGAGCGTTGGGTTTGATGGGCTTGGGCAGTGGGGGGCAATCGCCGGAAGCCTGTAAATAAGGAATAGAGGCGGGGATGGTGGCTGGGGTGGTGCGAAACCGGTGGATCATGCTGAATAGGGGGCACCAGTAATCGATGGCGGAGTGCTCGGGGGCGTCCCAGCGAATCGGGTCACTTTGGGAGAGGATTTGGGGGGCGCCGGGGAGGGTTTGGGCGATCGCCACCAGGCTTTTGGGCAGGACCATTATCACCTTTGCCCCCTGGTGTTCTAGGGGCACGACGTAGCGCATAAAGTTGAGGCAGTCCCCTAGCCCCATGTCGCCGTATACCATCAGGGTTTTTCCCCGTAGGGACTCCCCTTGCCATAGGGGAAACGGGACGGTGGTGGGCAGCAGACGAAGCATATCTGGGCACCGCAGCCGCCATTCATATTCTGCCGCACCGTCGATCCAGTTGCCGAGCAGGGATTTGATGAGGGCGAGGTTGCAGTGGGCTTCGGCAAAGTCTGGCTTGAGGGCGATCGCCCGGTGGAAACAAACGATGGCGTCTTCGTAGCGCCCCTGTTCCCGCAGGGCGTTGCCCAAGCCGTGGTGATTTTCGCCGTCGTTGGGCTCCCGCGCTAGCACCTCCCTGAGGAGGGTTTCCGCCTGGAGTAAGTTCCCGTTTAAAGCGAGGACATTGCCTAAGTTGCGTTGGGCGGAGTACCAATTGGGCTTGAATTTTAGGGCGGCTTGGTAGCTGGCGATCGCCCCTTCAAACTCTTTCAGTTTCGCCAGGGCGGCTCCCAGGTTCAGATGTAAATTTGCCTGGGTTTCGGCGTCAGTGGTTAGCTGTAAGGCGCGCTGGTTGGATTCGGCGGCGCGGGCAAAATCGTAGGCTTTATGTTGGGCGATCGCTAGGTTCTGCCAACTGAGAAGATGCTTGGGATCCCGTTGTAACGCCTGCTGCCAAAGGTTAATTGCCGCTGCTAGTTGTCCCTGCTGGGCTTGGGCGATGCTCTGTAGGTGAAGTTCGTCAGCGGTGTCCATGGTTAGCGATCCACCAAAGAATTGAGGGCAATGCTCTGGGCGGCGGGGGTTTGGCTGGGGTTGAAACGGTAAGGAATTTTTGTGCCGCCGGGTTGGATTAGTTGGGGGCGCACAGTGTCCAGCAAATAGGGGCTGCCATAGAGAATCACGCCGTACAGTTGCCCGGTTTTTTGTAGGGCGGCGAAGGTGGTGAGGGCCGTTTGGGTAAGTCCAGCGCTGCCTCGAAACGGGTTGCCCCGTACAAATAATTGCAGCAGCACGGGACCGAGGGGGCGATTCCCCAGCCACGTGGTCAAAGTTTCTGCGCTGACTGGGCTGTAGCTGTCGATCATGCGCAGCTCCGTAAATCCCCACTGGCGAGGCTGGGCGATTGCCGGCGTATGCTGTCCCAGAAAATCAGCGCTGATGCCATCGTCCACCGCAATCCAATTAATTCCCGGCGGCGTTTCGACTGCATCTTGGTTCGCCACTTCTGCCAGCGTGCCCAAATTTTCCATGGACTCCTTAGCCAAGGTTTTCTGGGACGCGTCCTGGGCGATGGGCAAGGTTAAATAGCCATTACCCCGCACCAGAGATTCATTGATAATCTGCCGATCAAGGTCAATATGCTCTTGTGTCGCAAGCTGATTAATAGGATTTGGCCTAATAGGGTTCGGCGCAGTGGAATTTGGCGCAGCATCGCCCTGCACTTTGGCTTTCGCTGTCCAAATTCGCCGCACTGATTCTTCAACGCGATCGCGAGAAATCCGCCCCGCTTCCACCGCCTCGCATAGGGCAGCGATCGCCCCCGGCGGATCCGCTGGCATCAGCAAAATATCCGCCCCCGCCTCCAGGGCCAACACTGGCGCTTCGTTCGCCCCATAGCGATTGGCGATCGCCCCCATCACCAGGGCATCGGTGACGATAATGCCGTCAAATCCCAGCCGCTCCCGCAACTGCCCCGTCAATACCTTTCGCGACAGGGTAATGGGCCACTCTTGATCCCACGCCGGAATTTGCAGGTGCGCCGTCATCACCGTATCCACCCCGGCCGCGATCGCCTGCTGAAACGGTACCAGTTCAATTTTGCTGAGGCGATCGTCATCGTGGGGAATTACCGGCAACTCCAAATGGGAATCCGTCGCCGTATCGCCGTGCCCAGGAAAATGCTTTGCCGACCCCAACACCGGGTAAGGCTCCATCCCGTGCAAAAACGCCGTGGTTAAATCCGCCACCGTCGTCGGATCTTCCCCAAACGCCCGCACGTTGATCACCGGATTATCCGGATTATTGTTGACGTCCACCACTGGAGCCAGGACCCAGTTCAGCCCCACCGCCAACGACTCTTGGGCGATCGCTGCCCCCATTCGCCGCGCCAAATCCCGCGCCTGATCCGCTAAATCCTGTCCCTGCGCATACATCATTCCGAGGGCAAAAGGCGGCGGAAACCAAGTGGCTCCCGCAAATCGCTGTCCAACTCCCTCCTCCACATCCGCCGCCAGCAGCAACGGAATTTTCGCCTCACTGTGTTGTGCCCAATCCTGCAACTGTCGAGTTCGCTGCGCCAGTTCCAGCGCACTGCCCCCCAGCAAAATCACCCCGCCCACCCCCAACTCCTGCACCCAGGAGCGCAACATTTCTGTCTTGGGCTCCCAAACGGGATAGCGAATTTGCTGATCGAACACCATCCCCGATGCCCGCACCACCAGCAACTGCGCCACCAACGTCGGCAACGGCAACTGCTGAATTTTTGCGGGTTCGGATAACGCTGGAATTATCATAGGCTGGCGATTTTGCGATCGCTAAAACACCCACGGTCAATAACCTTAAGCGGCGTCTGAAGCTATAAGTCTATCGAACAAGCTAACGATTAATTTGATAACTTAAAAACTCAGAAACCATATCGGAAATGCGATATTTTTGACCGTTATTAATGTTGTCATAGCCCACCCCAAGCCACAGCATTTCTCCACTTTTTAGTTCAATTCCTAACCGCAAACTGTTTCCGTCACCCCCCCAGGATCGATCAATTCTGGGACCCGCCACATCTCTCAGGGGAACTTCCCGTGCCTTTTTCCCCCAGAGACGACGTTTTTCAAGTTTGAATTGATTTCCCAAGCGATCCATATGGAAAACAGTCACAGGCGACATCAGCACAACCCCCACCCCCGTCAGGAGAAATAAGCCACCAAAAATAACAACTATCCAAGTTAAGTGGGAAAGCTCAGTTTCAAATGTGGTTTGGCTGGGATCGTTTAGGAAAGCGTTAATTTGATTGGCGGTGTCCACATAGGATTCATAACCGCTGGAGTAAACGCTGCCTAGGGGAACCTGAATAGTTTGCCCTGCCCCCTGCGTCGTCGGGCTATGGGTCAGTAACGCGCTTTTCTCCACTACCAAAATATTTCGATAGGTTTCTCCGCCATCGCCAGAATAGCTGGATTCAATATCTGCCTGAACGATTCCGTCAATGGGAAAAGACTTAGTTTCAGAGGAGATAATTCCTGCTCTTTTAAATTCACAAATCGGTTCTGGTTGGGCTTGGCGATCGCACGATAAAGAGGATTGTTCAGTGAGGAATATGATGATTAAAAGTCCAATAGCGGAAAACGCCGATCCAAACAGCCACAGGGCAATTGGGATTATCGAAAACTCAAGGGTGCCACCAGTTTTTTGCTTGATTTTAAGCATCGTTTAATAAGCGTTGCTCGTCTACAGGTATTTTTTCTTCAGCTTATTGGCTTATTATTTCCACCAACACTTCCCCTGCCCACCTTGCCAGTTCCAAAATTAATTCTGTCCCCGATCCTGACTATCCTTGACGGTGGTTTATATCCCCATGGGGGACCCAGCTACCAATTGGGCGGTTAAAAATCTGTGCCAGCGCCCACGGCACCAGTGCAATTTTGCTGAGGCGATCGCCATCGTAGGGAATTACCGGCAACTCCCAAGGGAATCCGTCAGGGAATCCGTCGCCGCATCCCTTGCTCAATAAACATCAGTGGCTTAAAACATCAGTGGCTTACCCCTGAGCCTCGAAGTCATCTTCCCGCAACTTGGCTTGTCCATCGTCTTGCAAAACCCACAGCTCTTTATGAATAACCCCACGGGCATTGTTCATGGTCCAGCCAGACTTAAGAACGGCTTGAGTCTCACTCAAAACGTCAATTTCCGGGTCAACGTATTGCACCTCCGCAAAGCCATCATCAATTAATTTTTGCCAAAACCCTTGAATCGCCTCTGTCCCCGTGAAGGTGCCAAACGGGCGAGCGTGCATCACCGCCGTAGTTTCATATTGACTGGCGCATCCCGCAGCATCACCGCTATTAAATGCCGCTCGCCATTGGGCACTGGCACGGTTCACGGCATCTAAAATAGTTTGTTTTTGAGCTTTCGTCGGCATTGATTTTCTCGGCAATAAACTGTCAACTTGGCTGCGAATAAACGCCTCCTTCTCGGTGTGGATCAATACCCTACCTGACTCAAGACTGGGATGAAAAGCGATCGCCCACCCGTGCCACCGTTGCTAAACCGGCTTCATTGCCCTGCTGTTGATAGAGCTGCTTTGCGGTGGTCAAATCTTGGCGGGCCGCCTGGCGCAATTGAGCTTGTTGTTCGCCGCTGGCTTGCCCTTGCTGGGACCAGTAGGCGATCGCCCGGTTAACGTAAGAGTCGGCAAAGTTGGCATCCAGGGCGATCGCCTGGTTAAAGTTGGCGACGGCGGCGGTTTGGTTACCCTGGGCTTGGTGGGATAGTCCCCGTAAATGGTGGGCGGACGGGTTGTTTGGCTCTAGGGCGATCGCCTGGGTGTAATCGGCGATGGCTTTGGGATAGAGCCCGGAGCGATGGTACGAAATGCCGCGATTGATATAGGCGCTGGCGTAGTTAGGATCGACGCGCAGGGCTAGGTTGTAATCGAGCCGGGCGCGATTTAAATCCCCCTGGGCAACGCTGAGAAGCCCGCGCAAGTTAAGGGCTTCAGCAGATTCGTCATCGATGGCAAGGGCTTGGTTGTAGTCTCGCCGTGCCGCTCTGTAATCTCGCAGGGCGTGGTAAATGGCGCCCCGACGAACGTAGGCGCGGGCGTATTGGGGCTGAAGGCGAATAACCTGGGTGAAGTCGGCGATCGCCCCCAGATTGTCTTTTTTATCAAAGCGCACCAGCCCACGATTAAAAAACGCTTCGGGCAAATCGTCGTCAATTTTTAATGCCGCATTGCTATCCGCCAGGGCTTGATCCAAATTGCCCAAATGGTGATGGACAGCGGCGCGGTTGACGTAGGCGTTGGCGTGGTTGGCTCTAAGCTTCACCGCTTGACCGTAATCGGCGATCGCCGCGTCCCAATTTTCCCGGCTGCGATGCACATTGCCCCGGTTGTAGTAGATATCGGCGTCGTAGGGATTGAGCTCCAGGGCGCGGTCATAGTCAGCGATCGCTCCCTCCCAATTTTCCAGCGCCCGGCGGGTCACTCCCCGATTGATATAGGCGTTAGTAAATTCCGGGTTCAGGTCGATGGCACGGTCATAGTCCGCCTGGGCTTTTTCCACGGCTCGCAGTTGCAAATAGGCGTTGCCCCGGTTGTAGTACACCAGGGCATAGGTGATTTCGGAACCATCGGCGCGGGTGGCGGCAGATTCCGCCTTTAATCGCTCCAATGTGGAGTCAAAATCCTCGACGGATCCGGAAAAATTGCCATTTTCCAAACGCTCTAATCCGCGTTCAAAAAAGTATTGGGCTTCCCCTTGGTTAACTTTTTGGGCTGATTTTGTTTGGGGGGAGAACGGGGATGGTTTTGAGGAAGCTTGGGGGCGATCGCCAATAAACACGCCAAGTCCCGGCTCTACGTAACCCAGCCCCATAAATTCCAGGGGGGGAGAAGCCTCCGCCAGACGAGAAGCGGGCGATGCAGGAGTGTGAATGGGTGGACGGGCGATCGCGGGCACACTAGCGTTCAAAACCAACGCTGCCAGGGGAGCGACAGTTATCCCAAGTCGCCCCACACTTAAGCCACCCTTTGCAAGCTTTACAATGCGCCGCTTACCACGAGAGCTTAGCTGTCCCATATATGGCCACCCTTTTGATTCAAACTTATGGTGAAAGACTTATTATGATTTCGCTTTAATGCGCCTACCTATCCTTCGTGGGACAGCCCCCATAACCGGCATTTAAGCGGGGTCTTCTGAGCTGATTGAGGCGTATCTCAGCTTAACTTTGGCTTCTAAGGGATTGCCGAAAGGTAACAGTTGTCGATGGAACTTGACATATTATTTCGCAGTTGCGCCCGGGTAAATGCCTTCTGTGGCTCCCCTCGGTTTATTACGCTGCCCAAAAGTGAGCTGATTCAGCGGTGTTTGCGATCGCTGGTTAATGCGGTCAATGGGGCGATCGCCTCGCCCACCGTTCCCCACCTCACTATCCGCCTAACGATCCTCGATGATGCCTCCGATCCTGCTTGCCTGGCGGAGCTACAAAAAATCCTGAGCCAAACCCCAATCCCCAGCCAAATTCTCCCCATCACCGGGCGCGGCAACCGGGACTCCCTCCATTCCAATTACCGTTACGGACGCGACTCCTGCCCCGACCTTATTTACTGTGTGGAAGACGATTACCTGCACGCCCCCGAGGCAATGCGCTCAATGTTGGACAGTTACCAAGCACTGCAACAGCAGGTGAACGGCCCCATAATTTTGCACCCCTGCGACTATCCGGACCGCTACCGCCAGCCCTATCCGTCCACCATTTTGCTGGGGAGCGATCGCCATTGGCGCACCATCCTGCACACCACCGGCACCTTCCTGCTCCATCGCCAAACCTTGCTGAATTACTGGGAAAACTACTGGGCGTTTGGCGATCGCTGTGCCGTTCCCGGTCCTGCCGAAGAGGGCACCATCAACGCCGTTTACCAAAAAGTGCCGTGCTTTTCGCCCATGCCATCGATCGCCATCCATTTCCAAGATGAGACCACTTTGCCGCCGTTTATTAACTGGCAAAACTGGTGGAATTTAACAGAAGCCAGCCACAGCCCAGAGCAACGATCAACGTATCAGTTTTAAAGCGGGTAAGCGATCTTCCCCCATACCGCCTCAAGGACCCGGTCGGGGGCTTCAAGAACGGCGACGAGCTAATACAATTAATTTGCGAATTTCATCGAGAATTTACTGGAGAGGCTTTGGTGATGGTTGGGCGAAGAGTTAGTGCATGGTTGTCTTCCGTGGGAGCGATCGCCTTGTCCATGGTGCTAATGCTGGGAACGGTGGCGATGGTTTGGGGAAGTGCTCCGGCGATCGCCCAAGCGGACGATTTCACCAAAGCCAATTTATTGAACCAAGATTTTTCGGGGCAAGATTTACGGAACAGCGAATTTACCAAAGCCAGCCTGCGCCAAAGTGACCTTAGCCATACGGATCTGCGGGGGGTAAGCTTTTTTGCGGCAAACCTAGAGCGGGTGGACTTGACCAATGCAGATTTGCGCTACGCCACTTTGGATTCCGCCCGGTTTGTTAACGCCAATTTGACCAACGCCAATTTGGAAGGGGCTTTCGCCAGCAGCGCCCAGTTCCAGGGGGCAATTATTGACGGCGCTGATTTTACCGATGTGCTGCTGCGCAATGACGCGGTGGATGTGTTGTGCGAGGTAGCAAAAGGCGTTAACCCCACCACTGGCCGAGCTACCCGCGATACTCTTTATTGCCCGTAATTTCTACTGCCCGTAATTTCTACTGCCCGTAATTTCTACTGCCTGTTTTTATTGTCTTTCGTAAGGCTGTCTTTGGTAAGGGCGTACCTGGGGCGTTCCATCAACCAACTTTAATCAATCAAATTTAGTCAATATCTCCGAAGGGCTTGGACTAACTTTGGTGACCTATAAAAGTCTCTGTGTCAAGGGTGCCAGTTTTGGTACTGTCCATTTTTTTGGTGTGCCACAACACGTTTTCCTGAAATGTCGTAACAATTAGAAAAGAGGCGGCTTTTAAGACATATCGAATGGTGCTTAATCGGTGCGCGCCAGGATTGTGATTCTTTGGCGCGCATTGTTATGGGCATGAGCCACAAAACAGTGGTGTGCTGCAAGCCGTCTGCCTCGGTGTTGCACTCAAGTTAAAAGGTATGGCTTTGAAAGCGTGGCGATTTTATGGGCTGATGGGAATCGCGATTGGAATTCCACTGACGCTGATTCATTTTCTTCGGCTAGATATGGTTCCCTGGGCAAGCATAATCCTTGCGGGCTACCTTGTTTTGGAGCTGGTATGGCTTTCGTTGCTGCTACTGTCGGTGGGCACTTCTCGCTACCGTCATCCAGCGGCTGATGTTGACTCGCGATCGCCCAATCCCCAGCCCGAAGACCCTCAAACTGAAAAAGCCCAACCCACCGTTGCCGTTATTATTGCCGCCTACAACGAAGAGGCAATGTTGCCGGAAACCGTAGACGGGGTGTTGGCCCAGTCGGTGCAGCCAGACCGCATTTTAGTGGTGGACGATGGCTCCAGCGACGGTAGCTTAACGGTGTTGGCGCAACGCTACGGGGTGGTCTATCAAGACGGCATTGGGCGATCGCCCCACTATCCCACCTTGCAAGTGTTGGCAAAGCACCATAGCGGCAAAGCAGATTCCTTAAACGCCGGGGTCCGCCTAGCCCAGGACGACGTGGTGATTACGGTGGATGCGGATACCCAAATGAAGGCAGGGGCGATCGCCGCCGTTAAAACCTACTTTGCCGAGGATTCAGAGCTAAAAGTTATCGGTCCTTTGATGCAGCCGGTGTGTGAGCCGGGGCGCTTTGCTAAGGCGATGCAAACCCTCCAGCGCTATGAATATTTACGCAGCTTTAGTACCCAAGCGGCCTGGAGTCGCATTGACGGTACGTTAACGGTTTCAGGAGCCTGCGCTGCCTATCGACGGGATATTCTAATGGCGGTGGGTGCGTTCGACCCCACAAGCTGGGTGGAAGATTATGAGGTGATGGTTCGCATTTATCGCTACTGTCGCGCCCGGCACCTGCGCCCCAAAGTGCTAATTTCACCGTACTTAACCGCCACCACCGACGCCCCCAACAGCGTCCCCGCGTTTATTCGTCAGCGCCGTCGCTGGATCGGTGGCTTTTTACAAACCCTGCTGCGCTATCGCCATATTGTGGGCAAGCCCAAGGAAGGGGTTATTGGCTCTGCGTATTTGGTGCTCGGTGTGGTGGATGCCTGTAGTCCGGTGTATGCGATCGCCTCAATTGGTTTGATTTTCAGCATGGTGTTCGGCATGGTGCGCCTGCCATCAATTATTTTGGTGTTGCTGGGAGCGCGATGGACCCTAGACTTTCTGTTTTCCTGGGTCAACATTACCCGCCATCAACAGTGGCAGCGGTGTCAGTGGCAAGTGGCGAACGAGGGGCAAACTCGCTGGTTTAACCGTCGCGGTGCCCTGATTGAAACGGTGCTGCGTCCCTTTGTGCTGCTGCCCCTGTACCAGGTGAGCTACTGGGTGGGCTGGCTGGCAAATTTCCGCGGGCGCTTAAGTTGGTAAAGTTGCCGTGACGTTTGGCGGCAGGGGACGGCATAATGCGGGTTTTGATTCAGCGGGTGCGATCGGCACAGGTGACGGTGGATGACCAGGTGATTGGCAAAATCGGCACCGGCTTGTTGCTACTGGTGGGGGTCGCCGATGCGGATACGGACGCCGAGCTGGATTGGATGGTGAAAAAGTGTTTGAATTTGCGCCTGTTTCCTGACCCCAGCCGCGACGCCCCCCGCTTTGATTTATCCGTCTCGGAAATTCAAGGTGAGCTGTTGGTGGTCAGCCAATTTACCCTGTACGGCGACTGTCGTAAGGGACGGCGACCGGATTTTACCGGCGCTGGAAAACCGGCGATCGCCCAGCAACGGTACAACCAATTCGTAGAAAAACTACGCACCAATGGCTTAACGGTGGAAACTGGTCAGTTCGGAGCCATGATGCAGGTAAGCCTGGAAAACGACGGTCCCGTCACCCTGTGGCTAGAGCGGGAAGCTGATAGCTAGGATCAAGACGCCTTGCGCTGCTGAATATGCTCCAAGGTGCCCTGGGGAATGGCGGCGATGAGCTGTTTGGTGTAGTCGGTGGCGGGGTTGCGATAGATTTCCTCCGCCGGTCCCAGTTCCTCCAAGCGCCCCTGGTTCATTACGGCGATGCGATCGCTCATAAACTCCACCACCCCAAGATCGTGGGAAATAAAGATATAGGTGAGCCCAAAGTCCTGCTGCAAATCCTTCAGCAAGTTCAACACCTGCGCCTGCACCGACACATCCAGTGCCGACACCGACTCGTCGCAAATAATAAAGCGCGGATTCAGCGCCAACGCCCGAGCGATACAAATGCGCTGGCGCTGCCCGCCGGAAAACTCGTGGGGATAGCGGTTCATCCAATCGGGATTTAAATCCACCCGCTTTAGCAAATCGGCGGCGCGATCGTACCGTTCCTTCGGCGTTCCCTCCTTGTGAATCACCATAGGCTCCATAATGGCTGCCCCCACCGATAGGCGCGGGTTTAACGCACTCGCCGGATCCTGGAAAATAATTTGAATATCCCGCCGCAAGGTGCGCAACGATCGCCCCTTCAGCGCAAAAATATCCTGCCCGTCAAACAGCACCTTTCCCGCCGCCGGCTTAATGAGATTCAACAACGTCCGCGCCAAAGTACTTTTGCCGCAGCCCGATTCCCCCACCAGTCCCAAGGTTTCCCCCGGAAACACCTCAAAGGACACATCTTTCACCGCCGTGGTGTAGCGCTTCACCAGCCCAAAGCCCCCTTTGATGGGGAACATCACCCGCAGCTTTTTCACCTGCACCAGGGGCGTCTTGGTTTTCAACTGCACCAGCCGATCCTGCTTTTCCCCCGCTGGCACCGTTTCAAACTCTTCCAACACCTCCGCCGGCTGAATGGTCCGGTTCGCCTCCTCTGCCCGTCGGGTAAAGTCCGCCACCGTGGGTAAATATCGCAGCCGCTGATCGGGACTGGGGCGGCAGGCTAATAATCCCTGGGTATAGGGATGCTTCGGCGCGGCAAAAATCTGCTCCACCGTACCCATTTCCACCACTTTCCCCTGGCGCATTACGGCGATTCCGTCGGCAATTTCTGCAATTACCCCTAGGTCGTGGCTAATAAATAAAATCGCCATACTTCGGCGATCGCGCAAATCCGCCAGCAACGTTAAAATCGACGCCTGCACCGTCACATCCAGCGCCGTGGTGGGCTCGTCCGCAATCAAAATTGACGGATTCCCCGCCAGCGCCATGGCGATCGTAATGCGCTGAAGCTGTCCCCCGGAAAACTGGTGGGGATATTTATCCAGCACGCTCCGTTTTCGCTGGGCAATGCGGCTGCGCAATTCTGGTCCCGGTAGTTCCCCTTTTGCCTCCGCCTGCACCTGAACCGCCAACGCCGTATCGTCCGGCAACACCCGCACTTCCTGAAGGAGGGCGATCGCTTGATCCTGCGCCGCCTGCTTCGTCACCGGCTGATGTAGCTGAATCGCCTCCACCAACTGAAACCCACAGGTATACACCGGATTAAGGGCACTCATGGGCTCCTGAAAAATCATGGCGATTTGTCCGCCTCGAATTTTTCGCAGGCGATCGCCCGCCAGGGTCAGCAAATCAATCGGAGCCGCATCCGTCCCCACATTGTCACGAAACCAAATTTGCCCCGCCGAAATTTCCGCTGGCGGCATCGGCAACAACCCCAGTACCGCCGCCGCCGTCACCGACTTCCCCGACCCCGACTCCCCCACCAGCCCTAAGGTCTGCCCGGCAAAAAGCTTTAATGAAACCCCATCAACCGCCGGTGCCACCCCCGCATCCTGACGAAACCCAAGACACAGGTCACAAATTTCTAAAACCGGCAATTGAGCGTCAGCCATAGTTATCGTTATTCGCTGCAAAGTCATCGAACGCCTAGCGCCCAACCCTAGGGTAATCGTAGACGGGCATTGAATATGGGGCGATAGTCACTTTTCTCAAAAATTTTCCACTCAAAAGCGGGCACTGAAAGTTGCCTGCCATTAACCCTACGATCTTCGCTCCGTAAGGTTTACAACCTTTGACTTCTGTCTTTTTCCATCAGATTATTATCCACATTGAGCACTACATTCCCCACGGCGTCAGGCTTACGCTTCACGCTAAGACGCCTCTCGATAACGCGTCCTAGTGCAAGATTTCCATATTGGGCTGGACCTTTGCCCGCACCAACATCGCCGTAACGTTATCGTGCCCGTTGTGCTGATTCGCCAACTCAATCAGCTGGTTCACCCCTTGATCCAAATTCGCCCGTGAACTGAGTAGGGGAGCTAGATGGGTCTGCCAGTGGTCTTCTACTAAGTCGTTGTCGCTGAGTCCGTCAGAACACATGAGCAACAGGGTATCCTCGTCAAACTCTAAAAAACGAATATCCGGCTCAATAAACTCACTGTCCCGGGGACCCAAAGCCTGGGTTAGCTGGTACGCATCGGGGCGACTGTAAGCTGCCACCGGATCAATGCCCCGTTGGATTTCCCGCTGCCCCACCTCGTGGTCCACCGTAAGCTGTTCTAGCCCGCGTCGCCGACTAAGGCGATACAGCCGACTGTCCCCCACATGGGCAACGGCAACCTTAGAGTCTTGTACTAGCACCAGCACCAAAGTGGTACCCATGCGCCCACTGCCGGATCGCTGATCCTCTTGGTTTTCCTCAAAAATGGCGTCGTTTGCCGCATGGATGGCATTGCGAATCACCTCTTCCGACGGCAAAACAGAATCTTGCCAGTTGGTTTTGAAGTAATCGTGCAGAGTTTTTACCGCCAATTTACTAGCCACTTCGCCGCTGGCGTGACCACCCATGCCATCGCAGAGAATGTATAAACCTTTAGCGCGAATATTGCGCCCCATGGGCATCTCCAGCTTTTGCACTTCGCTGTAAAGCCCAAAATAGTCCTCGTTGTGATCTCTTTGACGCCCAATATCCGTCCGCCCAGACTCATCTAGACTCGCTAGGCACATGGGTAGCACCACCGTCGGTGCGTCATCATCGCCGTCATCGTCTAGCCCAGCGGCAGCGGCGATCGCCGCCATTTCGTCAATATCTGGCGGCGGTGGCGCTTCACCCACCGCAGGTTCGCCCACCGTCACTGCGCTCACCTTCGGTGCCGCAGGCGGCGCTGGAATGCTAATTCCCATGGACGCATTCGCCGCCGCCCGCTTCGCTAAGGTTTCTGTCGCCGTCGTTGCGTTGCCTGCCTCATCCAAAGATTCAGCAATCATCTGGAGGCGATCGCGAGCCGAATCCGCCGTCAACACATCACAGTCCACCAGCGCCTTTGCCGTCGCTACCACCGCTGCTGCATCAGAACGCCCGCTGCCTTCCAACAAATCTAGCCACGCCTGCCCAAGGTCTTTTAACAATGGCGGGTCACCAGCCTCCGGCTTAGTGTAAAGCTGACAAAATACGAGCACCCGATCCTCATCAACCCGTAAATTTTTAGGAAATAGCAGTGATCGGCAACTGTGAAACGGCTGTAGTGTTTCCCATAGCTCCAAAGAATCCCGCAGCCCGAAGAGTACCTCCAACAGCGGTGTATCGTCTTGACGCCATAGATCACTCACTAGGGGCCAGCTACTGCGATCTTCCAGAAGCAACACCTCTTTACTGGCATCTTCCCAACAGTCATACACTTCTGGTAGTCGGGTTCCTAGCACCTCATCCAAACTGAAGTAGGGCCCCACTGCCCCTGGCAACCCCACCTCCCAGCTAGCAGTGCCTTGGTCCAAAGATGGCGGCTGTATCCCGTCGTTATCCAAAGACAAAAGCTGATCTAAAAACCTTTCTCTGTAAGGTTGGGTATCGATCACAATTCCCTGGGCGCTGTCCCCCAAAGGACCTCCTTTGAGCTCCCCTTGCAGTTGATATCGCTTATACAAACTATCCATCGATGGGATGGTAGCTTCCATTGCCAATAGCTTTTCACGACGCTCTGGAATTTCTTTGCCGCTCCAAGCCTCGTCCCCCGGTGCTGGCGTAACCACTGCCAATAGGCGATCGCCCACCGCCTCCGGACCTTGGTCGTGTTGCCCCAGGGGCAAATAGGCTTGGTCATTACCGCTAGGAGAAACGCGATGATTAAAAGCTGTGCCGCACTGCTGACAAAAATTGTTGTTGTCAGGATTTTTAAATCGACACTGGGGGCAAATCAGCATGGGACACGGTTTCTTATGAGTTGAGGACGGCTGGACAAAGAATACCCAGCGCGATGGCACCCGTTTCGAACCTATCTTAACTGCCTAATTTAGGAACGGCCGACCAGAGCGATAATCCGTAATTTCAAATGGCAGTTTTTGCAAACATTCGCCACCATCACTGCCTATGGCCGATGCCAATGACCGTTCCCAATGCCGCCGCCCATTCAATTCAATGGGAAAACTAACAATAAAGGTCCCCTCTTATTTTCTGAAAGAAGGAACCTTTATTCGCCCCCTGCCATCAGCGGTCAGCTACTGAGATTTTTTAACGGTCTAAGACTCTTCCTGGGGCTGGGAAAAATCACGATCGCCTTGATAGTTGGACAAATCTGCCAAGCGAGCTAAATTTTGCACCCCCGGGTAAAGCTGCCCTTCCACTTCCCAAGTTGGGAAACTGCGTACACCAGCCTGCTGACAGGCCTGAGGTTGAGCCTTCGCTCCTCGAGGATCGCACTCAATGTAATTCAATTTTTTCGCCGCCGTTTTACCAAACAGCTGCTTTTGATCGTGGCAGTGGGGGCACCAGTAAGCGCCGTAATACACAATGCCTGCCTCATTGAGATGGCTTGCCAATGATTCGGACGCCGGGGTCGATTCCGTAGTAACCACCGGCGGTAGGTTGCCATCAACGGCAATGGTGGGGCGATTAATGCTGGAGTAAACCGCCGCTGTGGTGGTTAAGGTTAATACCGCCGCCACAAAGCCAATAAACAGGGGCTGCCCCAAATCCTCCCAGCGCCGTCCCAGGGACGCGATAACAAACATACCGGCGGTGAACAGGGCAGAGGCTATGCAATAAATGCAAAATTCCTGGATTTCTGCCACCAGCAAATACATCAGGTAGGCGCTAAAGCTAGCCATGGCTGCTCCGCCCAGGAACAACCCCCAGCTGCTAAGGCTTTCAATTTTATTGCGCAGATTTTTATCTAGCGATAGCTTGGCTGCACCCATGGGAGCTAAGGCCATAACCCCCATTCCCAGATAGCCCAGCACACCAAAAAGAGGAAGGGGAACGCCGTAAATTTCGGCGTAGCTACTGTTCAATACTTGATCGCAGCCTCCAGTGGGACAGCCAACGGCAGTGCCTGCCACTTTAGCCACCGTTAGGTAGGCGGTCAGGGAGGCACCAGCAGCGGCAATGCCCGCGATCGCCCAGCGGCTCCACTTTTCCATGCCAATGGCGGCATTACGGTTACGGCGACGTCTCATAATCTTGACTAGTTGTAACTAATTCGTCCTAACTAACTCACTGGAGCTATCGTTAACGACCTTTGAAATTTCTAAAGTCGCTTTCCCTACGGTAACAGTTTCCCCATTTAAGGTGCGGTTATTTCTTCCCCCTGGCGTTTCCTGGCATTCACAACAGTTCCACTGTGGTCCATTGGGGCGATCAGCAAATTTAAAGATCACACTGCAGCCAGAGTTCACCCCTAAGAAACCAAGAAACCCGCCTCCCAAATCCACGAATTTTCCGAAAAACCTACGACGACAATGTCGTTAAAGGGGGCGCACTGAGGTGACCATTGCTGTTACCCAACGTGGGTGGCCCTTGGTAGGGCAAACTTGTCGCTTCCATAAATTGATGGACGCGATTGGGGTCCACCGGCAGATGAATTTTGCCGCGTCGCTTCAAGGAGCTAGCCACAATGACTCCATCAGCAATAGAAAGCAATTGCGCCACATTATCCACATCAGCTCCGCTTCCTACAAATAAAGGCGTTTCCCCCGCCGCTGATCGCGCCACCACTAAGTCGTCCACGTTGGGGGGACTGCCCGTGGCCGAACCGGACAAAATAACTCCGTCCGCCAAACCCCGATCAATGGTGTCCCGCACCGCCACCGCCATTTGATCTGTACTCAGAGGTTGAGCGTGCTTCACCAATACATCCGCCAAAATTTTCACGTCGCAGCCCAGCTCCCGCCGGTAGCGCAATAGATCGTAAGCGCATCCTTCGATAACCCCCTGATCCGTTGCCATTGCCCCCGACAGTACATTCACTCGAATAAAGTGGGCACCGACGCAACTGGCGATCGCCATCGCCCCCAACGCATCATTCCTAAGAACATTCACTCCCACAGGGACCGGCACCAAGCTTTGAATACGCTGCACAATCACCGTCATGGCACTGATGACAGCCGGATCAACAGGGCCCTTGGGAAAGGGGGCATCGCAAAAATTTTCCACCAAAATCCCGCTGATTCCCCCAGCGGCCAACGCAGCCGCCTCCTGCTCAGCACGATCAATCACAGTCTTGAGGCTGCCACCCCACCGAGGAGATGTTGGCAACGGCAAAAGGTGCACAACGCCAATGCTGGGCTTTGGAACTGAAAACAAACGACTCAAATCCACTGAACCTTTATTTTTTACGGATTAATACGCTACCCATACCGACGGGCTTTTACTAGGGACCGTGGTTAGTTAAACCTCAAAGCCAACACTGGTCAGAGTTTCGTCCCTAGCATCTTTCGTCCAAAAGGGTGTGTATCGTTGACTGCACAAGACTTTTGGCTTCTCGCTGATTACAGCCCTATCGAACTTTAATTTTCACAATAAGGTTTCGGCGTAAACAACGCTCAAGTAAAGGTGTCCCGGCTTAAGTACGTTAAGTAGAACGCACTCAAACAGAAGGTGCTTTATCAATGCGCTGAGTAAACACCGCCAAATTTAGAATGCCCGGATTTATTGTATCGACCTATTGACAAATGTACTGACAAGTTGGCTTTGCCCTGTTGTGACGTGGATTATCACAACGGGTTATGGACCTCTTTCCCTAAGGGTTTGAGGCGAAAAAAACGGGATAAAAGGCATGGAAAACATTGAGGAACTCTCTGCCGTTACAAAGTCCTTTCGAGTTTCTAAATTCCGTAAGAACTGTTGCCAATGAAGCTTTAAATTCAATGACTGAATGGGTTACTACCGCTCAATGCGTATTGCCTTGAAGGAAGCTTATGGCTACCTGCTACTGAAGTAGACATTTGGAAAGTGGGTTCTGCCCATTAAGCGGAGTCGGTGTGCAAGCTTGTCCTGCATGAAGCGTAAGACGCTACCTTTCCCACCTCACGAAACTTCTGGACCTGGATTAACGACATGTCTTGAGAACGCCAAGGTTTTTTCTCTCTAAACCCTATACCCAAGGTCTCATAACTAACTAAAAGAGGCTTTTGGGAAGCATTTTCCTATGTTGATTCGTAAGCAAAGGAACTTTTAAAAAATCAAGAAAATACGAGACTAACCACAAATTAGAATTTTTCAACTATTCTGAAACGTTAGATTTTTCGAGTGCACATGGGGATAACATAAGCAAGGTTTACTGGGGGCTAGTCAAGAACATCACCGGAATTTTGGCGATTGGAAGGCGATCGCTGAAAATTACTTGTTCAATCTCCTGTTGCTGCCAGTTGCTGACGGTGGACTGCGGAGGTCTTTGCTCTCAGGCGTATTTTTCCTGGCTTCCCCGCTCCAGAATTCTACGGCGTTTACGTTCCTGCAAATTCGAAGGCTAAAATCTATGATTCCCAGAATTCTTAGTATTTCTTCGGATAATACTTAGACTTATGAACGTTTTTAATGTAGCGTTTAGTACTGGCTTTTGAAGTCGTCGCCGATGGGCGCTAAGTCGCTAGGCGCAAAGAGCGCATCTGCTCCGAAAGGCGCATGCCGACCATGATGAGAACGCGCAATATTACTTAATTTCAAGGTTAAAAGATTTACTTTTTTTGTTGAAATAGAATTGTGCCTATTATTATTAAGCTAAGAAAGAAGGCTAGCTAGTTTTTGTCAGCCCTACGATCTGCCTGTTCGCCCTTGTGGCGGAAGTGGATTATGAGTTCTTAGATAGTGATGCTGCCATTAGATCTAAGGGTGAATTCGACGGCGGTGTGATAAATCTTTCAGAGAATAAGGACCTGGCTGCAACTGGGTGACGACAAAAAATGCTAACTTCTTGCTAACTTACGATGCGGGGGTGGGGTATCATCGTTTGCTATTTCGCTGCTAGTTCTTAGCAATTCACCTTGACTGCACTGGAGAGATTGGTTTTGGTTCCTGACGATTTTCTGCTCTACATCACCAAGCAACACGGCGTTTCTAATACGGAGTTGGAGGTGCTTTCCGCTGCGTTGAAAGGGGAGGCGATGAGTTCCATTTCCAATCGCTTGGGAATCCGTCCCGAGGCTGCCCGTAAGCGGCTGGGGGAAGTGTACAAAAAGTTTAAAATTGGTGGCGCTGGTCCCGGTAAATTGGCCAAGCTGCAGCAAATCCTGGTGTCCCAGTACCAGAGTTATCAAGCTGGGGGTGGGGCGATGGTGCCCAGTCAAGACGTGATTGTGGAGGAGGAAATTCCCGACTCCACGGAAGACTGGGGTGAGGCTCCTGATACGAGTAAGTTCTTTGGGCGCAGTGAAGTTCTAGGTGATTTAAAAAGCTGGGTGAGTTCTGGAGATTGTCGACTAATTGCCCTGTTGGGGATTGGCGGTATCGGTAAAACTACCCTGGCGGTAAAGCTGGCGCGGGATTTGGCAGAGGGGGATGAGTTTCAGTTTGTGGTGTGGCGATCGCTAAGAAGGGCGGCGTCTCCCCGGGAAACTATCCATCGGCTTATTCGATTTGTGGCTCGCCAAAAGCGAATGTCCATTCCTGATCGCGCCCACGACCGTATTTCTCTGTTGCTAGACCTACTGCGTCAGAATCGGTGTTTGGTGGTGCTGGACAACTGGGAATCGGTGCTTCAGGAGGGAGAGATTACCGGGCACTATAAGGAAGGCATGGAAGAGTATCGGGATTTATTGCGACGACTGGGCGAGGAAAGCCATAACAGTTGCGTCGTGATTACCAGTGCCGAGAAGCCGAAGGAAATTGCAATTTTAGATGGACAGTCAATGCCGGTGCGGGTGCTGGAAGTGCCGCCATTGACCCCTAAGGAAGGGGGCGAGATATTCCGTGCCAAGCGCCTTTCGGAGGAAAAACTGTGGCCGGAATTGATTGAATCCTATCGTGGTAATCCGCTGACCCTGAAAATTGTGTCCAATACGATTTTGGAACTATTTAGTGGCAAGGTGTCGGAGTTCCTGAAGGAATCCACCCTGGTCTTTGGAGATATTAAAGAGCTGCTTCGTCAGCAGTTTGAGCGCCTGTCGGACTTGGAAAAAAGTATTCTATATTGGCTCTCCATTGAGCATGAGCCCATTTCCCTAAGTCGTTTGCGCAATGACTTGGTGTTGCCCTCTACCCATTCAGAGTTGTTGGAGGCGCTGGAGTCTTTGGGGCGGCGATCGCTAATTGAGCGGGCACCGGGGGAAGGCAGCGCGTTATTTACACTGCAGCCGGTGGTGCTGGAGTATGTGGGGCTGGACTTAGCGGAGAGAGCCACGGGAGAGCTACAAGATTTAATTCGCACCCAGCGGGTGGAGCGCCTGGAAGTATTCCGTAACCATTCCCTATTGCGTGATGAGGAAGATGGGGAAAGTGGAGGCGAGGGTGTTCCGCCCCTGGAGGATGTGCTTAACCGGTTACGGCGCAGTATTCGCAACGATCACCAAATGGTGGAGTTTTTGGAAATTACGCTGGAGATTCTGAAGGGTAAGTTCCCACTAGAAGTGGGCTATGCCGCTGACAATGTGGAGAATCTTCTGGGGAGTTTACGCCAGGAGATGAGTAGCTACGCTTAGGGCTGTCATTACTTGAGCTTGCAGTTCTGTGGCAGTGGAGGACATCCCCCAATAGGCTTTGTTTTGAAAGGGCGTGAACTCTTAACTATGTAAGGCTTCTGGCACTTAATTGATGACACGCCCTAGGCACAATTGGTATATGGCTATGTGTTCCCGTCAGCTTAGCGAATCAAGGACTCTAGCTGATGTTGTAGGGTGTCCGTCAAGTTGGCGATCGCCCCCTTTCGGTCTTGGCTGTAGGCATCCTGGCGATCGCTCACGTTAATGGGCTCTCCTACCCGAAGCCAGGCACGCTGGGCTCCTAGCTGGGGTGGGTTGCTGGCGGAGTTGCCTTGGATCCATTGGCTAACGCGCCACACGATGAGCAAGGTTTCGGCGAACCGTTCGGCGGTGGGTTTTTCCCGCACGTATTTGCCGGTTACCGCTGTAAACCGTTCCACCAAACGCATATGCCCCATACGGGAGCTGGCTTCTCGGGCGACCCAGTCCGCTAGCCCGCGCTCCACCGGGCACATATCTGGCAGGTCGGCGCGATAGATCCTATCCCAGCCTGCCTGTTCTAACCGTCGGCAGCGATCGCCCACGGTGCCCCGGGGTTTGACGTTGAGATATTCCTCCGCCACGGTCAAGGTGGCGTCCAGCAGGTTTTGCAAGCGCTGGGCGAATTTTAAGTTGGGGTCCGTTTCGGTGATTTCCGGGAGCGATCGCCGATAGAAATCCCGATAAAAATTTTCCATCAAATCCAGCATGGACTCTCCCAAACCGTACAGCCGTCGATAGCGAGTTTCCGCGGCGGGCATATTTGGCTGGGGCGAGTGGGTAATATTGAGGTCCGCTTCCAGGGAGCTGAGCAACTGGTCAATGGCGTCCCAGGGGGGATTGATGTAGCCGTATTGCAGCCCCACGGGCACCACGATCACCTGTTCCGGGCGATCGCTTTTTCGCAAATCTCCGTCGCACCAAAACGCAAGCTGGGCTACGCCGGGCTCCAGGGGGCTGACAATTTCGCTGTGGTTATTGGTGGCTCCTTCCGGGGCAACGGTGAGGGGAAATTGTCCATCGAGCAGCAGGTCGCGAGCCGACTTTAAGCCGGGGCGGTCCACTTTCCCGCGCATAATTGGGGTGCCCCCCAGGTGGGAAAACAGCCAGGTGGCGATGGATCCGGCCCACAGGGGAATGCCGCGATCGTACATAAAGTGGCTGTGGGTGGGACCGGTGAGGGGGATATTGCCCTGGCGAGCTGCTTGGGGAATGGCGCTCCAGAATAGGTGGGCGAGGCAAAATGGGTCGGTGGTTTGGGGGTGGCGAAAGGCGACAATTAGGCGGATTTTTTTTGACTGGAACTGGTGATAAAGCTGCGTCAAGGTGCCTACGTTTTCCGTATCAACTTGGGCGATATTTAGCTTATGCTTCAGCCACCAGGGCAGGGCGCGGTTGACAACCCAGCGTACCGGCTCGGAAAAGTTGGGGGGAATAAATTCGAGGGCGGGCTGCACGCTGTTGACGAAAGCTTCTGGCATGACTGGGGTCCCGGTGGCGTTGAGAGTTGTTCGTTGCCCCATAAAGCCGCCGATTTCGCGGAACTTTACTGGAAACGTTAGCTCAGTCGCCTCCCCCCTTACCAAAGGGGGGACTGAGGGGGGATCCTTACCATTCCCCGTCACCAAAAATTCTGGCTGTGGGCTTTAGCTTTGGAGGATCCCCCCAACCCCCCTTGGTAAGGGGGGCTTTTCGTTGAACTAACGTTTGGAGCGTTTTTTCTATTTAAGGGGGCGGCAGCGAGGATCGCCACCAAAACGGACAGATAACCGGTTGTCTGCCCATATTCCCTGCCGATGCGGCATCCAATTTATAAACTGCCTATGCCCTCCGATAGCGAGGGAGTCGCCCGAACTATTCTTAAATTTCACAAAAAAGTTGGGGATGGGGCGATGGTTAAGTTTGCGCGGGGGAAGGGGGGCGCAGTGGCTGTGGCGATCGCCGTCATGCTAGGTGGGGGGATTTTTTGGAAAACCCACTCCAGTTTCCAGGCGGACGAGGGGGGGCGATCGCTCCAAACCCCAGCCCTGCCCAATATCGACAACGTTACCGGCACCCCACGCTTCCACGCCCGCCGCAGTCCTAAAGGCTATACCAAGGGCAACGTGGAAAGCATTAGCTTTAGCCCCGATGGGCGCACCATCCTTTCCGCCGCCGGGCGTGCCACTGTCAAACTATGGGACAAAGCTACGGGCAGAGAATTGGTTACGGCTGAAGAAGGTCGGCTGCTCCAAACCCCAATCAACGGTATCCGCTTCAGTCCCGATGGCACCACCTTTGTGGGTGCTGTGGCTGCCCACTTACGCAGCAAGTCCGGCGACGAAGAGTTGGCGGTTGTTCACCAATGGAATGTAAAAACCGGCGAAATAGTGCGCACTTTTGAGGGGCAACATCGCTCCATTGATGAGGTTAGCTTTAGTCCCGACGGCACTATGATTCTTTCCGTTTCTACCCACGGCATTGCCGAGCTGTGGGATGTGGAAACTGGCGACCTGATACGCAATATTGAGTTTTGCTATGGGGGCGATTGCACCGTGGAGGAGGCTGAGTTGCAGGACCATATGGGTCATCGGGGATTTATTCACGACGCCAGCTTCAGCCCCGACGGCGCCACCATCCTTTCCGCGTCCCTGGACGGCACCGTTAAGCTGTGGGACCCGGATACTGGCGACCTGGTGCGCACCTTGGGGGAATATTCTGACAACGAGGACGACGGTGTTATCAGCGCCCATTTCAGTCCCGATGGCACCATTATCGCCGCTTCAAATAACTCTATGATCGAACTATGGAACGGGGAAACTGGCGAACGGTTATATCGGGAGGAAGACTATAACTTTGTGACGGGTTCTGTGGCGTTTAATCCTAATGGCTCCACGATCGCGATCGCCGCTGACTTTTCTTTCTCCAGCAAAGTCAAAATTCTGAGCGCAAAAACTGGAGAAGTGATGCGTACCTTCGATGCAGAGCGACTTTCCACTGGGAGTTTGGCGTTTAGCCCCAACGGCAACACCCTCGCCCTGGGGAATTCCACTGGCATTGTTTCCCTGTGGAATCCCGAAACGGGGCAAAGATTGCGCACCTTAGCTCAGGATGGATCTTCTGTGGATGCGATCGCATTCAGTCCCGATGGCAATACGCTGGCGATCGGTCAGGGGCGAGCTGTGCGGTTTTGGAACCTGGCAACTGGCGAAGAATTAAGCACCGTTGCGGCCCATACGGGAAGTGTTTCCAGCGTCGCTTTTGGTGATGACGATAAAACAATTATTTCTAGCGCCGGAAACACGACAAAATCTTTTGATGCGATGACGGGAAAAGCACTGTCCCAAGGGGAGGATGCTGCGTCTTCCAAAGCTCAAAGCCAAAATGACGACTTCCCTGCCATCATTGCCGACAAACACCTTGCAGAAGATCGGCATTGGGTGCCCGTCATTAGGGACCAGTCTGGCAGGGTACTGCGCACGTTCCAGCGCCATGCTGCCGAGGCGGCGGACGTAACCCTAAGCCCGGGGGGTAATCTGGTTGCTGCTGTTCACCGGGACGGGGTGGTGAAATTGTGGAATGCTGAAACCGGTGCTGAGGTTCACCAGTTCCAGCATCGGAACCTGGACTTTGCTTGGGGAATAAGCTTTAGCGCAGACGGTAAGATCCTCGCGTCTTTATCTGGTGAATCGATTCAAATTTGGGACGTGGAAACGGGCAAGGCAATCAGCACTTTGGAGGACACCGGTTTTATCACTTCCGATCAGGCGACGTTTAGTGCTGACGGCACGATGGTGGCGGCGTTTGATAACACTGGGCTCATTATGGTTTGGGAGGTGGATACGGGCAGGCTATTGGGGCTGCTTGGTGAGGCGAGCGGGGAGTCTGGCTGGGCCACCGCTTTGCAGTTTAATTCTGACGGCTCGGCGATCGCGGCAGGCTACGAAGACGGGTCAGTGAAGGCGTGGGATCTTAATCGCGATTCCTTAAGGCAAATGTTGGATGAGGCCCAGAGCCGCGTTTCGCAAATTAGCGTTGAAAGTACGCGATAAAGAACCGGGTGAAAAATTGGCGGACACGTCAGGGCGGCGGGCTATCCATTTAAATGGTGTAGTATTAACCGTTGAATTACTCGTTTTTTATGTGGCGGATTGGTGGGCGATCCGACGGAAAACCGCCACCTAAAACCGCCGGAAAACCCCATGAACAGCATCGTCAGCACACTTCCCAAAGCGACCAACGTTAAGCCGGCAAAAATTACGCGGGTGCTGCCGGAGTCGATCGCCGAGGAGTTGGGCTTTGAACCGGGCGATGCCATTGTGAGCATTAACGGGGAGCGACCGCGCGATTTAATCGACTACAACTTTTTGTGCGCCGACGAGTACTTGCGCCTAGAGATTTTAGACGCAAAGGACCAGCAGCATATTGTTGAGCTGGAGAAGGATTTTGATTCGGAGCTGGGGCTGGAGTTTGAAACGGCGGTTTTTGATGGGCTTTTACAGTGCAATAATCGCTGCCCCTTTTGCTTTATTGACCAGCAGCCGCCGGGTAAACGGGAGAGCTTGTATTTAAAAGACGACGATTATCGCCTGAGTTTTTTATACGGGTCGTATCTGACCCTAACCAACTTGACCCGCTCGTCATGGGACCGCATTGAGCAACTGCGCCTGTCGCCCTTGTATGTGTCGGTGCACGCCACGGAGCCGGCGGTGCGGGAAAAGCTGCTGAAAAATGACCGGGCGGGGGAGATTCTGAATCAGCTTCAGTGGTTTCGCGATCGCCGCCTGCAAATCCACGCCCAGGTGGTCCTATGTCCGGGCATCAACGACGGGGCGCACCTGGAAACCACCCTGCGAGATTTGGCGAATTTTTACAATGCGGACCCCAATCGTCCCCAGTCGGCCCAGTCGGCGGATTTGGGAGCGCGGGCGGCAGGGTTGCGATCGCGGGCTTGGGCATTGGGTGAGGGCGGTGAGGGCAGCGTGGCCAGCTTTCACGATGACAGCCAAACCGACGATGCTCAGGATAAGGGCAACGAAGGTTTTGAGATGGAAGCGTTTGATGATTTTGAGGGCGGAAATTTTGATGGGGGGGATGGGGATTTCGATGAAATGCCCGATGGCCCTGCCTATGAAGCCGCCTATGAAAATGCCTATGAAATTGGCGACGACGAAGAGGAGTGGGACGACGAAGATTGGGATGAAGGCGAACTTAATGACAGCGACGACTGGCTGCCCCCTACAGTGACCTCTGTGGCGGTGGTGCCGGTGGGATTGACGCGATTTCGTCCCGATTTAGATGAGCTGGATCCGGTGTCCCCTGCCAAGGCTCGTGAGGTGATTGGTCAGGTGCAGGCGCTTCAGGCGGAATTTCGCGAAGCCCTGGGATCCACTTTTGTGTGGCTGGCGGATGAGTGGTTTGTGATTGCTGGTCAGGAGCTACCGCCCCTGGAAGCTTACGAGAATTTTCCCCAAATTGATAATGGCGTAGGATCCATCCGCCTCTTTGTAGACCGCTTTGAACAGGCGATCGCCCAACGCATCAGCACCTTAACCGCCGAACAGGGACCGCTCCAGCTCCCCCAGCCTCGGCGCTATACCTGGGTGGTGGGCAATATGGTTAAGCTCGCCTTCGCCCCCCTGGTGGATCGGCTCAACACCATCGACGGGCTGACCGTAACCCTCGCCGCCCTAAACTCCGACTACTGGGGACAGCAGTTTACGGTAACCGGCTTGCTTACCGGCAGCGATCTGCTGAAAAATCTTCAGGACACGGACCTAGGCGATGGCATTTTGCTGCCCTCGTTGATGTTGAAACACGGCGACCCACGCTTTTTGGACGATATGACCGTCGGGGAATTAAGCGACTCCCTAGGAGTTCCCATTACCATCATCACCGACGCCGACTCTCTAGTGGACAATTGCCTGGGGCGGACCACCAGCGGCAAACCGGGCAACCACACCCAGGGCTAGACACCAGCGTTGGGTTTAAACAATATCCAGTTCGCCGCGGGATAAATTCAGCTATACTACTTGCACGCAAAATAGTGACCAATGTCGCTGAAATGCAGTTACGGGATGTAGCGCAGCTTGGTAGCGCGCCTGCTTTGGGAGCAGGATGCCGCAGGTTCAAATCCTGTCATCCCGATTGTTATGTTGTTATATTTTTCCCCTAGCGTAAGCAACACTCAGCTAATCGCCGTGTGGCCTATGCTCAATGCCTCCTGCGAGTCTATTTCCGACTAATGGTGTCCAGCGATGCCTTGGTTTGCCAAATAATGATTCCGGTAAACGCCAAGGTGAAAGCAATTTGGAATACGAAAATGCCGGGATAGGTCTCAAAGGTGATCATAAATCTGACGGTATTTGCAGCTAACGTTTATTTAAAGACAGGCTTAGCCGGTCGGGACTAACTAAGCTCCCACGATTGTAGCTACGCCGTAAATTTTCGGCGAGGTCGGGGGGGGAGCGGTCGGGGACGATCGCGCCCTTCACAGGTACTGTCCACCGCGTTAGCCCGTCGGGTTACCTCCGTGGTGGACTGGTTGCCGCCGCTGCGGGGAATGGGACGAGGGGGACGTTGAAGCACCTGGTCCGGGCTGGTGGGGGGAGTAGGGCGATTTCCAGCCCCTGGATTACTAGCCACGCCTGCTTTACGAGGTGTATCCGCAGGCATTGCCTCAGGCTGCCGCTGTTGGAAAAAGTGGCGACCCCCCATCTCCATTGATGGCTCCGCCGCACTGGGCAAGCGATGGGGCGCTATCTCTTGCCCAGGCAGGGCAGCCCCCTCTGGCAAGGTGCCCAATAGTCTTTCGGGATTAAAATTCAGCCCCAACGCCTCCACCATCTGGTCAGGATCAGAATTTAAGTCTGCCAATAGGGGCAAAATCTGGGTCAATTCAGGGTTCAGCACTGATATGGTCGCCAGGATAAAGCTGGAGGAGGGGCGCCGTTGATCCTTGTGGGTAATCCAAATCTCCATGCGAGAGAGCCAGTGGCGATTATCGCGATAATAAGTTAGCCACATCTGGCGCAAATTGTGACGCAGTTGCTCGGGGTTCATGGGGAAACGGTATTCCTTGTTGAAGTCTCAATTGCTGGAGACGATGTTCTTCCAGTATCCGAGGCAGATCAGCTTCCGCTTCGCCAGCAATTGTTTGCTAATTATTATTTATTTGTGAATTATCCCTGGATTGGGGCTGAGTTTAACGACTATGTGGCAAATTAAACACAATTTATCGGCACATTTTTACGGACACGCCTCCGAGTGTTTATAACAGTGCTAAAGATTGCGATCGCAACAGCGCCAAAACAAGTTCTAAAACAGCGGAGCAAGCCCCATTATGTCGTTCGAGGTTATCCTCATTTTGCTGCTGGCTCTGATTTTCTTTGCCCAGTGGGTCGATGGCCTGCTGCGGGAACGGAAGAAGCGCCTTTCAAAAGATGCCCAGTCAGCCGCATTCAAAGCAAAAATCAAAGCTCAAAAAGAGTCCTTGAAAGGCATCCTTGGCGAGTTCCAGAAAGATCCCCTCGACGTTCAACTCCAGTCCGAGTTGTTGCAATCTATGGCGGTACAGGGTAACCCAGGTGGCACTGGGCTAGCCTACAACGTCGTTTTGGCTGCCTTGGCAGAAAATCCCACCGCCGGTATTTTGAAGCAGCTTGCCCTTGACGCAGGGCGAATCCATTTCAGTGAAATGCGTGGTGGTGAAGCTAGTGTGGACGACGAACAGCGAATTATGAACGATATTGCGGTGCGCACCTAATTGTTTGAGCTCTTATAGAGAGGGTTGGGCAAAAATGACTGCGTGGGCATGTCAGTGGCGAAGACAAACCCCAGCGTGCCTGACTAGCCAATGAATACTGAGTGAGGATGATCCCTGTGTGTTTTTATCCAGAATTGATTAGGGCGTGTTATCGATTAAGCGCCAGAATCTTTGCACAGTGGGGAGTCCACCTCCTTTCACGACAAAGCATATTGGGAGCTGAGATTGGGAGCTGAGATTTTTGTGGTTACTGGCTTTGAGGTTTGAATTTTGAGATTTAAATGATGACAGCCCCTAGGACCTATGCGAAACGGGCATAACCTCTTCCCCGCTTCTTTGGAGAGGTGGGGGATGGGCATAGGGCTTTTTTGCGCTTCTTGCCCCTTGCTTGAAGGGATGAATTCGATGAATTTTGAATGGGTAAAAAATAAACAATAAAAACGCGAAACCCTGATGTTTAGGGTTTCGCGATCGCCAAAAACCGAACAGTAATCAGCAAGATAGAGGGCAACTAAGAGCGTTAAGTAAGAACCCCGAAGAGTTAGTTGTTTTACTCCCTAACGGTTTGCCATTTGTTTCGGCGCCAGGGCATAGCCACGCATTAGACTACCGATTGTCTTCGCAGTGATTTTTAGCTGCACAAAAGGATTTGCCGGCACCACCGTCTTGTACAGGTAGCTTTCGAACGTTAGCTTTTGTACATCGATATCAGAGCACATTTCCACAAATGCTTCCCGAGTGGCATCGGACCGGTAGAACACCCGTTGCAGCACGTCTAGTACCAGATAGGTCAAGCCATACTCGCGATCCCAACGCTTGATGTACTTCTTCAAATCTGCCTCAGTGGGAACTTTTGCCCCTTGCTCAGACATTTCCACAATGGTCTCAGCGCACATGCGTCCAGACTTAGCCGCAAAGTAAATGCCTTCACCGGAAGACTTGGTAACAGTACCGGCAGCGTCGCCCACCAGGGCAACCCGACCTACCACACGCCGAGGACGGGGATGCTCAGGAATAGGATGAGCTTCCACTTTGATGATTTCGCCACCTTCTAGGCGCTTGGCTGCCCGCTTGCGGATACCCGCCTGTAGCTTCTTGATGCTGGCTTGGTTGCCGCGCATGGTGCCAGTGCCCACTGCCACGTGGTCATACTTAGGGAATACCCACGCATAGAAGTCGGGAGACACATCGTCGCCCACGTACATTTCCGCCAGGTCTTCGTAGTAATCCATCTTGTCCTGGGGGATGCGAATGCGCTCTTGGAACGCTACCGCATAGTTGTAGTCGCCGGCGTCGATCGCCTTAGCTACACGAGAGTTAGCACCATCGGCACCAATCACCAAGTCCACCTGAAGGGTTTTGGCTTCACCCTGGATCTTGCCACCAGAATGGTCGGCGTAGTGCAAGGTGTAGGGATCCTTATCGTTAGTAGGCAGCTCCAACTTATGGACCGTGCCATTGATCAGCTTGGCCCCCAGCTTTTCGGCGCGATCGCGCATAAACCCATCAAGAATTTCCCGACGGCACATGCCAATGTACTCGTCATCTTTCAAGGTGCCACCGATGTCGACTTCCACGTTAGACGGGGAAATCATCTTCATCTTCCGCACGCGACGATCAATAATTTCTGGCGGCAATTCAAACTCACCCACCATGCACAGGGGAATTGCACCACCACAAGGCTTGGCGTTGTCTAACTTGCGCTCGAAGATGTAGGTCTCAATACCCGCTTTAACTAGCGTCTCGGCGGCAGAGGAACCCGCCGGACCACCTCCTACAACAGCTACCCGTAACGTCACAGGCGTTCTCCTAAATGTCTGGCTTTATCGACAATTGGTGACAAATCTATCACAGCCCTTCGGCGTCCCATTACGAGACTTAATGCTCTGTCATGCTCGCGCAATAGAGTGTAACGAGAGGGGAGCAATGGCTTGCAATTTTTGCGAATTCTCTATCCCGTTTTGCTCCTTCGGAAATCCTTGCTTAGCAAGAGTTGCGCTAAATAACCTTTCCTTCCAAACTGGTTAATAGGCTCGAAAGTGGATTCCAGCAAAAGCTTAGTCAAAACAGACTAGTGGACAGCAGCTATTGCCTATGCACGGTTGCTTGAAAAATTGCTTGAAACAACATTGAAACAATCACAAAGGGCAGAGCACCGTTAGCTAGAGGCACTATGAGCGAGTTTTTCAATAACGTCCTACGCTACCCCCGCTTCCTAATTTCCTTTTCTTTGGGGGTAGTTTTAACCCTGCTGTCTCCGTTCACCCGGTTAATGCAGGACCGGAAGAGCGCTGTTTTGGTGGTCAGCTTGTTTGTATCTTCCCTGATATTTATTGTATTTACCCTGCGGGCCATGCTGGGACTGAGCGTTGTTGAGTTTGCGTCCTAAAGCGCGTCATCAATTAATTGCTAGAAGCTTTCCGCAGTGAAGAATATATCCCCTTTCAAAACAAATATATTAGGGGCTAAACTCTTCGCGGCTAATCGCTTTTAGACTTAAATGATGACAGTTCCCCTAGGCTGAACTGGGCTGATCTAGCCGGTTTTCTGGGAACGCTTAGGGTGGTCCTAAACTTTAAAAATTGCCCAGGTAATTAGCAGCAGAAAAATAGCAACACCCCTTTTGGGGGCAAGGAGAAAGTATGGCTACCAGTCGTCGTGTGGCCCGCGTTTCTGAACTAGTTCGCCGGGAAGTTAGTCAAATGCTGACTCGCGGCATCAAAGATGATCGCGTGGGTGTGGGTATGGCTAGCGTTACCAATGTGGTGGTATCGGGAGATCTACAGCACGCCAAAATTTACGTCAGTGTTTACGGCACCGAAGAGGCAAAGGCGGCAACCATGGAGGGGCTAGCTTCGGCTACGGGGTATGTGCGTGGGGAGCTGGGACGGCGATTGCAGTTACGGCGCACTCCTGAGGTGGTCTTTATTGAGGACCGTGCGCTGGAGCAGGGGGATCAGGTGCTGAATTTGTTGAGTAAGTTGCGGCGCGATCGCGAAGATGAAACGCCCCAGGCAGAAACCTAGAAGCTGTGCCCAGTTAAATTTCAAATCTAATGGCGGCAAGGGCTACTGCCTGGGGCGTTTTTGGGTCTAAGAGGGCTTAGCTTTTACTCACCACGGTGTGAAGCTTCTGGCATCTAACTGACCATGGATACTGACCATAGATGAAGACTCCAGCCCCCCTTGTGGAAATCGCTCCCCCCGGGGAGAGAGACTTGGGCGAGGATTCTAGGAATTTGCGTGGGGCACTGATAATCCTAGCCGCCTACTCCGCGCCCGATTGAGCTGGAGCCACGGGGGCAGCGGGCTTGGGAGGCGCCGGTCGTGCTGCCGGGGGGGCAGGTCTCGGCGGTGCCGGGCGCGCTGCTGGCGGTGACGCTGGGCGGGCGGGCTTGGACGGCGGTGCCGGTCGAGCGGCAGGTCGAGGCTTTGCAGGAGCCGCGGCTGGGGGAGTCGCTGGTCGCTGAGCAGGCTTCGGCGGCGACGAGGGACGGGCGGCGGGTTGCGTCGCCGGTTGTGAGGTGCTGGGACGATTAGGGGCGGCTGGGGCTCCACTGGTCCCACTGTTTGACGGTGTTGTTGCCGTGCCGCTGGGGCTAGGAGCAGCAGACGGTTGGGCGTTGGTGGTGGGAGTGGATTCACCGCCACTGGCACTGGTTCCCGTATTGCCACCGTTGCTGTCGTTTTCCCCTTGGGCTGTGGCCGGGGTGCTCGACGGTGATGCACTGGGATTACTGGTGTTAGCCGGATCCCCCGAGTTTTCTCTCTGCTCCGTAGCTGCGGTGGCGGGGGTTGAATCACCAGGATTGGAATTATTGGGACCCGAATTGTCGGGCGTTGAATTTTGTGCCGAGTTAGATCCTGATGGCACCTCCACGGAACGACGATCGCCCCGCTGGCGAGCATTGCGATTTCGCTCAGAACCGTCAATGGTCAAATCGTATTCAATGGGAACGCTGGCACCGCCGCGCACTCGCTGAAACCGCGATCGCCGCGCTGCCCGTAACGCCTCCCGATCAATAGCGGCGTTACCACTGGACTGCACCAGCGTCACCTGGCGCACACTGCCGTCGGGATTAATATCAACTTGTACCCGAGGCTTTCCTTCTACGCCATCCCTCAGGGCCCGAGATGGATACTTAGGCTTATAGCAGCGATCGCAGGCAACCGTACGGGAACCTTCGTTTTCGCCGTTTCCATTCCCTTCCGTGTTATTCCCTTCCGTGTTACCAGGGGTTGAACCTTCACCGCCCGAGTTCTCGCCCCCGTTGCCGTTGCCTTCAGTATTTGCGCCCCCTAAACCACCGCCAAACATGCTTCTAAAGGCATCTGCGTCAAGCCCTGGAAGTCCCGGACCTCGATTATCGGCGTCCTCATCTTCATCTTCGGTGTTGTAGTTGAAATCTGAATCCACATCAGTGTTGTTATCAAGCACAGGCTGCTCTGGCTGCGGCTCTGCCGTGACAATCTCCGTCGCTGCGGGAGCTGCTGGGGCTGCCGGGGCTGCTGGCGACGGATCATTAGTACGATTGTTGACCTGGGTAGGCGTTTCCGGGGGCGGCTCTTCCTCCTGTTCCGGTTCTTCGCCAAACACGAACAGCTCAATGGGAGGGGCCTCAGATCGAGTCCGTCCAAACCCAAAGTTTCCATATACGGACGTAACGCCGTGGAATCCTAACGAGCCCACAAGTCCAACCAACAAAATTTTGCGCAGTTTTGACTGCTCCTGCTGCTGATACTGATCGCAAATTTCGGAAAGACTCATTAACAACTCCTGCAGCATTTACAGCAGCGCAAGTTTATGTTTGTGTAGCTTGCCCCATGTTTATTGAAATCGTTTCAATAAGTCAACACCCGCAAGGCAGTTTTTAAGTCAACGCCTCATTATCTGACATTTGTGCTTTGGGAAACAGTGTCCTTGACATTCACTCTCAATAGGGGATATTTTCTTCTGAGTCTTCAAATTCAACTTCCGTTGTTCTGCTTTTGCTGTGACAACTTTTCTGCCGGTTGAGTTCTGAATCTGCTTCTTTTCCCACAGGCGTCCCTTGATGCCCAACCTTCACGCCGCTAATGTCCATGCTCCTCAGGGTATGCAGACGGTGCATGGTTTGTGTGTCAATCGCCCTGAAGTCTTTGTTCCTCCCACGGGTTTGTTCCGACCTGTCCTACCTCGATATCCCAACTCTCATGGCATTTCCGTCTTTACTAAGAATCTTTTTTATTAGTGGCTTGCCCCTGGCCGGCTTGATGTGGAGCACTGCGGCTTTGGCTGAATCCTCTGCGGATACTGTTCAAAAAGCCTCCGACTCGTCAATTAGTTCATTAACGCCATCAGATCTCGCTGAAGTGCCCACTGCTACAAATGTGGCCACCGGTATTTCTGAGGGACGTGGCCATCAGGGTTTCCAAGCGGAAGCAATCAGCGCTGATGATGTGGAAACGGTGGACTCGGCGATCGCCGAGGATATGGCCCCAGAAAATATCACCCTAAACAGTGCTGTCGACAGCGGTGATTCTGACGGCGAAGGACGTGAAGGGGCGATCGCCAGCCTGACCCCCGAAACCTTGGACAACGCCAGCACCGCCCAAACCCCTGGAGAGGACGACACTGCTGCAAACTTACTGGGGCAGAACGCCGCTGGTGACAGTGCTGATACGGCTGACTCCGGTGCCACTGATTCCGACGATTCCGATACAACCGTTGCCCAGGGGGAGTCCGTTGATGGGGCTGCGGCTGACGGTGACGGGGTGCTGCGATTTACGGTGACGGGTACCCGAAACCCAGTGCCAGTGGATGATTTGCCCGCTACGGTAACGGTATTTGAGCGAGACGACTGGGAATTTTACGAAGCGGATGGGCTCCAGGAACTGCTGCGCTATGAGCCGGGGGTGTCCGTGGACGGCTCCCTGCAGCGCTACGGTGCCCAGGACATCAACATTCGCGGTATTGAAGGTAATCGGGTGCTGTTCCAGGTAGACAACATTCGCCTACCGGAATCGTTCACTTTTGGTGGATTGCCGCCGGGAGGGTTCCGCATCGGTCGCGGCGACTATGTGGATTTTGCCACTTTGCAGGCGATCGAGGTGCTGCGGGGTCCGGCGTCTACTTTGTACGGTAGCGATGCCCTCGGCGGTGTGGTGTCTTACCGATCGCTCCAGCCCAGCGATCTTTTGGAAGACGAGGAAGACACCTTTGCTGGCGATATTTCCAGCACCTACCTCAGTGCTTCCGGTGGATTTAACAACGTAGGTCGCTTTGCTGGGCGCATCGGTCCTGCCACCGGGGTATTTGTGGTGAGTCGCCGCGACGCCCGTGAGCTGGACAATTTTGGTCCCGTGGAGTTTAGCAACAGCATCGACACCGACGACACCAACGTCTTTACAAACCTGGTTTACGAAATCAACGACTCTAGCCAGCTCAACGTAATTTTCGAGGAGATTAATCGCTCCACCAAATACAAAGTGGCCCAAGGCAACCGCGCCTTCTCCGCCCGCCGCGCCTCTCTAACCCAGCTACGCAGCACCGGTGAAAACCGTATTGAGCGTACCCGTTTGAGCTTAGGCTACGAGTACGACGATGCCGATAGTGAATCGTTTTTGCAGTTTGCTCGGGCGCAGATTTACTACCAAAACGCTGATACCACCGAGGAAGTGTCAGAGATTCGCCCCCAAGGTTCAGCACGGCTATCAGAGGAGCCCGTTCGCCGCGACAGCTTTAATGAATTCGAGTCCGATAGCTTCGGTGCCGATTTACAACTGCGCAGTGATTTTGAAACGGGGGCAGCCCAACACCGGTTAACCTACGGTATTGATTTCTCTCAAACGGAAAATTCCCGTCCTCGCGATCGCACCCAAACGGGCTTGATTTCCGGCATTACCACCCGTAATTTCGGCGTGTCCGGTACCTTCCCCGAAAAGGACTTTGCTGACGGCGAAACCACGCGGCTGGGAATTTATGTTCAGGATGAAATTTCCATTGGCGACTTTGAAATTATTGCGGGTCTGCGGTTTGACCACTACGACCTAGACACCAGCAACAGCGATGAATTTAACGGCGAGGCGGTGGACCTAGATGCCTCTGCTCTGTCGCCCCGCATTGCCTTGCTATACCGGGCAACGCCGGAGCTGTCCCTATATGGTCAATATGCTCGAGGCTTCCGCGCGCCCCTTTACAGCGAAATCACCAGCGGTTTCACTAACTTTGCCTTTGGCTACGAAACCATCTCTAGTCCTGACCTGGAGCCGGAAACCAGCGATAGCTTTGAAATCGGTATTCGCGGGAACTACCCCCAGTTTGACTTCGGCATTACCGGCTTCTACAACACCTATGACAACTTTATTGCCACCGGTCAGCTGGTAGGTCGCCGCCAAATTGGTCCGGATCGCTCTATTAACCAGTTTCAAACCATCAACGTGGATGGAGCGCGAATTTACGGCATTGAGGTGAGCGGCGAATATCGCTTTAGCCCCGAGCCTTACGGTTTCAGCATCCTCGGTAGCCTGTCCTACACCGTGGGCGATGACGAGGAAAATGACGAGCCCTTGAACACCATTGATCCGTTGAAGGCCGTTTTGGGACTGCGGTACACCTCCCCTGATGATATTTGGCGGGCGGAGTTTATTGGCACTTTTGCCGGAGAGGCTCGCACCCCCGATGGGGACCAGTTTGTTCCCGACGGCTATGCGGTGTTCGACCTCATTGGTAGCTACAATCCCACCCCTAACTTCGGCGTTAATGTGGGCATTTACAATATTTTCAACAACGAGTATTACCAATACTCTGAGGTGCGAAATATTGGCGTCCAAGACGGCGATGACGGCGTTGAGCAGTACACCCAGCCGGGAATTAACGTGCGCGTTGGTCTTAATGTGCGTTTCTAAGGGCGCGATCGCGTAACCGTTCTTTCGCAGAGTTTGTCATACCAAGCTCTGCGCTTTTTTATTTTTGATTGGACTTTTGTTTCCTTACTTACACTCAGTTCTTAACTAAAAAGGGTTTAACCATGGGCATTGTTAATTATCAAAATGACCAGCATCAAAACAATCGGCGGTGGAGCGTGCGCTGGCGATTGGGGGCGATCGCCCTGTTAATGGCCGGTATGGGGGCGATCGCCTCCTGCTCTGCCGACTCCACTGCCCCAACCGACTCGAATCCTCCCGCCGTCGAAGCCGCCGCCACTGAAACGGCCACTGAAGCCGCCGAAACCGCCAGCACCGGAGAAACGGACAACACCTCCGACATCAAAGTCATCGTTACCCTAACGTCCCTAACCGCTGACCTGGTGCACACCCTCGACAAGGATAAGCTCGCCGGCATTCCCGGCAGTTCCCTGATGCGAGAGGACAGTCGCTTTGCTGGACTAGAGGTGGTTAGCGCAGGACGAGCGGAGCCCAACCTGGAAAAGATTGTGGCCCTAAAGCCAGATTTAGTAATTGGAGCCGCTGGATTTCACGACAAAACCTTAAATCGCTTGGAAGAGCTGGGGGTTAAAACCTTAGCTACGGACGTAAACGGCTGGGACGGTTTAAAAGCCCTAACCACGGATCTAGCTCAACAGATGGGCGCCGACCCCCAGCCCCTGTTGGGGCGCTACGATGCTTGCCTCGCCAAAGCGCCTGATTCTGCCCCCTCCGCCTTAATCTTGGTAAGCCGCCAGCCCCTGCTGTCCCCCAACAAAAACAGTTGGGCAGGAGACTTTCTATCTAAATTTAATGTGAAAAACTTAACGGCAGATTTACAGGGAAAAAGTCCCTTTGACGGCTACATCACCCTGTCAGAGGAGAAAGTTCTAACCTCTAACCCTGAGGCACTGCTGGTGGTGAACACTCAGGATAATTTATTGGCCCAGCTCAAAAAAGATGCGTTTTGGGGAAAATTAAAAGCCACCCAAACCGACGCTGTGCATACCTTTGACTACTTCGGCCTAATCAACCCCGGCAGCGTCGCCAGCATTGAAGCCACCTGTGACAAGCTCAGCCAATTACCAAGTTCTGACGGATAACGGGTAAATTGATCGCCACTGGGGACGGTTTTCTGAACCCCGGTGGTGTGGATTCCTCGGTAAACGTCCACAGTGAGTCCCTTGGCAATATGGGAAATATTTTGCAAGCGTTTTGCACGGGGCAATCGTGCGAAAACGTCGCAGATTGATGAAATTTACGCAGGACTTTGGCAATGACCGGATATTTGGAAACAACCGCCGACTTTTATCGGGAAGTGGCCGTAACCCCAGAAGTGGGGCTGTGTTGTGTACAGGGAGGATCATTAAAGCTGCCTGGGCTTAATGTTCCTGACCGCATGAACGAAATGAACTACGGCTGTGGCACAACGGTGCAGCCTCAGGAGCTGGTGGATGAGCCGACGGTGATGTACGTGGGCGTGGGTGGCGGTTTGGAAGCTCTCCAGTTTGCTTACTTTTCCCGGCGTCCCGGCGCGGTCATTGCGGTGGAGCCCGTGGCAGAAATGCGTCAGGCAGCGCGCGAAAACCTGGAAGAGGCGGCGCGGCTTAATGACTGGTTTGACACCAGCTTTGTGGAGATCCGTGAGGGGGGAGCTTTTGATTTGCCTGCCGATGACGGAATCGCCGGCGTTTATGCCCAAAATTGCCTGTTCAATATTTTTGAGCCTGCAGATTTACAAAAAGCCCTGGAGGAAGCCCACCGTGTGCTCCAGCCTCGCGGTCGACTGATGATGAGTGATCCGATCGCCGCCCGCCCCATTCCTGCCCACCTGCAGGCTGACGAGCGGCTGCGAGCCATGTGCTTATCCGGGGCACAAACCTATGAAAGGTATGTGGGCGCACTGGTGGACGTGGGATTTGGCCAGGTGGAAATTCGAGCGCGACGCCCCTACCGCATGCTAGATAAGGTTACCTATAACCTGGACGAAGACTTGTTGCTAGAAAGCCTCGATAGTGTAGCGTACAAGGTTCCTGTTGCCCCTGATGGAGCGTGTATTTTCACTGGACGCACTGCCATTTACACCGGATCCGAGCCCCTGCTAAACGATGGCAAAGGCCATACCTTGCCTAAGGGGATTCCTACCGGTGTTTGCGACAAGACCGCCAGCGCTTTGGCGAGCACGGATCCCGATACGGTGTTAATTACCCCTCCCACCTGGCACTACCAGGGAGATGGTTGCTGCTAAGCGTAGCCCTCCCCAGCCCCCCAGTGATAAAGGGGGACTGGGGCTATGGCATAAATTAGGATTGGGATTCGCGTTTTACTCGGGCTTCTTTAAATAAGCCGTGGGCTTCCTGGAGGACCTGAGGAATTTTCTCGGCGTGGGGACTGTTTTGTAGGCAGGCAGCCAGGTTGAATTCCCCGAGGCGATCGCCGCGCTGTCCGGGAAACCAATCGCCCCCATTCCCCAGCAGGTTGTAGCGCATTTTGGCGTACTCCGTTAAATCAAAAGCCTTCGCCAAATTCCACAGCCACACAATGGTTTTGACGCTGATTTCCCCTGGCACATGGTGGGGCTCCGGCAAACCACGGTGCCAGGATCGCTTCCAGGGCTCTCCCTGACCGGAACCCAGCGCCGTGTCAAAGGCGTCCACCATTGCTCCCTCAAGGCGCTGCAAAATCGGCGGCAAAATTTCAGACACCTGGTCCAGCACATCCAGGGTTTTTAGGTGCTCATCAAAGTCACTGGGCTTAGACGCCCCCAAACTTAAGGTGTGAACCTGGGGATGGCTCAAACAAAACAGGTCGTTGAACACCATGGGACTGAGGGGACTGCACAGTTCCACTAACTTGTCTGGCGGTTCATTCAGCATGCCTCCCTTGTTGGTGGGGCTAATAATAAACACGCCCATATCCAAGTCTGTGGCTGCCTGAACTGCCGCCCAATTAAATTGATTGATGTAGTACCAGTGCAGGTTTACATAATCGAATTGCCCCGATTTAATGGCGTCCACAATAATATGGGTGGGACCGTGGGTGGAAAAACCAATATGTCGTAACTTCCCTTGCTCTTTCCATTTCAGCGCTTTTTCTAAACAGCCACCGGGACGTAATGTGTTATCTAAATCCTCTTGGGTATTAATTCCGTGGATGCCGAAAAGATCGATATAATCCACCTTTAAATAGTCAAGAGATTTGTGGAAGTTCTCTTCGAATTCCTCCACCTTTTTTCGAGGTCCAACCTTCGTTTGAATAATTAATTTGTGGCGAGGAAGCTGAGGTAAAATCCACCCAAGCTGCATTTCCGAACTGCCATAGCCCCGCGCCGTTTCAATATGATTAATTCCCAGGTCCACGGAGCGACGAATAACCGCTTCTAGATTTTTTTGTCCTTCGGTTTTAATGGTGTCGGGCTTTAAATCAGTCCACGCCTGCTGGTAGCGCATGCCGCCACAGGAGAATACCGGCATGGACAACTCGGTCTTACCAAAGCGTCGGTAAAGCATAGGGTTTTGTTTTTGCTGAGCTTTTAAGATATTTTAACGAAGCATCGCCTGAACAAAACATCGAAGGATGGTTAGCGTGCCCTGGGATGAGTCCCCCTGTGCCTGCTCTGTGCGCCTCCGTGGTGGCGATCGCCTGCGGATGGACCGGCGGACGAGTCTTAGAAGCCAGTGGGAAATTCACGAGAAATTTACGGGGAATTTATCCCGAAATCTACTTAAGAAATTAAGTTGCAAAGGGGGCACCTGTTGTCCCCTATAGGGCTAGGATGGGAGTAGGCTCTCAGACCGATTAGTCAAAAAAATTGCTTATAAAAGTGTCGTTGAAAACGGTTGTGCAAAGAAAATTACAACCGCCAGTAACGTGACACCGTGTTAATTCGATAGGGGCAAAAGATATCGTTTCTTTTCTTGCCCTGAATTTTATTTTTTTGCATTTGACTTGACTTTTGATGGATGTGTCTAGATTCCCCAGAGGGTTTCATGGTGAAAGATATTTCCAGATTGATATTTTTAGACTACTTACTGCGTGTGTGAGGAGAAATAAGTGTTGAACTTGACGGAGTTAGACGAACTGGAAGACTCAGTTCAAGCCTTAGTTAAAAACGCCCAAGAAGAAATTGAAACGCGACGCCTAGAAAAACAGCGCGATGGTTACTACCAAGAGGCTTTAGGGGAGATTAAAAAACGGTTGGACGGGTTGCTAGCGTCGGTGGTTGAGGCATTGGATCAGCTTCCAGAGGCAGAATTTAGCGACAGTGTTAATCGTCGGCAGCTTCTGGAGACCAGGGCAAATATTGAGCAGCAAATAGAAGACGCGCCGATGAAAGCTGCGGAAATAGCGGATCGCCAGTTGATTTTGCAGGAGGAGCGGTTGCTGGAGGAAAAGCAGCACAAGCAGGATCGAATTTGGCGATCGCAATTAAAAGAAGACTTGCTCGACATGATCCGGGAGCAAACGGACTTTTTCAGTGCCACCGATGCCGCGATCGCCGTTAAGGGCTACATAAATGATTTGCGGGCGATCGGGGGGTTAGAAGAGGTGGTGACCACCCTGATTGAGCAAATTAATACCTACAGCGAAGAGGGTGCCGTGGCTCGAATGCGCGGCAGTTGCGAGCAAACCCTGCACTTTATTTACGACAAGGCAATGCAAAATCGGGCGCGGGTGGACCGAGGTCCAGAGCTACAGCCTCGCATTCGTCATCGGTCTAGCGAGCGGCGTCCGAAGCTGTATACCCAACTTGCGGGGAAAGTCGTGATTTTTGGTGGGCATGATCGCCTACAAACGGCGGTAAAAAATCGGTTGCGGGATTCTCAAGTGGAACTGGTGTGGTACTCCACTCAAAGCGGCGTTAGCTTAGCCCAGCAAGGGGAAAGTCAAATTGCCAGCGCTGATTTGGTGATTATTGTGACGGGCTATGCCAGCCATTCCTTGACGGAAGGGGCAATGCAAACGGCTAAAAAACTGGGTATTGCACCTGAGATGGTCAACACAACGGGCATGACCAAACTGTTAGAAACTATCGAAATAGGGCTGAAAACCAGACAGTTTGCCGACCGAATGAACACGGCATAGCTGACCCTTGGTAGCGCTGCGTGCAAATTGTATGCCAATTGATTGTGTGCCAATTGTTCTAACAGCTCTGATTCTGCTCAACGAAGTCTTTATCAATGACCTCAGTTCTACGAAAAGCCCTCCTTGCAAGATTCGCTTGATAAAGGGGAAGCGGATTTGAGCTGATTTTCGTGCCATCGAACTGACATCAATGATTTAAAAGTCCGCTGACGTAACGCTGTAAAGCAATTTTCTGCTGCTTAGAGTCAAGTGGCTGGGATTGGATCAACGTATCCAAACTGATGCCATTGACCAGTGCTAGCAGCACATTGGCTTCGATCGCCGGATCAATATCAGAGCGAATAATCTGCTGTTTTTGCAGTGCTGCTAATTCTTGGATAACGACTTTCCGCAGCTCCCCCGCACTGTGTCGATGCTCCACCATTAAGTCTTGCCGTCCTACGGCATAGCCCAGAAACGCCACCCACACCTGCAAGATTTCTTGCCGCGTCTGATCCAGCGGTAAAAACGACAACAGCATGGCCACCAACCGGTCCACCCCTGACAAGTTAGTGATCGCGACGTCCATTTGCCCCCGCAACCGCTCCGTTACCTGATGCAGGGCGAATAAAATCAACTCTTGCTTATTGCGAAAATAGTGGGTGACCACGCCTGTGGTGCAGTCCATCTCCTGGGCGATCGCCCGCATGCTGGCGCGATCTAACCCCTCCCGAGCAATTACTCGCCAAGCGGCTTCGGACACCTCAAGGCGTCGATCATTTTGAGCGGCGATATTTGCTGCCTCTAAATACTGTCGTTTGAAGATACTGTCGCTGGAAGCAATTTCGAACTTCTATGGACAGTTTATCACAACAGTTGTTATATTCATTGCATAACAACTGTTGTGAGGTAGTGCCTATGCAGTTCAGTGCTTGGCATCGTTCGGCATTTTCGCCGTCGCAAAAGCCTGGGTGGCTAGATCGACTAATCGGTTCGGGGGCGACTTCGGCGGAGTTGGCGGTGCAGTTTATTCCTGCTTTCGGGGCGGCGATCGCGGCTCCGGTTTATGGGGCCACGCTGGCAATGGATTGGAGTTCTTGGCAGCTAGGGGCGATCGCGCTGTTGGGGTTTGACATTGTGGGAGGGGTGCTGACTAACGCCACGTCAGCGGCTAAAGGTTGGTATCACCGTCCGGGTCAACGGGCGCGGCATCATTTTGGGTTCGTGGCGTTGCACCTTTTCCACATTGGGCTGGTGTCGCTGTTGTTTCGTGGCGCAGACGTGTTCTTTTTCGTTGGGGTGTCGAGTTTTTTGCTCGGGGCGGCGGCGTTGATTTTGGCCAGTCCTTTGTATTTGCAACGACCGATCGCCTTCGGGATGTTCGGCTTGGCGCTGCTGGGCGATCGCTATTTCCTAACGCCAACGCCGGGATTGGAGTGGTTTTTGCCGCTGTTCTTCCTAAAGCTTTTGGTGAGTCATTTGCTGAAGGAAACGGCGTATAAACCGGGCGATCGCTAAGTACGTTCTGCCTTGGAGTTTTGTCGGCTTTAGTTTGAATGATTCGGCTTGTATTGTCTGATTTTTTGCTAAGGAGATTGATGGCTATGTCCCTTAAGATTCAACACTGGACCGCTATTTTGTTGGGAGTTTCGTCGGTGTCCCTGAGTGTATTGGTGCCTGGCGGCCCCATCGAAACTCGCAGCTTTGCCCATATCAACCCCTTAACGTTGGGGGTATTCAATACGTTTCTGACCATTTTGGGACCGGGCAGTTTGCTGTTGGCTTATTTCGTTTGGAAATCGGAGCGTTGGGCGCTGTGGGGGTCGGCATTGTGCGGCTTATCTTTCTTCGGCGTTTATGGTTTGGATTTGGCTCAAATCTTTCCCGTTTCGCCCGATGCGATGCCGCTAGCTTTGTTCGCGATCGAGGTGTGGGGAACAGTGCTGGCATTTCCTTTAATGGCAATGTCACTCCAGGCACTGAGGGACATTAGCCCGATCGCGATCGCCACCCCTTCCAATGCCAGCGCTTTGCTTCTGGATGCACGCTGGTCTCAGGTACTGGTGACCCTCTGTCTAGGACTGGTAGCGCTGGGAATTATTGTCTTTGCAACGCAATCAGCGATGGGGCTTTAGGCATCGTTGACGCTCGAGATTATTGTCCAAAAGAGATTGCTTACAAACACCGCTTGCACGCCATTGGAGGACTCTCATTGTGAAGATGCAAGATGCCGTTTTAATTGCTGGAGGCTATGGAGTTGTTGGTCGCCAGGTTGCAGCTTTGATTCGCCAGCGCCACCCTCAACTGTCGCTAGTTATTGCTGGACGAAGCCTGGAAAAAGCTGATGCACTGGCTCGGGAGCTGGGGCACGCTCAAGGATTCCGGCTGGATGTGGATCGTCCAGATCCGCTACAGGGGGTGCGATTTCGTGCAGTGGTTGCGGCGGTTAATGATCCAGAGGATTATCTACTGTGGGATGCGGTGCAACATAGCATTCCCTACATGGACATTACCCGATGGCCGGAACGACTGCGGGCGTCAGCGGCGGGACTTGTGGGAAAACCTTTAAAAGCGCCAGTGCTATTTGCTTCTGGTTGGATGGGGGGCGTTGCTTCGATCGCGACGGTGGCGATCGCCCGAACTCTGCTGAACGTGGAACGCATTGACATCAGCGTTTTATTCTCGATGCAGGATAAGTCGGGACCCAACTCCGTTGAATATATGGACCGTTTGGCAACGCCTTTTGCAACGATGATCGACGGTCAGTTGATACAGGTGAAGCCCTTCACTGATCCACGTACGGTGACCTTTCCAAGGGGATACACCACGCCGGTCTACCGCTTTGACACTCCGGATCAGCTGACGTTGCCACAAACCACTGGAGCCAGGACGGTTGCTACCCGTATCGCCTTTGATGACGGGCTAGCAACGGGACTTCTTCGATTTTTAATCCGCTCTGGTCTCTGGACGCTGATCAGTGGCGATCGCTTCACGGGACTACGGCGATCGCTGCTACACAACCCCGGCAGCGGTGCCAGCCACGAAATCCAAATTGCCGTAGCAGGTCGAGATCTCCATGGCACTGAAGTGGTGAAAACTGTGATGATCGTCGATCCACAGGGGCAAACCCATTTAACGGCTTTGGGTGCACTAATCCAGCTAGAGCGATTGCTTGGTTTAGACGGAGCAACTTCATCAAAGGCAGGCGTTACCTATCCGGATACCAACCCACAAGTTGAGCATGCGCTACACCTTTTGGACTCATTTGGCGTAACAGTTTCAAGGGTAGGAAAGCGCGTCGAAGATGCTGCGACATGTTTGCAGTCCTTTTCGACAGACATTAACTGTGCCTAGGGCGTGTCATCAATTAGTGCCAGAAGCCTTACACAGTGGGGAGTCCACGCCCTTTCAAAATAAAGCATATTAGGGGCTAAAACCCTTGTGGTTTCTGGGCTTGAAATTTAAGTGATGACTGCCCCTAGCTTCTATTCGCTTTGATTAGCGTTTTGATTAACGTTGGCTTGATCGTCTAGCAGTTTAGGGGTGATTTTTCGGGCTAGGCGATCGCCCTGACGGCAGGCAAGTTTGGCGGCACAATACTGACAGGCGTTGCGATCGCGATCCGGCTGCACCAGGTATTGTCCTTCGAATAAGGTGGCTTTTACCCGCTCCGCCAAGTTAGCTAGCTGACTATCTTGGTTGACTTTATCTTTTTTACTTTGATCAAGTCGTTCACCCTTTTTAATGCTGAAGTAAAAGGCGTCGGCAATCGCTTCGTCTTCGGGCAATTCTGATAGGTTGGGATCGTGGGGCGCAACATCTTTATATAGCGCCAACTGCACATCCAACTTTGCTTTTCCCTCGTTGTTTTTTGCCCCTTTGGGAAAAGATTTTCCAGTTTTGTAGTCGATGATTACCAAGCCATTGTCGCCATCTACAGTGGGGCGACGATCAATACGATCCAATTGCCCCGTAACGCGCAATCCATGCCATTCGCCGTCAAATTTTGATTCGCCTTTCAGGAACTGGGTGCCCTCCGGCATAAACCATTCACTGGCGATCGCCCGCCGCAAAATCGCGGTCATTTCTGGGCGCTGGGATTGCCAAGTCAAAATTGTATCCAGCCGCATTTCTTCCGCAGCCAGCGCCACCGCCTCCTCTAGTTTTTCCAGACACTTTTCCGCCGAATCCAAGCGCCATAGGTCCAGCAAAATTTCTAAGACCCGATGGTAAAAGGTGCCGCTTTTGGCTGCGCTTAGCCCGTCGTCCGCCTCCGGTAGGTCCCGCGATCGCAACAGCCGTTCTGCAAACCACTTAAAGCCGCACTGTCCAATGGCGGTAATTTGAGAGGCGCTAAAGATGCGATCGCGCGGCTCAACGCCCAACCCAATGGCGCCATCGTATTCGTCAGCCGGACCCACCATTTCCCGCTGCTTTTCCACCGTCCACGAGTGGTGAACCCGAGACAGCACCTGGATTTTATCCGCCGTAAAGTCTGGGGTTAGGGCGTTGCGATTTTTTAAGTGGGGCAAAAAGGCGCGGTAGGCTTCGGACCAGCTAGCGGGTGGATTATCAGGACCGGGAGCAATACGGGCTTCAGCAATGCCGATGCGATCTAGAAAGGCGCTGGGGAGTTTTTCCTCTTTGCCCACCAGTTTGGGATAGGTGACCGTTAAGGACTTCCCCGCGGCGGCGACGGCGTGCTGAAAGTGGAGCCATTCCCGGCGGGCTAAAGTAGCGGCGCTATCCAGGGGAAAACCAGCGCGGGTTAGGCGTTTGCGATCGTAAAAATCCACCACTGGATCGTTAACGACGGGCTCCGGCAGCGTCCCCTCCATCGCCCCCAAAATAATCACATGGTCATAGCGGCTGCCCACCATTGCTCGCGGCTGGTGCAACTCCACACCGGCTCGACCAGGCTCTGCCGGTACGGTGGTTAGGCTCAGCACATCGCGAATTTCATCAGCAAACTGGGTAAGGGTGAGGGTGTCCTGCGCCGTAGATTTAGCTTTGGGCTGAGGGGTCTGGTGGAATTCCTGGAAGCGTTCCAGTGCCGCCAGTTGGTTTTTTAGGGCATTGATGGCGCTGGTTTCCCGGGGACAGCTTTGGGCTCGCGATCGCAGCTTGGCTTTAAAAATCACGTCGTCCAGCCAACTTACCCAATGTCCGCGACTTTGCTTTGCTGCCCCCGGCTCTAGCCAGGTTTTTAAATCAATGCCGATCGCCGCCCAAGCCTCTAGCCCCTCCGGATGCCGCCGCCGTGCCAAATGCCACCAATCGTCGCCCGGTTCCGCTGGTTTAACCCCTTCAGCATCAATATTGTCAGCTTTAATATCTTTAGCTGTATTTGCATCTTTAGCTGTATTTGTAGTTTCTTCGGCTGCGTCCCCCTCTTTTGCCCCTTCCGCCAAGGCAGGATCCACCACCACCCCATAGCCACAGAGAGGATGGCGCAGGATTTTGGCAGTGGTTTCAAAGGGAAAGTTACTGGTGGCCGCCTCCAGCAAGTCTCGCACCCAGCCCCCCGCTCGCGTTGCCCCCAGGGGAATGCTAAACAACAGTCTCACGGGGGTGTTATAGTCCCACGCCACATCCGCCAGCCATTCTCCATAGGTACGCTCGTCCCGCGCCACCAGTGCAATCTGTCGCGGTGGCACCCCGTCCATTAGCCACTGTTTCACCTGTCCCAATGCCCAGCGCACCTCGGCAGCCCCGTTGGCAAAGCTGTAGGGCTGGGGCGTAATTTGCTCCGATGGCGATGTTTCTGCCAAATGAACAATTTCCCAGCCGGCTTCTTGGAAAAGAGCGATCGCGTCCACCGCCGCCGCATCCAAACAAATTCCGCTCCCGGCTGGCGCCGCCTGGATAATAAACCGCGCCTCATCTAGCGTTACCCAGGGGTAGCCGTAAATTAATGCTGGGGGCTGGTTGCCCCGTGGCTCACCTGTGACATCGATTGTGACATCGATATTTTCAGAAAGCTTTGCCGTGATGACGTTAAATAGCTCCGCTTCATCAATTAGCTTTCGCGATCGCAGGGCCGCCCGATAGGCGATCGCAATTTGGGCAATTTGACGCGATCGGGTGGAAACGGTGGCACAGTTGCGCAACTTTTCCAGGTTCAACCCTCCTCGAAAGTACTGACGCACGGTAGGCAAAATGCGCTGAGCGGTGGCAGCTAAGTCCGTGGTTTTCTCCCAATACTGCCCCACGGCGGCACGAATCAAGCGGTGGGTAACGATTACCGACCCAGTGTTAAACGGTGGCAAATGGAACGCTGCCCATTGGTCTAGGGATCGCGATGGCACTCCCAACGCCCGCGCTGCTTGGGGAGAGGGCGTAATCACCCCATGTGGTTGGCTATTCTTTTCTTGCTCTTTAAGCCGGTGCTGAACCTGATTTAAACAGGCGGTAGCATCGCCAATCCAAACCGTGCCTTTTCCCAAAAACCGCTCTGATTTTGACGGGGGCTTTTTTCGACGTTTAGGGGCTGATTTTTTCTGACTTTTTGAGCTGCTGCCGTTTTTATCGGTGCCGTTTCTATCGGTGCCGCTGCCGGGGGCGATCGCCATAGAAGCCTCCACAAACCTTTAGCTTCTGACTTGATAATGGCAAACCCCGGGGGCAATGGGGCAAGGCAGCCCTAAATTAAGTAACTATCGACAAATTAAGTAACTATTGGCGACCGACGGCGGGGGCTAGGGAGTCAGGACGAACCCGACCTCCAGCAGCATTTTCTTCACTATCCTCCTCGGCGGGCGAAAAACTACTGTTGGCGCCGTTGTTGTTCACTTCTCCCTCAGGCTCATCGGACGCCTCCAGGGTTTCTGGTGCTTCAGAGGTGGGATCCTCCGGCACTTCTCCCATGTAGCCCCCCTGTTGCCACATCCCAGATAGCGATCGCCCGTCAGCGTAGGTATAGGTGCCTTCCCCGTGGAAGGTGTTATTTAAAAACTCTCCTTCGTAAACGCTGCCGTCAGCGGTGCTGTAGGTACCTTGTCCATTGAACTGCCCCCCCGCAAACTTCCCTTCGTAGCGGTGACCTTGAGCAGCCTCAAAAACCCCCTGCCCCTCAAATAAACCGTCCACAAACTCCCCTTCATAAAACCCACCAGCGGCGTAGGTGAGCCGTCCTGTCCCGGTGCGCTGTCCGTCCACAAACTCCCCTTCATAGCGATTGCCTTGCTCCGTCAAGCACTGACCCTTGCCCGTTAGCCGTGCCTGCTCCAGCAGCTCATCGCAGCTTTCCACGTCACTCTGGGCCAACAGCTCGTCATTGGTGCTGACCTGAGCGATCGCCGGCACAGACCATCCCAAGGCAATGGCTGTGGCGATCACCCAGGGATAGCAGGGGCGCAGCATACGATCCTCTAAATTGCCCATCGAATTACGGATTTTGCCGGACGCTTTTGAAACAAATTGAAGACTAAAGCCGGGAAACGGGGTGCTCATGACGCATAATCAGTCAGTGAATAAAGCAGCGTAAAAAAAATTGGCGACAGCGCTAGAACGTTAAACCATTCTTAATTTTTATCGTATGCGAGAAAGACTTAATTGGTCTTCTCTTTTGGGTCATCCGATAAACTGTCACCAACCGGGTTGCATTGCAGCGTTGACGTTTGTTGCGCCCCTATATTGCATGCATGCGCTGCCGATATTGCTGTTTTCAGCATTGCAGATTGCAACAGATTTCAGCCATCGACACAGGGTGTATCGTTAATTGCTGTTAGAAGTTTTACGCGGTGGGAAGTGCCGGCTCCGCCCAAAAAGTAAATTAGTGGGGCGGTAACGTCTTAGCGCTAGGCTTCGAAATTTAGTTTTCGAGATCCAAATTTTCGAAATTCGTTTTCGAAACTTAGTTAATGACCGCCTCTAAACCCGCCAAAACTACTCCTAATTCGCTAGGGACACTTGCCTTTAGGGCGTTTCCTATGTTTTCTTCGCCGTCGTTCACCGTTGTTATTACCACCTACAACCGACTCCCCTTGCTTAAACGGGCAGTGCAGTCGGTGATCGCCCAAACGGTACCCTGCGAAATTGTCATAGTGGACGACCAGTCTACGGACGGCACCGATGCCTACGGTAAAGTGTTGATCGCAACCCATAGCGACCCTGACCATCCCATTATTTATCACCGCCAGTCCCAGAATCAAGGGCATTCAGCGGCGGTTAATCAGGGGGTTGCCCTTGCGAAGGGAGACTGGATCAAACCCCTGGACGATGATGATTATTTAGCGGACGATTGCATTGCCCAACTGGCGATCGCCATCGAACATCACCAGAATCGCTTTCAAAATACCAGCCGTCCCCCAGCGGTAATCTGCTCCGCCCAAGCTGCCCAAGTTAACCAAGAGGGCGTGGAACAAAGCCGCACCCAGCGCACGGGACCTGGATACGCTTACTTTATTCCCCAAGAGGATATTCACTACGGCATGTTGATGGAGGTGGTGCCCTTCGGCACACCGGCTCAAGTCGCTTTCCAGCGACAGGCATTTTTGGCCTCTGGGGGATGGGACTCGAACTTTGACACCAACTGCGACGATATTGATGCTTGGTTACGCATTGCGCAACATGGCGACGCGATTTTTGTGAACAGCTGCCTGGCCTATCGAACCCTGTGGGAGGGGGCTTGGAATCAGAAATTTCCCCTTCAGGAACGGTTCGACACTAACTGGCTAATTAAGAAAAAAATCCATCGCCTGGTGCCCGTGCTCCACCAGCAGCAAATTCCTAAAAGGGATGCGTTAAAAGCCTATCTGCGGCTGCACTGGGGGTTGGTGGCGCTAAAGCAGCTCCAGCTAGTGAAAGCGTGGCTGATTTCCCGATCCGCTTTGGGATCCGTTGATGGATGGTGGCTGCTGGTACGGGCGCGATTCTCCCGTCGTTATTCGGCGCTGCTGCGCGATCGCCCCGCGTCAGAACCCAGCTTAGCAACGGGAAGACTGCTCCAGATACGGCAGGGACAAGGTAGAAATACCCAATGGTCGCCCCTGAAAATTCGTTGGCTAAAGCTCAAGCTGCGGTGGCACCTAAGTCGCTCCATTGCCCAGCAGCGTCGGTGGGGATTGGCGTTGCGGTTATTGGGTACATCGGTTTTCGGTTGGGCATGGGGCACCGGCTACACCCTCCTTCAGCGCGTGACCCGTCCCATTCGCCAGGGGGTTGCCTATGTGTCACGGCCTATCTTGCAAGCCCTGTCGCGGCTTTTTCGTCCCGTTCCGTTGATAAAAACAAGAAAAACAAAAACTCCCCAGCCCTCCTTTGGGACTCCCATACGGTCCCGGCGACGAACGCTGTTGTGCGATCGCCCGTTAAAGTTAAACCTTCCTGCCCCCCCTCGCCGGAATGCTCCCCCGGCGATCGCTCCCGACTCCCTATCCTTCGCCCCTCGCACCAACGACCCTTTTACCCAGTGGCTCCAGCGCGATTTAGTGGTCACCAGCCGCCTGTATACCGCTTTAAGCCCCAATCAACGCCAAAAAAGCCCTTTGCTAAAGGATATTCGCGCCTACATTCGTCTGCGCTGGCTGGGAAGGGCTTTAGGAGAAGGCAAGCTGATTACGGCGGCGAAGGTGGGTTTGCCTGTGCTGTGGCGGCTGGGGGGCTGGCGATTGTTACTGGGCGATCGCTGGCAAGGCGGCGACCTTCAGGCCCCTCCCGTGCGCAAATTTGTCTTAATCGAAACCCTAACCTCTGATCGTGCGGCTTCCCCTACTCCGCTAAACCCCAACGAACCGTTGCACCAAAAGCGATCGTCGTAGGCAGTCTGTAACACGGGTGGTAGCATGGGCTGAAGATTAAGGTGGCACCTATTCGCCACAAAAAACTCGCGTACTATCCTATCCGCACAACCGCATGGCACAGAATAATAAAGGTTTCGGCTTTGGCTTGGGCAAGATGAAAGAGCTAGCCAACGCCGTCCAAAAAGCGCAGCAAGTTCAAGAAGACGCAAAAAAGCTCCAGGAAGAACTGGAGCAAATGGAAATTGACGGTCAAGCTGGCGGCGGAATGGTAACGGTCACCATGAGCGGTAACCAGGAACCGAAAAAGGTGGTCATTTCCCCCGAAGCTCTGGAAGAAGGCGCAGACGTATTATCTGACTTGGTATTCGCCGCCATGGCCGATGCCTACCGCAACTCTACCGACACCATGCGCACCCGAATGGAGTCTTTAACCGCTGGTTTAAACTTGCCTGGAATGTAATTGATACGCTCAATTCTCATCACAGCGCCCCGCTCAGGTTAATAGCCTGGGCGGGGCGCTTTCAGTTTGAAACCCTATTCTTAAATTGTCATCTGGACAACGATTTATTATTCAACCATGGCAATCAAAATGCCGAGGATCTTTTCAATTTCACTGATGTAATACGTGTCTCGATCAATGTACGCAGTTTTATCCCTAAGCTTCAGAAACTTCCATTCATCTCCCGTTGTAACAGCTCCATAAATCCAGGTAATCTCCCGGTTTTCTCGCTGATTAAAAAGTTGGGCGGCGTACATTTCTGCAATGCATTGCCCTAGGGCGGAGATAATATTTTCGTTCTTTGCTTCAGCGATCGCCACCACCGGAGCATCCAAATAAAGCTGTTCTTCAGACTGACCCAAAATATAGCCACAAAATCCAGAAAGCCCCTGATTCTTATCTACATTAAAGTCAATTCCCGAGAATAAGCTAACCTTCCGAGACGCCCCTTCTTGAACCTCAAGCAGAATATTAATAATGATCAGTTCAGACCTCGCTTTCTCTGTGTTAATTGCTAAAGCGAGGGGCAAGTTACGATCTAGAGTCTGGGTTAGGTAATCGCTAACCGGTGAATTTCCTACCTTTGAAAAAAGCGATTGACCCTCTATGGTTTCAAGACCAAAAGCCTGTTTGACTTTTTTAAGGGTGAATTCGCTGTAGGACATGGAACGCGATCGCAATCAATGATAAAGCAGCCATTAGGTCAACATTAGCAACTTACGATGAATGCGCTTTAAAGCCAGTTGCTGACCACTGACCTTTTCTAATAACCAGCGAATTAGCTCAGGGCGGAGAACAGTGCCGTCGTTACGGCAAAGTCCGGTGAATTTCAGCTTGATCGCCGCAACGCCGTTGTCAGAATTTTCATCCTTAAGAATGGCTAACTCTAAAAGCCAGGGACGAATATCCACCACCTTTTTCTTTTTTTTCTTGGTCAACTTTTCCCATTCCCAACTATCCGCAGCCAGCACCGAGTCAATCCAGTGTTGCCAGGTGTCGATGGTGACCGTTGGGGTTTCGGCGGGCACTGGGTTGGGGGTATCGCTGTCGTCATCGCTGGCGTCAGATTCGGATATGGGGGCGATCTCCACCTCAATTTCATAGGTCGCACTTTCCAAAAGCTGCGACGCCGCTTTGCCCTTCACATCAATAGCTTCCACTGAATACAAAGGCAGAGTGTCCGGCAGTTCGGTAGCTAAGCGATTCCGAACCGCTTCTGGATCCAGCTCTTCCGTCAGATCGATATCTAAAATTTCGCCGCTGCTGGTGATGCCCAATGACAGGGCGTTGGCGGGGACGATACGGGGACCGGGGTGGTAGCCGCCGGTGAAGGAGATGGGCAGTTGGGCTCGGCGGATGGCGCGATCAAACAGACGCATTAGGTCCAGGTGCCCCAGCAATGCCATGTCGTCTTCTTTGCCGAAGCGGAATCGAAGGCGCTGGGCGCGGGTGGTGTTGGGTTTGAAGTGTCCGGTAAATTCGGGGATTTCGGGGGGCTTGACGATGATGTTGTGCCCAAAGTCGAGACCGCATACGCCGCAGTGGGAGCAGGCGTCGAAGGAACAGTCGGGCACCACCGCTGCCGCCAGGGCATTGCGCAAATCATCCACCAGCCACTGTTTATCGATGCCTGTGTCTAGGTGATCCCACGGCAGGGGCGCTTGGGCGATCGCCTCCCAATCCATTTCCACACCGGTCATGCGCTCCTCGTCCGTCTCCCCCTCGCCCTCTTCAAATAGCTTCCATTCCCCCGCTTCCACCTGGCGATATTTCCAGCTTAGCCCCGCTTCTTCAATGGCTTGAGTCCAGGCACCGTGGGCTTTTTCCACGCTTTCCCACCAGGCGTCCATGCCAGCGCCCAGCTCCCACGCCCGCTTAACGACGGCTCCTAACCGGCGATCGCCCCGCCCCACAAAATCCTCCATGGCGGAAATTTGATAGTCGGTGTAATTGGTTTTCAACCCGCGAATGGTGCGTAATTCTGTCGCCAACATGTCCCGTTTTCGCTGGAATTCAGCGATAGAAACCGAATGCCATTGAAAGGGGGTATGGGGCTTGGGGGTGAAGTTGGAAATGGTGAGATTAAACTCCATACGGCGACGGTTTTCCATGCGACATTCCCGCTGAAGCCATCGCACCGTTTCGGCAATTCCTAATACGTCGGCGTCCGTTTCCCCCGGCAAGCCAATCATAAAATAGAGCTTTACTTTGTCCCATCCTTGCTCGCGGGCGGTCCTAATTCCCCTCAGTAACTCCTCGTTGGTTAGCCCTTTATTAATAATGTCCCGCAGGCGCTGGGTGCCCGCTTCCGGCGCAAAGGTCAGGCTGCTGGTGCGGATTCCGCCGACAATATTGGCGATATTTTCGTCGAATCTATCCACCCGTTGGCTGGGCAAAGACAGGGAAATATTTTCGTTAGACAGGCGGTTTTTAATTTCCAATCCCACCGCCGGCAATGCTAAATAATCGGAACAGCTTAGGGACAGCAGGGAAAACTCATTAAACCCGGTTTTTTGCATCCCCTCCACCACCGCATCCACCACCTCGTCGGGGGCCACATCCCGCGCCGGTCGCGTTAGCATTCCCGGCTGACAAAAGCGACAGCCTCGGGTGCAGCCCCGCCGGATTTCCATGGTGAGGCGATCATGCACCGTTTCCACGTAGGGCACCAAGCCGATGGAGTAGGCGGGGATTGGGGTGGCGACCCGTCGCAGGATTTTTTCCGGTACGTCGGGGCGGGTTCGATGCACCGCTCCATCAGCGCCCATGGCATAAAACTGGGGCACATATACGCCGGGCACCTGGGCTAAATCCAGCAGGGTTTCTTGGCGAGTGAGCCCATTTTCCTTGGCTTCGTCCAGCACAAGTCCAATTTCCGGCAGCACCTCTTCGCCGTCCCCCAGCACCACAAAATCAAAGAAATCTACGTAGGGCTCGGGATTGGATGTGGCCGTTTGCCCTCCCGCAAAAATCAGCGGTCCACCCCAGTCGCTGCCCTGGGCCAACCCGTTGCGCTCCTCCCAAGTGAGCGGCACCTGAGCCAAGGTCAGCATTTCTAAGATATTGGTTGCCCCCAGCTCATAGCTGAGGCTAAAGCCCAAAATGTCGTAGTCCGTTAGGGGGCGCTTATTTTCCACCCCAAAGAGGGGCGTGTTGCTGGCTGTTAGTTTTTCGCACAAATCCAGCGCGGGCAAATAGGCGCGATCGCACAATTGTCGCGGCTGGGTATTGAGAATGTTGTAAAGGATCACGTGCCCCAGGTTCGACGCGCCCACCTCGTAAATTTCCGGATAGGTCAACACCCAGCGCACCGTGGGCGCGTTCCAGGGCTTGTGGTGGGAGCCATATTCCGTTCCCAGGTAGCGCCCCGGCCGATTGATATCAGCGGTCAAAAGCTGATTGACGGCGGTTGGCGACTTGGCGGTTTTCGGCTCAGTGATTGCAGGTGCTGCCATTGGGGCGATCGCTCTCTAGGGGGGGATATATTGAGACCACGGGGGAGTCCCATTAGTCCCATTGATTAGTCGAATTGATCATAAATCAAATGCCATGGAATCAATGCGTACCCCGCCGTCATCCTACAAAACGACTAGAAACGAGATAATTCTTCCCCTTGCCCGTGATCTCCAGCGATCGCCCCATCGCCCTGCCCATGACCAACGGTGCCTAAAAACGACTTTTCTCGAGCCAGACTCAAAATGATAAAAGCCTTAAAAAATAAAACCGTGAGACTTACGGCTCTTTTGTTTCTGATGGGAGGAGCCGGATATTTCTTGCTAGAACGGGCTGGTTTTTTAATGCCCCTTAACGATCTACCGGCGGTGGTTTGGGGTTCGTTTTTTCCGTCGGAACAAGCTTTTCATCCTTCGTTAGATGAGCTTGATAACGACGCGCTTTTAAACGGGGACATTTCCCTACAGCAGCTTTTAGAAAGAGAAGCTGGGGAAGGTGACCTGACAATTCTTGTGGAAAAGTCCAAGTATCGGTTAACTATTTTTAATAATCTCAAGCCCATCAAGTCCTATCCCGTGGTATTTGGCGGCTCTCCTGAGGGGGACAAGCTTCGGGAAGGGGACCAAAAAACGCCGGAGGGGGTGTACTTCGTGCGCGATCTGTACCCCCATGTGGGCTGGTCAAAGTTTATTTGGATTGACTATCCTCGACCCCAGTCCTGGCGCGAACATTTTCAGGCGAAGCTGGTGGGGGAGCTAGATTGGACCGCTACCATTGGCGGGGAAATTGGTATCCACGGTGTGCCCCAAGGATCGGAGGGAGATATTGAAAAGCGCTCCAATTGGACTTTAGGATGTATCTCGCTAACCAATCAAGATGTGGATGAGATTTACGAGTTTGTTGGCAGCGGAACCTTGATTGAAATTGTTTCGTAGCGGTTGTTTGGTGGCAGCAATTTTGTAGCAGCTTTAAATCCCGGTTTTAAGGGGACGCAAACTCGGGCTGTTTCTTAAGCTGGGCGGCTGCTTTTTGAATTGGCAGCAGTAGCTCTATGGGCAGCTCAAAGCGGTTTAATCCGGTGCGATCGCCCGCCCGATGCTTATTGCCAGGACCGTGATAATCACTGCCCCCCGTCGCCAACAGATCGTACTGATCGCACCATTCCTGTAGCTGCCGCTGGTCGCTAACGCTGTGCCCCGGATGGTGCACCTCCAAGCCCATCAACCCAGCCGGCACCAAAGCTTTCAAGACATTGCCAACTTTATCTCCCTTGAAAAGAAATGCGTGGGCCCACACCGGCACCGCTCCGCACTGGCGCAACATTTGAATGCCCTCTTCAGCGGAAAAGGGTTCGTAGGGCACGTAGGCAGCCTTGCCGTCCCCCAGTAGCGATCGAAACGCATCGTTCACCGACTCCACGTGCCCCCCATTCACCAGCGCCTGGGCAATGTGGGGACGTCCCGGCACCGCGCCTGACGGTAGCTTCGGCATTTCAATGGGATATCCCAGCGACTCCAATATCTTCACCATTTTTTGCGCCCGTCGCCAGCGCCCCGCCGCCCGCTCCAACAGTGGACCATCCAACGTTTTGGGATCGGGGTAAAAGCCTAGGATATGGAGCGATCGCCCCAGGTGCATCGTACTCAGCTCAATGCCCGGCACAATCGTTAAGTCATAATCCGGTCGGTAGGTGTCGGCGGCGGCGATCGCCTCTTGCCAGCCTCCGCAAGTGTCGTGATCGGTAATGGCCAACACCCGCACTCCCCGTTGCACCGCCTCCGCCACCAGCTCAGTGGGCGTCAAGGTGCCGTCGGAAAATGTGGTGTGACAGTGAAGTTCGAGCATTGGCAGCAAAGGCGCTTAAACCGCGGTCAAAAGTTTGGTCAAAAATTGAGGTGTACAACCATTCTAAGGAGATTTACGAAGAGGTTTCTTTCTCCCAATCCTTGGAAACTGTTACATAGCGAAATAATAAGGCGTCACAGTTTAAGGATGCTGAAGTGGCGTTACACTGGTTGCAGCGGGCAAACTCTAGCAAACTTTGATGCTACGAATCCTTTACCGTCGTAGCTTTTAGCCAGTGCCCCTGAGAAACCTTGGTAAAGTAATGAGAAACACCCGATAAATCCCACTATGAGCGTCATTAGCCAAGTCATCCTAAAAGCAGACGATGAACTGCGCTATCCCAGCAGCGGTGAGCTAAGCAATATTTCCAGCTTTTTAAAAACCGGTGAGCAACGGGTGCGCATCGTCAGAACCCTGACCGAAAACGAAAAGAAGATTGTTCAGGAGTCCAGTCGTAACCTGTGGCAAAAGCGCCCGGATTACATTGCCCCCGGCGGAAATGCTAACGGTCAACGGGAGCGAGCTCAATGTTTGCGAGACTATGGCTGGTACTTGCGCCTGGTAACCTACGGCATCCTAGCGGGAGACAAGGACCCCATTGAGCGCATCGGCATCATTGGCGTGCGGGAAATGTATAACTCCTTGGGCGTGCCCGTACCTGGTATGGCGATCGCCATTGAGTGCTTGAAAGACGCATCCTTGGCGCTGTTGAGCACTGAAGATGCAGCAGCGGCAGCTCCCTACTTCGACTACATCATCCAAGCCATGTCTTAGGGGTCGTAATTTAGAACGCCCCTTATTGGGACAAGCAAAAATCAAAAATCCCCCGGCGGGCGCAATTACTGCTTCCGTCGGGGAATTTTTGTTGGGGGACGGGATGCCGCTACCGCCTCGGGGAGAAAGCTGCGAAAATCTTGTGGCGAGATATTTGAAATGCGTGAAATGCGGGAGAAGTGGTTATGGCGGAATCGATGGTGAGGGTGGCGATCGCCGGCACGGGCTTTGGACAAAAGATACATCTGCCGGGCTTCCAAATCCACCACCGCACCACCCCCGTTGCCATTTGGAATCGCGATCTAACCAAAGCCCAGAAGATTGCCACGGAACAGGATATCCCCCACGCCTTCGATGATTTTGCTGTGATGGTTGCCCACCCTGAAGTGGATGCGGTGAGTATTTCCACGCCGCCGTTTTTACATTTTGAAATGGCAAAGCAGGCGCTAACTGCCGGGAAGCATATTTTGCTGGAAAAGCCGGTGACGTTGTCGGTGGAGGAAGCGCGGGAGCTGCAAGCTTTGGCGAAAAATTCCGGGGCGATCGCCGCCATTGATTTTGAATTTCGCTATGTACCCGCATGGCAGCGATTTTCGGAGCTACTGGCAGAAGAGTTTGTGGGCAAGCGGCGGCTCATCAAAATTGATTGGATGGCGTCCAGTCGGGCAAATCCAGACCGGGCGTGGAATTGGTATGCATTGCGATCGCAGGGCGGCGGCGCTCTCGGGGCGATCGGCTCCCACGCGTTCGACTACATCAGCTGGTTGTTCGGTCCCGTTGCCCAACTGGCGGCAAACTTGACCACTTCGGTAGAAAGTCGCCCGGATCCAGTTTCTGGCGATCGCAAGTCAGTGGATTCCGATGATATTTGTAATTTGCTAATGACCCTGCACGATGGCACGCCGATTCAAATGTGCCTAAGCTCCACCACCTATCAAGGTCGCGGGCATTTTGTGGAGGTGTACGGCGAAAAAGGCACGTTGATTTTGGGCAGCGACAACCAGAAAGACTACGTTCACGGTTTTACGCTGAAATTTGCCCCCGCTGGCGGTGAATTTGAAACCTTGGAAATTCCCGAGCGGCTGGAATTTCCAAAAACTTACCCCGATGGGCGGCTGGCTCCCTTTGTGCGGGTGGTGGACGCGTGGGTGCAAGGTATTGGTGAGGGCAATGGCATTGCACCGTCCCTGGAAGAAGGCGTTTACTCCCAACTGTTAATGGACCTAACCCACAAAGCCAACGACACCAAATCTTGGGTCACTGTCGACGGCCATATGCCTTAGTTACAATCGAATCCCACCTTTTACCCTCGTAGACTCCTTCGAACTGTTTTATGGATGATTCCTGGGTTATCAAAGAGGCGGTTTCCCATATTGAAGCAGCCATAAACTTCGATCCGCGCACAGGGACAGTTGCTTTACGCAGCTGTTCTGAAACTGGCGCTTTTATCCAACCCAAACACTGCGACGCTTTTTATCCCGTTCAACGTAGCCATAGTTTTTTTGGGTGGGTGTATCCCATGGCGGGCGATATATGGCGAATCTATTGCACAACAAAAACTGGGCGATGGGAACGGTGTAATACGTGATTGCTGGCACTTCCCAATACTGCTTCTGTAAGCCCAGTGCGACCGCGCCGCCCCATTACGATCGCATCCACGTCCAAATCCGCCGCCACTTGGCAGATACTGCTTCCCACATCACCGGTCACGCTGTGACTACTCGCCGATATCCCCTGGCGATCGCACTGACTGCAATAATCCGCAAGCGCCTCCACCGCCACTGCCTTCTCTCGATTCATCCGCTGCACCTGGGCTTCGTAGGAAGATCCCATCGTCCTGGGATAAGGTCCTACTTCCGCCAATGCAAACGTGGATACCTCATTAAGCACCGCGTAATCTACACAGTGCAGCAGCACCAGCTCTGCCTGTTGCCCCTTCGCCAGAGTTATCGCTGCGTCCAATACCTGAGTCGCCGCCTCGCCGTAATCCAGCGCCACTAAAATTTTTTGTAGTTCCATAGCCGTAACCCTCCAGAGTTTACCTACGCACCGGCTAATCAGGAGTCGTCATCGCCACTATTGCGGCAATGGATCATCAGAATGCACCATCGCAATGGAGCATCGCAGTAAAATACCTCCCTAGCTTCACCTTGACATAGCCCTAGGTGAGCAAAGGATTAATCAATAAAAATTGACAAGAGGCTAGCTACGAGATGTCGATTGGCATGCCTTGGCGATCGCCCCAGCCACTGCCACCTAACAAATCAGGCGCTCTAAAGAATCAACGCTCGGAATACGCAGCACATCTGAATCGCGGCAAATCAAGTTTTTCTTTTCTAGCTTTGTTAAAACTCGCGTCACCGTTTCCCGCGCTAATCCGCTTAAGCTACTTAACTCTCGGTGGGGCAAATTAGGAATTTCAATACCCTTTTCACTAGTACGCCCCTGTCCGTCGGCCAGGAACAACAAAATATCAGCCACCCGCGACATACTATCTGACTCTCGCAGTCGCAGCCGTCGGTTTACCTGCCGCAGCCGTCGTCCCATCAGCTGGGCCAAATGAATGCCTGCCTGGGGCTCCATCTCAATTAATTTCAAAAAATCCTGAGACGGGATGCTGCCGATAGTGGTGGGCGCCAGGGTAATCACATCCGTGGACCGGGGTACTTCATCCAACGCTGCCATTTCCCCAAAAATTTCACCTTTACCCAGAATATTTAGGGTGACTTCCTTGCCATCAAGGTTGTAAGTGCGTATCTTTGCCCAGCCTTCAAGAATGAAATACACCGAGCCGCCCCAGTCATTTTCCAGAAGAATGACCTGGTTCGCCGGATGCTTACGGGCAACTACGTGAGCCGTGGCTTTCTCAACGGCTTCAGGAGGTAAATCCTGGAAGAAAGGCGCAGACTGAGTCAACAGGTCTAAGTCTGCAGATGAGTTTCGAGATGAATTTCGGTCGTCCATGCTGTCGCGGGATAACTCTGATTAAGAATACTTCACGACAACGACCGCGAAGCACGCTGGGCAATTTAGTGTAAGCGATCGCCCAAGCCAATTTCGAAAATAAAGGTCGCAGCGTTTCGGAAGCCCATACCAGTCGTTACTTCGCCGTCAATTTCTAGGCATTGCTGGTTTGACACCACTGATTTATTCCTTTCGACGCTTACTCACGCTTAATCAGAATATCAGAATAACTATTGAGACAAAATAAGCAGGTAAGAATCCTAGCATTGCTTGAATTTTCACACCGTCGCTTTACTGAGAGCACGTAGCCTTATTTGTTGACGTTGCTTGACTGCCGATATCCCCTCCATTGTTCAGTTGTTAGTCACTGACGCAAGCGTCGTTTAACCAGAAATTCTATTGAAGTTTGTTGTTCGGAAAGTGGTTTGGCAACACGCTCTACCTGGTCATGTGTAATTCAGCCTTTGGTTTTTGACAGTTGTCCAGGAAGCCTACCCCACAAGATCCCCCGTCGCAATTTTCAGGACTTACGCAAAACCCTCACAGGATTAGCTTGGTAAAGGGGGAAGCCGCTACAACGTTTGTTTTTGGGCTCAAACGGCATGTCTTAGGTGAGTCCTGTTATGGAACGCCCTAAAAACGGAACGATCCCAAATCATCCTAAAAAGTCTCCATAGCCTTATCTAGTCAGTGTTTCCGGTGATTTTTTATTGCCAGTTGTTGCCGAAAACTGCCCAATTTAAAAATTTGCCGTTAGGGTAGTGGCAACCGTTATTAGGACCTTTATCGTGACGCTCGACCGGGATTCTCAGCTTAAATCGCTTGTTGATGACATTACGGCGCTGTTGACCTCCAGTTCAGAGGGTGGCGATGGGGTAGATAGCCAGTTTGCCGGGCGCACTCGAGAGGTGCTGGGGCGGGCACAGGCTGCACTGTCGGAAGCTATGGCAAAGGACGGAGCGCCAGTGGTGCAATCCGTTGAGGCGGAAATCCAGAGATTGCGAGAGGAGGCCCTAGACCCATTGAGGTCGGATTTAGACGGGCTGCGACAACAGCAGAAATCTTTGTCGGCAGAGGTGGCGCAGCTCGAGCAGCAGCGCCAGTATTACCAGTCTTTAGCCCAGCAGCAATCCAATCAAAGTCAAATCCTGGATGATTTGGTGCAGCCTTTGGGCGATCGCCTGGAATCGACGGTTACGGAACAGGTTAATCGAGCTTTAACGGAATATCAGAGGGAAGGCGGTGCTGGCACCCCAAGCCAGGGGCAGGACCAGTCCAACGCTGTGCTAGAGCAGCTTCAAAGCACCTTGCAAACGGTTTTTGCCGCCTTGCAAACCAATACCCAGCGCTACGAATCCACCCTTCAGTCCTCGATGGATCGTATTCAAACTTTGGGAGAACAAAGTGAGGCGATTTTAGAGCACTGGCTGGAGCGTATTAGGAATACCGCTGGCTCCAGGGATACTGGCACCGGCGTAGCGACGGGCAGTGGTGTGCTTGCGGATCGCGCGATTCCGTCCAACGCCGTAGATTTCGGAAACGTGGCAGGTGCAGATCTCAGCGAAACAGATCCAGCTTTGGCTGGAGTCCCTTATCCAGGAATGGACTTGCCGACGGCTGCTCTAGCTGAAGAGGAGTCTGTTAGAAATGATGGGTTCGATGGCGTTATAACTCGGTCCGCAAAATCTCTTGGGACTGATGCAGATGACTCTGACGCAGGCGATTTTGTTGACGATAGCAACCCCTTTGCATTGGGCGGTTTGGATTTGACGGATTTGTCGGCTGAGCCTCCGATGATCGCTACCCCGAGTAGTGCTGACACTGACGATATTGATTTCACTGATCTGGATGGTGTGGGTTTGCCAGACGATCAAGACGGCAGTGAGCTGTTGGATGACGGTCTAGAGGGCATTGATGAAGGAGCGGGGCTTGATATTTCTGATCCTGGGGCTCAGTTGCCTTTGGTGGAGATGGACTTGGAAGGGGCATCGGAGGTGGATGAGGACGAGGACGAAGACGCCACGGTTATTCAGTATGTGAACGTGGATATGCTGAGCCGGCGGCGGGAGGAAACGTTCCGTATGCCCGATGTGCTGGTTAATTTGAGCAGTGATGAGGGACCGCGTTTGGCGGAAGATCTGACTGGAGGCGAGGAAAACGACGACCTGCAGTGGCAGGATGATGAAACGGCGACCCAGTATTTAGATGAGGATTTGTCGGGGCTGCAAAATCCTGACAGTGAGGGTTCTGCGGAAGTCGCCGTGAATTTGGCGGAGCCCCCAGAAGAAGATGGCGCCGATGGTGGGGCAGGTTTGCCCATTGGCGGTATTGCTGCAGCGGCGGGGATAGCGGCAGCTGGGTTTACGGCGGCCAGCGGAGGTGATGGTGATGATGACGGTCTATTCCCCGTGACTCCTGAGGCAGAGTCGCCGGAGCTGGCTGTGGTGGAAGAAACTAGCGGTTTGGATGCGGACCCGGCGGCGCTGGATGAAGCCCTTGATGAGGCGCTGGCTGATGTGGATGTGACGACGGATGTGGAAGGGGCTGATGAGGTGGAAGTTGAGCTGGAAGGCGATCGCGACGAGCGATTAATGGAAGAGATGATGGCCATCGGGGTGACGGATCAAATTGACGAGGCGATCGCCGGTGAGTCTGATGAGGCGCTGGAGGCCTTGATTGGCGAGGAAAGGGATGAGGCAGCAGAATTGGCAGCGGTGCTTCCTGAGGAAACGGAGTCTTTGGGGGATGAGGAAATCTCCCTAGATGATGCAGTGGAAGATTTGGTCATTGATGGGGGGATGGCTGAGGATGGCGACGAAGTGGAAATGATGGAGGGGCTGCCCACCGTTGATGAGCTGATGGAGGAGGGGACAACGGCGCGATCTCTTGATGGCGGGGGCGAAGTAATCGATGACGCTCTGGAAGACGTGGACTTAGGAGCTAGCGATCTGGATCAGTTGGGAATTGGCTCCAATGAGGTGGATCCTTTCGAAGGATTGGAAGAGCTGTCTGACGAGGCAATTTCCAACGAGACAGCGCTGGATTCGGCAGATGATGGTGAAGTTGACGAAGGTGATAGCAGAGGCATTGGGCTAGGAATGACCGGCGCAGCGGCTGCGGCAGATTTTGCGGCGTTCTCCACAGGGGGAGGGGATACTGCTGAGGACACTGTCACAGATGAGGGAGATTTGGATTTTGGTGACGAAGATGGGAGCGTTGCTGATGAAGGAGATTTGGGTGATTTAGGGGCAGATTTGGATACAGGTGATTTGGAGTTGGGAGATCTGGCGTTAGACACCGCTGATGATGCCAGTGCCTCTGAAGCGCTTGTGGAGGGATTGGGGTTGGACTTGGAAAGCCCGGAAATTAGCGAGGCAGACAGCTCTGGAGGGTTGGAGCTGGATGGAGAATTGGGCGAGGATTTGGCTGACCTTGGGCTAGATCTCGATGGCGACGTTGAAGGTGCCGATGGTGGAGATCTTGATGATTCCATCGCCAGTGAGCTGGAGGCTGATGAATTAGCTACCGATGACTTGGATATTGGTGGCTTGGGCGTTGACGACGTTACGACTGACATTGAGGGAGATCTTGGGGACGACCTTGGGGACTTGGGTGGTGGCGAAATAGCGGACTTAGAGATGGGCGTGGACGCTGAGACGATTGCGGATTCTGGTGATTCGGCTGGTGATGACTTGGGTGAGTTAGATGGATTGGATCTGGCGGCTGATGAGGCAGAGTTCGACGGCGGGCTTGGCGATGAATTGATTGTTGGTGGAGAGGCTGACGATGGGCTGGGGATAGATTTAGACGCTGGGCTTGATGCCTCTGACGGTGGTGGTGTGGAGGACGATTTAGGTCTTTCCCTGGGTGAGGATCAGGATGATGACCTGAGTCTGGAAATGGGGGAAGCGGCTGAAAGTGGCGATGGCTTGGATGTGGACTTGGGGATTGACTTGGACGCTGACGATGATTTAGCGGGATTAGAGTTGCCTGAGAGTTTGCCTGAGTCGGCGGATGGTGAGATTAGCAATTTGCTGGATGAGGCAGTGGAGGCTGCTGCTGCCATTGACCTGCCGGGGCTGGATGATGGTGATGGTGATTTGGATGATTTAGGGCTGGAGGGACTGGATGAAGGCGACGGCGATGAGACAGTGCCGGTGGACTTAGAGCTGGAGGCGGTGCTTGGAAACTCTGGTGAAGCTGCTGAAGGGATGATCGCGGAAGAAGCTGCTTCCGGTGAGGACTTGGGATTAGACTCGGATCTAGATTTATCCGGCTTAGGCGACGGATCGGCGGACGAGGGCGAGCCGCTGGACTTGGATGAGCTGGGGCTGGATGTGGCGGCAGACGCTGAGGAAGATTTGGGCTTAGGGGCGCTGGGTTTGGATGACGCTGACGGTGAGGGGACGGAGGTAGCCGCCACTGCTGAGGCGGATCTTAGTGAGGATTTGGATTTGGATCTGGCTGGATTTGGAGAGGAGTCAGCAGATGAGGGCGATTTAGACTTTGATTTGGGCGATTTAGGACAGGCTGGAGAGGGTGAGAGCGGCGGCGATGATCTAGGACTGGAGGGGCTGAGTGGTGCTGACGCTGAGCTGGAGGAGGTGCTGTCGGGCGAGGCTGAGGCTGAGGCGATCGCTTCCCTGGATGAGGCCCTAGACCTGGGTGATCTATCGGAGGAGACAGCGGCATCAGCGGAGTCAGGATCTGACGATCAAGATTTTGATTTGGATTTGCTGGATAGCCTGGCGGATTTTTCTGAGGAGTCGCCGCCGATGGCTGAGGTGGATGCGGAACTGGATGCGTTCTTTGAGGATGCCCTGGGGCCGGACGCTGATGGGGTGGAAAAGAAGAAGGAATGAGCCAGGCGATCGCCCCCGAGTCTAGTGAATCCGAGCAGTTTGCACCGGTGGCGGATCCGTGGGATGCGCCAGAGGAAGCCGAGCCCGGTGCTAATTGGTACCTGGGCGTTGATATTGGCGAGTCGCGCATTGCAGCGATGCTTTGGTGTGAGGACACGGGGGAGCTACACCCAATTCACTGGAGCTGGCAACCGGCGGCGGGCGCTGGCTGGGGTCGGGCAATTAGCCACCAGTCTACGTATCCGGCGGCGATTTATTTAACGCCGAACCAGCGTAATTTGGAGCGGTGGGACGGGTCAGCGCGGCGATCGCCCACCATGCCCTGGACGGGGTTTGCCGCAATTCAAGCGGCCCGACAACAGCCTCGAGGGTTATTGCTGAGTCAGTTTAAGCACGCGTTAGGGCGAGCGGTGTCCTGTTTACTGCCGCCGGATTCTAGTTTGGAGCCGAAGATTGCCTGGACTGATACCCAGGCGATCGCATTTCACTGGCTGGTGCAGGGATTGACCGGGCTTTTGCGACCGTTGGGGGTGGCGCGATCGTCGATGCCGAACCAGTGGGCGGCGAAGCGACCCCAGTTTTCTTGCTCGGTGCCGGGATGGTCGGTGGAGCAGTTTCGCGGGGTGATGGGGCAGGTGCAGGGGGTGATGGTTAGTCAGCCGGCGGGGGCTGCGGAGGCGTTTAGGTTTAATGCGCGGGAAGCCATATTGCGCTCCCAGGTGGCGGATGCGCCGGAACAGGTGATGTTTTTAGATGAGGCGGCGGCGGCGGCGATCGCCCGGTTTCCCGAGGATCCCAAAGCAGGAAACAACGCCGGAACCTGGCTGGTGGTGCAGACGGATGTGGGGCGAACCCAACTGGCGATTGTTCGGGTGCGAGGCGAGGAGTGGTCTACGGCAACGCACCAGTTTGCCTATGGGGCGGGGGATGTGGATTGTGACGGAATCGCGCAACTGTTTTGCAAGGATCCAGAAAAGCGTCGCCATTTTGGACTGGGAGATTTGCCAACGCCGGTACCGGGCAAGGTTGATGAAGCGCTGCGGCAAAAGTGGCGATATCGGCTTCTGGACTGGGGGGATGGATGCAGTTTATTAAATTTGGCAGGGCAATTAGCGCGGGCGAAGGAAACCATGGGACTGGCGCTGGGGGAGTATCAATGGACCCTGTCGCCAGAAGAGTGGCGAGCTCAGGTGCTAATGCCGTGGCTGGATTGCTTAAACGGGGAGCTAAACCATTTCTTTAGCCGCAGCGGGGCTGGTCCTACGACAATTAGTGAAATTGTGGTGCTGGGGTCGCTAGCGCAATCGGAAGGGGTGCGGGACTGGCTGCGGCGGAAGGTGCCGGGGGTGGAAATTGTGGAGGGCGATCGCCATTTAGTGTCGCGGGGGCTGGCGCAGGGATTTTCACGGCTGGAAGGGTGGCAAAATCCGCCATCCCCTTACGACTCACTGTTTTTGCTGAGTGAAATCTTGCAAGTGGCGCCCGACGAACCGTTGTCGCTGGATCAGTGGGGGGAGCGGCTGGAGCGGCGGGGGATTAATCGGCGGGCCTGTTGGGAGCAGATTGGGGGGATTTTTGAGGGGACGTTTCCGCCGGGATTATTGCCTGACGATAGTGCCACCAGCCCGATTCCCGCCAGTTCACGCACTCATCCTGGGTATTTGGCGCTTCAAGAAAAACCATTATTTGTGCGCCATGGGGACGGAAGTTATCAGATTTACCCTGAAATGGCGCTACGCTGGCGGCGGTATCTTGGACCTCTCCTGGCGCGATCGCAACAGGGTTTAACAGACCCATATCCAGTAATCCGTGATTGACTGCGCCACCACGCCTTATCAATTAGGCTGACCGGCGTTGCTGAATACCGACATGTTTTTGCAAAATTCTGAACGGAATTTTGTGGCTTTCAGCAATCGATTTATAGCTCGATTTAATGATGCCTGAATTTCTTGATTAAGAATTACTTAATTAAGAATTACCTAATTAAGAATGGCCCAGCGATGCATAGTGACCGGGCTGTGAAACCATGGATTGTCGCCTTGGTAGCCATGTAACGTTAATACCCGCCCTGTTCCTGGATCGGCCTGAATCCACTGATCATTGCCCAAATACACAATCAGGTGTTGGCGATCGCCCGTAACCGCAAAATCTCCCGGATTAAGCCCTTCGTAGGGCATTGTTCGGATAGTACTGTTGGTCTCAGTTGGCCGATCAAGAGGTACGGCATAGTTTCGGTATCCTACAGCCAACGCTTCTGCTGATGCGTCAAACCACCAGTGAAAGAGAGCATTACGAATCAGACCACCGTTTAATCGCGTTAGTCCTTGGCGCAACATCGCTTGCTGCAATGCTCGACGGGGAAGACCAGAACAATCAATGCCCGTGTGGGTTTCTCCACCCCAGTGATAGCGAGTGCCTTCAAAATGAGTCAGGGCTTGAATATAGTCTTTTCGCAGGGCGACCCCATCCACGGGGCGATTTGGCAAGATAAGCGGCACAAAACCAACGCAAATACCACCAATCACCAATATGCGGCGGAAGCGATCGCGCCAGTTCCATAGTAGCAACGTCAATATTGTCGTGATAATAGCCCCGATGGTGATGAGCCGTAGCACACCACTATTGACCGGATGGAAGACCGCACAAAGAATCAAAGGAATGGCCACTGCCAATGCAAGCCAGCGACTCCATTTTCGATAACGGATGTTCATCGTGACAAACTTAGTAACCTCAATTTCAGTGTGGATACACAAGCCCACAGTTGAGCACTCACGCTAGAACTGTTCGCTTAGGATCTATACTGCTTGCCCGCCCCATAATGAACAGCATACTGCGAAGATTATGCAGACGAAATCTAACACACACTACCGATCAGCTTCCTTCGTTGCTCGCGTATAAACATGACACAAAATCCATTTCCTAAAAAGCATTTAAGGCAGGATCTTCTGCAACTCTTTGTCTCATATTGCTTTGATGGGGCTAAGCGCCAAATCACCTTCGCCGATTTTATGGAAACGGCGCTGTATCATCCCGAATTTGGTTACTACGCATCAACAGCGCGGCAAATTGGTCCCAAAGGAGATTTTGTTACCTCGCCCCATATGGGCGCGGACTTTGGGGAATTGATCGGCGAACAACTGCGGGAATTTTGGCGACATTTGGGACAGCCGGAGCGCTATGACCTGGTGGAAATGGGGGCAGGGCAGGGGCTGCTGGCGAAGGATATTTTGGGCTATCTGCGGCGGGAGGACCCGGCGTGTTTTTCGGCGGTGCACTATCAAATCGTGGAAACGGCGATCGCCCTGCGCTCATTTCAGCAAAAGTTTTTGGAGCCACAGTTTCCCGAGCTGGTGGAGGGCGATCGCCTAATCTGGTGTGACCTAGATGATTTAGCGGCGGAGAGTATTACCGGCTGTTTCTTTTCCAATGAGCTAGTGGATGCGTTTCCGGTGCATCGGGTGACGGTGAAGGACGGTAAGCTGCTGGAAAATTATGTGGCGCTGCGACCGGGGATGGATGGGGAAGAGCCTGACCCAGAGGGTCCCTTTGTGGATCGGTGGGATGAGCCTTCGACGCCGGCGATCGCCCAATATTTCCAAAACTTAGAAATTGACCTGACGCAGTCGCCCTATCCCGATGGGTACGTGACCGAGGTGAATTTGGCGGCTCCGAAGTGGCTAGAGAAGGTGGCGATCGCCCTGGGCCATGGCTACATCCTCACCGTTGACTACGGCTACACGGCCCAGCGCTATTATCAACCCGCCCGCACCGGGGGAACCTTGCAGTGCTATACCCGCCACGCCCACCATGACAACCCTTACTCCAACCTTGGGCGCCAGGATATTACCGCCCATGTGGATTTCACCACTCTCGAGAACACTGGCGAATCCTTGGGTTTGACCAACCTGGGATTTACCCAGCAGGCGTTATTTTTAATGTCTTTGGGGCTGGGCGATCGCCTCAATGCCTTAGCCACAGACGAGTACCCCACGGGCAATCAATTGCAAACCCTGCTGCGCCGTCGAGACAGTTTGCAGCGGCTGATTGATCCCCTGGGGCTAGGAAACTTTGGGGTGTTGGTGCAATGTAAATCGGCAGCCGATTCCACAACTCTGGAAACCCTGCCCCTGCGCGGGTTAACCGTACCGGAGTGGGGCAGTTAAAGGGAATCAGGCTGGTTAGACTAAGTAAAATTCCGCTAAAAGATTCATATATTTAGAACGCCCATGTTTTTTGGACTTGGAAACGGCAAGAAAACCGAGATGCCCGCGGCCAACAAGGCTCTGCCCGGTCGCAGCGAGCCCATGCCCGTCAACAACAAGCACTTTGTAAACGGCAATCCCATCAAAGGACCGTTTCCCGAAGGTCTAGAGCTGGCAATGTTTGGCCTGGGCTGTTTCTGGGGAGCCGAGCGTAAGTTTTGGCAGCAGGATGGCGTCTTCTCCACCGCCGTGGGATACGCTGCGGGAACGACTCCCAACCCCACCTATCGCGAGGTGTGCTCCGCTATGACCGGACACAACGAGGTGGTGCTAGTGGTATTTGACCCGAAGAAAATCTCCTACGATCAGCTACTCAAAGTGTTCTGGGAAGCTCATAACCCGACCCAAGGAATGCGCCAGGGTAATGACGTGGGGACTCAATATCGTTCCGGTATTTACACCTACAGCGCTGGGCAGAAAGCTGCCGCTGAAGCTTCAAAAGATCGATTCCAGGCTGCCCTTGCTAGCGTTAATGGCGACACAATTACCACTGAAATTATTGACGCTCCCGAGTTCTACTACGCCGAAGAATATCATCAGCAATATTTAGCCAAAAATCCCAATGGCTACTGCGGTCTCGGTGGCACAGGCGTCACCTGCCCCATGCCTGCCGAAGTATAAGTTTCAAAAGCTTCAAACAGGGGGCATTTACCCCAAGCTGATGCAGGATTAACTTGTCAGTTTTATTGATCAACGACAGCATCAACTGATTAAGCCTCGGTTGATGCTGTTTCTCTATGTTTTCTCCTGTTTTTCTAACTTTATGATCGACTTTTGGATTAATAGAACAGTCAGCGATCGCTGAAGGTCATCGTTCGCGAAGGGTTGGCAAGGCCAACAGTGGGGATTCAGCTTCATTACGGGACTCAAAATTGTCCTGTTTTTTATCAGACTGCTTATGATGCTGGACTTGTGATGCTATTGCAATCTTATTTAAGCAGTGCCAACGCTCGCTTAACTTGTCCCTTGAGCTGCCCTTTAAATTCCTCAGCTTTGTCACGAATTGGCTTTCTGATATCCAGATCCAAATCTCGTTTTCGCATGAATAGATCACGTTTAAGCTGAGACGTCGACGTCCATCTTTCGTAGTAGCTGTAGACTTCTTTTTTCAGAAAGGCTTCCCACTGATCAACAACAGCTTCAGGCTGAATATGCTTGGATCGTCTCGCTCCGTTTTCCACCATTTTCTGGCGCAGTGTTTGATCGCCTCTCAAGGTCAGCAATGCATCGATAATTTCCTTGGAAGATTTCGCCTCAATATAGTCAAGGGCGCTTTTTCGTTCTGACTGAAAACTGGACTCGGCGCCTAGAATCGCTGGAGTTCCTGCTAACCAAGCATTGAAAAGTTTGGAGGCTGGCTTCCAATTGTAAGTGCAGCTATCAAAGCTACGCACCGCCACTATAGCGTCTACGTCAGTGTAATCGTGCCAGCGATCGCGACTCACAATTTTCCAGCGAAATCCTAGTTTTTCAAGCTTTTCCCGCCACTCCGGTGTACGTAATTCAGGGGCAAGATTAGTGTCGAGCCCCATATAAGCAATATTTTGAAAGCGATCGCCGTGCACCGGATCGCGCGGCATTAAACCGGGATGGGGAAAATGGGAAATAAACTTATTTCTCCACGTTCTGGAGGAGCGCTGCAGTATCGCTTCATGGACATTGCCCACTAGGTGAATCTGAGCATACCTAACCACCGGACCATCGCCCTTTGCCACAACCAATACGCGATCTTTTCCGGGCTTAATATCTCTATCGACGAACTTCCCGGCGCAAATAATAATTCCTTCTGATGGAATTTCCGCAGTTAACTCGCAAGGAACACCTCGAGATTTTAGGTAAAGATAGGGCTGTACAATCCAGGCAAAAAGTCCGTCAGACTTTAGACTTTCATGGGATTGAACGTGCCATTCCCATAACTCTGAAAAACTCCACTCACCTGCTGAATATCGCTCAAGAACTGCAACAAGATCCTCTTTAATCTCCCAGTAAACTTTAGGTAAATAAAAGTAAGTTTGTGGAGCTTGAGAGTTCATTATTCCTGCCCAAAAATCGAGAGAATGAAGTCCTGCACTGAGTTTACCCACCCTTGCTATGGTCAAGCTTTGAGTTGATCGAAGTCTGTTGGCGCTTCAGACCTGAAAGCAGTTCCAGGCTCAGTCCCTGAATTGGCAATGCACCTCATTACCTGACTCTGGTTTTGCTTTCAACAGGGCCAGGTATGCGACCGGACAAATCAGCGATCCGCCAAAAGTTAAATCGGCAAAATTGGCGGAAGATGCACAGGAGCTTTATTTGGTCTTTACAGACTTTCGTAACCATTAAGACCCTCGCGAAGGTAGAAGGAAACCAGCTCCAGGTATTAGTCCTCGAATAGCCATGCTTGTAAGCGCTTTAGCCCTTTTGAGTCAGGGCGTCGCTCCAAACCTTCTTGCAAATTTTCCTTCACCTCATCGCGAGACTCAGTGTCCACAATCATGATTTGCTCGGCAAGTTCCACGTGATCTCGTACGCCTTTTTGCTTGTCTTCTAGCAACCCGGCGGCTAAGTTAACCCGAGCCTGCGCATCTTGAGGGTTAAGCTTGACGGCTTTTCTGGCGGTTTTTACAGCTAGGGCGCTCTTCCCAGCCAGTAAATATAGCCATGAGAGACAGGTCCAGGCAGCGCTGCTTTTGGGGGAGCGATCGCACACTTCCTTAAAGACCGGAATTAACTCCTCAGCCCCTTCCCCCTCTTGATAGCGTTTTATTCCTGCCTGAAACTGCTCTTCAGGAGACAGGACTGGGGTTTCGGGGGGGGTATCTGCCGTATCTACCATTGTCTTCGAAGCTTATGAGTAATGAGCGTAATAATGGGCGTACGCTATGGTCCCATTTAGGCAGAATACTGGCAACTATTTAGAAATAACTAAGAAGAGGAATATTGAAAATAGCTTTGGCAAAGGCTCGATAAGCCTGCTCCGTTTTCCCCTTTGGAAGCTTTACATCACGGGAGAAGTGGTTTTGGGCTTGGCGTAAATGTAATTAAATTCAAACACCAGCTTTTCTGAAAAGTTGCCCAGGTAAGTAATAGCCTCCAGGTCGAAAGTTTCAAAGATAAAATCCAGGGCTTCGGCGGTGGTTAACTTCGGACGACGGTAGTAATGGTTGCCTGCGGGGTCTCGATTTAGTCGCTTTTCTTCGGCTAGTTTGGCGCGGGTGGGCTTGATGTAACGGTAAAACAGCATGGCTTGGGTGGAATATTTCCCCTGGAGCTCAAAGAAGCGCTGTTGCTCCATAAAGCTCATGCGAAAAATCATCTGGATAAGCTCGACCCCCACAATAAAGGTGAGCAGCATATTGAGATAGTCCGGGGTGGGACGTTCGGGAATGATGCCGGTGAGCATGTAGTAGCGGTAGTAATATTCCCGTACGTCGGCGTCTTCAATGGCTTTTTCAATGTGAAATGGTTCCAAAATGTTCTTGACGCGGCGGTGAAGGAATTTTCGCGATCGCTCGGACAAGATGGCAATTTCCCGTTGAATCAGGTCATTCAGGGCCTGGTGTTGCTGCTCTGGGGAAATTGTTGCGAAAAGGGTCAGTGCATTCAGCACAAACCGGCGAGTGCTGGCGTCTCGGGTTTCAAACTCGTCCAAAAACGGCTGCGGCAAGACCCGCGCTCCGTCTAAGCGTCGCTCTCCAAATTTACGGCTCATAAAAAGTTTGCCACCCAGGTTTGCTGTGCAAGGTTGGCAGATAGAAAAAATTGGACCGTGTCCGGAGGGTAGAACAGCTTTGGAGGCAGGCAAGCGCTAATTTTAAGCGCTGATTTCAGACCGTACTCCCTCGCCATTAACGTTCTTCCGCTGATTTCTTGTGGCTAACCCCAGGAATCGTAAGGCGATCGCCCGTAGGTTTGCCCAAGGTCCTTAAGGCGATCGCCCAATTCTGAGGTCAATGCCCCTTCCGGACAGCGCCACATCCAATTTCCCTCTGCCAAACCAGGGGTATTCATACGGTCAACGCCGCCGAGCCCGAAGCAATCTTGCAGGGGCACAATTGCCCACCGCGCCACCGAACTAAAAGCCAAGCGAATCAGATCCCACTGGATCCCCGCTGAACCGACATACCCCAGATAGTGATGCACCCTGCCCTGTTCCTCTGGCGATCGCTCGGAAAACCAACCCACGGTCGTATTGTTATCGTGGGTTCCCGTATAGACCACACAGTTAGGGTTACTGTAATTGTGCGGCAAATAGGGGTTACCGTGTCCAGAATCGAAAGCAAAATGCAATATTTTCATCCCTGGGAAGTCAAAATTGTCACGTAGTGCTTCCACTTCCGGCGTAATAATACCGAGATCCTCCGCAATAATGGGCAACTGCCCCAGGGCACTATTAACAGCTTCAAACAGTGCCATCCCCGGTCCGGGTAACCACTCCCCTTTTACCGCCACCGTTTCCCCGTGGGGCACGGCCCAGAAAGATTCGAAGCCGCGAAAATGATCAATGCGCATCCAGTCCACCAGGGTCAACGTGTGGCGAATGCGATCAATCCACCATTTGTAATTAGTTTTGTCCAGCGCCTCCCAGTCATAAACAGGATTGCCCCAAAGCTGTCCCGTTTCACTGAAATAATCCGGCGGCACCCCGGCCATTTGGGCTGGATCCAGGGTGTCTTCCAATAGGCAAAATAAATTGGGATTTGACCACACGTCGGCGCTATCAAAGGCCACATAAATGGGAATGTCACCAAAGATTTCCACGCCGTTTTCATTGGCAAACGTTTTTAGGGAAGTCCACTGTTCGAAGAAGACAAACTGTAGAAATTGGTGGAAGGCGATTTCTTCTGAATATTGACGGCGGGCTTGGGCGATCGCCCCCGCATCCCGCCTGGCTAGCCCCCTATCCCACTGGTTCCAAGCACAGTCTGGATTGTGATCCTTCAAGGCCATAAATAGGGCGTAATCTTCTAGCCAATCACTATTTTCGGAACAAAAGGCTTCAAATTTTTCTAAGTTAGTGGGGACCCCTTCAATTAAATCTTCAGGGTTTAGCTCATCAGTGGTGGATTCCTGTTGATAGTTTTCCTTTTCATTAATGTCCTCTGCCAGTTTTTCTAAAAGAGGATCGGGGTTGATTTTAAAGGCTTCAAAGGCTTTTTTAAAGAGCGGAAATTTCAGGGCAATAATATGGTCGTAGTCAACGCGATCGCCAGGTAAATAAGGATACTCGTCTAAATCTTGATTGGTAATCCAACCGCGATCCCGCAGTCCTTCGGGACTAATGAGCAGCGGGTTGCCGGCGATCGCTGAATAGCAAAGGTAAGGGGAGTTGGCGAATCCGGTGGGACCCAACGGCAAAATTTGCCATAGCTTTTGTTTCGCCGCCGCCATAAATTCCACAAAGCGATAGGCTTGTGGTCCCAAATCGCCAATACCAAAGGGACTGGGTAGGGATGTGGGGTGTAGCAACAGGCCGCTAGCGCGATCAATAGCCATAAACTTACCGGTTAAAGAATCGATTTTGAGAATCGCAATCGCAACAAATCCGACCTTAGCACCGGGTATTTTGGGCGTGAGTCTTGGTTAAGCCGCCGTTGCGAATCGTCGTAGATCGCATTGTTCTAAGGGCGAACGAATCTGTTTTGATACAAATCAAGCAAGGCAGAGCCCTTCGATAAAATCACCAACATCAAATCGCCAACATTTTTAACCATCCATGAATTCATGCCACAGCCAACCCTATTTATCTTTTCTGGGCTTCCCGCCACTGGAAAAACCACCTTGGCAAGGGCGCTGGCAAAATCCTTAAGAATCACCTATCTACGCATTGACACCATTGAGCAAGCATTACGGGATCTCTGCCATGTGCCGGTGGAAGGCGAAGGTTATCGTTTGACCTATCGTATTGCTGCCGATGCTTTAGAACTAGACTTGTCGGTTGTGGCAGACTCCTGCAATCCCATTGCGCTGACTCGGCGAGAGTGGGAGGCGGTGGCAACGGAGAATAGCGCCAGGTTTATCAATATTGAGGTGATTTGTTCTGACCAGACGGAACATCGTCAGCGGGTAGAAAGCCGCCGAACGGATATTGCAACCTTGCGACTGCCCACTTGGCAGGACGTGGTTTCTCGAGAGTATGAGCCGTGGTCGGGCGATCGCCTCACCATTGATACTGCGGGGAAAACCGTTGATGCGTCGGTGGCGGCTTTGTTAAAGCAGCTGTAGGGCAGAAACCGTTTTTTCTTCGCCTAGGTTTATCTATCAGCAGCCATATCCGACGGTAAAGTTACCGTCACCGTTGTGCCTTGGTCCACTTTGCTGGCGATTCCGATGGTGCCGCGATGATTTTTTACAATGGTCTGGGCGATCGCCAGCCCCAGCCCCGAGCCGCCGACGATCCCCCCCTCCGCAAATTGCTGCCGACTGCGAGCCGGATCTACCCGGTAAAACCGGTCAAATAATTTATCCAGTGCCCCTTCCGGAATCCCTGCCCCCGTATCCCGCACCTGAATTTCCACGGTGTCCCCGTCCAATAGCCGCCGCAGTTGCACGGTCACCGAGCCCCCAGCCTGGGTGTACTGCACGCCGTTGCTAATTAGATTGGTCAACAGCCGCGCCAGTTGGTCTCGATCCCCTTGCACCCCATAGCTCACTAAGTCGTCCTCGTCATCTTCCAGCTCCCACTCCAACTGCACGCCCTTGCGGTCAGCGATCGCCTCTTGTTCCTCTACCACCGACGCCACTAACAAATCCAACTCCACCAGCTCCCCCGGCCGCTCTGCGCGCACTCCATCTTGCCGCGCCAAAAACAATAGGTCTTCCACCAGCCGCCCCAGTCGCCGCGTCAACCGCTCCATGGTCTCTAGCTGGGTACGCTCCATAACCGGTTCTGAGTCTGCCAATGCTCCCTGCACCTGGGTTTGCAGGGTGGCAATGGGATTGCGTAACTCATGGGACGCATCCGCCGTAAATTGCCGCAATTGTTGATAGGACGCCCGCACCGGCTCCATGGCTAAGCCTGACAAAAACCACGCCAATCCCCATACGGCGATCGCCATCACTGTCATCCCCACACTCAGCTCCAGCACCAGCTTCTGCACCGGCTGGGACACCTCAAACCACGGATGGCTCACCCGCAAATAGCCCAACAACTGCCCCCGTAGCTTCACGGGCTCCGTCACCTGTCGCAGCACAATGGACGACGTAAAACCGGAGTCGCCTCCTTTCACTCCCTCCGCAATTTCCTCCGGCGATCGCCGCGCTTGGGGGGGAGCCGTCACCGTTTCCCCGTTGGGGTTCACATGGAGGGGCACCTGGATGGGATAGGCAAAGGTACTCCACAGCAGCTTGCCCGCCGGATTGAACCACTCCAAGTCGATGCGATCGTCCTCCACCCCATCCCAGATCTCGTCCCCATTCAGCAGCGCCGTATCCCGAAAGCTCGCCTCCACATCCACCGTCTTCGCCCCCCCGTTAACCGCCGGGTCAATGGCCAGCGATCGCACCACCACCTCCACCACATGATTCAAAGTGTCATCCACCCGCTCAATCAACGTCCCCCGCGCATAGCCATAAAACCCTGCCGCCACCAGCAACAGCAACACCGCCGTCACCGTCGCATACCACAAAGCCAACCGTCGCCGCGTCGCCTGAAACATTTACGTTTGCCGCCCCTGAGAATTGCAGTCAACCCCTAAATCTTCTCAAACCAATCCCGCTGAATCGTCACCTCTTCCACCAATTCCACGCCCACCCCCAAGCGCAATTCCTTGAGTTTCTCCGCCAACGTTTCCCCATCAATCAAATCAATCGGTGGAGCCCCATCCCGCAACGCTTCATCCTTTGCCGCCTTGGTGAAATAGCCCGTCGTAATAATCAACCCCCGGTCCGCCCGTCCAATCATCGCCCCGCGAAAATCTCGTACCGTAGACGATGAAACGCCCCCCTGGTAACGCTTTGCCTGAAAAACAACATGAAAGGAAATAATGCTACCCACCCGCAAAATACCTTTCCCATCAATTCCCCCATCACCCGTCTTCCCCGTCACCTCAACATTAATAAACCCCAACTCCCGCAACAGCCGCTGACACAACCGCTCAAATTGATCGGGGGCGATCGCCTGAACTGTCTCAATCAGATTGACTCGCCAGGAATTATCCAACATCTCCTCTGAAGCAGAAGCCTCATCAGCTAACTCCCTAACCTCGATATCCGCAGAGCGAAGCTTTTTCGCCTCTCGTTCCTGCCGATCAATTTCTCGTTTGACCTCTGCCGGGTCCACCACCTGCACCTTTTGTCCCTTAGCAGTGAGACTCCACACTCCCCGCATCGAGTTATCCAGTAATCCGTAGCGTTTCAAGTACGTCCTTGCCCATCCCAAGCGATGATTCAGTCTGGTCACACCACCCTGCAAAGAATCATCTCTCTCTTCCTCGCTAAGCTCTAGAAGCTTTATCACTTCTGCTTCAATTTCACTTATGGATGCCGATTGCCCTAAAGCTCGAATGGCTTGGAGAGTCGGGTTGAATAAAGCGTCGTAGGTGTAGTTAAAACCTGCCATAGATGCTTACCGGGGTAAGTATTTCTGAATTAGCAGCCCAAAAAGTTGGCGTCTTCGTAGACACTCGCGATCGCCCCTTGCTGAAGATAATCATTAACGGTGTAAGACCAACTGGCAGTGGAAACGATGGCTCGGGGAAACCTTCTAAACAGATGAATTGATCCTAGCGCTCCACCTCAAGGACGGTAAGCCGCTCGATCTATTGTTGCCAAAACTTGTTAAGCTTTCTTACAATTCGAGATTTGACTTGGAGATTTTGAGTAAAGAAGATCCCGAGTAAAATATTCCATTTCTTAGGTCCCTGGGCGATCGCGCCCAAATGATGCCTACAACCTGTTCATCATTACCCCAGACTGCTGAGTCGCCCCCCCCTATGAGCGCCCCGATCCGTAACGTTGCCATCATTGCCCACGTTGACCACGGTAAAACGACCCTGGTCGACGCACTTTTGGAGCAATCGGGCATTTTCCGCGAAGGGGAGGCTGTCCCCACCTGTGTGTTGGACTCGAACGACTTGGAGCGGGAGCGCGGCATCACCATCCTGTCCAAGAACACCGCTGTTCGCTACAAAGACATCCTAATTAACATCGTCGATACCCCCGGTCACGCCGACTTCGGTGGTGAGGTGGAGCGTGTTCTGGGCATGGTGGACGGCTGTGTCCTCATTGTGGACGCCAATGAAGGCCCGATGCCCCAAACTCGTTTTGTGCTGAAAAAGGCACTGGAACAGGGTTTGCGCCCCATCGTAGTGGTCAATAAAATCGACCGCCCTCGCGTTGAGCCCATGAGTGCTGTCGATAAAGTGTTCGACCTGTTCGTAGAGCTAGGCGCAGACGACGACCAGTGCGACTTCCCTTACCTATTCGCGTCCGGTCTGGCTGGCTTTGCTAAGAAAGAGTTGGATGACGAGTCCGACAACATGGAGCCCCTGTTCACCGCGTTGCTGGAGCACGTTCCACCCCCGGTCGGTGACCCCGAAAAGCCTTTGCAGTTGCAAGTCACCACCCTGGACTATTCCGAGTACCTGGGTCGTATCGTCATCGGTCGTGTGCACAACGGCGTGATCAAAGCCGGCCAGCCTGCGGCATTGACGAAGGAAGACGGCAGCATTGTAAAAGGCAAGGTTGCTAAGCTGTTGGGCTTTGAAGGGTTGCAGCGCATTGAAATTGAAGAGGCCGCCGCGGGGCAACTGGTCGCCGTTGCTGGTTTCGCCGACGCCAATATTGGTGAGACCATCACCTGCCCCGATGATCCCCAGGCGCTGCCTTTGATTAAGGTGGATGAGCCCACGTTGCAGATGACCTTCTGCGTTAACGATTCGCCCTTTGCCGGTCGTGAAGGTAAGTTCGTCACCTCTCGTCAGTTGCGCGATCGCCTAATGCGCGAGCTCGAAACCAACGTGGCATTGCGGGTAGAGCCCACCGATTCTCCTGATCGCTTCTCCGTCTCCGGTCGGGGTGAATTGCACCTGGGCATTTTGATTGAAACCATGCGCCGGGAAGGCTACGAATTCCAGGTATCTCAGCCCCAGGTAATCTTCCGCGAAGTGAACGGTCAACCCTGCGAGCCTTATGAGCAGCTAGTGCTGGACGTGCCCGAAGAGTCCGCCGGTGGTTGCATCGAGCGATTGGGTCAGCGCCGCGCCGAAATGCAAAACATGGAATCCCCCGGTAACGGTCGCACCAACCTGGAATTTATCGTTCCTGCCCGTGGTTTGATCGGCTTCCGGGGTGAGTTCATGCGCCTAACCCGCGGCGAAGGCATCATGAACCACAGCTTCTGGGAGTACCGCAAGATGTGTGGCGATTTGGAAACCCGTCGCAATGGGGTCTTGATTTCCTTCGAGGAAGGCACCGCCACCTTCTACGCCCTTAAGAATGCTGAGGATCGCGGTCTGTTCTTTATCGAGCCCGGCACTAAGGTTTATCGCGGCATGATTGTGGGCGAGAATACCCGTCCCCAAGATTTGGAGCTGAACCTGTGTAAGACCAAGCAGTTGACCAACCACCGGGCAGCAAGCGGTGATGAGCTGGTGCAGTTGCAAACGCCTATGGAAATGACCTTGGAGCGGGCGCTGGAGTATATCAGTGCTGATGAGATGGTTGAGGTGACTCCCGAATCCATCCGCCTGCGGAAGATGCCCAAAAAGAAGCTAGCTCGCCGTTAAAGAGAAGCTGCTGATTCAGTGACTCGATGAATCTCGAAACTCCTTTTGTCCTTGCTTTTGTAGAAATTCTTGGGCAAGGGGAGTTTTTAATGGGGTGACTTGGGACATTGCAATCAGGTTTTGACTTGCGCCAAAGCGTCTGCTTCAATCCCTGAATTGCGAAACAACGATATGATTTAAGTGCGGTTATTGAGGAGTTAGTCAGGAGTTCACTATGTTTATTCTGCCTGGATCTGCGGTTCGTGTGATCAATCCTGCGGATATTTTCTACGGTTATCAGGGGCTGGTGCAGCGCATTGTGGACGGTAAAGTGGCGGTGCTCTTTGAAGGCGGCAACTGGGACAAGCTAATCACCTTCCGCCTGTCAGAAATTGAAGCCGTGGACGCTACCGCTGGACGTAAGAAGTAATTTATTGATTGCAATAGGTCAAACCCATGCGTTTGCCCCTGCCTCAGTTTGCCGCTGGTGATCGCGCCCCCAACCATATCGGCGAAGTAATTGCCAATGCCACCACCCATTTTGTGGCCCAATGCCTCGCGCCCGACACGCTAGATTTTCCCGCCGCGCCCGCCTTTGGTAGCTGGGTTCGCGCCCAGGATGAACAATCAGGGCATTGCATTCTCGGCGTGGTCTACCACACTGCCACCAGTCCCATTGACTCGGTGCACCGGGCTACGGCGCTGGGATTATCTATCGATCAGCTGCGAGAACAGCAGCCGCAAATTTTCGCCATGTTGAAAACGGAATTTGAGGTGGCGATCGCCGGATACACCCCCGACAAACTGCAAGCAAATCCACCTCCCACAAGCTTCTACCACTACCTCCCCGCCCGCCCGCCCCAAGTGCACCAGGGCGTATATGGATGCGAGCCGGAGTTGGCGATCGCCTTCACGGAAACCTTCGACTTTCTGCGCACCCTACTGCAATTCCCCGGATTGCCCAACGACGCCCTAATCGCCGCCGTACTGCGCAATATTTATCAACTGCGGGGAGGCGATCGCCCATGGCTCATCCAAAGCGGTCGCCAGCTCAGCATTCTCCTCAAAGACGACTATGACCGCCTGCGAGCAATTATGGGACAAATTAATTTGTCTGCGTGACGCTGAAACTTACTGGAAATGCCCTTTATTTCAGACTTTCTCAAACTTTCATGGAGCTTTTCCTCTCCTTTGTGTAAACAATGACGAAAATTTGTCAGTTTGTTGCAGGCAAAACGGACAAATTCGCACCTTTCTTAAGGTGTATGACAGTTTGACAGACTTATCTAGAGCAAAAAGAAGCTAGACTTATAATTCCAGTTAGAAAACAGCAGAGTTTCTTTGCTGTGACAATACTTTTATAAACTTTTGTGACAGCCCCGCCGGAGTTTAATGTCTATGCCCCGTATTCTCGTAATTGACGATGACCCCGCCATTGCAGATTTGGTGGCGGTCAATCTGGAGATGGCGGGCTATGACGTCAGCCAGACTCCCGATGGCGTTAAGGGCCAAGCCCTGGCGCTACAGCTTCTGCCGGATTTGATTGTGCTGGATATTATGCTGCCCAAGGTTGATGGATTTACGATCTGTCAGCGTTTGCGGCGGGACCAGCGAACGGCAGATATTCCCATTTTGATGCTTACGGCGCTGGGGCAGACCCAGAACAAGGTTGAAGGCTTCAATGCTGGCGCGGACGACTACCTGACCAAGCCCTTTGAAATAGAGGAAATGCTGGCGCGAGTGCGAGCGCTATTGCGGCGTACGGATCGGATTCCTCAGGCCGCTAAGCACAGCGAGATTCTCAGCTACGGTCCGCTGACGCTGGTGCCGGAGCGTTTTGAGGCGATTTGGTTTGATGAGACTGTTAAGCTGACTCACTTGGAGTTTGAGCTACTTCACTGTCTTTTGCAGCGTCATGGTCAGACGGTTTCCCCCAGCGACATCCTAAAGGAAGTTTGGGGATACGACCCGAACGACGATATTGAGACCATTCGGGTTCATGTGCGCCACTTGCGGACAAAGATTGAGCCGGATCCGCGCCACCCGAAGTATATTAAAACCGTTTACGGTGCGGGCTATTGCTTAGAGTTGCCCGCATCGGCAGATCGGGTGGTTGGCGAGTCGGCTTAGTAAAAAGCGCCTAGTTGCTTAGCTTGTCCAAGGCGGCAATGATCGCTTCCGGCTCTGCGCGCTGAGTGTAGTCAGCGTCAGCGACAGCTAGGGCGATCGCCCCGTCTTTCCCGATTACGTAGGTGGCAGGAATGGGCAGTTCGAATGTATCGTCGCCGTTATGGGCGGGCACATCAATACCGAAGCTGGCGTAGATGGGGCGCAGTTCTTCTGGCAGGGTAAACACCAAACCATATTGCTGCGCCACCTGATTTCCCACGTCACTGAGCACCTCAAAAGTCAGCTCGTTTTTCTCTGTGGTGGATAGGGAATTGTCTGGGGTTTGGGGAGAAACGGCAATTAGCTGGGCGCCGCGCTTCTCAAATTCGGGCAGGGCATTTTGTAGCGCTTTTAATTCCAAATTGCAGTAGGGACACCACTGACCTCGGTAGAAAGTTACCACTACCGGTCCTGCTTTAAGCTTTTCTGACAAGCGCACCGGTTGTCCCTGGGCATTGGGCAGCTCGAAATCTGGAGGCTGTTGTCCTTCGGATGCAACGCCGTCCAAAATTCCCGATTCTTTCAAAGCTGCGGTGGCAGCGCCCATGGTGTCCTGGATATTTTCAGCAACTTTCTCACGGAAACCTTGGCGATAGGCTTGCAGTTGTTCAGCTAGAGTCATAGGAATAGTCCTTGTTGCAACCGAAGTAGTTAACGATTGATCCAAGCTATCACTGCCTCTTTTTGGGAACGCCAGAGGCAGAATCGGTTTTCCGTATTACAAGTTTTTTTGTTCTTATATTCCGTGGGATACGTGCGAACTTCAGGCTAGGGTTATCCGAACATCACCATAGCCCACTGGCATCGAAAGGATTGGAATAGTCAGCGGGAAGTTCTTTGCGTTTGCGACGAGCTTTGGTTAAGGCGGTGTAAATGATTTTGAAAGACCCAGCGGCTACTGCACCAGCTAAGCCAAATTGAGAACCAATGACCTCCGCAAAGGTTTTGATGGTTTCGTCGCGGGTGTCGGCATCGCGCATCACCCGATCCATCCAGTCCCATAGTTGATTCTGGGTGGTGGGAGATTGATAGAGCAGTTCTTCTTTGAGGTCGCCGGTGTCGCTGTTGGCGTTTAGCTCTAGGTCGCTGAGGAGGGTTTTTAGGAGTTTGGCAATTTCCTCGGGGCTTTGGGCGTTGTTGTTGGTGATGTCGCGCTCAGCATACTGGGCATTTTTGCTGACGGTAGTGTAACGATAATCGCCGCCGCCGGTGTTGATGATTGTTACTGGTCCTGGATTGAAAGGCGATGAGCGATCAAGTATAGGCTCTGGCCATCTCTCACCAACCTGAACAACTGGGGGAGTGGCAATGTCGGCAATGAGTCTTTGAACATTGACGAACTTATAGCTGATATCGCATTGGACTTCAGTTATTCCGTTGATGTAGCGGCGCTCCAGGCTTTCCCAGGTGTAGGTGTAGGGATTCTGAGACCCCTTGCAATGGATACAGTTACAGGGAATTCGGGTTTCGTATTTCAGTTTGTTGTCGCCGGAGCCGTAGCTATTTTGGATTTTTTCCAGTTCGTGGGCAATTACCGTTAGAAAGCCTCGTTTATCAGCTCCGGAGACGCGAATTTTTAGGGCGGCGTTGCGGTAGTGGTCATCCTCAATAATTTCGGCGCGGGTGTGTCCGTTGGTGAGGACGACGCCGTGTTTCCACACCAACCGTTGTCCTTCGATTTGACGGTGCAGGTTGACGATAAAGCTGGGGAAGATTTGTTTGGGTTTGAAGGGGTAGAAGTAGCTCAGGATTAGGTTGTCGGTTTCATCCCAGTCATACTCAGGACTTTCGCCGGGCAGTAGATGGGGGGCGATGTGGTGACCTCGCTCGCCGGGGATTTCGTAGCATAGTTCGAATTTCTCCATTAGCCGGAATAGCTCACCTCGCATTTCCGCTGCGTCCCCTTCATTCCATAGGGTTTCTAGGGTTTCGTCGGTGAAGCGTCCATAGTTGTTGCGGACGGTGTCGTCGTCAAAGATTTTGTAGATGGTGTCCGTTGCCCAGGTGGGTTTTAGGATCAGCCGTTGGCGGAGATATCGGTCTTCCTGGAAGTGTAGACAGATGCCTAGGTCGTGGAGGAATTGGCTGGCATCGAGCATATCTCTCTCGGTTTCAAACCCGTTTTTGCGGCACAGGGTTTTGTATTCCTTGAGGTCGATGTAGTTGCGGTTGCTGGAGATGTTTTCGAGGACGGCGCGGATATTTGCCCAGTGGGCGGGGATGGGGTCACCGATGTGGGGGAGGTGGTGGCAAAGGTAGGTTTTGATTAGCTGGTCTACGTCTTCTAAGCCGTCATTAGTTTTTAAGTTGGTTTCGCGACTGTCTTTGAGGATTTTGAATTCTTTGCGTAGGGAGCCTTCGTCGATGTTGCCGTGAACTCCTTCTTTGCGGTTTTTAATCAGTAGGACGGGGCTGCCGTCGCTAAGGAGTTCGATGAGCCGTAGCCAGTAATAAAAGTCGGTTTTGCCTTCGCGGTTGTCGTGGACCAGGACGTAGAGGGAGCGTTTGGTGAGGAAGAATTGGTGGGTGGCGTGGTAGATATCTTGCCCGCCAAAGTCCCAGAGGTTGATGCGGTAAGGATGATTGGCGGGGTATTGGATTTCCCAGGGGGTGACTTCGATGCCTTCGGTGCGTTTGGCTTCCTTTAGGTCGTAGTCGGGATTTTGCAGTTTGTTTGCCAGGGTGGTTTTACCGGCACCGCCATCGCCCACCAGGATGAGTTTGGCTTCGTAGAACGGTTCTGCTTCCCGCTGGGTATTGAAGTAAAAGTTGAGTATAGTTTCAACGCTTTCCCGATCCCGCTTGCTTTTACTTCGAACACCCAAAATTTCTGGAGAGATGGGGATGGGGTTACCCCGCAAGTTAAGTTCTTTGAGATTTGAGAACTCCTGCAAAAAAGTAGGTAGCTCACTTAGCTGGTTGCCGCCCAAGTCAAGGTTAGTTAGAGATACCAGTCTTCCAATTTCTGCCGGCAACTCACTCAGCTTGTTGCCGCCCAAGTCAAGGTTGGTTAGAGATACCAGTCTTCCAATTTCCGCAGGTAACTTGCTCAGCTTGTTGTAGCGTACATGCAGATGAAAGTCGTGTTGCTGAATGATTACCAGGAACCCACAGGACAGGGAGGTAAGAGAGGTCAGCTGCCCAATTTCTGCCGGTAACTCATTCAACTGGTTAGCGATGAGGTTAAGACTGGTAAGGGAAGTCAGCTGCCCAATTTCTGCCGGTAACTTACTCAGCTGGTTAGCGCTGAGGTTAAGACTGGTAAGAGAGGTCAGCTGCCCAATT
>ERZ1740067.34-NODE-34-length-104537-cov-18.776277_pt1 | contig 104537 bp, 91 predicted proteins | sample MGYA00581736_ERZ1740067 | MGnify/ENA primary metagenome ERZ1740067 (study PRJEB43018, sample SAMN04849236) | marine metagenome | isolation source: floating plastic debris | place: Pacific Ocean | collected 2008-08-27 | study: EMG produced TPA metagenomics...
GAAGAAAACAGCTTTCTTCAGTATGTCTTAACTCACTCCGTCGCTGCTATAGGTGTTTTTCTCTCGATAATTGGTGCGCGAGCTGAGGGCGACCACAATCCCTCCGACCCCTGCCAATAAGCCAAAGCCAAACACTCCGGCTAGGGGGTTGCCGCCAACGCCTGTTAGCCACTGGGGGACCGATCCCGTTGCAATGACCAGCCCGGCGCTTTGGCTGACGGTGATGGCGCAGACCCAGGCTCCGTGCATGGCAATGGGAACCGTTAGGGTGCCTTTGGAGTGGTGTCCGAGATGTCGCCCTTGACCCAGCACCCACCCCAGCAGTATCAGTCCAGGAAACTGGGGCCAGCTCGCCAGAATGACGTCCAGGGGTTTGAGGAAATGCAGCACGGCGAAGATGACGCTGCTGATCCATAGGGTGGGTTTGAATCCTAGGCTCCAGCGCAGTTCGGTCCATAGCCAGCCGCGAAAGACCAGTTCTTCTAGAAACGCTACCCCGGCTCCCAGTAGCAGCCCGTTGAGCCAGAACCAGTGCCAGGGGGTGGGCTCGGTGGGGAAGACGATCGCCACCCAGCCGAGGAGAGCTTCGATGGCGTAGAAAATTCCCATGCTGATAATGGCGATCGCGATCCCCAGCCCCAAATTACGCCCGGTGGTGCCCAGCCAGTTTTTTCGCGCCCAGTGCCAGCCGTAAGCCCGTAATGGTTCAGGGTATTGCCGCACCAGTCGCCCCCAGCCCCAAATCACCAGCAGCAGAATGGCGTACAAGGACACCCCCGCCGCGATCGCCGTACCGTTGCCATCGAAGCCATCCACCGCCGCCACCGGCAATACGGTTACCACCGCAATGGGCAGCCAAATCACCACCACCGCTGCCAGCACAATTAATAGTCGCCAGCCTAGGGAAAGCTGACCCAAGTTCGGCAATCGGATTCGCGACGGTAGGGATGGCATCGGTAAAGACAAAAAAATAAAGACAAAAATTCGTTACGATAGTCACCTAGGCATTCGCTAAGGCAAAATTAGACCTTAACGTATCGCCTCTGTTTACAGATTATTTCTCAGCCCATGAGTCCTGCTGTCCTCGTCGCAAAAAAGAAGGTCAAAAATCCGCCCCTGGATATTCATACTTTGGGCGATCGCGTTTTGCGTAAACCTGCCAAACGTATCGCTAAAGTGGATGCCTCAGTGCGCAAGCTAATTGAGGATATGTTGACCACTATGTATAGCGCTGACGGCATTGGGTTGGCGGCTCCCCAGGTGGGCGTGCACAAGCAGTTGATGGTGATTGACCTGGAGCTGGACGATCCCAGCGCACCGCCCTTTGTGTTTATTAATCCGGTGATTCGCAAAGCGGGCAAGAAAATTGAGGCGGATCAGGAAGGATGCCTCAGCATTCCCGGCGTGTATATGGATGTGACGCGTCCGACGGAAATTACGGTGGCTTACAAGGACGAAACCGGTCGTCCTCGCACTTTGGAAGCGTCGGGTCTATTGGCGCGGGCGATTCAGCACGAAATGGACCACCTAAATGGCGTGATGTTTGTGGACCGGGTGGACAATCAATTTAAGCTGACCCAGGAACTGAAGAAGAATGGGTTTGTTTACAAGTCAGTGCGCCCCGTGTAGGGTTTGGAGTGGTTATCTGAGATTAGACTGCTGCTGGAAATTAAGTCTTAGCCGCAAAAAAGTTGGGGATGCTTTAGAATCCTGTTTCTATTGACGTTAATTTTTCAGGTTTTTGGTTCAGCGTTATGGGAATGACCCCGAAAAGCGGCTTATTTTTAGCCTTGTCCAGTGTGTCCGCGATCGCCGCAGTGGGATCAATTTTTGAATTAACCTCAGGCGAACCGGATTTAGGGGTTACCGTTACGGCGGTGATCCTAGCCCTCAGCATTCCCTTTTCCGGCGGCTGCTTTTGGTTTGCCGTCAAAAACGCCGAGCAGTAAATATCAAGGCGCTGCGGACTCCCGTCCAGCTGACGCAATGGCACAGCCGAGAAATAGACCATGGAATTAGCTAGCGTTGTGCCCTGGGGGCGTAACTTGGCTGAATATCAGGCAATGTTCAATCTCTCGGCGGCGGATTTACAAAAGACAATTTTGGGCTGTGGCGATGGTCCCGCCAGTTTCAATGGGGAAATGGCGCAGCAAGGGCGACGGGTTATTTCCGTGGACCCGATTTATGCATTTTCCGCCCATCAGATTCAGCAGCGCGTGGAAGGGGTTTATGACACCGTTATCGCCCAGGTGAAGGCCCAGTCAAAGCGGTTTGTTTGGCGGAATTTTGCTGACGCGGACGATTTGGGTCGGGCTCGCTGGCAAACCATGACTGCTTTTCTGGATGATTATGACCGGGGCAAGGCGGACGGCCGTTATCAAGCCCAAAGTCTGCCTGTACTGGACTTCAGTGACCAAGAGTTTGAGCTGTGCCTGTGCTCCCACTTGTTATTTCTTTACTCTGAAAAACTATCGGCGGCGTTTCACTGGGCATCGCTCCGGGAATTACTGCGGGTGGCGGCGGAGGTGAGGGTTTTTCCGTTGCTGACTCTGGCGGGCGATCGCTCCCCCCATTTGGATCCCCTGTTAAGCAAGCTGCACGGGGCTGGGCATCGCGCTCGCATTCACACCGTGGATTATGAATTTCAGCGGGGCGGCAATGAAATGCTGGTAATTACCGGTGGAGCTTAGGGGCTAAGATCGTCCTTGAGGATCCAGCGCATCCCGCAAGCCGTCGCCCATAAAGTTGATGCTGAGCACCGTTAGGAAAATTGCTAAGCCGGGGAATATGGCGGCGTGGGGCGACACCTCTAAGAAATTCTGAGCGTCGTAAAGCATTCGCCCCCAGGTGGGCACGTCCGGCGGAAACCCTAGCCCGAGAAAATTTAAGGTGGATTCGGTCAAAATGGCTGTGCCCACGGACAAGGTGGCTGCTACGATCGCCGGTCCAATGGCATTGGGTAAAATATGTCGCCAAATCAGCCGCGCCGGGGTTGCTCCCAGGGAATAGGCAGCGGTCACAAAATCGCGATCGCGAAGACTCAAAAAATTTGCCCGAATCAGCCGCGCCACCGCCATCCAATTCAGCCCGCCGATGGTCAACACCACCAAAATAAAAATTCCCGCCTCCGGTCCCGCCAGCGATCGCAAACTGTCGCGAAATAAATACACCACCAGCAACAGAAGGGGCAACTGGGGCAGGGCTAAAAATAAATCCGTTAGCCGCATCAGCGCCCCGTCAATCCAGCCGCCGTAGAAACCGGCGATCGCCCCCACCGCCGTCCCAAAGCTCGTAGCCACCGCCATCGCCGCCAACCCCACCGTCAACGACACCCGTCCCCCCTGCAACACCCGCGCCAACAGGTCCTGACCGCGATCGTTTGTACCAAAGGGATGGGGAAAACTGGGGGGCAAATTCGCCAAGCCGTAATCAATATCCGTCGGCGACGCCCCGTAAACCGTCGGTCCTAGCAGTGCTGCCAGGGTAATCAGCACAAATACCACCATCCCCGCCACCGCCAGGGCATCCCCCCGAAATCGCTGCCAGGCATCTAGCCAAGGATTTGAGGGATTAAGGTAATCTGAGTCTTTGTTGGCTTTGGTTAGGGCGCCCACTGTGCTCTCCTGTTGCCGATTCATAAGTTGCTACAAATCAAACCGCTGTCAGTCACCGCTACCAACTACCGTTAATAATCATCCCTATCAATCCATGAGCGACCCGATTTCTGCCAACGAGCTTGCTAAACACTTACGCGGTCTTAGCCTCTATCTGGTGGGCATGATGGGGGTGGGCAAAAGTACCGTTGGTAGGGGAATCGCCCAGTCCCTAAATTACCGCTTTTTCGACACAGACACCTTAATTGAGCAGGTGGCGCAACAGTCGATTTCCAATATTTTTGCCACCGACGGCGAAGGGGCATTTCGCACCTTAGAAACCCAGGTGTTGACCCAGCTTTCCCGCCAAACTCGCTCCATTATTGCCACCGGCGGCGGCATCGTGACCCAACAGGATAATTGGCAACAGCTCCGCCACGGGGCGATTATTTGGCTCGATGCGCCGGTGGAGGTGATTGTGCAGCGGCTGCGGGCTAATTCTAGGGAGGCGGAGCATCGTCCCCTGTTGCAAACGTCGAATCCTGAGGAAACCCTGACAAAATTGCTGGAAACTCGCCGGGACCTCTATGCCAACGCCGATCTGCGCATTACCATAACAGCGGGCGATTCCCCGAAAGCCGTGGTGCAGAAGACGCTAGTCGGTATTCGTACGATTTTGCATCCGGCGATCGCGGGCTCCCAAAACAATTAGCGCCCGCTACCCACTCCCGTCCCACTAGCCCACACCCCTTACAAAGTCACCGATGCAAAGCGAATTTATCCAAGAAGCCGAAGCCACCCGCGTCCGCGTCCTCAGCGAAGCCCTGCCCTATATTCAAAAATTTGCCGGGCGCACCATTGTGGTGAAATATGGCGGCGCGGCGATGAAGGATAGCCAGCTTAAGGACAAGGTGGTGCGGGATATTGTGTTTTTATCCTGCGTGGGGGTGCGTTTGGTGGTGGTTCACGGCGGTGGTCCCGAAATTAATAGCTGGCTGACCAAGCTCAATATCGAGCCTCAGTTTAAGGACGGGCTGCGGGTCACCGATGCCGACACCATGGATGTGGTGGAAATGGTGCTGGTGGGACGGGTGAATAAGGAGCTGGTGTCCCTAATTAACCAGGCGGGGGCGGCGGCGATCGGCTTGTGTGGCAAAGATGGCAACTTGGTGACGGCGCGTCCGGAAGGAAAAGAGGGCGTTGGCTTTGTGGGAGAAGTGAGCACCGTCAATCCATCGGTGCTAGGACCGTTGCTGGATGCGGGCTATATTCCCATTATTTCCAGCGTGGCGGCGGACGAAGAGGGGCAAGCTTACAATATCAACGCCGATACGGTGGCGGGGGAAATTGCGGCGGCGTTGGGGGCAGAAAAGCTGGTGTTGCTAACGGATACGCCAGGAATTTTAGAAGACTTCCACGACCCGTCCACGCTGATTGAAAAGGTGGATATTCAAGGGGCGCGGAAGCTAATTAGCGAGGGCGTTGTGGGGGGCGGCATGATTCCTAAGGTGACCTGTTGCGTGCGATCGCTCGCCCAAGGGGTCCGTGCGGCCCACATCATCGACGGTCGCATTCCCCACGCCTTGCTCCTGGAAGTGCTAACGGACTCGGGCATCGGTTCGATGATTATCGGCTCAGAAAGCACCTGGTAAACAGGGCAATAAAAAACTGGGCGTAAAGTGTGTGCCCACGCACCGCTCAAAAGAATTACGTACTATCTAAAGAAAAAGCTTCCGTTCGCGCGTCTGACAAGGCGTGCGACCTTTTCAGATATTGTGTTTTCGATGTGAACGTTTAGGCGACCTTTGCCACAGAAATGTAAGCGGTGGACTTGAAGCATGCTCACAGTGGACGAGAAGATTAAGCTTATTGAAAGTCTCTTGAAAAGAGAAAACAGGCGAGATGAAGCAGTTGCCTGCATATCAACAGCCTACCCAAAAGCCACTCCGAAGATGGTGGGTACGGCAGCATTTCATGCCTATGCAGACGGGGTCAGTGCCGCCGTTAATTGGCTGGTCGATTTAGAGTTGTTCCTGCGGAACAATCCAAGCGAGTTTGAAACTGGAGAGGCATATCATCTGATATATCACCTCTATAACTTGTTGCACTTCGAAGACCTTATGTCCACTCTCCACGAAGACTTAGTGGATAAAGTGAATGATATTCAACTGCTACTTGAAGAAGATGGGGACAGCGAGGGGGCGGCTAACTTTTTGGATGAGCTAAAAGCCAGGCTTCAAGGTGGAATGAGCCCGCCACAGTTATTGTGACTATCTCAACCAGATGCAAGCCAACGCTGATACTTAAAGAGGAACAGAAAAGAGGAACACAGCCATTGGCTTAGGATTTTGCAGAGGCTATCTTCCAACCGTGCGATCGCGTTTTCACATCCCATAAGCGTGCATACAGTCCGTCCTGGTCCACTAGTGTTGAGTGCTGCCCGTGCTGGACGACACGTCCTTGATTTAGGACCAAAATCTGGTCGGCGGTGGCAATTGTGGTCAGTCGGTGAGCAATAATAATCAGCGTTTTTTTGTCACTCAGGGCTTGAATTGCCTGTTGGATTAGCCTTTCGTTCTCTGGGTCGATGGATGCGGTGGCCTCATCTAGCAACACAATTGGAGCATCTTTGAGAATGGCACGGGCGATCGAAATGCGTTGCTTTTCACCTCCAGAAAGCGTTGAGCCACCTTCCCCAACGATGGTTTGATACCCTTCCGGTAGACAGGTAATAAAGCCATGGCATTGGGCTGCCTGGGCTGCCGCCACTACCTCCATCTCCGTCGCTTTAGGGTTGCCAAACCGAATATTTTCAAAAATTGTGTCGTTGAATAGATACACATCTTGAAAAACCATTGTCATTTGAGAGAGCAAGGCATTAGTGGGAATCTGGCGTACGTCTACACCGCCTAAAGTGACTGCACCACTGTCAACGTCCCAAAAGCGGGCAATTAGGTTGGTAATGGTCGTTTTTCCAGAACCGCTGGGACCCACCAACGCCGTCATAGAGTTGGGAAAAAGTTTAAAGCTGACTCGATCAAGTACTGTTTCACTGCCATAGCTGAAGCTAACGTTCTGGAACTCGATGGTTGAGCCTTGCAGGGGTTGGGGGGTGGACGCTACGGGTAGCAGTGGGACATGGAGAAACTCATTGAGGTTTCGCACGCAGTTTTGCATAATGCGATGTAGCTCCAGCATGTCGGCCATGGACATTAGAGGCTTATAGAAGGCTAAGCCCAGCACCATAAAGAATAGGAAGCTGCTGCCGGTGAGGCTACCGCTGGCAAAGAAAGCTGATCCCACAATTAGAAGCAGTGCAAAGCCTAACTCCAGGCTGGATAAGAAAAAGGTCTGCGCTGGAATTAACTGGGTTACGGCATTCAGGCTAGCTGACCGATATTTTTTCAATCCTGTCCGAAACTGTTGTAGGCGATCGCCCGCCAGATTAAAGGCACGAATAACGGCGATTCCTTGGATATATTCCACCATGCGAGCATTGGCTTGAACCCTGGCTTTAGCGAGTAATCGCCATACCCGAACAAACACGCGTTCTCCATAGTTCAAGGCTAAGACGGCGAAAGGCACACTGGAAAGTAGCGTCAGCGCCAGCCGCCAGTCATAGGCCAGCATGACGAGCAAAATCATCACCGGTGTGACCACCGCAGTAATCATGGTTTCTAGAAGGTGGTGGGGTTCTAGGAACATAATGTTGGTGGTGAAGAGCGCATCGATGGTGCCCGTATCACGCTGGGTGAAGAAGCCCAGGGGCAGTCGTCGCAGATAATCTGCCAAAAACAATCGCAGTCGAGTTTGGGTGGCGATCGTTACGGCGTAGGCCTGGGTGTTTGCTCGATAACCAAAGCCAATTTGCGCCAAACAAAGAATAAAAATAGCGATCCCATAGCTCCACAGTTGATCGCTATTTGCAGCGCCTGTTTTGGAGGCTTGGAACAGGGATACGAGGACTAGGTAAACCAAGTAACTGGTTAGTCCAGTAGCAACCCCCTCCGCACAGCGCCAACGAACCGCTCGCCAAAAGTAATGATCGGCCCTTGCTGGAATCAGCTTGCGCATCATGGTCCAGGCTGTATCCGTTTCCTTAAGAGACTGATACGGATTTTCTAGGGGCGTATCGGTTTCCGACAAATCTTGAGATAAGGCAGAGGGAAACGTTGGCGATCGCCCCAGCGCTTCTTCCTTGGGGGGGAGATCATTAACCCCTTGCCCAAACTGCCAATCCTGCGCAGTCATATGGGCATGCCACTGGGTTTGATAAAGACCGCAGGTTTCCAGCAACGATAAATGGGTTCCTGCTGCAACGACTTGCCCCTGATCAATTACCAAGATTTGATCCGCTTCCGTCACCGTGGAAAGCCGGTGCGCTACGACAATTAAGGTCTTATCTCCCCCGGCCAATAGACTTGCCAATGCTGCCTGCACTAGCGCCTCGTTTTCCGGATCAACATAAGCGGTAGCTTCATCAAGCACCACAATCGGGGAATTTTTGAGAATGGCGCGGGCAATGGAAAGTCGCTGTCGCTGTCCACCGCTAAGACTTACGCCATTTTCCCCAACGGAAGTGTCATAACCTTGGGGCAGGGCTTCAATAAACTCGTGACAGCAAGCCGCTTTAGCTGCCGCTACAATTTCATCTCGATTCGCTGTGGGGCAACCAATTTGAATATTCTCCAGAACGGTTGCATTGAATAGGAAGACGTCCTGGAAGACAAACGATACCTGATTCATCAACTGTTCGATGGCAATGTCTTTGACGTCGACGTCACCAATGCAGATTTCGCCAGAGTCCACATCCCAAAAGCGGGGAATTAGCTTAGCGATCGTACTTTTCCCAGCCCCCGATGGTCCGACCAAGGCGGTGACGCCTCCCGCTGGAGCGGTAAAGCTAATGTTCTTAAGTACCGCCGTATTGCCGTAGCCGAAGGAAACGTTCTCAAACGTAATTTCACTGCTTTTGGGATACTGGGGCTGATCAGGCTCCGCTAAGTCGGGCTGGTTAAACACCGCTACAATCCGCTGAGAGGCAGCATTTACCTGATAAAACCCAGTCATACCGTGGAAAAGTACGGCCATAATCGGCCGGTTAAAGCCGATGCCCATCACCACAAACAGCACAAACGCTGGCAGGCTTAAAGAGCCCATCAGGTAAAGGGCAATCCCGGCTGGCACCACTGTTACGGCTGCCGATCGCATCAACGTCAGCATAATTGCCATAGACATTGACGATTGGCGAGTGGTTTCAACGTAGACCAGTCGCATTTCCTCAACAACATCTTGAAGCTGGGCAAAGGAAAAGTCGGTACGAGTAAAGGCTTTGACCACCTTCATTCCGTTGATGTACTGGATCACCACACCGTTCATTTTTGCCAGCAGCGCATTGTAGGCGCTCATATCAAAGCGCGACATCATAACGCCGAAAAAAGTCAGGGCGATCGCGGCGCTAGCCAAGGTAGCTAGCGTCATACGCCAGTCCACCAGAAACAGTAAAGTGCCCGTCAGCAAAGGCACTGTTACCCCAGCAACAACATCCGGAATAATGTGGGCTAGCCCCTGCTCCAGCTGTTCCACATCCTCATGGATAATCTTTTTGATTTCGCCAGTTGTGCGACTACTAAAATATCCCAGCGGTAATCGACCCAGCTTGCGAGCTATTTCAATGCGTAGGTCATAAAGAATGGTGTAAGCCGCAATATGGGATAGCCGGGTGGATAGCCCCATGCAAACCCCTTTGCCCACCACAGCGCCCACAGCCCACCAAGCTAGCTGCCAGACAGATTCTGCCTCTACCCCGTTGGCATCTGTCCCTAACAACTGCAGGCTGACCAGGTAAACCAGGTAATAAGGCACTAATCCCAAAGCTGCGCCGATGATGGCCAAAAGCCCTGACAGAGCCAATCGCAACTGCTGGTGTAATACCACTTGCCGGAAGGATATGACCGGTGAAGAAGCGATTTTCTGAGCCACTGGCGGATTCATTGATGGCAGCCCCAACTTCTTTGCCCCCCACCCTTCAGCCTGGGCCAAAGAACCGAAAACTTTCCCAGGACAGCCATACATATTTTGGGTGACTTTGGCTGCAACGGGACCCCAGAAAGCTACCAGCTTGGCGGAATCGAGCACCATTGCCACCCCAGCACAATACTGGGCAATTTGCGGCCGATGCGCTTTAGTCCAAGCGATACCCTCTTTGCGCATTCGTTTTGCTTCAGGCGATCGCTTCCCGTGAGCTTCAGCATCTTCGGCATCACAGCGCTGCACAATCAAACAAAACTGCTCTTGCCGTTCCAGCCAAGCCTCAAACTGCGTATAAAATCGCGTTGTCTCATCGGGGGTTTCAAGTCCTTGAAATCGAACGGAGACCAAGGGCCAGCGACTGTCATCGATAGTTAGCATCGGCTTTCACCCAAAACTCACAATATTACGCAACAGATTTCGGAGGTGTTCAGAGCACTGGAGCGAGAGGCTAGTGATTAAGGTGGAGTTTCGTGCTACTCGCCGGGGAGCTCAGCTTTGATTGAAAAAGTTACCTGGCGGGGTGACAAGAAGGCTAAAAGGCTTCCTGTATCTTCCTCCTAGCCCTTTCCCCCCTCCAGTAAAAGAGCCGTTTTCCAGGCGTCAACTCCATCAACTTATGCCCCATCAGCCTAGGGATTTAATTAACGACAGCCCCTAGAACTTTTAATGACAGCCCCTAGAACTTTGCTCTAAATTGCACGCCAACGGTAGCAGGCACTCCATAGAGGCCAAGGGTTGAATCCCCAAAGGGAGAGGCAAACGTCAAGTACTCTGTATCGAAAATATTATTTGCGAAGACATAGATACCGTAGTGGTCTGACTCGTACCCCAAGCGCGCATTGACAAGGGCATAGGGATCCTGCTTAACAGTATTCGCCTCGTCGTAAAAGGTCGTACCAAGCCCAGACAGCTCAACCCGTCCGAAAATACCAATAGGACTGCGGTACTGGAGACCTAAGTTGTAGGTAAACTCTGGAGCAAAGGGAACCGCATTCCCATCAAAGTCAGAGCGCCCCGGATAATCAGTAAAACTGGCATCAGCCAATCCAAATCCTGCCGTAATATCAAACCCTTCAAAGGGAGTTGCCCTTGCTTCTACCTCAAACCCTGTAATGCTCACATCCGCATTAACAATTCCGGTGGGTAAAAACGATATGGGATCGGAGGAAATTACCTGATAATTCTCGACGGGGTTGTGGAATACCGCTAAATTTAGCCCCAGGCGATTATCTAACCACGAAGATTTCAAGCCAACTTCAAAATTCCACGATCGCTCCGCCTCAAAGGTCAAAGTGTCTTCATTATCTGGTCGGAAATTAACACCACCGGGTCTATAGCCCCTGGCAATACTGCCGTACACCATAACCTCGGGACTAAAGCGATATTCAATCGTCGCCCGTGGCAACCAAACGTCTCCACTTTCTTCAACGTCATTGAACTCCACCAGCACTTGATCCGGAAGACCGGGGGTAGAGAAAAGGCGCTCAAAGCTATCTAGGGTGCTCGTAATCGTCTCGTAGCGCAGCCCTGCGGTTACGGTTAGCTGCTCCGTTAAGTCATAGCTAACCTGGCCAAAGACAGCGAATAGATCCTCGTCAATATCTGCAAACCGTAAACTTGCCCCACCCGGCACCCCAAAATCACCAAACAAAGCCGGAGCATCAGCGCCAAAATTGAACCCGTCGCCATCGGTATTAAAACTGCGAGATTCATAGTAAGCTCCCGCCAGCCATTTCAATTGCTCTGCTGTTTCTGGCGATTGCAGCCGTAGTTCCTGGCTAAAAACTGTCGACGTAAACTTATTGGTAAACGACCCCGTATTTAACACGCTCTGATCCAGGTCAGACTCCAAATCCTGCTTGGAGTAGCGTCGTGTCGTAATTGATGTGACCCGCAGATTGGGACCGCTGTAAGCGACTCGTAGAGATTGGGTATTGGTGTCCAAATTCCCAAACCCGTTGAGGTCCTGATCTTGTTCAAAGGGATCTGAATCCACTGAGGCTAAAATCAGCCCGTCGGAAGTGTAACCGTCATAGGCCGCATTAAGCAAAATCTCCCACTCTTCCGAGGGCGTCCAAAGCACTTGCCCTCGAATGTTGCCTCCCCATTCATCATCGATACTGTCGTCTAGGAAAGTGTTTTCATAGTAGCCATCTCGCACTCCATAGCTACCCGATAGTCGTAGAAATAGCTGGTCCTCAATGGCGGGTCCGCTAATGCTTGCCTGGGTTTGAAGGTTGTTGAAGCTACCGTAGCTGAGGGCTCCTTTAAACTCAAACGTGTTGGTCGGGCGACGGGTGATGACGTTGATGGCCCCCGCCTGGGAGCTTCTGCCGTAGAGGGTGCTCTGGGGACCGCGTAGTACTTCAATGCGCTCAACATCGGTTAGATCTTGGGTGATGAATCCGCCGTAATCATAGGGAACGTCGTCAATGAAGAAGCCTACCGCGTCCCTGGAGCTAAAGTTGAAGTTAGACAGTCCTCGGATGCTGTAGTAGTCGAAGAAACGGGAACCGGTGGCATCAAAGACGGTGTAGTTGGGGACGCGATCTGCGGCCCCTCTGAAGGTGTCAATGTTGGAGTCTTCGATCTGCTGACTGGTGAGAACTGAGATGCTAATGGGCACGTCCTGCACGTCTTCTTCGGTTCGTTGGGCGGTAACGAGAATCCGAAGGGGGGCGATCGCCCCTGCGTTTGTACCACTAGCGACTCCAGGAGTAACGCTAAGCACCAGGCCTTGCCCAATAGCTCTAATATCAGCCGCGGGCGGGCCATCAATGCCTGTAATAGCAACGCGAACGCCACTGTCTGAGAGGCTTACAACCGAAACTTGAGCAATTCCCGGTGCCGGTGCTGTGGCTTGAAACTCGTTTTCGCCTGACAAGTTCAATGTGGCATTAGGGATATCAGCAATCAGAGCATTCTCGATTGTTGAAGTTACCGGAACCGCCAATTGACCATCCGTTGTCTTTAGCAGAACCTCAATCCCTGTCTCAGTTTCCTGTATCTCTACCCCAATAATTTGCGACACGCTGGACTGGGCTAATTCGTACTGACTCGCTTCCTGTGTCCAAGCCTCAACGGTGGTCGAAGGTAAATCTATTTCGCCCAGATAGGGAACGCTGCCAATATTGTCATTGTTATTGCCATTGCTATTCAAGGGGCGATCGCCAGATGAAGCCCCTGCTTTACCTTGATTAGCGAGTTCAACGCTAGCCGTCTCAGCGCCAACAGGTTGCATTACCGCTAGATAAGCAACCCCTACCAACAGCAGGTGAGTTTGGACCTTGAAACGACCTTGCGCACTGCTTGAATTCATAGATAGCCTCACAATTAAGCCAGCCTGCTTATTGAAAATAATTTTGAATAGACATTGCTGGATCCTAGAGGCGAAAAACAAATTGTCTGATCGCTAGCCGAAGTCTTTATGATCGCTAGGCGGAGCTTTTCGTTGTATATCCCAGTACTGTTTTTGGTGGGCAGCCAGGTAATCACTTGGGTTAACCCCAAACTTGCGCTTAAATGCCGCAGCAAAACAACCTCGATGGGAAAATCCAACAGCCTGGGCAACACCGCTCACCGTCATTTGGTTCCCTTGCAAGAGCTGTGCTGCCCGCTCCATTCGATAACCATGGAGATAGCCAAATACTGTGGTGCCAAAAATTTGGCGAAACCCTTGTTTTAGTTTGTGATCATTGGTGCCAACCAGCCGAGCTAACGTTAGCAGCGATGGCGGATCATCCATTCGGCTAGTCAAAATATCCCTGGCTTGGTGAATAAGCCTGACATCATCGGGCTTAAGAGACCTGCGCCTTTTTGGCGATGATTGACGATCTTGAAAAGAAGGCTGTTGGATTTTGAGATGATCCAAGACCAAGGAGATAAGCTCTAAACTCTTGCTTTCTAAGTACAACCGTCGGGTTGGACCTTCATAGGGGCAACGCAATATTTGCTGGAGGGCGATCGCCATCAGCGGTGTGGTTTTACCACCCTTGCAATAGGGGCTTAGCGTCTTGCCATGAAAATGCTGCTGCAATTCAGAAAGTGGATACTCTTCGCCCAGAATTTCCTGAAACTGCTGCAGCGTCATGATGATTTCAACAGTTTTGAGGCTGCTACCCGCTGCCAACTCTACGTGGCTAGCCTGGTCAGCACAATACACAAGCCAATATTCCCCTGGAGAAGCACTAATCTCCGCATTCACCCCCTGAATGCTTCCACCTAGTTTTCCAGATAGGAGAAATTTGAGTGCGATCGGGGCAATCTGCGGCTTCATTGCCGCTGCGACAAGCAACAGATCCTCGTTAAACTGATGCTTCTGAATAAATAAATCAAAGCCAAGATCGCGAAAGGTTGTGCGACTTAGCTGACCTTTACCTAAGGTCTTAGGCAATATCAGAGTACTCTCGTACGGTGAACGTTGATGAGTTGCCCCCGTTTGTTCTTGGAATGTTAGCAACGCCATTTCAAAATCACGGTCAGTAAAAGAGATTTTCATCGGTTAATCAAGGTGGTGATTTAAGATGTCGCTCAAAATATTTTTGTCGAGATATTTCTGTTGGTTTTACCTCTGGAAAATTTAAATATCTGTACTGATTTTTGATCGATTCTCTAGACCCCTGGAAATCATTTAAACACTCAATAAAATGATTAATCCGCATCTATTTTTTAAAGGCAAAGCTATCACTTCAAGACAGTAGACCAGTCGCATCTGAGGTGTCTTGAAGGAATATTGAGGTGGCGACTTTACCCGCTGGCTATATATATATTGAACGATTTTTAGGTTAAGAATTTCGGATTTTGATGATTTTTCATGCTCCTGTAGCAAATCTAAACCTTGCGCTGTAATGATTTTGCGTTTGGGGTATTTCGACTGCGATATCACAAACCAGAACAGGATTTAGAGATTAATGACTACTCGGTACCTCAATGGTCTTCAGTACCTCAACGATCTAGAGTCTGCCATCGATTAAATCTCGACTCTTTTTTAATAGCCATGGGGATTTTAGTCCCTAGTCTGTTTTCCCTTGAAGGGCATATTATCTCCTGCTGCATTACGCTTCTGGGGGGATATTAATGACGCCCCCTTGCCTCCCTCCGAAATTTTCTGTCAGTCTGTTTCTGCTATGTCTGCCCATTTTCCCTGACGCAGATTAGCAGCGCACGACTGGCAGTGAACTAAAGCTGCCTAAAGGGGCTGTGGCTTTTATGGCTGGCCAATCCACCAAACCAAGCTAATACCCAAATAAGTCTCCACGGGATAAGCGGGATAAGTAGGCCTTTATCTAAAAAATAAAAATCCCCCTTGGAAAAGGAGGATTTTTCATCAGCCGTATTGTGAAAGGAGACTCCGTAGGCTAATCGATTGCAGTTTAACCAGGGCACAATGTGGTTAATCGCAGTCAAGAATCAGCTACTAGGAGCCGCGCTTTAGGGCCACCTCAACCTGGCGGAATTCTTGTTCCAAACGCTTTTTCAGCTTCTCCGGTACCGGACGGTTGGGGTAGGAGCTGTAGTGGGCGGCGAGGGAGTTTAGGGCGGTGCGCATGGTGGTAAAGGACGCCAAGGTAGACACTTTACCGTCGCGGCGATAGCGGGAAGCGAAGGCGTTGATTTTTTCCTTTGCCGCAGCTTGGGCTTCCTGCTTGTCGGGGGCCTCGTCGGGTAGGTTTACCGCAGTGCGTAGGCTTTCAATTAACGCCAAGGTGTCTTGACCGTAGTTGCCGGTGACGCCGTTGGCAGATTCACCGCCGGAACAACCAGTTAAGCCGATCGCCACTACCAAAACCAGGGCAAACAACCCAGAGAAGAATCGTTTCATAACGTGTAGGAGCTTGCCTCCAACCCAATATTGCGTTACATATTTTTGTCGTTCTTTATCCTAACCCGACGGGGACCCGTAGCTTTCCTTGGAAGCTGAAACGGCGGTGTAAAATGCAGTCGCATTTTTACAGAGGTTACCCGTGGTTCATAGGATTTCTCCCTCGGCGACCCGTTTGTCTCCCAAGGTTTCAGCCTCAGTTTCTTTGGGGCAGGTTTCCCCGAATGTGTTGCCTGCTGGGTACGCAACGAATGATAAGAACGGCGATTTGACTGGTGATCGCCTGAAGGTTTGGCTGGATAATTGGGGCGACTCCATTATTGGTGGTAAGTCGTTGGATCGGGAAACGGCGATCGCATTGACAAAAATTGAAGGTGAATCGGATGTGTTAGCCCTGTGCGCTGTGGCGGATCGGGTGCGTCAGGCACGGTGCGGCAATGTGGTGGATTTGTGCAGCATTGTGAATGTTAAATCGGGGAGCTGCTCGGAAAATTGTGGTTTCTGTTCCCAGTCGGCGCACCATCCCGGCGAGGGCTCTCCGGTGTATGGGCTAAAGCCACGCCAGGAGATTATGGCTCAGGCGCGATCGGCGGCGTTGGCGGGGGCGAAACGGTTTTGTTTGGTGAGCCAGGGGCGTGGTCCGGCTTATGGTGGCGAGCAGGCGCGGGAATTTGAAGAAATTTTGGAAACGGTGCGCCAGATTATTGCCGAGACGGATATTAAACCTTGCTGCGCGTTGGGTGAGTTGACCGTTGAACAGGCGGAGCAGCTTAAGGCGGCGGGGGTGACTCGCTATAACCACAACTTGGAAGCGTCGGAAAGTTTCTTTCCTGAAGTGGTGACTACCCATAGGTGGCGCGATCGCGTGGAAACGGTGAAAAATCTGCGGTCCGTGGGCATCCAAGCGTGCAGCGGCGGCATTATGGGAATGGGGGAAAGCTGGGAGGATCGGGTGGATTTGGCATTGGCCCTGCGGGATTTGGGGGTGGAGTCGGTGCCGTTGAATCTGCTCAATCCCCGTGCCGGTACGCCCATGGGCGATCGCGATCGCCTGGATCCTTATGAAGCCCTGAAGGCGATCGCCATTTTCCGCCTAATTTTGCCGGAGCAAATTATTCGCTATGCGGGCGGTCGAGAAGCGGTGATGGGCGACTTGCAGCATATGGGGCTAAAAGCGGGCATTAACGCCATGCTCATTGGGCACTACCTCACCACCTTGGGGCAACCTCCCGAGAACGATAAAAAAATGCTGCACGATTTGGGATTGGAAGGCGGTGAAGCGCCCGTTCCCGGCACCCACGGAGGCGACTAAATTACCCTGTGACCCGTCGTTTACCGCCGCGCCGTCGCGCCACCCTCAGCCAATCGATTCTCCTGTGGGCTGCCATTGGTTTGGTGCTCACCATTTGCGGCACCTTTGTCGATGCCTATATTCCCACCGCGCCATGGACCTGGTTTGACTCCGGTGCCTTCCAGCCCCAGGTGCAGTCTTTGGGCACCCGGCTACAAATTGCGGCGGTGCTGTTGACCGGGTGTTTAGGCGGTGCGGGGGCGGGGACGATCGCCCAAATTGCTTACGTGGGATTGGGGCTGGCGGGGTTGCCCATCTTCAACGGCGGCGGCGGGCTGCAATATATCACCGTGCCCAGCTTTGGCTATTTGCTGGGCTTTATTATGGGCGGCATTGTGTGCGGGCGGTTGGTGACGGCGCGTTTCCTGCCGGGGCTGGGGGAGCGATCTCCGAGGGGGCATGAATCTATCGAGCGACTCACCGTAAGCGCTGGGGCGGGATTAGTGGGCATTCACGCTACGGGGCTGCTGTGGCTATTGGTGTTCCATGGCGATCGCGCTTCGGAAGAAGCCCAGCGACTCACCTGGACTCCCCTCGGCGGCCAACTTATTTTGGTATGCGCCGTCGCCCTAATTTCCTGGATTGTTCGAAGAATTCTATTCTGACGAAAGCTGGGGCAATGCTTTAATAATTGAAGAAATTCTGTTGGCGTAGACAGCGCCAATTCTTGGGAGCGGGTGGCAAACTTGTTGAAAAATCGTTGGTTTTGGGTGGCGGCGATCGCCAGTTTGCTCCTAGATCGGGGCACCAAGCTGTGGGTGGAACAAAACTTCGCCCTCACCACGCCCCCCGAATCCTGGACCGTTATTCCCAACGTCCTCCACTTTACCTACGTCATCAACACCGGTGCCGCCTTCAGCATGTTCCAAGGCAGCGCCTGGCTTCCGTGGCTGTCCCTAATCGTGAGTGCCGGACTTGCCCTGTTCGCCATTTTTGGCCCCCAGCTAATGATTTGGGAAGCGTGGGGCTATGGGCTATTGCTCGGCGGCGCACTGGGCAATGGCATTGATCGCTTTTTGATGGGGCACGTAATCGACTTTTTGGAAGTGCGCTTTATTCAGTTTCCCGTGTTTAACATTGCCGATATTGCCATCAACTTGGGCATTGGCTGTTTGGCGATCGCCGCAATTATTACCGGCAAAAAAGAAAAAGCCGCGAAGCAAAACGCTAAAAATATCGACCCTGCCGAGCCCTCCAATTCGAGCCCTAACGAGCGCTAAATAGGGGCGGTTAAACTGGGTAAATTAGCAGAAGCACACAGCTATGGCGTTGTAAAACCAGGATGATCGTTATGGGCAAAGGGTTTAAAAGTTGGTGTCGTCAGCAGTGGCGCCACACGGTGGCGATCGCCTGTGTGGCGCTGGTGATTATGGCGACGTTGGCGTCTCCGCTGGTGCCTGAGGCGATCGCCCAAGAAGTGCGCGTCAGCCCCGATTTTGAAGCCAAAGTGCTGAAGGTTATCGACGACAATCCGGAAGCCATCTTAAAATCCGTCGGCAAATACAATCGTATCCAAGCGGAACGCCGCGCCCAGGCTCAATCCCAGTTTCGCCTTAGCCTGCGCACTAACCCTGACAGTGTCATTGCCGGCTCTCCCGTAAAAGGCAACACGGACGCCCCTATCACCCTGATTGAATTCTCCGACTTTCAATGTCCCTTCTGTGCCCAAGCCCAAGGGGAAATCCAGCGGTTTATGTCCCGCTACGGCAACCGCGTTCAATTTGTTTATAAGCATCTGCCCCTGTCCAATATTCATGCCCAAGCCGTCCCCGCCGCCGCTGCGTCCTGGGCAGCCCAACAGCAGGGCAAGTTTTGGCCTTACCACGACGATCTCTACAAGAATCAAAGCCGATTGGGGGAAGAGCTGTACTTAGAACTGGCAGATAAGCACAAGCTGGATATTGACCAATTCAATAGTGATCGCGCTAGCCAAGGGGCGATCGCCGCTATCCAAAAAGATCTCGATCTCGCTGAAACCCTCAGCATCCAAGGCACCCCCACCTTCGTAATGGACGGCGTCATCCTCAATCAAGCCCCCAGCGCCGAAAATCTGACTGCCGCCTTCGAAGCCGCTTCCCAGCAGCGCTAAAACCTTTAAAGCCACAGGTTTCAAAAGGGTAGCCAAAGAATGAGCATCCTAGTGTTTGGCAGTATCAATATGGATTTGGTTGCCCGGGTGCCCCAGCTACCTTTGCCGGGGGAAACCATTCAGGGCAGCCATTTCACCACCAGCCCTGGCGGTAAAGGGGCCAACCAAGCCGTTGCCGTGGCCAAATTGGGCGCTGAAGTGGCACTAATCGGTCGGGTGGGGGAGGACGGATTTGGGCAAGAGTTAATGGAACATTTGCAGCGGTTTGGGGTGGATGTGGGCGCGATCGCCACCGATCCTCATACCTCCACCGGCATCGCCCAAATCCTTGTGGACGATAGGGGACAAAACCAAATTGCCATTGTGGGTGGCGCAAACCACACCATTGGTAATGTTGAGCTGGACCAATTAAAACAGCGCTTGCCCCAGGCAAAAATTTTGCTGTTGCAGCTAGAAATCCCTTTGCCGATGGTTATTGCTGCAGCTCAACGGGCTAAAGCCGCTGGAGTTACGGTTATTTTGGACCCGGCTCCTGCCCCTGACGCCTTACCCGATGAACTTTATTCCGCCGTCGATATCCTGACCCCCAACGAAACGGAAGCCAGTCGCCTAGTGGGTTTTCCGGTGACGGACCAAGACTCTGCCGCGATCGCCACCGAAACCCTCCAAAACCGAGGCATCGACACCGTCATCATCACCTTGGGCGATCGCGGCAGCTTTTGTCGCACCCCCACCGAAGCCTTTTTTACCCCCGCCATTGCCGTAGACGTGGTGGACACCGTTGCCGCTGGGGATGGATTTAACGGGGCGATCGCCACCGCTCTGCAAAATGGTCAGCCCTGGCGCGAGGCTATTCACTGGGCAACCTGCGCGGCGGGGTTATGTTGCACCCGCTCGGGGGCTCAATTTTCTTTACCTAATTGCCAAGACGTGGACGAGAAAGCCAGTGCGACCTCAAGCAAAAATCGCTGACCACATCATTAATGCTCGTTGTGATCATTGCTGTCATCGTCGCCCAACTGAATGGGTAACTCGACGGTGAACACCGCCCCACCATCCTTAGCTGACCCCGCTGAAATTCTCCCGCCGTGGCGATCCACCACAATTTGATGGCAAATGGATAGTCCTAACCCCGTGCCTTTTCCCACGGATTTCGTTGTAAATAACGGTTCAAATAGTCGGGCGATCGCCGCATCAGGTAGCCCCTTCCCCGTGTCGCGCACCTGGATACGTACCCAGTTGTTGCTTACCTTCTCCGTTGTGATTTCCAACTCCAAAGGCATCCTTAAGTCCCGAGGAACCTCGTTTTCCTCCTCCTCTTGGAATCGCTCTTCAATGGCATCAATGGCATTGGCAATCAAGTTCATAAATACCTGGTTAAGGGGACCCGAATAACATTGAATTAAAGGAAGGTCGCCGTAGTTTTTAATGAGATTGATGGAAGGACGATCCGCCAATTTAGAAAGGGATTTCAAGCGGTATCCCAAAATAATCAGGGTGCTTTCAATACTGTCGTGAACGCTAGCTTCTTGCCACTGCGATTCATCGAGGCGAGAAAAATTCCGCAGGGACCGAACAATTTGCTTGACGCGATCCGTACCCAAATGGACCGATTCCAGCACCTCTTTAAGGTCCTTTGAGACGAACTCAAAATCCAAGTCTTCTAGTTGCTCAGCAATATCATCGGGGGGCTCAGGAAGATACTTCTGATAAAGCTGCACTAATTCCAAAAGACCGCAGGAATATTCTTCCAGATAGTTAATATTGCCGGAAACAAAGCTAATGGGATTACTGATTTCGTGGGCAACGCCAGCAATCAGGAGCCCTAGGCTCGACATCTTTTCAGTTTGAATCAGCTTGGCTTGGGTTTGTTTGAGAGCTTGAATAGTGGCCTCAAGTTGCTCCGTTTGCTCAATGGCTGATCGCTCGTATACCGACAGCAGCTCGTCAAGGGAGCTAACTTGAGCCTTTAAATGCTCAATTTCAGCCATGTAATCAATACCTTCCATTACATTAGTTAGTTAATTAAAACGGGGTTAGTCAAAAATGGTGCCCCGATCAAAAGGCAATAGCGCAAACTTGGCGTTAAGGGCTAAACTCTTGAATTGTTCCGCCGCTGATCTCGGAATGGGAACGGTGGAAAATAAAATAAACGCGAACAGACTTCCGGAGGGCAAAATTCCTCCAAACCCTAGGACAGAGCGAATACCGTAGGCAATAACAAAATTGTTTTGGGCAGGAATGTAAGGGCTTTCAGGTGCCGTTGGAACGTGAAAAACATTGAATGTTTTTTGTTCTAAATCCACCATTAAATCTGCGTCGAAAATTGCATCAAGACCCAGCCCAAGTTGTTGAATTAATTGGGAAATCATGGGCAGCTGCATAATCATTTCTTTGCTGCTCAGGGGAATGGCCTGGTGTCCCTGGGACTGGCGGCGATCATTCCACTGGGGCTCAGCGCCTGCGGTACCCAACAGGGTCAGAAACTGGGTCTCTTGGTCGGGCATCCCATCATTAGCAGCGATCGCCTGAAGCGCCGACTCTGGAAGCCCATCGTAGGATTCAGTTTTAAAACAGCGAGCCAAAGCAAGGGCCGACTCCCCTGTATCTGGGTGAACAAAACTGTGGCGGAAGTAACCCACAATTCGGGACGCCACTTCCTCCATCGTTTTTGCTCCAACTCCAATACGACGCAGGGCTGAGCCGCAGGTGGTCATATCTTTCAGGGAGAAACGATCAAAGTGATAGGTTTCTGACCGGTTAGTCATTTGAGGTTGAGGCTAATGGGTAATCGCCCAACTCAAGATCCGTAACTTTCCAAAGCTTCTGACACAGTAGTTTTGAGTAAAGCAGAGTCTTAAAAAGGCATCGGCATTAAGGTGCTATCCACACTATGCCCCAACAAAATGAGAGAATTCCGCCGTGATCTTAAGCTTAGTCATAAAGTGTTGCGATCATCGAGAAAATCTTAACGATGATATTCCAGGACTTGCGCTAAGTCCCCAAAGATTGATCCCGTCTAGAGTCCAGCGCTTTAGCAGCAGTGCTGAGAGGAGTGCGGGTGGGAGCCAGATTTAATCGATTCCGTAATTACTTCGGTGTCTTGGGGGCGATCATCCCCTTTTTCGGACTGTTGACAGGTGCCGCACAGTCCATAAAATTCCAGCGTGTGATAGTACACCTTGAAATCAGCGTCCGTACTGACCTTGTGCTCCAAATCGTGGAGGGGGCACTTGTCCATAACTTCCGCCTTGCCGCATTTTACGCAGTTTAGGTGGTGGCGATCGCGTTGAAGGGAGCTATATACAGAGATGCCGCCTTCCATGGTGCGCACTTGAATTGCCCCCTGTTGTTTAAGTACATCGAGGGAACGGTACACCGTCGCCAGCCCAATCTTATGACCGTTCTCTTGCAGGTAAATGTAGAGATCCTGAGCCGCAATCTCGCGATTTAGGGACTGCAGGGTTTGCAGGATTTGGTCTTGGTTTCGCGTACGGTTTGACGCCATGGGAAAAGTTGGGAGTTGGGAAAGCCTGGGGACGGCGAGCGCAGATCCGCTCTGGGATCAAAATTATGGGATTGGAGATAAAGGAATTCGAAGGATTTAAGGTTTCGCAGTTATAAGCGACATCTTTACTATTAGTATCTCTTAGAGGCTAAGTTTCGCAGATACGGCATTACACAAGTGGCGATTAGAGGATCCATAACTCCTGATCCGTGCTTGTCGAATTGCTTGCTAAACGTATCGCGCGCCGTCCCTACAGTTTCTATCTCCCAGCGACCCGTGAGTCAAAAATACCAGGCTAAAATTCACGTTACTTTGCGCCCCTCAGTGCTTGATCCGGCTGGCGTCGCCGTCAAGTCTGGGCTAGAGCAGTTGGGGCATAGCGTCGATTCAGTGCGCATTGGTAAGTATATTGAGCTGTCCCTGGAGGCGCCCGACGAAGAAACGGCTCGCACCCAAGTGGATGCTATGTGCGATCGCCTGTTGGCTAACCCGGTGATTGAAAACTACGTGATCGAGATTTCTCAGTAGTTTCAGCCATTCTTTTGGTCATTCTTTCAGCCATCAGGGCGTGTCATCAATTAAGTACCCAGAAGCCTCATACCGTGGGGAGTGTGCTCTTTTAAGTTAAAAAACGTTAGGGTCTGTAAACCTTGCCGCCATTGGACTTGATATTTAAAATTTGAGATTTAGGATTTGACATTTAACTGAGCACAGCCCTTCGTCTCCTGACATCAGTTTCCTGGCGTTATTCTCCTGGCATTAGTTTCCTGACATTAATTGCTTAGGGTTAGTTGTCCAAGAGTGGCTTTTTAGCGTTGATTTGCCCGTGCTAACTTCTCCGTGCTAATTGTCAGCACTAGTTTCCCGATAGGTGGTTTTCTGACGAACACCTTGCGAGGACATAACCCTCCAGCACATAATTTTTTGTGCTCGCTGTTTCCCAGTTCCCCGCTTCTTTCATGTCCTCGACGCCGAAATTCCCCCGCCCATCGTCAATTCCCTGGGACGCCGTTATTCGCCTATTGCGCTGGGATAAGCCCGCCGGTCGGTTAATCCTGCTAATACCCGCCCTATGGTCCTTAGTGTTGGCCACCAATGGCAGACCGCCTCTGTTGCTGCTTGTGGTGGTAGTGGTGGGCACCTTTGCCACCAGCGGCGCAGGCTGCGTCATTAACGATCTTTGGGATCGCAACATTGACCCGAAGGTGCAACGTACAAAAAAGCGTCCCCTGGCATCGCGGGAACTGTCGGTCAAGGTGGGCGCTGTGGTGTTTGGCATTGCCCTGCTGTGCGCCGCTGGGCTAACGGTATTTTTAACGCCCTTAAGCTTTGGGTTGTGCGTTGCCGCCGTGCCAGTTATTGCCTTGTATCCCGGCGCGAAGCGGGTGTTTCCAGTGCCTCAGTTGGTTTTGGCGATCGCCTGGGGATTTGCGGTGCTCATTCCCTGGAGCGCCGCCACCGATCCCCCTGCTTTGCCTTGGCCAGCCTGGATGCTGTGGGGAGCTACCGTTTTTTGGACGCTGGGCTTTGACACCATTTACGCCATGGCGGATCGGGAAGACGATCGCAAATTGGGGGTCAACTCTAGCGCCCTGTTTTTTGCCGAATATGTGGCAGAGGCCGTGGGCTTGTTTTTCGTTTTAACGGTGTTGCTGCTAGCTCAAGCGGGCATCGCCACTCAACTGAATGTGCTGTATTGGCCTGCCCTTGGGGGAGCGATCTTCCTATGGACAAAGCAGTATTTAAAGCTGCGTCGCCAGCCCCTTTCCCGCGACGCCTACGGCAAGCTTTTTGGTGAAAACGTAAAAATCGGTTTCCTACTTTTGGCGGGTATGTTTTTAGGCTGCTTGTTTTAAGGTCAGTGCCAATACGTCTATGGAGCGAAATTAGGGGCTGTCATGATTTAAGCCTCAAGCTAGTAACCACAAAGGTCTTAGTCCCTAATTTTGAGTCTTTCTTGAGTTGGCGATCGCCACCATCGATAAACGATTTCAGGAAAGCTTGATCCACAAGAAGGCTTGATCAATAAGCACGCCCTAGACGAACAGCACACTGAAGCTACGGGTCGCATTCCCTTCGTTTATGGGTATTCAACATTTTGTTGGCCATCGGGCGTCCGCCCGCTTCAAATCTTTTATTCGCTATGTTAAGCAACTGCCTTTGAGGTTGGCAGTGGTGGCGCTGCTTATTGGGTTAATGACCAGCGCAATGGCAGTGTTTGCTCCGTTGGCGATCGCCGCCCCCTCCATCGCCGCCCCTTCGGTTTCAACCGTGCCCCAGGAGCCCCCCGTTGACGATTTTTTTAACGTCATTTTGCCCATTGACAATGATCTAGGGCAGATTCGCAGCCAATCGGTCATCTTTGACGGAAATCCCTTGTTTCAGGTGGCTGCTCCCAGTGACGACTTAGAAACTCGAGTTGAAAATATTGAGTCCAACTTGATCCAAGCGAAGCGGGATTACTTAGCCAGTCAAACGGACCTTATTCCCACAAACCCGCCCATCACCGTTCAGGAACAGGAAGGGCTGCCGACCCTGTACTACGAGGACCAGTATCTATTTACGGTCACTAACCTTGACGCCAAACTGTACCAAAGCGCCCTTGAAAATCGCGCTACAGTTATGCGGGTTCAGCTAAATATCGCCTTTATCAGAGCCTGGCGAGAGCGCCAGCCGGCGTTTATTCGAGGACGCATTTACAAGGTGATTGCTCTATGGATCGGCGGCGGATTAGTGGTCGCGGTGCTGTACCTATTAAACTGCCGCCGCCAGCGGCGCTACCGATCCCAGTACAGCCCGGATTTTCCTCAGAATCTAATTCAGACTCGCCTTCGGCATCGTCGCCGAAAACATTGGCATATTGCTGTCAGCGCGCTGTTTCGTCTGGGGCAAATTTCCATCCCAATTGCGGCGGTAATGGCCACCTTAAACCTGTTTCCGAAAACTCGTCCTTGGTATCGCTGGGGCGCTAACAATCTACGGGTTTATTTATTTATCGCGATCGCGATCGCCAGCACCTATGTGACCACGGCCATCATCTTTGCCTTGGTGGACCGTATATTATCGACTTGGCTGGTGGACCCCCGTCCCGTGCCCCAGCGCAACGGCCGCCTGCAGCAGCGAATCATCACCCTATCCCGAGTGATTAAAAGCATCATCGCCGTGACTTTGGCGCTTATCGCCGTGGTGGTTATTTTGGTGGGCATACTCAAGGTGGACGTGGGACCGATCATCGCTGGTGCCGGTTTAGTGGGGGTTGCCCTGTCCCTCGCCGCGCAAAATCTAATTCGCGATGCCATTGAAGGGGTGTTGATCCTGATTGAGGACCGCTATGCCGTCGGTGACGTGGTGGTTCTGAAAGAAAATGAAATTTACGGGCTGGTGGAGAACATCACCTTACGGATTACCCAACTTCGCGACCCGGAGCAGCGCCTAATCACCGTTCCCAACGGCGAAATGCGCATTGTGGCTAACCTCTCCAGCCGGCGATCGCAAGCGGACCTGAAAATCCCGATTGCCTATAGTAGCGACCTGGACCGGGCATTAGAGGTCATCACCCAAGAAAGCTGGACCCTGGTTAAAGACCCTAACTGGGGACTTTTTATCACTGGCGACCCGTTAATCTTGGGCGCTGACGAATTCACTCCTTGGGGAATTATCGTGCGAGTGTGGATTGAAACCGTTCCCCTTAAGCAGTGGGACATTGCCCGGGAGTATCGTCGTCGTATTAAGCGAGCCCTGGATAATGCCGGTGTTGAAATGGCGCGATCGCGTACCGAGACCCGCGCCGAAATCACCTGGGAACCCCCTGCGTCAGAGCAGCCCCTAGAGGAGACTCGTAACGGTAAAACCCAGGGCAGCATTAGTCTGTAGGGTTTGCCGAAAGAACTCTTTACACGATTGCAACAAAATACTCTACTATTTAAAAATTCATGCTGTCGTCAAGGACACACCTTAACTCCAAGGCTGAATGTCCCAGTGGCTAAGCCTTTGTTACCACAGCAACACCAGCCGCGATCGCCACTACTCGACCCTAAAGTTGGTCCCAGCGATTGCAGCAAAACCATAGAGAGCAGTTATGAAAGACATCACACGCTACCGCAACATCGGTATCTTTGCCCACGTAGACGCTGGCAAAACCACCACTACCGAACGAATCCTGAAGCTCACCGGAAAGATCCACAAGATCGGTGAGGTCCACGAGGGGGCCGCCACCACGGACTTCATGGAGCAGGAGCAGGAGCGTGGAATCACCATTCAGTCCGCTGCCACCTCTTGTTTTTGGAAAGAGCACCAGCTCAACATTATTGACACCCCTGGTCACGTAGACTTCACCATTGAGGTATACCGCTCCCTGAAAGTGCTCGACGGCGGCGTCGGCGTTTTCTGCGCATCTGGCGGCGTGGAACCCCAATCGGAAACCAACTGGCGCTACGCCAACGAGTCCAAAGTGTCTCGCATTATCTATGTGAACAAGCTGGACCGCACCGGCGGCGACTTCTACCGCGTGGTGAAGCAAGTTAAAGATATCCTCGGTGCCAACCCCTTGGTGATGGTGTTGCCCATCGGTATTGAAAACGACTTTGTGGGCGTCGTGGACCTACTCACCCAAAAAGCTTGGGTGTGGGATGACTCTGGCGATCCCCAAGCCTACGAAATCAAAGACGTGCCCGCCGACATGGTTGACGACGTGGCTGCCTACCGTGAAGAGCTGATCGAAACGGTGCTAGAGCAGGATGACGATCTAATGGAAGCCTACTTAGAAAACGGCGAAGAGCCCAGCATTGAAGATTTGAAGCGCTGCGTCCGCAAAGGCACCCGCAACTTAGACTTCTTTCCCACCTACTGTGGCTCCTCCTTTAAGAACAAAGGTGTGCAGCTCGTGCTAGATGCGGTTGTGGACTATCTACCCAACCCTGAGGAAGTGCCTCCCCAGCCAGAAGTGGATCTGGAAGGTAACGAAACGGGCACCTTTGCCAAGGTGGACCCTGAGCTACCCCTGCGTGCATTGGCGTTCAAGATTATGGACGACAAGTATGGTGCGTTGACCTTTACTCGCCTGTACTCGGGCACCTTGAACAAGGGCGACACCATCTTGAACACCGCCACCGGTAAAACCGAGCGTATCGGCCGCATTGTGGAAATGCACGCTGACTCCCGTGAGGAAGTGGACAAGGCCCAGGCTGGCGATATCGTTGCCTTGGTGGGCATGAAGAATGTTCAAACTGGTCACACCCTGTGTGATCCCAAGGAACCGGCTACGTTGGAGCCGATGGTGTTCCCCGATCCGGTGATTTCTATTGCTGTTAAACCCGTTAAGAAGGGCGGCAGCGAGAAGATGGGCATCGCCTTGGGCAAGATGGTGCAGGAAGATCCCTCTTTCCGGGTGGAAACCGATGAGGAAAGCGGCGAAACCATTTTGAAAGGAATGGGTGAGTTGCACCTGGACATTAAGGTGGATATTCTAAAGCGCACCCACGGGGTGGAAGTGGAAGTGGGTAAGCCCCAGGTGGCTTATCGCGAGTCCATTACCAAGCGTCTCGAAGACAGCTACACCCACAAGAAGCAGTCTGGTGGTTCTGGTCAATACGGCAAGATCGACTATGTGATCGAGCCGGGTGATCCGGGCACTGGGTTCGTGTTTGAGTCCAAGGTTACCGGTGGTAATGTGCCCCGGGAATTCTGGCCTGCTGTCCAGAAGGGCTTTGCAAATAGCCTGGAGAAAGGGCTGTTGGCGGGGTATCCCTGTGAGGATATGAAGGTGACTTTGACGGACGGGGCTTACCACGCGGTGGACTCGTCGGCGATCGCCTTTGAAATTGCCGCTAAGGCTGCCTACCGTCAGTCCTATCCCAAGGCTAAGCCCCAGCTACTGGAGCCCATCATGGCGGTGGACGTGTTTACCCCCGATGATTACGTGGGTGATGTAATTGGTGACCTAAACCGTCGTCGCGGCATGATCAAGTCCCAAAGCTCCACCCCCACCGGTGCCCGCATCAAGGCTGATGTGCCCTTGAGCGAAATGTTTGGCTACATTGGCGACCTACGTACCATGACTTCCGGTCGTGGTCAGTTCTCCATGCTGTTTGATCACTATGCTCCTTGCCCCGCAAACGTGGCAGAGGAAGTGATCAAGGAAGCTAAAGAGCGTCAGGCTGCCTAATTGTAAGGCTTTTTTAACCACTGCCCAATCAACTTTGACCAGGGCAGTGGTTATTGTAGAAGCTGTCATAGACAATCGACGTCAAAAAAGTCGATATAAAAATGAGAGATGTCCAGTTTGATTACGGGATCACTGGGCATCTTTCTCATATGTTTTGATCTCGGCTCAGGCAGGCTAGGATGGGGGCGATCGCCGCACCTGTTGTTATCCTGCTGGGCAGTGCGCACTAACTCCCTATCCCGGCAAGACTAGCGGGACTAGAAGCTATCGGTTGACCTATGAGTATTGAAAAAATTGTTGAGCAAGCCCTACGGGATGGCTATTTAACCCCGGCCATGGAAGCGGAGGTGGGGCGCATTTGCGACACCGCATCCGAGCTGTCCATTGAGGAGTACATGGCCCTGGACCGGTTAATGGGGGCGCTGCTGACGGGGGAAGTGGTTGTGCTGCCCCGCAAGCAGTTTATTAACGTGATGGAAGAACTGGTGTTGACCGAAGCCATTACGCGGGTGGCGGAAATTGAAACCACTAGCGATCGCGCCCTTGACGTGGGGGACATTGCCGCCTACGCCCTAAACCGCCTACCGCCCCTGTATGCCACCACCGAAGAAGGTGCTAACTATCAGCGAGCCCGCGCCAAAGAAGAGCTTCAGTCCCTTATTGCCAAACAGGTCAACGAAGCCATTAGCCGTAGCCAAGCCGTACCTGACATGGGCTCCGAGCGGGTACCTATCAGTAAATCCGGCGGTGATGTGCTGTCCCAGGTCAGCGCCTTACTCCAGTCCTCTGCCCCTGGCTTTGAAGGAGGCGATGAAGGCAGCCCCAGCGAAGCTAGCCTAACTGCCTCGGAATAATAACCTCACTCCCCTCGGAAAAGCCTTCCTAAAGCCTCCTGGGCGGAGAAAGTAACTTAATTCAGCCCTCTTGCCCGTTTTTAGAACCCTAAGGCAGCCTGGATGGGTTAGGAATTCCCTTCACTCCCCCCTGATCAGGGGGGAGTTTTGTTGCTGGCGTTTGGGGCGAATTGTCGATAAATTACCGGCAAATCATCGATAATTAAATGCAGCGTAAGTTACAAAACGTTACGGTAAAAAGGGAGCGTCCTAGAGGCGGCGTCCACAGTACACCATCGGGATTTCACCATGCCAAGGGATTTGCGGGGATTTTTAAAGCAGCTTGAGTCGCGGGGGCAGCTACGGCGCATCACCGCTGAGGTGGATCCCGATTTGGAAATCGCCGAAATCGCTAGTCGAATGCTTCAGTGTGGTGGACCGGCGCTGCTGTTTGAGAACGTAAAGGGCTGCTCGACGCCGGTGGCGGTGAATCTGATGGGCACCTTCGAGCGAGCCTGCTGGGCTATGAATATGGAGGGTCCTGACGAGCTGGAGGCTTTGGGGACGAAGCTAGCAAAGCTGCAGCAGCCTAAGCCCCCGAAAAATATCGCTCAGGCGGTGGATTTTGGCAAGATTTTGTTTGATGTGGTGCGAGCTAAGCCGGATTTGGATCTGTTTCCTCCGTGCCATCAGGTGGTGAAAAAGGAGGGCGAGTTTGACCTGACCCAAATTCCTATGATTCGTCCCTATTCGGGCGATGCGGGGCGCATTGTTACTTTGGGGCTGGTGATTACGAAGGATTGCGAAACGGGGATTCCTAATGTGGGGGTGTATCGTCTTCAGCTTCAGTCGAACAATACGATGACGGTACATTGGCTGTCGGTGCGAGGTGGAGCGCGACATTTGCGGAAGGCGGCGGAGCGGGGCAAGAAGCTGGAGGTGGCGATCGCCCTGGGGGTAGACCCATTGATCTTGATGGCGGCAGCAACCCCCATTCCCGTGGACCTGTCCGAGTGGTTATTTGCGGGACTCTATGGCAAAACCGGTGTCCACCTAGCTAAATGTAAGACGGTGGATTTGGACGTACCCGCCCACTCGGAAATTGTTTTGGAGGGCACCATTACCCCCGGAGAGGTTTTGCCGGACGGGCCTTTTGGGGATCATATGGGCTACTACGGTGGCGTGGAAGATTCTCCGGTGGTGCGTTTCCACTGTATGACCCACCGCCAAAATCCCATTTACACCACCACCTTTAGCGGTCGCCCCCCCAAGGAGGATGCCATGATGGCGATCGCCCTGAACCGGGTATACACGCCCATTTTGCGCAACCAGGTGTCGGAAATCACCGACTTTTTCTTACCCATGGAAGCGTTGAGCTACAAAGCCGCCATTATTTCCATCAAAAAAGCCTATCCCGGTCAAGCCCGCCGCGCCGCCCTCGCCTTCTGGAGTGCCCTGCCCCAGTTCACTTACACCAAGTTCGTCATCGTGGTGGACGACAGCATCAATATTCGCGACCCACGCCAGGTGGTGTGGGCTATGTCTTCCAAGGTGGACCCCAGCCGCGACGTATTTATCCTGCCGGAAACCCCCTTTGACACCCTGGATTTTGCTAGCTCAAAAGTGGGGCTGGGCGGTCGCATGGGCGTTGACGCCACCACAAAAACCTATCCCGAAACGGACCATGAGTGGGGGGAGCCTTTAGAGTCGGATCCAGAAACGGCGGCAAAGGTGACCCAGCGTTGGGCGGAATATGGGCTTGGGGATATGACTCCCAAGGGAGTGGATCCGGCTAAATTTGGCTACGAAATGCCATAAAAAACGGAGCGCCCAACTCAAAGAAACCCGGGGAAACGCCGCGAAAGGGGGTGACAAAAGCCCATAGTCTGCAAAAATATTGCAACGTTATTGTTGTGCCTAAGTCCTTTGCCCATCCCGTGGGGGGCTGAGGCGATCGCCTAATGGTCTTCTCGTCCGCGTCATTTTTATTCTATTTTCTGCCCCTAGTGCTGGTGGCCTATTTCGTCAGCCCTAAATCAGTCAAAAACGCCACTTTGTTAATTGCTAGCCTGTTTTTCTACCTATGGGGTGGCGGGCGGTTTACAGGAATGTTGCTGATCTCCATCACAGTAAATTGGCTAATGGGGCTGTGGGTTGACCGGTGTGGATTTCAGGGGAAAGACACCAAGCTTCGCCACCGAGGGTCCCTGAAAAAAGTCGCTTTGGTGTCAGCCTGGGTCTTTAATATTGGCGTTTTAGGCTACTACAAATACGCCAACTTCTTGACAGAACAAGTCAACGCGATTTCCCCCTCAATTTTTTCCGACTGGGACGAAATCATCTTGCCCATTGGAATTTCCTTCTTCACCTTTCAAGCTCTAAGTTATGTCATTGACGTAGCCCAAGGTATTACACCAGTGCAAAAACGTTGGGATAAATTTGCCCTTTATGTGGCGTTTTTTCCCCAGTTAATTGCCGGCCCCATTGTGCGATATCGAGACATTGCCAATCAAATTGAGCGGCGATCGCACAGTTGGGCAAAGGTGTCCCAGGGCATGACACGGTTCGCTTACGGATTAGTAAAAAAGGTGGTTATTGCTGACTCCGTTGCCCGAGTTGCCGAAGCCACTTTTGACCCAGGCGCCCCCCTATCTTTTTCCGCTGCCTGGTTGGGACTCGCCGCCTATATGGTGCAGTTGTACTTTGATTTTTCGGGCTACAGCGATATGGCGATCGGCTTGGGGCGACTCTTCGGCTTTCGATTTCCTGAAAATTTCTGTCGTCCCTATTCTGCCATCAGTATTAGCGACTTCTGGCGACGCTGGCATATGACCCTGTCCCAGTGGATTCGAGATTATATCTATATTCCCCTAGGGGGCTCCCGCCAGGGAAACGGTGCCACTTATCGAAATTTGGCGATCGCATTTCTATTTACCGGTATTTGGCACGGGGCGAACTGGACCTTTATTTTGTGGGGAATTTATCACGGCGGCTGGATTATTGTGGAGCGCTGGAGTGGTTGGAAACGGAGAAATCTTTCTCTGACTCAAACCGTATTTTGCCGAGCAATAACCTTGTTAATTGTGATGATGGGCTGGGTGATTTTTAGATCGGAAACCGTTGGGGATGCTGTGAATTACTATCAGCATTTAATTAATAGTGGCGCGAATAATGCCTGGTCTATGGACTTACAAGATGCGTGGAATCGTCAGGCTCAATTATGTTTAATGATCGGCGGGGTGATCGCCCTTCTGCCTGGAGAGATTAATCTTGGACGCTACCTAGACTGGTCAACGTCTTCTTTCGCAACCGGCGTAAAATTTGCCATAGCAGGAGTGGGATTTCCCCTGGCCCTTCTGCTAACGATTTCCAATGAATTCTCTGCATTTTTATACTTTCAATTTTAGACTTTTAATACCTGTAAATTTCCAGATTAAAGCGTCCCAAGATGACCACAAGTCGCAGAAAATCCAGCTCGGTTTTATTGCCTAAAATTAGTGCCAAGGCGATCGCCTTGGCACCGGGATTACTGTGTCTGTGTTTGCTGAGCTATCCTCTTCTGAAGGTGGTCAGCTCCTCGTTTGATGCTAATTACCTTGAAGTTGTTGAAAAACGAGAACCAAAACGTTTTCCCAAGCGAACTTATTTTAGTGCCTGGCTAAGAAAAAGAAACTATCGGCAGCTTTCTGAGTTTATTGATGACAGGCTGCCTTTTCGTGGCTTGGCTATTCAAACAAAGCAAGTATTAGCTGAAAATATCTTGGGAGAGTCCCGTTTTACCGCAGTGGATATGGGCAAAAACGGATGGCTCTATTACCGATTGAGCTATGGGCTTGAGGAAACAGGAGACGGCAATTTAATTGATGGAGAAAGAGTTGAATACGCCTTAAATAATCTGCAATATTTTTTGCAGTGGCAAACAGCGCAAAGGCGTAAAGTTAGGGTGATGGCGGTGCCCAATAAGCACACCATTTATCCTGAATATTTATCAAAGCAGGCAAGGGATGATCTAGAAAAGAGTCAGCCCGGTCGCGAAACATTGTACGAGAAGTTTGGTGAATCACAGGATAAAAGGCTGATTGACTTATGGGACGCGCACGAATCGGCGAAAAAGAAGTCGCCAGAAAAGCTCCTTTATTTCCCAGAAGATACCCATCACTCTAGCTGGGGAAGTATTGTCTTAATGAGAAGCCTTGTTCAATCCCTAAGCTCTGATTTATGGAACCCTAAGGACATCAAAGTTCATGGTGGATACGGTAATTGGGGGCTAGATTTGAAGCATATTTTAGGGTACGCCGCTTTCGAGTCTGAGCAAGAGCTTCCCCTTTTCTACCTTGAAAGGTCTGGGGTGGAAACGGAAAGGATATTAGTGGGAGATAGGGAATTTTCCTCTTTGGCTGAGGCTGCGGACAAAGGATTGTTGGGCGATCGCGACAGTATTCTAAGCTTTTTGCAAAATTCCGATGGTGTACCACTAATTCCAGGTCGGACTTTAGTTATAAGAGACTCTTTCTTGGAGGTTAGCCAACAGAAAAGCCTATCCCAATATTTCCAGTCCGTTGACTATATCCACGCCCAATCAAAGTCTTTATCTCAAGAGTTTATCCATCAGTCGGCGAAGAATTACGACACAATCATAATCGCAGTAGTGGAAAGGAATTTCCTCTCATTTCTAGAAACATTGCCTCGATATTTAAATGATGGAAATATTCAGGGCGAAAAGCCGATTTTTCAACAGATTAATGGAAACTTTGAATTGATCGGCAAACTAGGCGAGAAAACAAAAACCAAAATTGACAATGGTTTTCTAGAAGTAACTTCCCGAAAAGCTAAGCCTTTTATTACGCTTAAAATCCCTCAGCTAAACGCAGAAAAATCCTATAAATTGAATCTCTCTGTTGAAAGTCCAAGATTAGATCGGGTGGATTTATACTACCAATCAGATTATCAGCTGGAGCTTCTTGGAGAGAAATTTTCCCCTGCCAGAAGGATTTCTCTGGGGTTAAAGCCGGGCGAAAATAATATTTCCTTTTTTCTACAAAGTGCAGGACTGCGATCGCCATGGAAACTTCAGTTTGAAGGTGGGGAAGGCACTTATAAGATAGAATCCATCGAAATTTTTGAGCTTCCCGACTAGATAAAATATCGGCACAATTACATTTTTTAGGCTTACAAGAAACCATGGTTGATCACCGAAAGCAAAGGTTTTTAGCATGGTTTTCTAAAATCTTCCTCCCCACCAATAGCTGCTGGTATAGCCAGAAAAATATTCCCTACTTAGCGGCATCGTTGCTGATTGTTCTGTGGCAGGCATTGCAGGCTTATAGTTACGGAACGTCGAGAACCTACATGGTTCAAGATGATGCTCGGCAACATGTGTTTTGGATGCAGCGATGGTTAGATACCGACCTTTTTTCCAATGACTTGATCGCTGACTACTTTCAAAGTGTGGCGCCTTGGGGATATCAGGGCGTATATCGATTTTTTACCTGGTTTAATGTGGAACCTTTGCAGACCGCAAAGATTTTGCCTGGATTAATTGCCGCACTGTCTACGTTTTTATTTTTTCGCCTAGTTCTCAAGTTAATTCCCGTTCCTTTTTTGGGATTCCTAGGATGCCTATTTCTAAATCAGGCGCTGTGGTTAGAGGACGGAATCATTTCAGGTACCCCAAGGGCTTTTGCCTATCCGTGGTTAATTGGATTTCTTGATGGTTTCTTAACTGAATCGGCTATCTCGATGTGGATATTTATGGTGCTCCAGGCGCTATTTTATCCTCAGGCTTTACTGGTTGCGATCGCCACCCTAACCCTCTCCTTCGGTAAGCAATTGAGGAATCGAAGGAAGCTTTTCAAAGCATTTGTCCCTTGGTGCTTTGGAATTTTGGTTTTAGGGATACTTCTTGTGGTCAGAAGTGTAGGAAATAGTGCTGACTTTAGCCCAATTCTCCCTGTGGAAATGGCGAAGGAACTGCCTGAATTAGGTTATTTCAATGGAGAATATGGGCGCTCATTTTTCTTCCATCAAAATCCGTTTATTTTTTGGTTGTTTTCCCCTCGCAGCGGCTTTCTAGCTTTGGGACTGTTAAACCCTCTACTACTGAGCAGTCTGGCCTTGCCTTGGCTATTGCGATCGCCCCAAAAATTCGATATTTCCCACCGCCTAAATCCCAAGCTTCAGCGCATTGGATACTTTATTGGCGCATCATTTTTGATGTTTTTTACTGCCCATTTATTGCTGTTCCAGCTACATCTTCCAGCTCGCTATACCTACTATTCATTTCGACTGAGTTTGATTTTGTTGGGGGCGATCGCCATTGGATTATTGCTAGAAAAATGGTGGCGTCTAATTCAAAATTGGAAAGCAAGGAAGAAACGACTTTGGGTTTTAAGCAGCGCTTTTGCTTTGTTGATGTTAATTATTAGCTTCGGCTGGCTTCCCTTATCTAAAGGACTTACCGTTTATTCCCATCTACAAATAAAAGGGAGAATAGGAGATATATACGAATTTCTACGGGAACAACCTAAGGATATTGTGGTGGCATCGATCGCAAAAGAAGCGGACAATATTCCCACTTTTGCCCAGCGTTCTGTCTTGGCAGCGTCAGAATATGCCATTCCGTATCACTGGGGTTACTATCAGCAATTGCGACAGCGTGTTGAAGACACAATAGTTGCTCAGTACACGGATGATCTGGAGACTCTTGCTGAGTTTATAGATAAATATGACGTGGATTACTGGCTAGTGGAAACTTGGAAACTGTCCTTAAAGGAATTTCAAAAAAGTCCCCGCCTACAGCAGTTTGAACCGACTAGTAGTGCCGTTATGGGTAACCTAGAGAATGGAAAACAGCCGATTTTTCCGATTTTCTATGAGGGCTGCACTGTTGTTGAGCAAAAAGATCAGCGCTTACTGGATGCCCGATGTATTCGTGAAACGATCGCCGCTCTTTTAGAAAACCAGCAGGGGAATTAGCGATCGCCCTGAGCATCCTTTTCTACTAGACCTTTTGTAATACAAAGACGCTGCCTTCGTTGCCCCGTCCAATGCGCAGGTCATCGTCTAAATACGTGATATCAAGCCAGCCCTGTTGTTTTTCTTGATCAAAATTGGTATCTAGCGCTGGCAATCGCTTTGAATCGTCTAAACGGCTGGTGAAAGTGTCCGGTCCTTCGTATTTAACCCAGTTTTTTAGTCCCACAACGGCACGCTCAAATTTAACTTGAACCCGCTTGTGTGATAGCACTTCAAAATTCGCGCCCACGCTTACAACGCCAGCCAAAAACGACAGGTTGTTATTCACTTCAGCGATGTTATAAATCCGTTGTTCTGCGGCGCGAACGGATTGGTAAACGGTATTTAGTTTCAGAAATGGCGGGCGATTTAACCCCAAAATGCCTCGACTGGTGGTGTAGAGGAGCTGCCAGTCTCCCGTTAGACGATCGCCCGCGGTGGTAGGAATCAACGTGGGATTTTGTGGCTCCAACGCCGCGATCGCCGCCAGCCGCTCTTCCCGTTCCGCCGCCGACTCGTCAATGCCCAAATTGCTGTCTGCCAATAAATCTATTAATTGAGCTTTCGTAATCCCTTCCATCGCCGCCATTAGTTTTCCCCCGCTATTTAGACAGATTCTATTGGTTTTTTTTATTCCTTCCCCAGGGGTTGGTAACCGTCAAATTGGCTTGTCCCCGAAACTAGAGCCCTTTGCTAGACTAGCAATAGTCCCGTTGTAAGATTTCTTAACGGTCCCGAAGGAGAACAGGAATGGTATCAACTCTGCTGCTATCAAAAGAAGTGCCCAGCCTTAATTACGAGCCCGCTGGTGATCACTTTGATGAAAGCTGGCGATCGCCCCTGTCCACCTTGTTGGGGCTGGGACGAGCTGCTGGCGCAGACTTTATCGAATTTTTTATCGAGCGCAAAAATTACATTAGCTGCTTGGCGGAAGACGACGCCATTACCAGCATTTCCCCCAGCTTGGCTTCCGGGGCAGGGGTGCGCGTTTTTCGCGGAAAGCAAGACTGTTACGTCAGCACCAACGACCTGTCCTTTAACGGTCTGCGCAGCGCTTTAGAAAAAGCCCTATCAATTTTGGGGTTAATCCTGCCCGGACCTAACGCTTACGTGCCGGAAATCAATCTGGAGATGTTCCGCGACTATGGCAGCGCCAAAGACAAGGGACTGTGGCTGGGACAGTGCAGCTCCATGCGAGAAATGGGCGATGTGCTGTTGGCGGCCAACGACGGGCTGCTGAAGCGGGGCAAGCACGTGCAATCGCGCCGGTCCAGCTATTTTCGCGACTGGCAAGAGGTGCTGGTGGCCGCCAGCGACGGGGTATTTGCCCGAGATATCCGTTTAACACAGTCCTTAGGCAGTATGTTGCTGTGTGCCGATGGCGCAAATCGGTCCTCTATTAGTAAGCGCCTGGGCAGCAGCAGCGATCCTGGCTTCCTGCGTAACTGGAACCACGGGGCGACGGCGGAAGAAATTACCGAGTCGGCGGGGCAAATGCTTTATGCGGACTACGTGGAATCGGGTAGCTATCCGGTAATTATGGCCAACTCTTTTGGGGGTGTGATTTTCCACGAGGCTTGTGGACACCTGCTGGAAACCACCCAAATTGAGCGGGGCACCACGCCGTTTATTGATAAGAAAGGTGAGAAAATTGCCCACGAAAATTTAACCGCCTGGGATGAAGGACTGACGGATCAGGAGTTTGGCACCATCGATATGGATGACGAAGGGATGCCCTCCCAGCGGACGCTGCTAATTGAAAACGGCATCCTGAAAAACTTCTTGGCGGATCGCGCTGGCTCTGTGCGCACGGGACATCCCCGCACCGGCAGCGGTCGCCGTCAGGGTTACACCTACGCCGCCGCGTCCCGCATGCGAAACACCTACATTGACGTGGGTGATTTCACCAACGATGATCTGTTTTCGTCCGTTGAAAAGGGCATCTACTGCAAGAAAATGGGGGGCGGCAGCGTCGGCGCAACGGGCGAGTTTAACTTTGGCGTTGACGAGGCTTATTTAATTGAAAATGGCAAAATCACCAAGCCGCTGAAGGGCGCGACTCTGATTGGGGAAGCCGTTGACGTGATGCAGAAAATTTCCATGTCGTCTCAGGATTTGAGCTTGGCGGCAGGCTTCTGCGGATCGGTTAGCGGCAGCGTCTACGTCACTGTGGGACAGCCCCATATCAAGGTGGACGAAATTACTGTGGGCGGTCGCTAGGGTTTAGCGCAGGTTGTTTACAGATTTACCTACCGATTGCCTCCCGCGTGCCGGGGGGCTTTTGTTGTTGGCAGCGATTTTGGATTGGATTATCGGCGACCCATGGCATTGGTATCACCCGGTACAGGCGATCGCCCTATGGATCAACGGGTTTACCCGGCGCGTGCTGGGCAAAGGCTACTCTCCAAAAGTGGAACGGCTAGCGGGAGTGGGGCTGGGGCTGAGCACGATCGCCGGTAGCGCCCTGGTTACCTGGCTAATCGTCCAATTCGCTCACCACTTCCATCCGCTGTTGGGATTTGCCGTGGAAGCGATCGCCCTAGCCTCCTGTTTCGCTGGTCGCAGTTTGCGAGATGCGGCGTGGGACGTGCTGGATAATCTCGAAAAATCGGGAGTGGAAGGGGGGCGATCGCGCCTAAAGCTCTATGTGGGGAGAGATACGGCGAATCTGAACGAATCTGAAATCTTGCGGGCGACCTTGGAAACGGTGGCGGAAAATGCCGTTGATGGGGTGTTGGGTCCATTGTTTTGGGCGATTCTTGGGGCAGTGGCGCTAGGCAACTTCCCTGGGGCGATCGCCGCTAGCACCATGGCTTACAAAGCCGCAAGCACCTTGGACTCGACGGTGGGCTACCGGCGATCGCCCTACACCCACATCGGCTGCTTTAGCGCCCAGCTAGAGGACCGACTCACCTGGGTTCCCTGTCGCTTAAGCGTGGTGACCTTAGCGATTTGGTCGGGTAAGCCTCGCCGGGTGTGGGCGATCGCCCGCAGCGACGGTCCCCAAGATCCCAGCCCCAACTCAGGATGGAGCGAAGCCGCCTATGCGGGAGCCCTGGGGGTGCAACTGGGGGGCGAAAATTACTATCAGGGACAAAAAAAGTTCAAGCCGCTATTAGGAACGCCCGAAAATCCCATCACATTTCTGACCATAAAAAACGCCCTTCAGTTAACCCGAAAGGCGTTCTTAAGCTGGTTATTATTCGCTGTTGCGCTAATTATTGTGATGATTTAACCCATAAACCAATAACCCACAAACTAAGCGCCAATAATATATTTTCGCCACTCTTGATGACGACCGCTGTCCACCTGCCGAGTTAGCTCGAAATACAAACTGCTGTGGGGGCGACGGGGAGGACGTCGCAGTGGCATTTTCGCCTCCTTCGGCGTTCGATTGCCCTTCTTAATATTGCAGCGCACACAGGCCGCCACCATATTTTCCCAGCTATCGCCGCCCCCTCGCGATCGCGGCACCACATGGTCCAGCGTCAGGTCATCCCCCCGATAAGCGCAATACTGGCAGCAGTGGTTATCGCGACTCAGAATATTTTTCCGGGTTAAGGCAATTTGCTTGTAAGGGACACGAATGTAGTGGCGCAACCGAATCACGCTAGGCAAGGGCATCCCCGGGTAGATAGTTCGCTCATTATGTTCAATTTGCTCAGCTTTCTGCTTCAGTAGCAGCACCACGGCCCGTCGCCAGCTGGTGACGTTTAAAGGTTCGTAAGATGCGTTGAGAACAAGAACTTTTCCCATGAGCGTGCCGAGTAACTCGGTACTAGCATTGGCACGGATCGTAGCACAGCTAAAATATCGAGAGAGCGGGTGCTCGCCCAATTAAAAGCGAGATAAACACTTGTCAAAAGCTGGGTTGGAATTTACAAACTCTCCGCATGACTTTTTAGCCATATCCGATAGAGGATTAGATTGAAAAGTCGTGAAATCGCTGATTCTTTCGCCGATTGCCTTGTTTTCTATGGCGCCAAGACGTATTGCGTAAGCGTAAAACAACAGCTTTGGTAAATACTTGGGAAATATCAGAAAAAAGGTTGCTAAGGGGAATTGCTCGAGATGCTTGTAGGGGAAAAGTGGCTAGGGAACTTTGGAAAATTAAGTTTAACTTTGGCTTTGATTGTTTCTCTAAGCCTTGTAGGAGGCTGCGGGCGAATTCTTGGGGCAGACCCTTTGGTGCAACGGGCAGTGACCTTGGAAGTGTTGCGTACACAAGTGGCGATCGCCCAGGAATATTCTCCCAACGCCTCACCGAAACTACCAGCGGGCTCGGAATTATCAGGATTAGAATCAGCGAGCTCGGACTCCCCAAGCTCGGACTCCCCAAGCTCGGATTCAGTTTTAGGTGACCTACCTGCCGAGAATCTTCCCGAGGATTTGCCCGTTGCTGTTGACACCCTAGATGCCGTTTCTGAAGCTCTAGGGATAAGGGTGACCCATATTCGCGTGAAAGAAAGACTGCCGTTGACCGTGGGCGATCGCCGGGGCTTTAAAATTAGCGGCACCTACGACTTAGATCTGGATCGGGAGGGCTGGAAAACTAGTCAGCGGCGATCGCCCTTTGAAATTTATCTCCAACGTCAGCTGGAAGGAAAAACCTGGCGATTAGCCCATTTAAACCCTGGCAACCAGGATCATGAGGCGTTTTGGGAGCTCTATCGCCTCTAAGCGTTCCTATCGATATTTCAACTTACCAATCAACTCAATCAACTTTATTGAACCCGCTCTCAGGAAAATCCCCCGCAACCGCTTGGCAAAAACACCGACGAGCGCGAAAATTAAAGAGGCCCGACCGATGACTCTCAATACCGCAATCTGTGAATAACGTTCGAACTGTTTCTGATACTAAGCGAGCGTTCCATACCGCTCATACTCGCCCCATTAACTCCGTGTACCGCCGCGTTGTTGAGGAGTTAATGGTGGAAATGCACCTGCTAACGGTGGGCAGCAACTTCTCCTACACGTCCATTTACGCCCTAGGTGTGATGACCACTTTCGACCGGTTTATGGCAGGTTACCAGCCAGAGAGTGATCGTGACTCCATATTTGCGGCCCTATGCACCAGCGCAGGGCAAAAGGACGCCAGCCAATTCCGCCAGGACGCAACGGCATTACTAGAGGCCGCTAAAGGGCTGTCTGTAGATGACGCCATCGCGGCCCTGACCCAACAGGGAAGTGCAGGGGCTGCCGTCAAAGACGCTGTACAGCCTTTAGTTGACGGGGCAACAAAGTATAGCCGTCTACTGGGCGTAGGGTTGTACACCATTTTGGAAGCCTGTGATCAGGAGCTAATCCAGGACAAGGAAAAGCGCGCAGAATTGCTGCAAGGTATCTGTGAGCCCCTAAAACTGCCGTTTGACAAGCTAGATAAGGATCTAGATCTTTATCGCGGCAACTTGGAGAAGCTGGCCATGGCCCAAGAAACCATGCGGGATATTCTTGAAGCTGAGCGCAAGCAGCGAGAACAGCGCGCGAAAGCTAAAGAGGACGCCAAGCTAGGTAAAGACGCTGAAGCGGAAAAGCCCGAGGAAGCAGCGGCTAGCAGCTCTGCGGCGGATCAAAAAGCTAGTGAATAATTCTTGGGCTGGCTGACCTTGGGTTGGCGGCAGTGAAAGAGATGAGATACGGCTAGAGGCTATCTTCATTTAAATTTCCAAGGCTTTTTGCTTTGGTTGGGCAGGCATATATTCCCTACTACGCGTAAAGCTTTTGGCAGTCACTTGATGCCAGCCCTTGGGGAAAAACGATAAAAAGCTTGATCGGCGATGAACAGGTGGATTTCAGTTTGGATCTCCGACCTATCGCTTAGGCTGACCGTCCTGATTCCTGGAATAGCGGTCAGAAATGGTGATGATACACTCAATTTGGGTGCTAGGTTTCCCCTGTTTCTGGAGCTTGTCATGAATTAGGTTCTGAAGGCTTGCGTAGTAAAGATCACAGCCATCAGATTCTGCTTAGACCTGGTGCTGCTGATTCCGGTGCGCAAAGTTTTCAATGCTAGTTGACGGCGTATCCCTGGGAAATTTGTTATCAAGAAATCATTGATTGCCTTAACGACCTATTCCCTGGAGTCTTCCTATGACCGCAGGACAAGCTTATTTAAATCAGGATCCCAAGGAGGATCAGCGGCCGTTTTTTGCCTATGCCGTCGGCGTTTTAATGGCAATTATTTATGTCCCTTTGTTGTGGCATTGGGCTCAAGGTTGGATTTTTAAAAATATCAGTCTTGAGCACGAGTACTTTAGCTACGCTTTTATTGGCATCCCCTACGCCGCTTACGCTGCCTGGCAAAATCGAAAGCTTTGGGACAGTATTGCTGATCAAATTCACTTCATTGGCTTTTTCTTATTAAGCCTAGGGTGTGTCTTATACCTGAGCGGTGTTTCTGACCTCGTTAATTTGTCGCTGCCCATTGTGGTGGCTGGTATGGTGGGCTGCTGGAAAGGGCTTCCGGGGCTAAGGCTGCATGTGGCTCCGCTGATGTTTTTGCTTCTGGCGACGCCAAATGAGCTACCTTATTTAATCTCTCCCTACACGTTAGGGTTACAGCGCTTTATCGCTAACGTTGCGGGCTTTGTGCTGAACCAGTTTGATCTGAATGTTACGGTTCAGGGTATTTATTTATTCGTCAACGAACGAACGGTGGAGGTGGCTCCCCATTGTGCCGGCTTGAAAATGTTGATCACGAGTCTGTATGTGGCGCTAATGCTGCTGCATTTGCGGAGGAAGCTGCGATCGCCATTTCATTTCGGATTGTTGATGAGCGGCGCTGTACTGATCAGTGTTGCCATGAACATTTTGCGTAACACTTTACTGACCCTATTCCATGGCATGTATTGGGACGGGTTGTTCCACTTTTTACATGAAGGCGTCGGTGGAGATATTTATTCGGCGCTGATGCTGGGAGCCATAATTTGGTGGATGCAAGGCGTTGACCGCATTGTGCCTCTGTTGCGAGAACGCTATTAAGGCGTACGTTTGTGTCGATAGTTTCCAAAAGGTTTTGGCTGCGAAATGGCGCGGTAGCTTTGTATGGCGAATAAGTGCGCGGCTTACTGGCTATTGGGGCATCTCTTGCACGAGTAAAATCTATTCCTACAAACCTGCACAGGTGAAAAACGTTAGGGGTTTTGGGGCGTGCTATCAATCAAGCACCAGAAGCCTCACTTGATGAGGAGTACGCGCCTTTTTGAAGCAAAAGTCAAGGCAAAAAGTGCTAGGGGGCTGGACCCCTAACAGCTAAAGGCTTTGCCCCTTAAATGATGACAGCCTTAGTCACAGGCGATTCGATTTTGGTCCCGATAGGTTTCGGTCCTAGTGCCCAGAAGCCTACCGCCCCTAAGTAATCCGTCCTACCTAATTTTAAAAACACAACTCCATGAATAAGCTGTGGCAATGGATTCGCGGGTATCTAGCCCCAAATACGCCTTTTAAACTGACGGCGCTGATTTTATTGCTGGTGGTGGCGATCGCGGGAGCTGCCCCAGGTTATCTGAAGGGTAATTGGCGATGGTCCTGGGTCGGTCCTGTCGCCAATTTATCGGACCTTCGGGAAATTCGAAAAGAAGGCATTGAGATTCCCAACTGGGAAACTATGGAGCAGGGAGAGCGACTTATTGGCTCACGAACCTGGTCTTCCCAGAGAATTCGCCCAGTTTCCGAAAGTAGGGACATTGAAGATAAGGAACCGGACGAAGTGGTAGTTGGAGCCTCCGACGGAGATTCTGAACAAGCACCTGAGCAAGACTCTGAAGCTGTAGACAGTGGAGCTGCGCAGGCTGCTGAAGAGCGGGACCAAGATCAATCAAATGATCGGGTGATGCAGGTGATGCTGCTGCCAACTAAATCTGATGCTGACCAGCCCCAGGTGGAATGGAGCGACTGGGAGGGGGTTGCCCAAATTACGACGGATTCTGAGCGCTTTGTGGATTTGCAGGCAAAGTCTGGAGATCAGCGAGCCACCTTTACCGTGCGCTTACTGCGGGGATGGACCGAGAACAACACAACTTTGGTTATGGCCCAGTGGTACGCCTGGCCCGGCGGCGGCAGCCCGAAGGCTGGCGACTGGTTTTGGGCGGATCGCGGCAGTCAAATTCGCCGCCACCGCTTGCCTTGGGTGGCGGTGAATATTGTGACTGAAACCAAGCGTCCTTTAGATGATTTGGAAGATTATCAGGATTTACTAGAGGACACTGCGATTGATGTACAAACAGGATTAATTCGGGGACCGCTCAAACCTCAAGACACTTAGCCTGTTCGTGTGGGGATCTGCTGGGTTATTTGTTAATTGTTTTTTCGAGTTTCTTGCCCTCTTGCTTCTGGCAGGAAAACTAAGGTCTGTGACCAATCTAATTCCTGAGTCAAAAGCTGTAAGGGGTTCAGCTCCCAGCATTTTTTACTTTGAAAGGGTGTGTACTCCCCATTGCACAAGGCTTTAAGGGTTTAATTGATGACACGCCCTAATAATGTGTCAATGGGCCTCTTTCCTCGCTTAGCCGTTTTTCTTCAATCGTTTTTCATCCTAAATTGACGTGTCAATGAGTCAGCCACTGGTTAATTTTGCGAAGTTTGCACCGCGTAAATTTTGGCGATCGCGATTCCTGACGTTGCAATTAGCCACTTTGGCAGCCGTGCTTGGCGCATTCAGCGGCACTTCAGCAGGTGTTGCGTCCGCCAGAATTGGCTCGTTGTCAGAACAAGAGGCGTCAGAATCCCAAGCAATCAACCCCTCTGCTCAGCTGAGAGAAGAACCCCAGCAGGGCTCGGAGAAAGACTCGGAGCCGATTTTTCCTGATATTCCTCGTCAACCGGCAGACGATTCCCAGTTTCCCCAGGCTGAGCCCTTGGAGGAAGAAGCTCCATCTTTGGACACGGCTCCTGAGAATTCCCCCGAAGCGTCCGACAATACAGTTCCTCCTCCTGACAGCTCGTCAGAGCGATCGCCCCAACCGCCACCGGCCGCTAAACAGCCCAAGCCTGACTCTCCTTCCCCTGAAGTTGTCGGTGAAGAAGGCGATCGCGATTTAGAAGAAACCCCTGACGCTGCCCCGAATACCACCACTCCTAGGCGCTTACCCCCTCTATTGCCAAGGCGGGACAGCCCCACTGCTCGACCGGACCCACTTTTTCCGCTGGATCCTGGAGCAGAGGTTCCCGGTGATCGTTTTGATCGCGACCCCAATGAACTGGGCGGAGACGACCCTCTGCCGAATGTGCCGCCGGCCTTATTGGAACCAGTAGACCCTTGGCGAGCCTATCGACTATCGCCTCTGGATAGCGTCGTGGTGCAAGTTTTTGGCTATCCCGACTTATCTTTCAACACCAACGTGGACCAGGGGGGACGAATTTTGGTGCCCCTGGTGGGCTTTTTAAAGGTGGAAGGACTCACCCTGGAGGAGCTTCAGGGGGCCCTAGAGAGCGCCTACAACGAATACGTGATTGACCCGGAGGTGTTGGTTACCTTGGGCAGTCAGGTGAACCCCGATATCGTTGTGTCTGGCGAAGTAGTACGCCCTGGCTTTTACCGCGTCGGCTCCTTTGAAACGGTGGTGCAGGCGCTGATTTCAGCGGGTGGCGTGAAAGATAGCGCCGACTTGCGGGCGATCGCCCTGCGTCGTCGGTTACCCGATGGCACCTTGCTGGAGCAGGAGCTGAACCTATTGGAATTATTAGCGGAAGGTTTGCCGGAGCCACGATTTTTCTTACAGGATGGCGACGTGGTGTTTGTGCCTCGGCGAGAGGTGGTCAACGACCCCACGTACAACTTTGCCTTGGCCACATTAAATAACCTGGGACAGCCCACCATTCGAGTGCGTTTGTTGGCTTACGTGGGTGAAGGCGGCTTGCGCACCGTTACCTTACCCACAGGCAGCTCTTTTATTGACGTGCTAGAAGGGCTACCCATCTCCCAAATCAACTTGCGTAAGGTGGCCCTAATTCGCTTTGAGGCGGAGCAGGGAACGGTGGTTACCCAGGAACTGGACGGAAAAGCTGCCATCCTTGGCGACCTAACTCAAAATCCCCAGCTTCGGGACAACGACGTGATTGTGGTTAATCGCAACTTGATCACCAAACTTACGGTGTTCTTTAACCGATTTACTCAACCCTTCAGGGACGTTCTGGGCTTCCTGCTATTTTTCCGCGAGTTAGATAACGCTGCTGAAGAGCTATTTGGACCGGAGGGAACCTTTAACGGCGGGTCTGAAAATGACAACAACAATAATGATAATTAGGGCATGCCATCAATTGAGCGCCAGAAGTTTTACGCCGTCGAAAAGCCATGCCCTTTCGCAACAAAAACGCTGGGGGCTGCAACCTTCGTGGCTTTTGGCTTTGAGATTTAAACGATGACCGCCCCTAGCCAGCTGACGGTGACTGACACCACAATTCTGAACCAGTCGCTGCCCGTAACGCTACACGCGAGTTGCCCGGTTGAGGCTTGGCTCCACATCCCGTGGACGCTTGCCTCGCCAAAATAGGCGCACTGGGGTGCCTTCAAAGCCTAAGTTGGACCGGATTTGTCCTTCAATGTAGCGGCGATAATTGTCCTTAAATCGCTTGGGATCGTTGACGAATAGGGCGATCGCCGGAGGCTGAGCACTAACCTGGGTGCCGTAATAAATCCGACCCTGCTTACCTTGGCGGGAGGTGGGCGGAGAATGCCAGCGCACCGCCTCCTCCAAAATTTCATTGATGGTAGACGTGGTCACCCGGCGGCGATGCTGCTCCCAGCCCTGGTGAATTAATTCAAAAATCTTCGGCACGCGCTGTCCCGTCAGGGCGCTGACAAAAATCATCGATGCCCAATCCATAAAGTACAGCTTGCTACGGAGATTGCGCTCGAACAAGTAAATCGTATCGGAATCCTTCTCAATGGCGTCCCACTTATTCACCACAATCACGCAAGCTCGACCTTCGCTAATCACCCGGTCCGCCAGCTTCTGATCCTGCTCCGTCACCCCATCCTCAGCGTCGATCACCATCAGCACCACATCGGATCGCCGAATCGCCTTAAACGCCCGATTGATACTGAAAAACTCTGGACCGTAATCGATACTTTTTTTACGCCGAATCCCCGCCGTATCAATCAATCGATACCGAACTCCTTCGAACTCCACCCGGGTATCGATCGCATCCCGCGTTGTTCCAGAAATGGGACTAACGATCGCCCGCGTCTCACCCACGAAAGCATTCAGCAAACTGGACTTGCCCACATTAGGACGTCCAATAATTGCCACGTTAATTTCTGGATCGTCGAGGATCTCCGCTTCCGGCGGCAGGTGCGTCATCAGCTCCTCCAGCAAATCCCCCGTGCCGTTGCCGTGAATGCTGGACACCGGATAGGGGGTGCCGAGCCCCAGCTCCCAAAATTCCGCCGCCTGGGACAGCCCCAACTCCAGGGATTCGCACTTGTTCACTGCCAACAGCACCGGCTTACTCTGTCGCCGTAGCCAGTTTGCAATTTCCTCGTCAGCAGCCGTCAGCCCCGCCTTGCCATCCACCACTAAAACTGCAGCTACCGCTTCTTCCAGCGCCAGCTCTGCCTGCTGTCGAATTAGGGGCAAGAACTCCGTCTCATCATCAAAAACCAAGCCCCCCGTATCCACAATCAAAAAATCGCGCCCTCCCCAAAAAGCGTTGCGGTAGGTGCGATCGCGGGTGATGCCCGGCTCGTCGAACACAATGGCCTGATTATCCCCAGCAAATCGGTTCGCCAAGGTCGATTTACCCACATTGGGGCGACCGATAATTGCAACAATAGGAAGGGCCATGGTTAATCACTCTCTGAAAACAAGCGCACTTGATATTATCGATACTTTGCGCGCCCTTTAGATCATGACATCTTACGGGATTTTGGTTGTTTAGCCTAAAGTAATCACGCTTCAAATCCAACTAGCTTGAAAAAGCTGGATTTAATTCTCATCAAATCCAGCCATCAATTGTTTTTGGAGCCTAATATTTTCCCAATCTCCGTATTTTGATTCTTTAAGCCCTTAGCTGTGGGTTTCCACTGGATCTGAACTTTGAGGCTCTGTATTGGATAGTCCACTGGACGCAGCGATCGCCACCACCCCCCCTGCCCCATCCTGGCTCCAGCGCTCCGTTACCCTCTCTTTTTCCATCATGGGATTTTGAAGTTCCCACACTTTCAACAGAATCAAATACTCATAAAACGCCTGCAAAACACACCAGGTAAAACCTGCTCTGCCGTCTAAACATCCCCCTAGCCCGAAATACATGTAGAGAAACCGGACAAAGGGACGAAATGGCACCCGCAACGATAAATCTTTTAGGGCATGCCGGCGAATAATTTCAGTTTCACCGAAGAACAAATCTCGCCAAGCAATACCTCCGTTCTCAAGCTGTTGAATGGTTTCTTTTGCTTCGTTGGTGGAGTAAGTGTTGTGCTTCTCAACCCACCTAAAGAATCCTTTCCCAGAGGTATAGTGCGGGTAAGTTTCTGTTAGATATCCAGCCTTGCCGGCAATTTCTTCACGCTCCGTATGGCCGTAATCACTGAACCAGGCTGAACCTTTCTTAATTAGCCGCATTTGGTAGCGGGGAAACTGGGTGCTGTGCTTAATCCAGTGATTCATAAACATCACCCGTTCCGCCGCGAAGTAAGCGACCTTATCGGTATTTTTAATAACTTCAGAGCACTCCTTAAATAACTCAGGAGTCATCAATTCGTCGGCTTCTAAAATATAAACCCAAGGATACTTCGTGGGCACTTCTTCCAACATCCAAGTGCGCTGTTTTCCGTGGCTTTCAAACTTATGCTGAATAACGCGGACAGGGTTATTTTCGGCAATTCCCTTGGCGATTTCTACGGTGCGATCGCCACTAAAAGAATCCACAATAATCACGTCATCCGATAGCAGAGCAGATTCAATGCAGTCTGCAATATCTCTTTCTTCGTTGTAAGTCAGAATATAAATTGAAAACATAGAAGTGCAGTGCGCTGAGAGTAGCAGTAACTAAGGACTAGGTTTTAAGGCAAGAAATTAAAGGGCGAAAATCGAGTGCATTCCTGAACAGCCACTTTGACAACAAGGTTGGAGAGTTAACAGCGTGGTGAACGAAATGATGGAGCGGGCAAAAAATCGACGTTATCCGTAAGACGCCACCCACGGGAACAAAGGTGATGTTTTAACGCTGCTATTTTTTATCCCCTAATACATTGCCCTTAACCATCCAACGGGATTAAGTCAGCATTTCGTCAATTGCTTTTACTATCTTGCTTCACATCAAAATTTTATTCATAAACTTAGTGGTTTTTAAGAATTGGTGATAAACGAGTTTACATAGGGACGTGATCTGCCGGTTTTCCAGGGAAAAGGCTCGTAAAATCAAGATCAACTGAAGTCAAGCGTGTGCTTACTTTTCACTATTGGGGCTGTCTTTAATAACTTTCCCGTCTTGGAACCGCACAGTGCGTTGAGTTTGCTTTGCCACATCCGGTTCATGGGTCACCAAAATCACCGTAATCCCCTGTTGATTAAGGCGAGCAAAAATATCCATGACTTCGGCGGTGGTGGCGGTATCCAAGGCTCCGGTAGGTTCGTCCGCCAGCAACACCACGGGCTCATTAACGATCGCCCGAGCAATAGCCACCCGCTGCTGTTGCCCCCCAGAAAGTTGGTTGGGGCGGTTGTGGAGACGATCCCCCAGCCCTACCCGCTCCAAAGCTGCCTGAGCTCGCGATCTCCGATCTCGCCCAGAAACGCCGCCATAAATCATGGGCAACATCACGTTTTCCAAAGCGCTGAGCTGGGACAACAAATGGAATTGCTGAAAAACAAAGCCAATTTTTCGATTGCGAATGGTGGCAAGCTGCTTTTCATTCAGGTGAGCCACGTCCACCCCGTCCAGAAAATACTGCCCCCGAGTGGGGCGATCCAGGCAGCCCATCACGTTCATCAAAGTGGATTTTCCTGAGCCCGAGGTGCCCATGATGGCGCAGTATTCTCCGCTTTTGATGGTTAGGCTAACGCCGTCGAGGGCGCGCACTTCCGTATTGCCGCTGCCGTAGATTTTGCTGATATCGCTTAGGGCGATCGCCGGTCGAGACGAGGATAGCGTTGACGCAGAGGCGGAGGGAGCAATGGATGGCACTCGAACCATGGGGATTTGGGGGCGATCGCGCCATAATAGATCTTCCTTTCAGCTTAGCGTGGAAGAAAATTGCCAGGATATGGTGGAAGTAGATATTGAAATTGGTTGAAATAGCACGCCGAAATAACAGGCTGCAATAGCGAGTCAATGGCTCAAGGCTTAGCGATCGCCCCCACTGCCGCCAATTTTGTTACCAATATTTACAAAACCGCCAATGCCGTCATAATAAAAGGGCGAAACAAAGACGAAACAAGCGGAAAGCAACACTGGAGCATCCATGCGCGTAATCCTGATGACTGGTAAAGGTGGCGTTGGCAAAACGTCCGTAGCAGCAGCCACTGGACTGCGCTGTGCCGAGCTAGGGTACAAAACCCTAGTGCTCAGCACGGACCCGGCTCACTCCCTTGCCGACAGCTTCGATATGGACCTGGGGCACGACCCTCGTCTAGTGCGAGACAACCTGTGGGGCGCTGAACTAGACGCGCTGCAAGAGCTGGAAGGCAACTGGGGAGCAGTAAAGCGCTATATCACCCAAGTGCTCCAGGCCCGCGGTTTGGAAGGGGTCCAGGCGGAAGAGTTAGCAATTTTGCCAGGCATGGATGAAATCTTCGGCTTAGTGCGCATGAAGCGCCACTACGACGAAAAAGAATTTGAGGTGCTGATTATTGACTCGGCACCAACGGGAACGGCGCTGCGCCTACTGAGCTTGCCGGAGGTGGGCGGCTGGTATATGCGCCGCTTTTACAAGCCGTTCCAAAATATGTCCGTAGCATTGCGCCCCATCGTGGAGCCCATTTTCCGCCCCCTCGCCGGTTTTTCCCTGCCCGACCGAGAAGTGATGGACGCGCCCTATGAGTTTTACGAGCAAATCGAAGCTTTGGAAAAGGTGCTGACGGACAATACCCAAACGTCGGTGCGCCTGGTGATGAATCCAGAGAAGATGGTGATTAAAGAGTCCTTGCGGGCCCATGCCTACCTCAGCTTGTATAACGTTTCGACGGATATGGTGGTGGCAAACCGGATTATTCCTGAGTCCGTTGACGACGAGTTTTTCAAGCGCTGGAAAGAACAGCAACAGAAATATAAGGAAGAAATTCATGAGAATTTCCATCCTTTGCCCGTTAAGGAGGTGCCCCTTTATTCGGAAGAAATGTGCGGATTAGAGGCGCTGGATCGTTTGAAAAATACTTTGTTTGAAGAAGGCGAAGATCCGACGAAGGTGTACCACGAGGAAACCACGTTGCGGGTGGAGCAGCTGGGGAATTCGGCGTACAGTTTGGAAATGTATTTGCCGGGCATTCCTAAGGATCAGGTGGATCTAAGCAAGTCTGGTGACGAGCTGAATGTGCGCATTGGTAACCACCGTCGCAACTTGGTGCTGCCCCAGGCTTTGGCGGCGATGCAGCCAGTGGGAGCAAAGATGGAAGAGGACTTCCTAAAAATTAAGTTTGCGGAACCGGCAAAGGTTTAGGGCGTGTCATCCATTTAGCACCAGAAGCCTTATGTTGTGGAGAGTACACGCCCTTTTGAAGTGAAAAGTGCTAGGGGCTGAAATCCTCACCGCTACAGGATTTGGCGTTTAAATAATGACAGCCCCTAGTGCCTAAAGCACCGAGTTTAAATGTTCGCCAAGCTGGATGTAGCGTTGGTTAGTTTGCCACTGGCGGCAAGCGGTCAGCGCTGCGTTTCCACCGCCAATTGCTTCAAACCCGCAGGCTTGATTACGGTAAATTTGCCAAGCTTGCTCTGCGTTGCGCAAAAGCCGCGATCGCAATTCTCGATATTCCCCGTTACGAAACCCTGCCAGTCGTGTGCGCACCTGTTGGTAGCGTCGTTGCCGTTGGGGATCAGAAATGTGATCGCCCGATTGAATCTCTGGCGAACCCAACCCGTCCCGATATCGCTGAAGCAACTGGGTGCGATCGCGGGTGAGCCGCGCTTTGCAGCCGCTACTGAGTAACGGTTGGAGGGAGCCCCCCTCGGCAGAGCTATCGTAAAATCGACATTCGCGATCGCGATAGGCAGCCCACGCAACTTGGGAATTACGCAACAGCTTTTGGCGCTGCTCCGATAGATTGGGAAACAGCTCTCGGTAGGTGTTGTTAAGGCGCTGATTCTCCCGAGTCAAGGTTTGAAAAGCACAGCGGTTTAGCTCCTGCTGCGTTTGCGGATCGTCGCAGCTTAGTTGGGACTGGGCGAGGTTTTGCTTTGTTAAAGTTTGGCGAAACTGGGGCGATCGCGGCGTGGTGGGGCGTAAGTCGTTGCTATTTCGGCGGGGGCTAATTTGACGACCCTGACGTTGATTGCGGCGCTGGGCACCAGTGGGCGGTCGGTTGGTTTGGCGCGATCGCGGCTCAAAGCGTCGGGAATTGCGCGGTCGGCGATTTGGCGAGCTAACGGGAGAAAGGGTGGGGCGCGTTGTTGACCGGCGCAAAATTTGGCGACGTTGTGGTGCGCGAGAGGAGGATTCTATCGGAATTTCAGTGGCAGCAAACGCAGAAACACCTGCACAAACGCCAGCAGTTCCTATCGTTAAAAGGCTAAAAGTTGCGATCGCAAAAGTCCTTTTATTCACCACAGAAAATCCAAATCATAAACAAAACTGGCGGTGTCTCACCTCCGCCTTTTATCCCGCCACTAGAGAAACTTTGGACACGCTGACGGCTCGTTCTGACGCTTGAACGTTAGCAAATCCTGGTAAATCCCAAGGCGCAGGGTCAAAGTCGTCGAGAGATTTCAGCACCAAATCTGCCTCGTTATAATCCGCTGGATTGCTGTGGACGCTGGGTATCGCCACCACCGCCATGCCCGCCGCGATCGCCGCCTTCATTCCCGAAATAGAATCCTCAAACACCAGGCAGTTACTAGGCTTTGCCCCCAATCGTTCCGCCGCCACCAGAAAAGAATCGGGCGCGGGCTTAGAGGCTTTTACCGCTGGATCATCGCGCACCACAACCGTTTCAAAAATGGCAAACCAGTCCGGATGGTGGGTGCGTTTTTGTTCAAAAGTGTCCCGGGTGGAGCTGGTGGCGATTCCCTGACCAATGCCTAGACGGTGAAGATGGTAGGAGAGTTCGCGGGCTCCAGGCATGGGGGCTGGGGCTCGGTTCCAGGAAGCAATCAGCGATCGCCGCTGTCGCACAAATTCTTCGGGGGTAATGGGGAGATCTAGGACGTCTACCAGGATTTTTGCTGAGGCGATCGCGTCGCGCCCTAGCACCAGGGACTGCATTTTGGGCTCGTAGGGGCGCTGGTACCGGGTGGCGATATGGTCGCTGACGGCAATATTGATGGATTCCGTATCTAAAAGTAAGCCATCTAGATCATAGATAACGTGAGTGATCGAGCGGGGCGAGGTGGGATGGTTCACGGAGTTTATGCCCTTGGGTGGGCGCTGGGATGGAAGCTAGCTACAAACTTTATTGATAAGTCGCAGCTAGCTATTAGTAGAAACTAAGTTCCTACAGAAATCAAATCGCCTGCCAGCTTTTTGAACGTTAATCGCTCATTTTCCACGTCCGCAAAAATTACGCAGCCGTCGGTAAATTCCCCGCGCAAAATGCCTTTAGCGATCGCCGTTTCCAGCTCTTTTTGAATGGTTCGCTTCAGGGGACGTGCGCCATAGGTGGGGTCGTAGCCCACTTCCGCTAGGAATCGAACCGCTTCTTCAGATAGTTTGAGGGTGATTTTGCGATCGCTCAAACGCTTCCGTAGCCGATCAACCTGCAGCCCCACAATCTTCTGAAGCTGGGATTTTTCGAGGGCGTGGAAAATAATTAAATCGTCAATACGATTGAGAAATTCCGGGCGAAATTCTGCTCGTAATGCGGTCAAAACTCGCGATCGCATTTCATCGTATTGGGAATTGTCGCCCACCACATCAAGGATAAATTGCGACCCAATATTACTGGTCATAATTAGGATGGAATTTTTAAAGTCCACCGTGCGTCCTTGAGAGTCGGTAACTCGCCCATCGTCCAATATTTGCAACATAATATTGAACACATCGGGGTGAGCTTTTTCGATTTCATCAAACAGAATTACCGAATAAGGACGACGGCGCACCGCTTCCGTTAATTGCCCGCCTTCGTCGTAGCCCACGTATCCCGGAGGCGCACCAATCAGTCGAGATACGGCGTGTTTCTCCATATATTCCGACATATCAATACGCACCATTGCCTCGTCCGTATCAAAGAGATAGCTGGCTAAAGCTTTGGCTAATTCGGTTTTACCGACGCCGGTGGGACCGAGGAAAATAAAGCTGGCAATGGGTCGGTTGGGGTCAGCTAATCCAGCTCGCGATCGCTGAATAGCATCAGCGACGGCGGTCACCGCTTCCCCTTGTCCAATCACCCGCTTGTGCAATTCATCTTCCAACGTTAACAGCCGCTCCATCTCCGAAGCCACCAGTTTACTAATCGGAATTCCGGTCCACTTAGCAATAATTTCGGCGATATCTTCTTCGGTTACTTCTTCGCGAAGCATCGACTGCCCCGTTTGTTGGGACTGTAATAATTTTGCCTCCGTTTCCTCTAATTCCTGTTGCAACTGGGTGAGTCTTCCAAACTTTAATTCGGCGGCTTTATTAAGGTCGTAATCTCGCTCCGCCTGCTGAATTTCCACCTCAACTTTTTCAATTTCTTCCTTCAGCTCCTTCCGCCGATCCAGCACGTCTTTTTCCGACTGCCACTGGGCATTAAAGCCACTTTGCTGTTCTTTAAAATCCGCTAGCTCTTTCTCTAGGCGAGCCAGGCGATCGCGAGATCCCGCATCACTTTCCTTTTGCAACGACAGCTTTTCCATTTCAAGCTGCAAAATTTTCCGGTCCACCTCGTCCAGTTCCTCCGGCTTGGAGGTGGCTTCCATTTTTAGTTTGGCTGCCGCCTCGTCCACCAAATCGATCGCCTTATCGGGCAAAAAGCGATCGCTGATATACCGGGTAGACAAGGTCGCCGCTGCCACTAGAGCGCTATCGGCAATTTTTACGTTGTGGTGGGTTTCGTAGCGATCCTTCAGTCCGCGCAGGATGGAAATCGTATCCTCCACCGACGGCTGGTCCACAAACACCTGCTGGAAACGCCGCTCTAGCGCCGCATCTTTTTCGATGTACTTGCGATACTCATCCAAAGTGGTGGCACCGATACAACGCAGCTCACCCCGCGCCAACATTGGCTTTAGCAAGTTCCCCGCATCCATGGCGCCCTGGGTTGCCCCAGCGCCAACGACGGTGTGAATCTCGTCAATAAATAGGATTATCTGCCCAGCGGAATCGGTCACTTCTTTCAGCACCGCCTTCAGCCGCTCTTCAAACTCACCGCGATACTTCGCTCCGGCAATCAACGCCCCCATATCCAACGCAATTAGCTGGCGACCTTGCAACGACTCGGGCACGTCCCCCGCCACAATTCGCTGGGCCAATCCTTCTGCGATCGCCGTTTTACCCACACCGGGCTCACCAATCAACACCGGATTATTTTTGGTGCGTCGGGACAAAATCTGGATGGTGCGGCGAATTTCATCATCCCGCCCAATCACCGGATCTAACTTGCCCTGGCGCGCCCAGTCCGTTAAATCGCGCCCGTATTTTTCCAGCGCCTCATATTTTCCCTCGGGATCGCGATCGCTCACCGTTTGATTACCTCGCACCTGCTGAATCGCCTCCTTCAGTTTATTTTCATCTAGGCGAAACTCTTTAAAAAATCCTTTCCCAAAACGATTATCCAGGGCATATCCCAACAGCAAATGCTCGATGGAAATATACTCATCGCCCATATTCAACTTCGCCTTATCCGCCCGGTCCAGGGTTTGATCCAAGCTCTGCCCCAAATACACCGACGTGCCCGAGCCCTTCACCTTCGGCTGCTTAGCGATAAATTGCTCCGTATAATCCCGCGCCTTTTGTACCGGCACTTCCGATTTCGTCAAAATGCTGCTCGCCAGCCCTTCCTGTTCCAGCAGCGCCTTCATTAAATGCTCGGACTCAAGCTGCTGGTGGTTTGCCTGCTTCACTAAATCGGGACAGCGGGCGATCGCCTCCCAAGCTTTGGTGGTGAACTTATTGGGATCGTTTGGTTGCATCGTTGGCTAGACTCCGTGGTGGCAAACGGCCGGAGAAAACTTCCTTGGCTATGTCCAAAATTGTAGATAAACGAGTGCTAGATGGGGGTTCGGCGGTCGCGACGGAGACGGTGGGGTTCCCCGGTCGCTCGCTAATTTTCGTCAATCTGCCTTTAATCTCCCTAATCTGCCTGCTACCCTGCCTGTAGGTTTATCGGGCTTTAGCCATGAATCAACTGGGTCCCAGTATTTTCGTTGTCTTTTTGTATTACTCCGCTGGCTCCATGGCGATCGCTGCCATCGTCGGTGCCCAGGTGCTCAATGAAACCCCCTTTAGCGGCGTATCCTTCCAAAACGCCGTCCCCTTGGGATTGCTTTTGGGAGCCGTGGCCACCTACTTCAACCGCACCACTGAATTTGCGATCGCCGCCAGCAACCCCAAAGCCCTGCGCAAAAAGCTAGATGCTTGGATGATGGAGCGTGGCTACGAACTGGATTCGGACTTCAAAGCGGAAGGGGACTTTCAAAGCTATCGAAAATCGTCCTGGCAGCGGTGGACCACCGGACGAATTTTTGTGAAATGGCAAGGAAAATCTGTCACCCTAGTGGGGCGCTCGTCCATTGTTCGTCCCTTACAACAAGAGCTGTCCGCTGAGGCACAGTAGAAGTAAGGTTGTAGGTGGTTTATGGCGTTTTGCCATAGCTATTGTTCCATCCGAACTATTGTATCCGGACTATTTTTCCTGCCTGCTTTCTTGATTTCTCTTGCGATCGCTGCATCCTCGCGTTTCCTATCGCGCCATCCTATGTCCCCTTCCCCGTCCCAACCAGCAGCGATCGCCTCGCCCCCCCGTCCTGATTCAGCCATCACCATTCGTGTGGCCCAACAAAAGGACGTTTCCATCCTTGCGGACCTACTGACTGCCAGTTTCCACAGCCCCGCCGGTTGGCTAGGGTGGCTCTATCCCCTGTTGCGGGCAGGTATTTACGAAGATCTTAACCATCGTTTGCGCCAGCCCAGTCAGCATTACACTTGCCTTGTAGCCATTGATCCCGCCGTTGATGGGGGAGCGTCTGAGAGGGCGTCTCGGCAAGGGACTCAGCGGGGATCTCAGCAAAATTCTGCTCAGCCAAGTGTTGCAATGATTCCGCCCGCCTGCTTTTGGCCGCGGGCGAAAAACTCGCCGCAAAACAGTAGACAAGATATAACCGTGGTGGGAACCGTTGAAATTTCGGCGCGATCGCAATTTCCCTTGGGCTGGGGGGAACCCTCTTATCTGTACATCTCCAACTTGGCGATTGCAGAACCCTACCGGCGACAGGGCGTTGCGACGGCGTTGCTAGCGGAATGTGAGCGTTCTGCCAAACGATGGGGATTTACGGCAATTTATTTGCACGTCCTGGAGGACAATCAGGCAGCGCGAAGACTTTATCAAGGGGTCGGCTATCGCACTGAATCTATCCTTGCCGATTGGTTTAGTCGCCTATTTGGGCGATCGCGACGGCTCCTAATGCGAAAAAACCTAGGTGCCCACCGTTAAGCTGAGCACAATCGCTGGAATGACGGCTAGAACCAACAGCTCAGCACCCCAACAGTTACCTGGCGGTGGCGATTCCCCAAAAACACTCTCTCCAGACCTTCAGCGTTAGTTGCCCAGCATTATGATCCATCATCAAAATTCTTGAATGCTGGGCTCCGAACCGATCACCACAAGAGCCAGTCTCTACGAGTTACGTACGCTTTAATTGCCCGACGTAATTCTGTGCATCTACTCCGCCTGATATCTTCTGGGATTACTGTTTATGGACAGAGGACTCCCATTTGCGTCTAATGGCGTGTGTGTAGGCTTCAAATCCAACTCTCTTCAGCTTTTCTACTGCCCCGGTGAACGAACCTTCTCCCTCCCTTATTGAGCAAATTCGCAGTGGTCCCTGCCAGATTATTAACAGCCGCAAGGCTGGCGGGATTATTATTTTAAATCGCCATTCCGCCGAGTTTGCGGGACCAGGAGCTGTGGTTGCCACCCCCCTCGATAAACACTGCGAAAACGTTATTCCCCTAGGAGACTTAGCTTTAGTCTCTCCCAAGTCCATTGACGACATTCTCACTGGATACCGAATTCGCCTTCAGTGGATCAAATTAGTCAGCAAATCCACATCCTTGGAAAACACCCAGCTTCGAGCTCAGAAAATCTTGGAGCAGTTTGAGCAGTTTTTCCGTAAGCGAGACGTACAGCAGGTTCCTGATGAAGTGCTGGCTCAACTAGTGGGTGTTTTACCACAAACTATTCGCAGCGCACGCAAGAAAAAGCAAAAGATTAAGAAAAAGCTTTAGAAAGTCCCTTTACAGAAGCCCATCAACCGCCTTAGACTCCCGTCTGAACAAGAGTTTCAGTGGGAACAGGCGTTTTTTTGCGTTATGTTATTTATTAAAGACTTTCGTTGTGCTGAATAACTGAAAGGGTGTTTGTCTGCGGTGAGCTGAACCACAAAATTTCGTGATGCCCCTGCAGCGGATCGGGCTTGTGATTGCAGCTCTTTCCCAGATTAAAAATTCTCTTTAGATTCATTTCTAAAGCACTATTTTTCTAGTGTCAAATACCGCATAAAACTTAAAAAAGTTTTAGTGATAATTTTTTAGATATCCCGGAAGATCTTAATTGGAAGTTTCTGCATCCCAAACAGTTTTGTCTCAGGCAAAAAGCTCCTCTCGCCTTTGGTGGTGGGCTATGGCTATTGCTGGCGTGGTGCTGGTTCTTGGCTTGGTGGCTGGGTTTCTGGTGTGGTCAAAGCCGATGGACCCTTACGTTAAGGGGGTTTTAGAGCTGACAGGAGATGTGGATCGGGGGGGAGATATCTTTCTGATGAACTGCTCCACCTGCCATGGTTTCGACGCAACGGGGCGGGTCGGTCCTAGTTTGCAAGGGGTGGGCGATCGCAAATCTCAGCAGCAATTGATTCATCAGGTGGTTAGCGGTAAAACGCCACCCATGCCGCAATTTCAGCCAGACACTCAAGATATGGCTGACCTTTTGAGCTATTTACAAACCCTCTAAGTAAGCTTGAGCAGATTCTTTATAAGCTTGATCAAGCCCTTTTCTGGTTGACACCGGTCTTTACGGGACGCCCTTTATGAGGAGTCAGTTTTTAAAGGAACTGAGAATTTTAAAGGGGAAATAAAGGGTTGGCGAAGGGTTTATAAAGCTTTTGAAGATTGGGTGAAGCCTGGAAAATACCGGTGCTATTCCCCTTTTCGCGCCGTTAGAGTCGAAGCATAAGAGAAGAAGCCAAGCTTTGCGTTTGGGTGATTCCCTTGCTACTCTCTCTTCCGGTGATTTTGATGTTGAACTTTAAAACTTTCGCCACGTTAGGATTAACTGCTGCTGCGTTGGCGATCGCCCCCAATGCTGAAGCGTTTACCCGCTACGGTTCCCTGACGGCGCAGGAATTTGAAGATCGCAACGTTGAAGTGGTGCTGTCTCCGGAAAGTCGCTGGGGTGATGGTGGCGTGTCGGCTCGCACCCACGAAGTCAATATCCACCGCTCGGATTTTTCTACTGCGGATCAGAGTAATTACCGATGGGAAAATGGCGAGGCGGTGAACTTTTCCGTTGTATTTGACGGCATCAATACTCTGACTTACACCATCGGCGACACGGTGTTGCAAACCACCGAGGTGGAGGACAATTTCTCTGATTTATATTTGCGCACGTCTGCCTACCGCGCTGGGTCGAGCATGACGTTGACGAATATGACTTTCTCTAATGGCGGAACCACTGAAGCAATTGATGATGTGGCGTCGGTGTGTGACTCCGGTTGCGGTTTCTTTGACGCCAGCTACTACCACATTGGCGATATTGTTGGCGCGTTTTCGCTGACGGGGCAGTCCATGATGAGCTGGGATGAAGAGGGTCCGTTACCGACCAATTCACGGTTGGCTTATCAAGTGAAGCTGGTTTACGGTGATGGTGATATTGTCAGCACGCCGGAGCCTGGATCCATGCTGGGATTGGCGGGTTTGGCTTTGGGGGCGATCACCGCCGGAAAAGGCAAGAAAAAAGACGCTTAGGTCATAACGGGGGCGCAATGTGAAGCTCCGCAAGTTGACGAAATTATTGGCAGGTTTGATTGGGGCGATGGGCACCGGAGTGGTGGCGATCGCCCCAATGTCTATAGCGCAATCGATTCCTGAAGCTCAGCCAGAGCAGGTTCCAACGTTAGAGATGCTGGAGGAGGCGCTGACGCAGGGGAACTGGCAGCGGGGCGATGAGCTGACTTGGGAAATTTTGACGGGCAGGATGGACAAGCCGGATGGTCGACAGTTCCGGCAATTTCCTTGCGATCGCCTAGAACGCATTGACCGAGCGTGGCGGCAGGCTAGTGGCGATCGCTTTGGATTTTCGGTGCAGTGGCGGCTCTGGCGACATCTAATGGTTCGCTTAGGAGATCAGCGTGAAACACGGCAGGCGTTTGACCGAGAAGTGGGCTGGCTGGGAAGTGAGCATGGTGTTAATCCCAGGGGAGACGAGGGTGATTTGCCGTTAGGGTATTGGCCGCTGGAGCAGTCTTGGTTTTCGGGCAATATTTTGCGCTTCGGCTGTGGCGATGAGGCATGCACCTTCGCGCGGACGGTGGTGGAAGAGCAGCGACCGGCTTTGGAGTATATTTTTCCGCGTCTGTCTCAGTGTCGTCTTTGATGGGTAAAACTCTTAGCTGGGGCGTAATTCCGTTTCCAAGTCGCGGTAATTTGGAGCAGGGTATATTTTCTGCGGCAGTTTACCTAGCACATAGCGGTTGAAGGAGTGGATTATGGCTGAGCGATCGCCGTCTGAGGGGATGATTCTGAAAGGGCAGTATCGAGGCTATGCGATGCAGCTCCAGGTTGCGCTGGTGGATTCGGCGACGGCGGCGGGGCGATCGCTGGACCCGGAAGTGTTCGTGGAGATGGACACGATGGTGAAGCAAGCCCAGGCGCAGATTGATCGCCACATTGAGTATGGGCAAATCGCTAACCAATTTGAGGAAAGCTTTTTGCAGCCGCTGGTATCCAAGGGATTTAGCAAGGCAAAAATTGTGGATGCGATCGCCGATTTCGCTAGCCAGTCCAACTGGCCCAGCGAGGTGGTGAAGAATTTGGAGTATGCAGCGGCGGCGCTTCAGGATGAAGGTGCTGGGGGCGAGGCGATGGCTCCCGATATGAATGCGGATGTGATTACGGGGACGCCCATTTCCCAGCGTCCAATGCCGACGCCTGAGGGATAGGTTTTGGGCAGCGGAACGATGACGGTTGGGACCACCATTGCGGCGATCGCCACAGCGATTGTGCCCCAGCAGGGCAGCGTGGGAATTGTGCGAGTGTCGGGGCCAGAGTCCTGGGCGATCGCGCAGCAAATTTTCCACGCACCGGGTCAGCAAGCCTGGGATAGCCATCGGGTTGTGTACGGCATGGTGGCAGACCCGGCGACTGACAAGGTGGTGGATGAGGCGCTGCTGATTTTGATGCAGGCACCGCGCACCTTTACCCGCGAAGATGTGGTGGAGTTCCACTGCCACGGCGGCATGATGGTGGTGCAGCAGGTGCTGCAGTTGTGTTTGCAGCAGGGGGCGCGGCTGGCTCAGCCGGGGGAGTTTACGATGCGGGCGTTTTTAAATGGGCGCATTGACCTAACCCAGGCGGAGAGCGTGGCGGATTTGGTGGGGGCGCAGTCTCCCCAGGCGGCACAGATGGCGTTGGCGGGGGTGCGGGGCAAGCTGGCGGAACCGATTCGATCGCTGCGAACCCAATGCTTAGATGTGCTAGCGGAGGTGGAGGCTCGCATTGATTTTGCCGATGATTTGCCGCCCCTAGACGAAAACGAGGTTGCTCAGGAATTGCGGAGGATTGGTGAGGCGATCGCCCAAATCCTAGGCACCGCTGACCGGGGCGAGCTACTGCGTAGCGGCATTAAGGTGGCGATTGTTGGACGCCCTAATGTGGGTAAATCTAGCTTGCTTAATGCCTGGAGTCGCAGCGATCGCGCTATTGTGACGGACCTGCCGGGCACTACGCGGGATGTGGTGGAGTCGCGACTGGTGGTGGGGGGTATTCCGGTGCAGGTGCTGGATACGGCGGGCATCCGGGAGACGGAAGATGTGGTGGAAAAAATTGGGGTGGAGCGATCGCGAGATGCGGCGTCTGAGGCGGATTTGGTGATTTTGGCGATCGATGCGGCGGCGGGTTGGACCGCTGGGGATGAGGAGATTTATCAGCAAGCAAAGGATCAGCCGTTGATTGTGGTGGTGAATAAGGTGGATTTGTTGACCGATGAGGGGGGAGTCGAGGGCATTTTGCCTGGGACGGTGAGCGGGGGGGCGATCGCGATCGTTCAAACGGCGGCGGCTAAAAATCAGGGAATTGATCGGCTGGAGGCGGCGATTATTACCGCTGCCACTCGCAACCAAATTCAGGCGACGGATATGGACCTGGCGATTAACCAGCGTCAGGCGGCAGCTTTGACTCGCGCTCAGTCAGCATTGGAGCGAGTGTGCGAAACGGTGGCGAACCAAATGCCCCTGGACTTTTGGACCATTGACCTACGGGATGCGGTGTATGCTTTGGGAGAAATTACCGGCGAAGAGGTGACTGAATCCGTTTTAGGACGAATTTTCAGTCGCTTTTGTATTGGTAAATAGCCGGTTAGTCATTAAATTTCCAATCATCCCAATGCCCGCTTTAGATCCCGCTCAGTGCCCTATTCCTCAGCTGATTGTTGGGCTCGGAAACCCTGAGCCGAAGTACGATCGCACCCGCCACAATATCGGCTTTGAGTTTGTGGATGAGCTAGCAAAAGCGTGGGGAATTTCCTTCAGCAAAAACCAGCGATTTAATGGGCTGTACGGTGAAGGTCGCAGCCCCTTTGGCAAAATCCGTCTGCTAAAACCGTTGACCTATATGAACCGGTCGGGTCAATCCATTCGCGCTGTTGTGGATTGGTACAAGCTGGATCCGGAGGCGGTGCTGGTGGTTTATGACGACATGGATTTGCCCTTGGGACGGCTGCGGCTGCGGGCATCGGGCTCGGCAGGCGGACACAACGGCATTAAATCCACGATCGCCCACCTGGGCACTCAAAATTTTCCTCGACTACGGCTGGGCATCGGCAAGCCCCGCCACATTAAAGGCGAGACGGTTTCCCACGTGTTGGGACGTTTTGCCCCCGATGAACAGGGCACGGTGCAGAAGGTGATGAGGCTTAGCTTAGAAACTACGGAAATGGCGCTGAAATCGGGCATTGCAAAGGCGATGAGTCTTTACAACAATAAAAACGTGGGACCGCAGCCGCCGAAGCCTGATCCAAAACCTAATTCCAACTCTGCATCTAAAGAGACTAAATCAGCATTGAAACCGGATCAAAAATCAACGAAATCGGATCTAGAATCGGAGTCCGCTGCACCATCTCAGTAATTGGGTAGAGGCAATCTTTTTTATATTTTGCATTTCCTTTCAAGACGGCAATCGTAGGCACAATTGAATAGCTTTCGTTACAGTAGCCTGTAATTACCTACCTGTTGAGCTGTTAGAAACTGTGCTGGATGTGAGTGGTTCGCGATCGCCCCAAACCGTTGCTAATGTCCGTGTTACCCGTTGTTCTTGGTCCGAAGGCACTATCGTTGGTGAAGTGTCGGCGGGGCAGTTCAACTGGCGATTCCGCTGGAATTTTAGCGGTGATACCCTAACTGTTGAGCCCTCATTGGGACGGGCATTAATCCAGGATCCGTTAGGTCGTTTTCTGGAAGCGAACGATTACCAATTAGAGTCTGGCGGCGATTATTCCTTTACCATTCGCGCCAAATTTTGATGTTCTGAACCTGTTTTATATTCGATAAATCGGGATTGATTGATGCGTTTTCAGAGAACTTTATGACTTCCAAATACCTATAAATTCAGATGCTTTCTAATTTGTTTTAGGGTTTGATACATCTCTGGTAAGCGCCGAATAATTGCCGATGTTTTGAGCCATTCTTTGTTGGAAACAGCAGGAAATCCTGATAGGACCTGTCCTGGCTTGGACGCGCTGCGAGTGACACCACTTTTCGACGAAACGATGGTTCCTTTCGCCAGTTTGAGGCGATTGGCAATGCCCACTTGTCCCGCCAAAACAACGCCGTCGCCTAGCTCAACGCCGCCCGCTAATCCCACCTGCGCCGCGATCGCACAATTTCGCCCAATCACACAGCCGTGCCCAATATGCACCATATTGTCGATTTTGGTATTGCTGCCCACGCGGGTTTCCCCTAGCGCGGGTCGATCCACCGTGGTGTTGCAGCCGATGTCAACGCTATCCTCCAGCACTACCTGCCCGGTTTGCTCCAGCTTTACCCACCCGGTCGCCGTGGGTACGAAGCCAAACCCCTCCCCGCCAATTACCGCGCCGCTGTGGATGACGCAGTTTGCCCCCAGGTGCGATCGCTCTTCAATCACGCAACCGCTGTGGAGTATTGTGTCTACGCCAATCACTGCGCCGGGGTATACCGTGACGTTGGCGTGGATACGAACACCGTCGCCAATCACCGCATCACCTTGGATAACACTGTTCGCCGCGATCGCCACATCCTTGCCAATAGTCGCCGCCGGGTCGATGACTGCGGTGGGATGGATGCCGGGGGCAGGATGAAACGGTTGATAGAACAGGGTGACTGCCTGGGCGAAGAGCAGTTTCGGGGCTGGGGAGGTAATCCATGCCAAGCCGCGATCTCTGGCTAGTTTTTTCGCTGACTCATCTACTGGAATAATGACTGCGCTTGCTGCTGTTGTTGCTAGTCCTTTCGCCTTCGCTGCATTTTCCACGTAGGTGAGCTGTCCTGCGATCGCCTCATCTAGTGCGCCAATGGCACCAATTTCTGGATTCTCTTCACTGCAATCGCTGATTCCATCACCCGCGATCGCCCGTAACTTCTCCACCAACGCCGTAAACTTCATCGCCACCCAACGCCCCCAATTCGCGCTCACATCCAAATATCCTACAGGGGCACTACCAGTTTTCCAGCGCCAGCCCTCGCGATTGCGTTTGTCGAGATAGCGCCTCCACCACTACCGCCTCCGCCGCTTTCTGCTGTAGCTTGGCTGCCTCTTGAAACCGATACCAGTGGCTCTGTTGATGATTTTTCCGCCAGGTATGGTGTTGCCAGCGCGTTGTCCAGCGGCGAAAGGGGATGGATTGCCCTTCGAAAATTCCCAAAAATTGGCTTTGCACTGCCTCGTCTAACCAGCGATCGCGATCGTACTCCGCCACCCGCTGCCCTCCATATTCCGGGCGCTGGGTTAAGTCTCGATATCGCTCAATGCGATCCTCCTTCCGCTGGTTTTTCCGGTCTCGCTCTCCAATGGCTGCCCGTAAATCTCGCAATAGCGATCGCGTTTTAATCACCAGCTCATCCCCTTTACCGGTCACTTTTAAACAGCGGCAATATTTGTAAAACAACCGTTGCGCCGCCGCCATAAATCGCTCCGTATTATCCACCCGGCTGCGGTCCGGCAACAATCGGCGATCGGTCCACACCGCCCCCGGCCAGTCGGGCAATCGCTTTGCATCGGCGTGTCCAATATTCGGCAGGGCAATGCTTAGAATGCTGTTGCGCATGGCGTTAAAGGAGTCGTAGTAGCCCACAAAATTCTGGTGCGCCCAGGTGTCCACATAGCTATGGGACGCAATGCCAATGCGGTATAAATTTCGACTTGCTAGCGCATCGTCCATAATCCGATTGGCGTTGGTGCTATCGGGGGTTGTGTTTAGCCAATGGAGTTTGCCGTCTCGCCGCTGGGCACTGGATGCCAGGGGATCGCCAGGAATGAAGTGAAACAGGGGATAGATGCGCATTAGCTCACGCTTCGGCTTTAGGATATTCATCGTTTGGGTGATGTAGTTGCGGTATGCCGGCGCTTTAGGAGCATGGCGATCGCGAATCCGAAAAAATCGGTCATTGTCGTCCACATACTGGGCTGCGTAGGCAATAATCTCCGCGTCATCGGTAGAAAAACCAGCCCGCGCGGCGATCGCATAGGTCATGTAGTAGTGGAACTCAACATCCATCCCCAACTCCGACAGGATTAACGGCACAATCAATCTCAAACCTACCCAGTCCCGCCCCAGTCCGCCAATTTTCTGCTGTTCCCATTGCTAGAGCTATAGAATCGTTTCAGCACAAACGTGACATGGGCGATCGCAAATGACATGGAGTAATCGAAGAAAGCAGAATTTTCGAGATGAACTCACAGACGCCTATCGAAGCTACGCAGAACTCCGAATGTTTGTGCATGACGCATTGGGCGAATCGTTACCCAATATTGCTGCGGAAAATCAAAGATTAGACATCGTTGCTTTTTTGCTGATCGAATGGGCAGAGGCGAGGCGAACGCTGAATACTTTATGGCAAGCTTTTATCGAAGCAAACCCTAATCGATCTTTCGGTTCCTCCGACGGTTCTTGTCCATTTGTCTATGGTCCAGCGATCGCCCCAGAAGGCTTTTACGGACGATCGCGATTAATCCGGGATGTGCGTGGGCGGATTGGTGGGGTGAATCCCCAGTGCGTCAATGTGGTGGGAATGCGGCGGGCGGGGAAGAGTTCGCTGTTGCGGTTGATTGCGGAAGATTCAGGGCAGTTTTTTGCTGGTGGCTGTAAGCCATTGGTGGTGTCGCTAGATCTGACTAATGCTTGTTTCCATTCTCCGGCGGGGATTCAGGAGGGGCTGCGGCGAGGGATTGCAGCGGCGATGAAAGGGCGATCGCCGTGGGCAGAGAATGCGGGGGATGATCCGTTTGTGTTTGAGGATGGGCTGCGGGGATTGCGAGATCAGGGTTGGCGGTTGGTGGTGCTGTTGGATGAGTTTGAGGGGATTAAGCAGCACTTGGAGGCGTTCCAAGGTTGGGGGGAAGATTGGCGGGCTAAGGCGTCGGCGGAGTTGTTGACGCTGGTGGTGGTGGGGCAGCGACCGATTGGGGAGATTTACGACAGTTTGGGGCTAACGTCGCCCTTTGGCAATATTTTTAGCCAGTCCATTGTGGGACCGCTGGCGGCGGCGGATTGGCAACAGTTGGTGCGCGATCGCCGACCGGAGACTACGGCGGCGGAGATGGATTGGATTGGGCGGGTGTCAGGAGGCTGGGCGTTTTATGTGCAGATGGCGGGGGCGATGCTGTGGGAGTGCGGGGATATTGCGGCGGCGGAGAGGGAGTTTTTATTTCAGGCGCGGTCCCATTTTGTGCGGCTATGGAAGGCGCTGAAGGATAAGGAGCGATCGGCGATGCGGGGGGAGTCGGCGCAGCGGGGGAGGGTGACATTGGATTTATTACTGCGGTTTGGGCTATTGCGATCCGATGGACTGCCGTTTAGTTCGCTGTTTTTTGAGGTGGTGGACGAATTGGAGGATCTAGAATGAGGACACTGTTGAGAGCTGAGGAGGGTTGGGTGCCACAGCGCGATTCCATTCATGAAGCTGTGAGAAATGCGCTGATTCGCGATGGCTGGACCATTACGGCGGATCCCTTTTCCATGCGTTACGAAGAATTGCGGGTGATGGCGGATTTGGCGGCGGAGAAGAGTTTGTTGGCTGAGCGGGGAACGGAGTCGATTGTGGTGGAAATTAAAACCTTTGGCGGTCGTTCTTTTGTGCGGGAATTGGAGATGGCTTTGGGGCAATATTTTCTCTACGAACGTATCCTGAAAAGGCTCCAGCTTCCCCACAAGTTGTATTTAGCCACAAGTCAGATTGCTTACGATGCGTTTTTGGTGGCTGATGGGGCGCGGGCGATGTTGCACGACGGGATGGTTTCTTTGATTGTGGTGAATCTTGAGCAGGAGAGGGTTACCCAGTGGATCGACTAGAGCAATATCGCGGGATTATTGAAGGCTTGTTGACCCATTACGATCAACTGTCGCGGCAGTCGGTGGAGTCGCAGGCTGAAGATATTTGCGTGTTTGATCGACAGCGCGATTGCTATATGTGGTTGCAGTTGGGATGGCAGCGGGGGCGACGATTGTGCGGTCCGACGATTTTGGTGCGGCTTCTGGATGGCAAAGTTTTGCTGGAGGCGGATTGGACGGATTTTGGGGTGGCGGATGATTTGATTGCGGCGGGGATTGCTGAAGAGGATTTGGTTTTGGCGTTTCAACCTCCGGCGTTGCGCCAGAGTCAGGAGTCGGTGTTGGAGATGGCGAGATAAGTTGGGATGGAATCAATTCATCGATGGTTATGATCGTGTTGATGCCGCCACTGTTTGAAGAGGTGACCGATGTTGGATTTAAAACCGATTAGAACTGAGGCGGATTATCAGTTGGCGCTGTCGGAAATTGAGCGGTTGTTTGATGCGCCGCTGGGAACGCCGGAGTGCGATCGCCTGGATATTTTGGCGACGTTGGTGGAGGCGTATGAAATGAAGCATGACCCGATTCCATTGCCGACGCCTGATGAAGCGCTGTTATTTCGGTTGGAAAGTCGGCGATCTGTTGTGGCGGCGTTTATTGATGGGTTGAAGCGGCAGGGGGTAGATGAGGCGGTTATTCGGGTGGCGCTGGAGGAGGTGACGGGATGAGTTGGAATTCGGAGTTGTTGGAAACGCTTCCTATAGCCTGGCCAGAGGAGAAGATGACAGCGTTTTGTGATCGCTGGAAAGTGGAGGGGCTGTGGTTATTTGGGTCGGTGCTGCGGGATGATTTTAGACCGGATAGCGATGTGGATTTTTTGGTGGAATTTGCGCCGAGTGCTCCCTGGGATTTGTTGGATTTGGTGCAGATGGAGCGTGAATTGAAGGAAATGCTTGGGCGGTCTGTGGATTTTTTGGAGCGTCTTTCCATTGAACGTAGCCGCAATCCAGAACGGCGCGACAGGATTTTATCTAGCGCTCGGAGGGTTTACGGTGTCAATATCGTTGCGTGACGAGAAATCTTTGGAGGATATTCTGGGAGCGACCAATTTGGTGGCTGAGTTTATTGCTGGAATGTCCGAGTCGGATTTTTATGGGGACGAGAAAACCCTGTCGGCGGTGCTTTATCAAATTATTGTGATGGGCGAAGCGGTTAAGCGTTTATCAATGGAATTGCGAAATCGTCATCCAGAAATTCCCTGGTCAAATATTGCCGGAATGCGAGACAAATTAGTCCACGATTACGAAGACACGACTCTCTATCGGGTTTGGCAAACAGTCACCTATTCGATTCCTGATTTGGCAAAGTCAGTGCGTTGCGTAGCAGGACTTGAAGCGCAAGACGGAGAGTAGTTGTGTTCCCGTCGTGGCGAGAGACAAAAATATTTTTGCGGGAAAGTTGGGAGCTGTTTTATTGGTCCCTGTTTTTGCCATCGAAGCTACAGGCACGGATGAATGCTTGGGCTCCCAAACCTGACGAGAAAGACACTGAGTTTTCAGACGTTCTTCTCACTAAATTCAATCTGAGATTTTTTAGTCAGTATTGCCTGGTTCTCCTATTGCTGAGCTGTCCTTTACTTGGATTTACCTGGGCACACACCGGAGCAGTGGACTGGTGGCAGTTGTCCGTTTTGCCTATTGGCTATGGTGTTGCATTTTGGTTTTTGCCTGCCAGTTGGTTAGTTCCCCTGAGCTGGCTGTTGGTAACGGTAGATCGCCCGGATTTTTTTCAAACAGAAATTATTGCTCGTTTACCTCAAGCACTGGCTGATGCGAATTTGCCGCCTGTTTCCCAAATGATTTTGGGACTGGCGGTTCTGGGGGGGGGAGGGGGAGTGACCTCTGCTTTGGTTTATTACAGCTTGAAGCAGACTCGCCCGAAACAGGCACAGATTCTGAGTACGGTGGGATGGGGAATAAGCGGAGCGATCGGGGGATACGCCACTTTTAACAACTGGATCGCAGGTGTGCTGATTGGAGCACTGGCTGCGTTTGTTGGCTTTGCTGCTGGCAGCGATTTCGATGAAGCTACCGATCCCGAACAGGCCGCGTTCGTCGGGGCGTTCGTCGGGGCGGTCGGCGTGGCGGTCGGCGTGGCGGTCGGCGTGGCGGGGGTTGCTACGGCGGCTCCCTGGGTGGGGATGGCTTTGGCGCTTTCGTTTGGGCTGGTTTATTCTTCCACTTCCATTGGTTGGAGAGGAGTAGGATTTCTGACTCTGCCTTTTATCCTGTTGACTTTTGAACAGTCGCCCATCCTAGCGGCAGCCGCAGCCATTATGGTTGTCCTTGGCTACTATCGAATTGTGCCCGACTATTTTCTGGAATCCCTTATTATCGGTCGCGCCGCCTTGCCCAATCTCGCCTTCTGGTCAAAGCGCTCCCAAGACTACCTCCCCACCCTCAAAAGCCTAGTTCCCTTCAGCAGCGAATTTGCGTTTTTACCCCTTCCCGGTCATGGCAATCTAGTCGCCCGTTCCTTCCAAAACAATCCCACCAGTACCCTACCGATATTCCAGGAAATCCAAGCAGCCAAAGCCCCCGGTCTAAAAGCCACAGTCCGAAATATCCTGCCCCAAATTATTAGCGATCGCCTCCTCAGCCACTCCTATCTCTACAGTTTCATAGGTGCGGTTTTGAATGGCAGCCCCAGGGCAGGTATGGATCCTATTCCAGCCCCACTTTTAAGCCCTGATCCCGTTCTATCGGAAATCATCCCAGGATTGTTTGAGCGCCCCGAGTATCTCGACCAACTATCCCCAAAAGAGGCCTTTCAGAAGACGGTCCAAGAAGCCGCCAAAAGAAGTAAAGAACAGTTAGGAGGCGTCGTTGATCCGAATATTATTCAGCCCTCAATTGATACTTTTATCGATAGATATAAGAGACGAGATGGTCTATTGAGCGAGAGTACTCTTCTAGTTACTGACCGCTTACAAAGAGCTAGTCAGACCCTAGTTGCTGCAAACCAAAATCCTAACAGCGCCTTGAGGGAACGTCGCTTTGAAAGCGTACTAGGCGATCTCGAACGTTTCAAATCTTCCCTTCCCAGCCGAGGTTTAGAGCCAAAAGCAGTGCAGCGGTGGCAGCCCGTTATCGAACATTTTCAGCGCCTAATTGACCTGGAACTTGAAGAAATCCGCAAAACCTCCCAGGGAGAAGTCATCAACCCCTTCGCCTGGGGTAACCCCCTAAAACCCGCCACCATCGACGTATTTCGGGGACGCACTAAAATCAGCGATCGCCTAATGCGCCTAATCCTGGATCGCAACCGCCCCACCCTGGTGCTGCACGGACCCCGCCGCTTCGGCAAAACCTCATTTCTGCTAAATATCCCCCGCCTGCTCCCCGGTCAACTGGTTCCCATCTATCTCAGCCTGCAAGACCGCTCCACCATCTCCAGCGAAGCCAACTTTTGCAACAGCTTTGTCCGCGCCTTTATCAAAGACGGACGCCTACAAAACATCACCTTCCCCCCCGAACCCAGCCGCCAAGATTTTATGGCAGATCCCTTCTGGACCCTACGGGATTGGCTGGACCGCGCCCTGGAAACCGCCGCCCTAGAGCTGGACGATCGCTGGATACTGGTCACCCTAGACGAAGCGGAAAAGCTAGGCGAAGCCATCGAAGCCGGCGACCTAACCCCGCGTATCTTCGACCAACTGCGCGACTTTATCCAACATCGCGATCGCCTCGCCTTCCTGTTCTCCGGCGTCCAAACCCTCGACGAACTGGGTCCTAACTGGAGCAACTATTTCATCAGCACCGTCCCCATCGAAATCGGCTACTTGGAACCAGAAGAAGCCGAAGACCTACTGCGCAACCCCATTGAAGACTTTAACTTCACCTACGCCAACGGCATCGTCGAAGAAATTTTACGATTGACCCGCTGCCAGCCGTACCTAGTGCAACTCATAGGCTGGACCCTGGTCAACACCGCCAACGAACAACAGGTCAAGCACGGCGATCGCCAACTGCTAACGGACGCCCTCCCCGAAGCCCTAACCAACGGCACCCCCTACTTCGACAACCTGTGGCGGGACTTTGTAGCGCCCAAAACCCACCCCGAAGCTAAACCCTTCGGTCAGGAATTTCTATTTCAACTTGCGGATCACCAACTGGACAACGCCCCCTATCCAGACGCCACCGACCCAGCCCTACAGCCCGCGATCGCCCATATGCTCCGCTACAAAGTTATTGAGCAACTGGACAACGGCGCCTACCAAATCCAAGTGCCCCTGGTGGCCCAATGGATTCGCGATCGCGCTGATTAATCCCCAAAGTTGCGATCGCCATCACAAAGTTCGGTTGATGCACCTCCCCCAGCAAGGTTGATTTGGACAGGCAAATAATGCAGTCGCGATCGCCCAGAATTTCCTGAAAGTTCACAGTCGCCCTAGATTTCCGTCACGGTGGCGATCGTAAAATCCCGAGATACTAAATACATCGAAGCACAGGAGCTGAGGTTAACCACAACGTCAGCTCCTGTGCTTCCAGAACGCCATACCGCGCTCGTTCCTCGATTGATTGCATCACTTTCCATCTACTCCTTGGTCTCTGACAGACCACGCTCACTCCGTCATTTCGTACCACTCACTTCTCAACTGCATCGCAGATCTCCCCTCTACTCTTTTCATTTTCCGTTCTAAACCGCGCTTACTCCTTGATTTCGTGACCACTTCCATCCCCACTCGATCCTTAACCGTATTTCATCGCAAGCTTCCCTTCTACTCTTTCTCGCCTCAAGCTTTTTCGCTGCATTACTCCCCTTTTACTCTCTGGCGCAGATCATCGATCGCCCCATGCCAAACTTCATTGCGACCGCCGTCATCCCACAGCGCCACCAGCTCAGAATCGTCACCTAATATTCGAGCGATCGCCTCATCTGCCGCCGTTTTTAAATCCTCTGGAATTGCGATCGGATTCGCTTCTATCCACCGATCCAACTCCTCAGAATAACTATTACGCAGCCCCCATTTTCCTTGGGCTCTGGCAATAACTTCACAAGCCGCTAGACACTGACAAGCCTCATAACTATCGAGGTAGTCGTCAGTGTCTATTACGGTTTGAATCGCCTCTCGAAGCGCTGCCAAACCTGGATCAGCCAGGAACGATCCAACCCAATCACATGCCGCATCGTTTCCAAAAGTATCCTCTGCCCAAGCGCCCATGCTTTGCGTCCCCTTGCCCTAGTCACGTCTGGTTTATTCAGAGTAGCAACGCTGCTGATCGTAGGCTTGGGGACTGTATCGCTTTACAGATCGCTTTATGGTTGGACTTACGCCGCGATCGCCAATCGCCCTAAAAAATCACGCTAAAAAGTTCTGCCCAAAAATTCTGCCCAAAATAAAAGACGGCTGGCTCGAGTCGTTTCCGAAGAAACTTTCAAACCAACCGCGCTCGCTCCGTCGATGTATTTAGTATCTCAATGGGCAATTTGCGATCGCGTACGGCTTACGTATACGTTCCCAAAATATTCGTATAACTTTGGCGGCTATGTTCAAAAACCACAGTTGCAGTTAGCCCACCACCTCTTCTGCCGCCATTGCTGAATTTTGCTGATCCGCCTCTTCCGCCGATCGCCGTGCCTTGAAAGCTCGCCCCCACGCTTGCATGGACAACAAAACTGGCTCCAGCGATCGCCCAAATTCCGTCAACTCATACTCCACCCTCGGCGGCACCTCTGCATAAACATGTCGCGCCACCACTCCGTCTGCCTCTAATTCCCGTAGCTGTAGCGTAATCATTCGCTCCGTTGCATTGGGAGTTAGTTTGCGCAATTCACCGAAGCGTTTCTTACCCCCCAGCAAGTGGCACACCAAAATCGGTTTCCAGCGACCGCCAATAACGCTCAGGGTTGCCTCCACGTCACACCCGGTTTTCCAACTATATTTTCGCGCCATGGTGGGTCACAAAACGTTCAGCAATGTTCATTACTTACAAAAATGTAGGTACTTGTCGATACTAATGCAAACACTTTAAATAGAGATGCAGAGCAGGACAGCATCACAGGGGCCCCAACTTCCTGCCTCCTAACAACCAATCAACTCTAGGAGACACCCCGTGAAAGACACCTTCACTACGTTTAATGTCAACGTCGAAGATGCGATCGCCTGGGTCACATTTGATTATCCACCGGTCAATATTCAAGGATTGCCCATGTTGGCGGACCTGAATATGCTGGCGCAGCGCCTGGAAGCGTACCGCGATATTAAGGTCGTAGTATTCCAATCTGCCCATCCCGAAATTTTTGTTGCCCATGCGGACACAGATTTTCTTAAGGAAATGTCCACCACTGCGGTGTCTCGCGATGAAACGCAGCTTCTAGATTTACAGGTGGTGCTAGAGCGCATTAGCCAACTGCCCCAGGCAACGATCGCCAAAATTGAAGGGTTTGCCCGCGGTGGTGGTCACGAATTTGCTCTAGCGTGCGATATGCGGTTTGCGGCTCGCGGCAAGGCAAAGTTTATGCAGATGGAAGTAGGTATGGGGATTTTGCCCTGTGGTGGCGGCGCGTCACGGATGGCTCGACAAACCGGGTTGGGCAAGGCGCTGGAAATTATCTTGGGAGCGCAGGATTTTGACGCCGACCAAGCGGAAGCCTACGGCACCATTAATAAGGCGCTGGACCCCGATGAAATTGGTTCCTACGTTGAGGCTCTGGCTAAGCGCATTGCCCTGTGGCCGTCGGAATCCATCGAAGCTTGCAAGCGATCCGTTTACGCGTCCATCGACTTGCCCATTCAAGCGGCGCTGAAGGAAGAGGCTTATTGGCTATATCAAGCCACCAGCCAGACCCCCGCCATCAAACGCTTTGCCTGGGCGGATGAGCAGGGGGCGCAGTTCGATATGGCTAACCAGCATGCCTGGGAACAGCTTGTGGTGAATGTGCAAGAGGTTCAGTAGCGGCGTCCACCACCTTTAATGCACCTTGCCGCATGGAGAGAGGAGCAACAAAAAATGCTTAAGCAGGTTGAAACGTCTAAGGTTCAAAAATTTCAGCCCCTAAACCAAGGCTACAACTCGGTTTTCAAGGCTGATCAGCTCACCGTGGGTTTAGTGGTTCCCATCGAGAACTACGCCAAACGTCCGGAGCCCACGATGGTGAACCATTTGGAGCGGGTAAAGCTGGCGGAAGAGCTGGGGTTTGCGGCGGTTTGGCTACGCGACGTCCCGTTCAATGTGCCGTCCTTTGGCGATGCGGGGCAAATGTTCGATCCCTTCGTGTACTTGGGACTATTGGCGGGGCAAACCCAGCGTATTGCCCTGGGGGTGGCGAGCATTATTCTGCCCCTGCGCCATCCTGCCCATGTGGCAAAGGCGGCGGCGAGCGTTGATGTGCTATCCGGCGGTCGGCTGATTCTGGGGGTGGCTTCTGGCGATCGCCCAGATGAATATCCAGCGATGAACCAGTCCTTTGGCGATCGCGGCGATCGATTCCGCGCCAGCTTCGACTACATCCGGCAAATGGGCACCGATTACCCCAGCGTTGACAACTCCCACGGCACGCTCACGGGGGGGATCGATATGTTGCCAAAGCCCGTCGCTGGGCGACTGCCGCTGTTAATTACCGGCAGCAGTCGGCAGAATCCTGGGTGGATTGCGGAAAATGGGGACGGCTGGATCACCTATCCGCGCCATATCCCTCTGCAAGAGCAGGTTATTCGAGACTGGCGATCGCGAATGGAGGTCACGGGTAACGCCGCTAAGCCAGTTATGCAACCGCTGTACGTGGACCTAAGTGCTGATCCAGACGCACGACCGCAGCCGATTCATTTGGGATTTCGATTGGGGAGTCGGCATCTGCGATCGCACCTAAAAGCGTTGGAAAATATTGGGGTCAACCACGTCGCCCTAAATCTGCGATTTAACGAAGCGGACACTGAGACCACGCTTAAACGCCTTGCTGACGATGTACTGCCAGATTTTCGTAATTAAGGAGGGAGGATGAGTAAAACAATTTTGCTGACGGGAGCCACCGACGGCATTGGCTTGGAAACCGCCAAGCTTTTGGTGGCCCAGGGACATCGGGTACTGCTGCACGGGCGCACCCCGACGAAGCTGGCAAAGGTTGCCGAAGATTTAGCGGAACAGGGCGCAGTTGAAAGCTATACGGCAGACTTGGCCGATCTCGCCGAAGTCAAAACGCTGGCGGAGTCAGTGGCAGCAGAGCATGGGCATTTGGATGTGTTGATTAACAACGCCGGGGTGCTCAAAACTTCGACGCCGATTACCCAGGACGGTTTGGACGTTCGGTTTGTGGTGAATGCGATCGCCCCCTACCTGCTCACCAAAAAACTACTACCGCTGATGAATCCCTCCGGGCGAGTCGTCAACGTATCCTCCGCCGCCCAATCTCCCGTTGACCTGCATGCCCTAACTGGCCAGCATCGAGTCGCCGAAGATTTCTCAGCCTATGCCCAAAGCAAACTGGCAATCACGATGTGGTCTCGATATTTGGCGCGATCCCTCGGCAACAACGGTCCTATCATCGTTGCGGTTAACCCTGGTTCACTGCTGGGCAGCAAAATGGTGAGAGAAGGGTTCGGCATGGCGGGCAAAGATCTGCAAATTGGAGCCAACATCCTGTGCCGTGCTGCATTATCTGAGGACTTTGCTACGGCATCCGGTAAATATTTCGACAACGATGCTGGACAGTTTGCCTCCCCCCATGCCGATGCCCTCGATGACAAAAAGTCTGGAGATGTTGTGCGAACAATCAAAAACATCCTGCAACAGCAATTGTCTGGGTAGCGAACTTTGCAACCTTTTGCTCGCCTATCGCTGTAGCAACGAGGGAGTAAAAGGACGTGGCTGGTTTTAGGAGCCGGTTTGCACCGTTAACATTTGAGGCGGCGTCGCGTCTGGAGGATATACCAAATCCACGGTAACTGAGCGCCGTTCTCCCGGGCGCATAGTCAAAGTCGCCAACGGCTTACCCTGCTCACCTCGATGCTGAACCACATGTACAAATCGGTCTTGGGGCTGACCGCCATCATCTTGGTAGCGCAGGCGAATGGGACCCCGGAAGAAAACGCGATCCGCAGGGGGATTCAAAAATTCAACGCCGCCGCCCGTATCGCTTTTCAACGGCGTTTCAAACAGGATACTGACCGATTGATCCTGCTGGCTCGGATTAACCAGGGGCAGCGTTAGACGGTACAGCACCCCATAGTTGCCATGCCCCAGTATTGCCGTATCCGGATAGCGAGCCAACATGGGAGCACTTTGCACCTGTTGGGTACCGTGGGTGCCACGGGGGATGGTGCTGATGGGATAGGAATAGCTGCGACCGCGACCGGGAATTTGCAGGGTGCCGCTGCCGCCGTCGGTTAAAGTTGCTTCCCACCGCGACCCTTGGGAAACCCCCGCAATACGCCCATAGAAAAATCGCGGACCGGTTGTATTCAGGGGGCTGGGGGGGGTGTCGCGCGGTCCCGCTAAGAAGCCATTCACTAGCTGAACTTGCCACTGGCGCAAGGTGGGAATAGTTTCGCGACCATCGGCGGTTTTTGGGGAAAACATTGCCAGGCTGGCGAGATACACCGGGCGATCGCTTTGCATATGAAGCAGCGTGGATCGCGTATTGGAAGACGGCGTAATTTTACCCACCGGAATCGGCGCGTTCATCACCATCGTCGCCTCGCGCGGCCCCAGGCGAATATCCGTCTCCCACAATCCCCGCCGGCGATCGCGCAACATATCCGCCGCCACCCGACTACCGGCACCGGAAAAAATCGTGCCTAGGGGGTCTTCGATATAGGCGGGCAGTTCACGGAAGGGCGCTTCAAACCGGCTGATATAGCTGGCGGCGGCCAGGGTTTGAATGCGAGCATCGCCGGGACCAGGGTTATAAACCATCAGCCCCTGAAACAACGTGCGCCCCTCTTCGGTGGCGGCGGCCCGGGCAATATGGTGGGAAAAAATATCAAAGCGCCCTTGGAAGGAATAGTTCAGATGGGCGCGGGGCGATCGCATCCCATCAGGCGGGAAAGTGGACAATAAAATACCTGGGGTACGCACCACTTCCGGACTATTACTGTTAAAAACCGGCACTCGGTCTAAATTGCCAGCCAGGGGACGAATTTCTCGCTCAAGGCGTAACACCTGTCGGCGCACCTTTGGCTCAGCTGAAGCATTTTTAACGGGGCGTTGCTTCTGAGCGTTGGTGTTTCTTTGATTGCCGTTAGCTGCGCTTGTGGTGGGCGATCGCCGAAGCACCTTACTGCCTGACGCGGCCACAAGCTGCACGGGGACTGCCACTGGGGACCCAACGGGGGCAAGCAGGGGAGAAACAGCCGTTGATGCCGCGATCGCATCTGAAATAGGCTCCACTGAAACGGGCTTTAACGGCGGAGGGGTAAGCATTGGTGGGGCAAGTGGCCCAACCTGCCCCACGGACAACGTAGCTAATACCGACAACACCAACGCCATACCTGTCTAAGAAACCTGTCTAAAAAAACGTGTAAATCCTGAAATCGCTTTCTACACTCCTTATGTTCCTGTCGGTTTGACCTTCCCTCAGTGCGAATCCCCAGGAAAATCCTGCTTGTTTAATCGCTACCTAATTTAATCGCCGCCTAAATTGAACCGTCACCTAATCAATAATCAGTCGACATTGGTGGTGGAAAATGGCAGCTATGGTGATAACCAAGCCTTCAAATCATAAGGAACAATCACACTAAAAGTTCGCCAAAATATGAGATAGCACCCATAAACATAGCTTGTTCCTTTCTTATTCACTGGAAGTTGTCTTAGATCAGTTGGCTTTCTGAAATTATTGGCACTGACTTTTACTAACGATTATTTCCAACAACTGCCCCACAAACTCAATCCCCTCAACAACTTACGCCATTAAAAGCCGCGCTTTAGGCTCCCATAGCTGTGCCTCTCCATTTTCAGATGCCATGACAATTCTCGCCCCAGGGTGAAACCGGGCTACGAACAGGCTACGAAGAGCTTTCTTCTGCGGTGTTGCGTCGCCGTCGACAGCGATCAGAGCAATATTTCACTTCATCCCAACAGCGTTCCCATTTTTTTCGCCAGGTAAATGGACGCTGACATACCACACACACTTTTGTGGGCAAATCTGATTTTTTTCGCTGCTTTGCCATGGTTCGCTTGCTTTCGGCGGCTAAAAATCTTTGCGGTTAATGTCCGTTGCTTTTACTTTCGGGCGATCGCTCCAGCCAGTGGGAAAACCTATCGGCAAAGGTGCCAGCCAAAATCGCCTCACGAATTTCACGGGTAAACCGCACCAGCTCGGTGACGTTATGAATTGCCAACAGGGTATAGCCCAGCAGCTCCTTGGCACGAATTAAATGCCCTAAATAGGCACGGCTAAAGTTCGTGCAGGTATAGCAAGAGCAGGTCTCATCCAGCGGCGTGAAGTCCTCCCGGAACTGGGCGTTTTTAATATTCCAGCGTTCCCCTTGCACCAGCGCAGCTCCGTGGCGGGCATAGCGAGTGGGAATCACGCAGTCAAATAGGTCAATGCCTGAGGCGATCGCCTGAGCCATTTCCCGATAGGTACCCACCCCCATCAAATAGCGCGGCTTGCCCTTCGGCAACAGCGGCGTCGTCGCCTTCACAATTTTCTCAATCAGCTCCGGCGGCTCTCCCACGCTCACGCCCCCCACCGCATATCCCACCATATCCAGCTCTGCTAGTTGAGCCGCCGCCTGGGAACGCAAATCTAAATAAGTGCCCCCTTGCACAATGGGGAACAGCGCCTGGGTGTCAGGATTTTGGTGAGCCTCAATGCACCGCAGCAGCCAATCATAACTGCGCTGGGTTGCCCGCTCCACCTCCTCGCGGGTAGCTGGATAGGGCGGACATTCGTCGAACGCCATAATCACGTCGGATCCCAAGGTGTTCTGAATTCGAATGGATTCTTCCGGCGTAAAGTTGATTAACTTTCCGTCGTGGGGCGATCGAAACACAACGCCATCGTCAGAAATTTCCCGCATCTCGCTCAGGCTAAACACCTGGAACCCGCCGGAATCCGTCAAAATCGGCCCGTCCCACCCCATAAACTTGTGCAGCCCACCGCCGCCCGCCACAATGTGCTCCCCCGGCTGCAAATGCAGATGATAAGTGTTGGACAAAATCATCTGGGCTCCGGTGGATTTCACCTGGGCTGGCGTCAGGGTTTTGACGTTCGCCAACGTGCCCACCGGCATAAACCGCGGCGTTTCCACAATGCCGTGGGGCGTATGGAAAATTCCAGCTCGGGCTCCGGTATGGGGGCACGTTCGCTGAAGCTCAAATTTAAAGCCGGCGCGCTGTTCGGGCGCAGATGACGGCGGGAGGGACGCAGAAGGATCGGAACGGGGCACAGCGATCGCCAAATATCAGCCAACAGAACAAAATCACGTTTCTGGAATCACACCCAGAAACGACAAGGTAGCCATTATGGAAACTACTGAGCTGCTTTGTTAAACAAACCCGTCACCGTCTCCCGAATGGTCGCAACCCCCTTCTGCACAAAATTCGGCACCACATCGGCAGGACGCTCCGCCACCACAACCGGCTCATCGGTAAATTCCTTAAGGCGATAGCCATATTCCAAGTTGGACTGCTGCTTCCTTAGGCGCGGGAACAACCGAAATGCTCCTTGGCGCAAGTCCGCTTCGTTGTCATAAATGGCTCGGCTAATTTGATTACTACGATTAACCGCCAGGGACCCCACCGGCAGCCAACCCTTTTGACCTCGAGCCCGGATAAACACGGCAAACTCTGGCAGTCCCTTCGAGCGCATCGACTCCAGTTCAGAAGCGGCTTCGGTTCGGCGACCCGATGCAGCAGATTTCTTTTTCTTAACGGCAGGGCGCTTGCCAAATCCAGTGGGAGCCACAGAAATATCCTCGAAAAACGAACGCTACATGAAAATATTACTAAATATTAAGCCAGAAGACTAACGGGTCCAAACTAACGAGTCTGTTGGAGCTGGTCCAATCCAAAACCCTCAAAAATATTCCATCAAAAAGGATGCCTGGGATTAGCTAAGAACTAGCCCCAGGCACCCTGAGAAATAACTTACAAATCTAGAAAGGCTTAGAGGGGATTACGAACAACATCGCTGCTGAAGTTGTCGCGCCCACCACCAAAGCTATCGCGATTACCGTATCCACCGCCGTCGTTACGGCGGGGACGATTGTTTTCACGAGGCTTAGCTTTGTTCACCCGAAGCTCGCGCCCCATCCACTCCGCACCATGCAGAGATTCAATTGCGGATTCTTCGTCTTCTGAATTTGCTAGTTCAACAAACGCGAAGCCACGAATGCGGCCGGTTTCACGATCCGTTGGTAAAGTTACACGCTTTACTTCGCCATATTCGGCGAAAACAGTACGGAGATCTTCCTCTTCAGCGTCGTAGGAGAGGTTTCCGATATAAATGGTCATTTGAGTCTCGAACGTTATACGGTGCAGTGTATTGCTTCAGCTTCAGTAACTCACGGTACTCGCCATGGTCAATGGGGAGTTCTGTCGAATCACGACATCAGCCCGAAGTGACTTTCATTAACTTGCTCAGTAAGCTGCAAGTTCTAAAGCTTGCTCTAAAACTTATATGGAGCTTACGCGAACAAAGCGTTTCTGAATGAATCACAGAGGACGCAAGGTTTATTCCGAAAAATTTAAAGGCTTGAAGACAGAACCATAATAACCCGGCTCTTGCATTTTCAATAGTGTTCTGTAAATTGCGTCGTGCTTTGCCACAAAGGGCTTTTTCGGTCGGTTCTCTGTATATTTCCCGTATCCCGCACGTGACCTGAGGATTGGTCCCTTTTGTCGCCCCTATTGAGACGTTCCCAGGGACCAAACATTTGCCTAACTTATTAAAATCCAGTCTTTCGACTCTTGCTTATAAGATATTTTGATGCTGAAAGTATCAGAAAGTTCACGTTTCAAGGCGGCATGGCGATGATTTTCGCCATTTTGCTGCCTTTTTGAGTCGTGTCCCAGGTAAGGCACGTAAGTCGAGTTTTACAGGGGTTCGCTGGTTATGGGGCAACTGCCCATTGCTCAGCCCAGCGTAGGGTGGCGTGTACGTCGTCTAGGTTTGCCGCTTCACAATACAAGCGCAGGACGGGCTCGGTGCCGCTAAAGCGAATCATGAGCCAACGACCGTCGGCGAGGCGGAATTTATAGCCATCAGTTGTTTGGCAGCTTTCCACTTTTTGTCCGGCGATTTCGGTGGGCGGATCGTTGGCTAGGCGCTCTAATAGACGATCGCGAGTAGCCATATCCGCCAGGGGCAGGTCGGTGCGATCGTAGGTGCTGTCAAAGCCGGTGCGCTTTTGCAGGGCGGCGTACAGGTCGCTGAGATCCTGCCCGGACTTAACGACGGTTTCCAAAATATAGAGGGATGACAGCAGAGCGTCCCGTTCAGGAATATGGATGCCATAGCCCACGCCGCCGGACTCTTCGCCGCCGATCATGGTGGGTACGCTCAACATACGATCAGCGATGTATTTGTAGCCCACGGCGGTTTCGTAGACGGATAAATCGAATAGCTTTGCCACCTTGGGCATTAGATCGGAGCCGCTGACGGTTTTGATAACCTCTCCGCTCATGCCGCGACGGCTAGCGAGGTGTTCAATCAAAATGGGAATCAGCTTTTGGGTGCTTAGGAAATTGCCGTGGCGGTCCACCGCGCCGATGCGATCGCAATCCCCATCAAACACCAGCCCTACCACTAGCTGGTCGGGATGGGCTTTGCCGTACTCATTAATGGAATCCAAGCTGGGCTGGAGGTATTTGGGCAGCGGCTCCGGTGCGCCGCCTTTGAATAGGGGATCGCGATCGCCGTTAAATTCTTTCACTTGGTCGGTGTCTAAAATGCGCGCCAGCCCCCCCGCTGAGGATCCGTGCATGGCGTCGGCAAATACCGTGAGCTTGCCCTGGGCGATCGCCCCTTGAATCGCCTCAATGTCCACATACTCCCGCAGCGCCTCAAAATATCCCGTGTCCTTGGGGTGGAATGTGGTGATCGTGCCGGGGGAATCTGCGGCGGGTACAGGGGTGCCCAGCTTCGCCTCCACCTTTTGGGTCACATCGCCCGAAACGGATCCGCCGAAGCCCGCTTTGATTTTTAAGCCGAGATACTGCCCTGGATTGTGACTGGCTGTCATTACGATCGCCCCCAGCGCCTCGCGATTATTGGCAATCCAGCTAAAGGCGGGGGTGGGCGCATAGTCTTCGCTAAGCTGCACGTCGTAGCCGGCCCGGGCGATCGCCTCCGCTGCCACCTGGGCAAACTGCTCTGCCATAAATCGCCGGTCAAAGCCCACAATAACCACCCGATTTTTGGTGGTGGCTCCATAGGTTTCTTCCAGCACCTGGGCCGCCAGGGGAGCAACCAGATCAACCCGCTCCAACGTAAAGTCTGCGGCGATCGTCCCTCGCCAGCCATCGGTGCCAAACTTAATGGCTTTGTTCCATAACCCAGCAACGGACCCAACAGACTGACCCATCTTCTAACCCCTCAATCTTCAACGACGTTTACAGCGAGAGCTAACAGTAGCGAGAACGGACACAAGAACGCTAAACGCAAATCCAGAAGCGACCCACAACGAAAGCGGCGAACCAGCACCCGGTCAAACAGCTTGTGCCGTGGGCAAAACCCCATGGGCAAAGCTGGGGAATAAAACCTGTTCATGGAAGGACTCAGCCAAGTTTTGACAGGACCTTACATATTTGTCCGGTTATAACCGTATAGGGATCCCAAGGACATCGGCCATTTAGATCCGTTGGTCTTCTCCAAAATGGCTTCGGCGGGATTGCTTCAGCGGGATTTATTTCGGCGAAATTTATTTCAGCGGAATTGATTTGACCCTATTTTCGCCATGCTAACCCTAGCAGTCCTCACTATGTTCCTTTCGCTACCGACACTGACCTCTGGGTCTTATTTCAGCGGCACATTATCGCTTTCAGGATCGTCACTGCTCTACTAAAGACGTGCTTTATCGCACCCTTGAAGTCCCAAACCCCCCAGCCAAAAAATACAGAATTTAAACAGAAACCATGGCACTGATTCTCGGCGACGACGCAGACAATATCCTTATCGGCCTGCCAGAAAACGATGAAATTCGCGGCGCAAGCGGCAACGATACGGTAGTTGGCAACAACGGCAACGATATTTTGTTTGGCAATGCCGGGGAAGACGATTTACGCGGCGGTAACGGTAATGACCAGGCTTTTGGGGGACGGGACGCGGACCAGCTTTTTGGCAATTTCGGCAACGATTTCCTGGAAGGGGGCTTTGGCAATGACTTTCTGGCTGGCGGCCAGGGGGATGACCAGCTGTCGGGCAATAGTGGCGATGACACCCTTCAGGGAGATTCGGGTAATGATTTGATTTCTGCCGGGCAGGGGAACGATCTGCTGTTTGGCAATTTGGGCGCAGACAATTTAAATGGCGATTTAGGGGACGATACCGTTGCGGCGGGGCGGGATAACGACGCGGTGTTTGGCGGCGGCGGTATGGACGTGCTGGGGGGCAATTTTGGTAATGATTCGGTGTTTGGTGGTGATGATGCGGACTTGATTTTTGGTAATCAGGGTAGCGATCGCCTCCAGGGAGACGGCGGCAACGACACTATTTTTGGCGGGCAAGATAGCGACTCCGTATTTGGCAATAGCGGCTCGGACCTGATTTTTGGCGACCTGGGCAGCGATGCAGTATTCGGTGGCGCAGATGACGACAACGTGAACGGCGGCAGTGGCGATGATTTAGTGGCCGGTGATGGGGGCAATGATGCCCTGTTTGGTAATCGGGGCAACGACGAATTGTTGGGCGGCGAAGGGGGGGATAGTTTATTTGGCGGTCAGGGCGAAGACACCCTAAGCGGGGGCGAAGGCAACGATACCCTGTCGGGCAATTTGGGCACCAACTTGCTAATTGGCGGTGAGGGCGCTGATGCGTTTGTAATTTCCCAGCAGCCCGGCAGTGTACAAGTGGTGGCTGATTACAACGCAACCCTGGACCGGCTTGCCCTGGAGCAAGGAATTAATAGCGGCAGTTTGCGTATTACTCAGGGAACCGGGTTAAACGCCAATGATGCATTGATTTCCTTGGTCACTGGCACCATCGAAGTGACCACAAACACTGCTACTCCGGAAACAGATGATCAAGACGCCACCCCAGGCAATGTCACCACCACTACGCAGGAAACCTTGCAGCTGATTGGTATTGTCCAGAACACCCTTGCCACCACTATCAGCACAGATTTGTTTGTCACTGTGGATACGTCCACCAACGTACCGGGCAGCCCAGGCACAGAGGAGTCTGGGGAGTTTCGCGAGGGTACTCAAACCGACGATCTGGTGGATGGCACCACGGGGCAAGACACAATTTCGGCACTGGGCGGTTCTGACGTTATTACGGCGCGAGATGCAGCGGACTTGATTTTTGGCTCCACCGGTAATGACACCGTGGACGGCGGCGATGGCAATGACACCATTACGGGCGGTAGCGGCAGCGATTTAATTAATGCGGGCAGTGGCAATGACTTCATTGAGGCTGATGGTACCGATGAAGGCCCCGCAAACCCTGACGGCACGACTCCCCCTGAAAACTCTGATGGCACTGGTCCTGGCAACGACGAGATTAATGCGGGAGAGGGGGACGATACGCTGATTGGTGGTGGTGGTAACGACACGCTGAACGGTAATCAGGGGATGGATGTCCTTGAAGGCGGCGATGGCAATGATGTGTTCAATGGCGGTGCGGGGATGGATACTATTACCGGCGGCGAGGGCGCAGACCAATATATTTTGGGGTCTGCGGCTAATGCGGGTGATACGATTACGGACTTTAGCGATCAGGACCGCATCTTCTTCAGTGCCTCTGGCTTCCAGATCAGTAACCTGGAGTTCACCAGCTCATCCCAGCCGGCGGTAGGTCAGTTTGTGTTCCGCCCTGAAGATACGGGTATGGGGAGCGTGTTGCTGTTTAACGATGGGACGGCGGTACAGACGATTCTGAGTTTGCCGAACTTTACGGGTGTGCCGACAGCCTTGGGCCTATTGCCGTAGCGTCACCCCTTTGTTGAAGGGGTAGACCTGGTTGTTGTTCTTTGGGCGGACGGTCGTCGCGGTCGGTGATTTTGGGTTGAGGGTGGCGATCGCCCCAACCCTCCCCAAAACATCGTGCAAATAAACAGGCAAATAAAAAGTGCAGTCCTCGTTTTTCGTGAGGACTGCACTTTTTTGAATGTTACCAAAGCTGCCTAAATTGACAGCCTCGGGGGATATTCTTGGACGCTGGTTTTAGAACAAGCGACCTTCACCAAGACCGAATTCGACGTAGTGGGCGATCGGAGTAAACTCCTGAGATGCCACTGCTGCGAAAACGTCGGGGTTATTAGCTAGGTAGCCCGCAATATTGAACGCACCATAGATACGTCCTTCTTCAAACTGGGCGTGGCGAATAACGTGAGTAATTACGCCATCTTCGAAGCCAACCACATCGGGGTTGTTCACCAGGTACGCTTCTTCATCGATGAAGTTCGTCAGGGCGTCTCTTAGCTCTCCCAGCGAATCACGGTTCTTTTCGATCGCATCATCAGAGAAGTTTTCCAGCTCAATCCCCGTAAGCACATCCACCGCTGGGGGAGCTGCGGGAGGTGCTGCGGGAGGTGCCGCGGGAGGCTCCGCTGGGGGAGCTGCGGGAGGTGCTGCGGGAGGGGTTCCAGAGGCGGGCGTTAGGGCTGCGTTAATTTGCGCATCACCCACGTCGGTGCCAATTAGAGAAGTATTGCCCACAAGACCTGCAAGCTCTGGCGAAACCAGTAGATTGGCTCCCGTTGCGGTTAGCCCATCGGCTCCTACTCCCAAGTTTGGACTGCCGATGTCGAAGATCGGTGCATTGGCTAAGAGCGTATCCGCAAGGAAGAAGCCGCTGGCGCCAGTGGTGGGGTTGGCTCGGGCTTGGTCAAAGCCAATAGAGAAGTTGCCCAGGGTTAGAGCGTTGTTAAACGTAACTGAGCCCGTGTGCTCAATGGTGCCGCTCTGCACTTGGCCACCTACCAATGTCAGAGAGCTGGCTTCTGTGATATCAAAAGCAACGGGGAAATTAGCTGCCGCTGGAGTTGCGGTGCCGTTGGTTCCGGTTAGGTTAAAGCCCACAGAGGAAAGGGCTTCGGTGTCAAGCAGAACGCTAGTAGCACCGTCAACGACCCTGGTAGGTTCTGAAGTTGGGGGTGCTGCGGGAGGTGCTGCGGGAGGCTCCGCCGGGGGAGCTGCGGGAGGTGCTGCTGGGGGTTCCGCGGGAGGTGCTGCTGGGGGTTCAGCGGGAGGTGCTGCTGGGGGCGGTTCCGCGGGAGGTGCTGCCGGGGGTGTTGCCGGGGCTCCTACAGCAGATCTTAGGACGGCGTTAATTTGGGCATCACCGGCGTCGGAGCCAGCTAGGGCAGGGTTGCCTAAAAGACCAGCTACTTCGGGGGCAACCAGCAGGTCGGCATTGGTGGCTGTAAAGTCTGTGCCGCTGGCGCTAAGGTTTACGTTGCCCAGGTCAAATACGGGCGATCGCGTCAGCAAATTATCCGCCAAGAAGAAACCGCTGGCCCCGGTGGTGGCGTCTACTCGCGTCTGGTCAAACTGAACCGAGAAGTTACCGAGGGTAAGGGCGCCGTTGAAGGTAACCGTACCCGTGTGCTCAATGGAGCCACTCTGTACTTGCCCATCTGGCTGTAAGGTCAGGGTGCTTGCTTCCGTAATATCAAAAGCAACCGGGAAGTTGGCTGCAGCGGGAGTGGCTGTGCCGCTGCTGCCAGTTAGCTGAAGCCCTGCGCCGCCAAGAACGGCAGCGTCGATAAAGACGCTAGTTGCGCCGTCAAATACTGTAGTCATTAATCTCTAAAGAATTCAGCAAGCAATCTGTTGATCGAAGTTAACCAGAAAGTATTGATGGATTGCCGCAGAGAAAGATATAGATCTTTGCTTAAAGGCGCAACAACCCCAATGTGATACAGCAAACGGTACTCAAGTATAGAGTTAATTGCCGCTGTTTCTGTTTGTTGCTTTGATGGCGGAAAGGGCAGATGCTTGGTTTCTCCAATGGCAAATATCAGTTTTGTGCGCTTGTGCAAGCATAAGGAGACGATCGCCCCAGCCGAGAAAAAACTGGAGGAGCGATCGCCCCAAAGCTGCCCACTAATCATCACCACCGTTACGCAGGTCGGCAACGGCTTTGATGAGTTGAACAATTAGGAAAATCCACACCCACCACTCAAAAGAGTTCGGGTAGCGGTTAGCGAAGTTATCGGCAATGGCAAGGATGGGATTTTCGGTGGTTTGGGTGGTTTGGGCGATCGCGGTTTGGGGTTCGATTTCTGGGCTGGTATTCACTTGAATGCTAAAGGTTTGAGTAGTTGCGTAAATCACAGTCGACACCTCCGTGGCATTTCGATACTTCCAAGTTAGAGGTGCACCTAACACCTTAGGTAAAAGAGGTTGTATGTTCTGCGTCAGAGTGTCAGGGCGACAAAATTGACACGATTTTGAATGAGGTGAACGCATAATAGGTATTGCGTGCTACCTCAATTCCCATGCATCTACACTGGCATCTATGGCGAAGTCAATTAAAGTTTCGGAAAACGGAAAGCGCTTTTTAAATGAAAAACTGAGGGAAAAAAAATGGTTTTTGACTGAGCTGGCAAGTTTCTCTGAAGTTTCACGGCAGACAGTTTCGAAGCTATACAACGGTCATACCGTTGATCTCGAAACCTTACGATTAGTTTGTAAGGCGCTTCAAATCAAACCCGAAGCTGTTGAAGTGCATTCTTCTGATAAGGAAATTGGAAAAATTGACATTGAGACCATAAGGGAGTTGGTTACGCCGGAAATTAAGCAACGATGTGGCGTAATGCGAATTCTGGACATGGAGCGCCCCGTTGGAATAGGAAAAATCTTCACAGAAGTGACCGTCTTGGATCGATTGACAGCCACTCAGTGGCATAGCGCGGAAGACTTGAAAACACTTAAAGGACAAGCAAAGAATGGATCGACATCGATTTCGACTGATCGGCTAGGCATTCAAGATCTCCATAAAGTAAGAATACCCGCCTTGGAAGCTGTTCGTCAAAATCAAGCGTTGATGATTTTAGGCAAGCCAGGTTCAGGGAAAACAACGTTCCTAAAATATTTAGCAGTTAGTTATCTTTCACATGACTCTACAGAGGATGATATTCCGATTTTTATAGATCTGAGAGAGTTCTCAGAAACAAAAGGTCAACCAACCCTATTAGACTTTATTGCTCAAAGATGGTCAGATCTGGGGATTTCTAATTCAAAAAGAACACTAATAGAAGTGTTGAAATTTGGACGAGCGTTCTTACTGCTCGACGGATTAGATGAGGTGAGAGAAAGGAATAAGAATCGGATAATTTATGAGCTAGAAAATTTATGTGGTCGCTTCGAAAAATCCAAGATTATAGTTACATGTCGTATTGCCGCCAAAGAATATATTTTTGAGCGTTTTGTAGAGGTGGAAATTGCAGATTTTGGAGAATTAGAAATACAGCTCTTTATACAAGGATGGTTTGCTGTCAAAGGCAAAGATAAAGAGGCAGACGTAATATTAGAACAGCTTGAAGAAGATGAATCTTTAGGTGAATTGGCGTCGAACCCTTTGCTACTAACATTACTCTGCCTTGTTTTTGAAGAAACTGGTGAATTGCCTTCTAATCGATTTTTACTTTACGAAGAGGGCGTAGACATATTTCTAAAGAAATGGGACGGTAAACGGAATATCCAACGTGATGTTGTCTACAAAAAACTATCCAGTAAGCGTAAAGAGAACTTACTAGGTCAGTTAGCCTTTTCTACTTTTATGAGAGGAGACTATTTCTTTGACAAAAGAGTCGCTCAAAAAGAAATAGTACGATATGTTCGAAATCTTCCAGGAGTACACAAAGACATAGACGAATTACAAGGAGATGGAGAAAGAATTTTGAAATCTATTGAAGAGCAGCACGGGCTGTTAGTAGAGCAAGCTCGGGGAGTATATTCATTCTCTCATCTAACCTTTCATGAGTATTTCACGGCAAAGGAAATCTCCAATAGGCAGGAGTGGAGCGTACTATTCAGGAATCTTACAGATCAAAGTTGGCGTGAAGTTCTCTTCTTGACGGCTAGCTGTCTTAGTAATGCTAATAGTTTAATTTTGTCATTGAAAGAGCAAATTGATCTATCTGTCTCTGGGGATTCGAAGATACAGGACTTATTAGTGTGGGTTAATGCAAAAGCAAAGGGAATTGAGGCTCCTTATGCAAGGGTCACAATAATATTTTATTATCTGGATCTAATACTTAATGCAGATACTGATCTTGGTAAGGCTTGCAATCGATTCTCTAGCGATGTCCTCGAATATTCCTTGACTCTTGATGACAAACTAATTCAAGTACTTTTTTGTGCACTCAGACTTACTAAGGATTGCAGCGCCCATAACATTTTTGCTCGCAAAGATGAGTTGGCAAGAGTCCAAGAGCATACATTGTCTTTGGATTACACTTTATATATATCGTTGACTTTAGCTGTCAGTAACGCATACGCAATGAAAGCCTTTTCATTCGCTAAGGATTTGAAGGAGCAGCAGCAGTCTCTTCAGCTGTATAGAGAACTCGGAAGTTTTAAGGAGAGGCAAGTGTGGTGGAAACAAAATGGGAATTTATGGATAGAGAGGTTTCGGAAACTGGCAATCAGAAATCGAAATATCGGTCACGATTGGCACTTTACTGATGGTCAAAAGCAGCAACTTGGAGAATACCGTGATCGCAGCTCAATTTTGATGGAATGTCTAAGTAGCGATTGTTATGTTTCTCGAGAAGTGCGCCAAGAAATCAGCGACACCCTATTCCTCCCGACCGCCGAAATCGAACGCTACAAAGATGAGCGCTCCTAACAATACCAGTTCTTTAGATTTATGAATTCCCGCGTTACCGCAGTCCAAACCCGAGCAAACTACACCCTAGAACTTACATTTACCAACGATGAAGTTCGGCTCTATGATTGCTCGCCGATTCTCGATTTTGGTGTTTTTCAAGAGTTGAAAAACAAAGACTACTTCAAACAGGCAAAAGCTTTTAACGGCACCGTTTGTTGGCCCAATGAGCAAGATATTTGTCCCGACACTCTTTACTTAGATTCTGTCCCGGTGGCGATCGCTCAAGCCCAGCAAGCCTAGCCCCTACGACTCCCGATGCCCCAGCACCTCGATCGCATCCCCCAGCGCCGTAGTCAAATTCAACCGAGTCGCCTCATGATCCTGCCGCTCCTTTTCTAATGCCGCGATCGCCTGTTGGAGCTGTATTTTTAATCGCTGGTTTTGCTCAATGGCTGACTGTAAATTATCTAACTCTGCATCAGGGGCTGACGGGGCGATCGCCAATTCCACCTCCCCCAAATCCCCTGCTGGATCCCCTGCCGGATCCGCCGCCGTTTGCGCCCTTAGCTGGGCGATCGTTTGCTGGAGCGCTTCCACATTTTTGCGATGCTGCTGGGTTTCCTGGGTGTAATGGCGCTGCCACTTATCCGAGGCTTGATAGGCCGCATCGCGATCGCGCTTTAAATCCGCCACCTGCTGTTTCAGCGCCTGAATTTCCTGAATCCACTGGGAAAAATCTTGGGGGTCCGTCGTCATAATTTCACCCTCTCGGTCCAGAAAGTTTTACACCGCAATACACAAACACAAAGCCCCCCTTATCAAGGGGGTGGGGGGATCCTCCAAAAACTCCGCCGCCGCTCAAGAATCCGAAGAACAGGCGCATTGGCTGAGGATCCCCCCTCAATCCCCCCTTGTTAAGGGGGGAGGTAATTTCTTTATTTCGAACTTACGCTACTCAAACTAGCAAATTGAGACGCCTAAGCGGGGGCGGTAGCTTCGGGGGGCGTTTGCGCTTGGGAAAAGGTTTGCAAAAATGATTCGATTTCCCGCGCCGCATCCGTATTGCCTTTTTTCAAATACAACGTTTGTGCTTTTCGCAACGTCGCCTTGCCCTCTTCAATTTTGCCCTGCTTGCCAAAAATGCCCCCCAAAATTTTCAGCGGTTCCGGCTCCTCCGGGTTAGTCTGAGCCGTCTTTTGCAACGTGGAGATCGCCTCATCCACCTTGCCCTGGTTATAAAGCACCATCCCCACCACCCAATCAAACTCGGGACCGTCCGCGTTAAAATTGCGCTGCACAAAAATTTGGTCCACCTGGAGCGCCGACGCCATTTGCCCCTGTTGGATATACAAATTCCGCGCCACCTTTAGGGATAACAACCCCTCCGGCTCCTTGCCCTGCCCGAAAAATCCTGCCGACAATAGCCGATACGCCTCCGCCCAATGGTTATTCGCCTCCACCAGCGGGTTTAGAAAAGCGATCGCCTCATCAAATCTCTTGGACTCCAACAGCGATCGCGCCTTATCCAACGGGTCTTGATTTTCTTCAGGCGCTTCGGAATCTTCGGCATCTGATTCTTCTGCAATGGTCTCTGAGGATCCCCCCTCGGTCCCCCCTTCGGTAAGGGGGGAGGCGGATGGTGCTTCTGGCTCTTGGTCAGGCTTCGGCTGTTCTTCAGCGGACCAAATCGCTTCGTTTTGGGTGAATTCTCCTTCCTCAGCGATCGCCGGCGTCTCCGTCCCAGCCTCGTCCTCAGCAGCATCCTCTTGTTGATCCGCATCCTTCGCCAACGCCGCCGCATCCCCCTGCACATCCAGCTTCATCACCCGAGGCGCACCCTGGCTAGGCACATCTAGCTGAATTTCCAACGAAATCGGACCCAAATCCACCTTGGTAGACACCGCCACTTGGTCCACCGGCAAATTGCGCGACTGCACCTGGGAAATGCTCGCTTCCAAAAGCTCAAACGCCTCATCCAACGTTTTGCGAGGGGGCGCGGTGGGTTTAGCAGGAGCTGAATTTGAAGCGGCAACGGATTCAATGCTGGTTTCCACCGTTGGATCCAGTCCCAAAGCATCAGCGGAGAAGTTGTCGTCAGTGGGCGCAACGGTGGGCTGAATCGCCGTTTCCACCACCTGCCCCACAATTTTTTGCAGCTCCGCAAAGTTCATCTTTGGCTGGGGCGGCTGCACGGGTTTTGGCGGTGGCGCAGTTGATTTGACGGCGGGCTGGGGAGGAGTGGTTTTGGTGATCGCCCCTCCATCCCCAGCATTTTTCACTTCAGTATCTTCAACTGGATCCTCTTTCAGTGTCCGTTTAACGGTGGTTTTCGGTGCTTTCGCCTCATCCAAATCATCCGTCGTAGGCAACGCACCGGGAGCAGCCAAAGGCATCGTCACCCGCCAATCCGGTTCCGAATCCCCCATGGCCCAGCCTTCCACCGTGACCTGAGGCTCCACCTGACTGAGACCCAACTTATCCAGACCGCGCTTGACATAGCCGAGAATCTGCCGCTGATCCGGTGCCAAAATGCCCAGGAACGCAATCACCAGCCCCTCCGAGCGATCGCGATTTACCTGCACAGAAACGCCATCCTTATGGAGCGGGCGCGACATCACCGCCGCGATCGCCTCCGCATTTCCCTGGCGGGCGAGGGTTAATAACTGGGTCACATTTGCCATGGAAGAACCTAATTTGCCTCACGCAGCAGCAGATAATACAGCCGCCCGGTGGAGCCCGTCACCCCAGCTCGCGCCCCAGCTCGATTACCCGTGCCCATAAAATAATCAGCGCGACCGGGACCAATCATGGCGCTGCCTGTATCCTGATCCAGCACAAACCGATTCACTCGATGATATTCAATCCGCCCGGCACCGTTCACATAGGGCAACGACGTATTTACCAGCGCCAAAGCTCCCGGCGGCATCAGGTCGCGGTCCGTGGCAATGGAGCGATCGGCGGTCACCGGTACATTTAGGTTGCCCTGGGCCGGAGCGCCATTGGTCTCCTGGAAGAAAATAAATCGATGATTGCGAGGCAGATAGTTGTTAATTTCCCCGGGGTTCTGCTCGAACCAGCGAATCATCACCGGCAACGTCATTCCCTGGCGAGGCAGTCGACCATCTTTAGCAATTTCGCCGCCAACGCTCACGTAGGGATAGCCATTATTTCCGGCATAGCCCACGGAGGTTATCGATCCATCGGGCAACTGCAACCGCGCCGACCCTTGGATATGTACCAAAAACGCCTCCATGCGATCGCGCAACCAAAACAGCTCCTGCCCCTTAATTACGCTTTCGGTGCCCTCGCCATCCTTACCCTCTAGCTCTTCACGGGTGGGATAAGGCTGCTGCCACTGGTCTTGGTTACCAGGCACGCGATAGAGAGGATAGCGAAACTCTTCGGTGCGCACGCGGCTAGCCCGATAAACCGGAACAAAATATCCGGTGAAATACACCTCGCCCTGTCCATCTCGACCAACGGACGAATACAGGTCAAACTCACGGGCAACAGCCGTCTGTAATTCCTTCGCCGACTTCGCCGCTACCACCAACTCTCGAAAGCGCCGCAAACTTCGCACCACTCGCCCATGGGTCACCTCTTCCATCGGATAGTTGCGATAGGCCTCCACCGAGCTGGCGGTGCCCATGTAACGCAGGCTGTAGTCAATCGATTTCAGCAGATTCCGGCGATCGCCCCGATTTCCAAAAAGCTGCCAATCTGTCCCTAAGGCACTACCCGGCGTCAATGCAGTGGGCGCAGCCAGGGGAACCTCCACATCACGGCTCAAAGGCTGACCATCGGGAGCGACGGCATTGGGATTGGGCGCGGGTATAGGCTCGCCACCTTTCAACCCGGACAACCCCGAGGGACCAATGGCAGGCTTTGCCGTCAATAAGGACTGGGATTGGCTATTGGCGTGGGCTGGATGGAGTTTAACGCCGGATACGGTGACTAATCCTAAGGAGCCAAGGGCGATCGCCACAGAAGCTCCAACGGAGCCAGCACGACTGAAAAAACTACGCATAAGCGAAAAGGTGGTGGTGTGGGATGGCGAACAAGAGGGCGCAGCGATTACCAGCTGGGCTCTCCCTGAAAAACATTAGGTGAATCAATTCGGCGCGGTCATCAACTAGGTCTCTAATCCAAAAACTACAGGGTTTTAGGCTTCAGCCCCTCCGCCTGTTCTTTTCACAAGGCTTGTATTCCCTTCTACGCCAGGCGTCTTGCATTGAATTGATGACACGCATCGAAGTCCGATTTAAAGCAATACCGCTGTGGTCGCTGTAAACCCGAAACATCAACTTTAATTGTTTTTGTTTATGCTTTTTGTATGTTTTTTAAAAGGGATTTGTCAAGGATGACGCCAGAAGCAACGTTTGCTCGAACGTGTTCTCTTCGTATTGATTCCCTGGCAATTAGTTCCTTCACCACCCAATTAAAACAATCTAGTTTTGGAATTAGTGACCTTTAGAATGAGCGATCAATACTGGAATTAAAGACAGGTTCCACGCGAATCGCCGCCACCTGGGACGGGCGCACCACCATATATTCTCCCTGGACATTTTGCATCGGGACGCTGATAAACGTTGTGGAATCAGCTTTGGGCATCAGTTCGCCGCTATACCACTTTTGAAAGGCTTGGATACTGGAAAAGCGCACCTCTTCGCGGTGGCCGCCTTCTAGCATTAGATGTACGGCAAATTCATCGGGAGTTCTAGCCATAGGACAAGATGCGGTTTAAATAGGCGTTTGTAAATAAGATCTAGCCCAGGGTTTTGGTACAAAGCGATTTTGATTCAAAACTCTGACGCCAGACTTCGACGAGTTTTTATCGACAGCGTCAAGAAGTGATAGCTGGCTCGTCCTAATTCAAACCAAGGTTAACCGATCGCACTGGACTTAGCAGAGAAATAAGCGTATGGCAGAAAACAGGGGGCAATACGGGGCAAATAGGGACGGGAGAGACCCTGAAAAAGTCCCCCACAATCCTCTAGGCAATGTGCGAATTGTGCTTGTGGAGCCAGCGGGGCCACGCAATGTGGGCTCGGTGGCGCGGGTGATGGCAAATTTTGGGATGGAGGCACTGGTGTTGGTGGCTCCCCAGTGCGATTACCTGGGGCAGGAGGCGCAAACTATGGCGGTTCATGCCAAGGAAATTTTGCGGCGGGCGACGGTGGTGGCGTCGGTGCCGGAGGCGTTGGTGGGCTGTCAGCGGTTGGCGGCGACCTTGGGGCGGGAGTTTGCAGGACGGGTGCCGGTGGAGGCGATCGCCCAAGTTTCCCCGTGGCTCTTAGCTCAAGATTTACCCTCCTCAAAACGCCCATCTACCGTCAGCGCGATTATTTTCGGGCGAGAAGATCACGGGCTGAGTAACGATGATTTGCACTATGCTCAGCGGCTGGTGACAATTCCCACCGGGGCAGACTACGTCTCGTTGAATTTGGCCCAAGCGGTGGGCGTTTGTGCTTACGAGCTGAGGCGAACCGCCAATGAAAAGGAGTCCCCCTTAGAAGGAGAGCCGGGGGCGATCGCCCTAGAAAAGCAGCTCACCACAAAAGCATCAAAACCGTTGGAATCACCGCAGCCTCCGGAAGACGCAGCCCCTTTCGAGCAACTGGAGGGATTTTATAACGACCTAGAAACGCTCCTGCTGGAGGTGGGGTATCTACATCCACATACGGCAAACAAGCGGATGAAAACCTTTCGCAACTTGTTTCATCGGGCACATCCCACCGCTCGTGAAGTAGCCATGGTAAGGGGCATTCTACGCCAAGTTCGTTGGGCCATTAATCAGCCATAAATCCCACCAATTGAGCTATTGAAAAAACTCAGCTCACCCAGATCTTGACTAGTTAACATCAAGCGAAAAAGATGAAATACATCGATTTAGAGTAGTTTCCTCGGCATCAATATTCAGGACTTCAATATTATCAATGAGGTCAAAATATGAAAGCCTTGAAATCGCCTCAAGATTATCGAACACAGGAATTCTATTTTCTTTGACTTTCGATTTCCAAACTAACGTCTGAGGATTGCCCAACCCATGAATAGTTCCATAGCTGAGGGCAGGGTAGAAATCATGGATTAGGAAAATCAGCTTGTAAACGTCTCCATGCCAGGCTTTACTACTCTCTGAATTGCAAATCCTTCTCATTCTTTTCGATCTCAACTTGTTATTAAGAGCAGAGAATGGATCATTCGGCAAAGTGTCGTCGATTAAAATAATCGACTTGTCGTGACTATGGGACAACACGTTGCAAAAGTCCCTATAGCTTTGTTCAAAGGTATGCAAGCTATCGATAAAAATAATATCTAGCTTTTCTTCCGTGTCGAGATCGCGAAAAAAATTATCAGAGATCCCTTTGAAATAGGTTTCACAAGGCTCGGTTCTGTCTTGATATTTAAAGCAAAATTCAGGATCCACCGCATACTTTACTTCAGCATTAACCTGTTTAAATGTTTTTCCTTTGAATACTCCAATTTCTAAGTAACTTTTGGCATCTAGCTGGTCGATTAGATAGTTTAATCGTCGAGCTGAATGGTGTAAATCTGCAAGGTTTTTATCAACAGTTCCATTCATTTTTTATGGCTTAAAAAGTGAATAGTGTTATTGTGTCCTTTATTTTTTCGCAAGGCTAGGAAACGTTATAAATTCGCATCAAAGCCTTCGGGCAATGCTGAACCCTGCTTAAAAAATAATTGGGAACTGTGGTGAAGAGCCTATGGTAAGAAGCCTATGGTTTAGACCCTTGAGATTTCATCGACTTCAGAGGTCAAAAGCTCTCAAAGGATTTAACTGTAGAAAATCCTCCATAGAAAGATTGATTTATTGCGATCAATTTATGGGATTGCCTGAGAGGTTTCGTCAATTGGTTGCCCTTCAAAAATTCGTTTCCCACAATGTCTAATCAAACCTTGATCAGCTCGCTGTGATAAACCGACAGTGCGGTGCAGGGGCTGCCTGCTTTTGAGGTGGGGAGTGGTTGATGACAATCCCTGAGTTCCTCCGACTTGGCAGTAATTAGTGCTCCAGCAATATTCCGATAATGCTCAGGAAGTTAATGCTCATTAATTCTCAAAAAGTAGAATAGAATGCTGTTCAAAGTGGGATTGGCGCATGGGGACGATATACCTTGGCTGAAACAAATTGGTCTTCGCACACAACATCGACACCCAGTTCAGAGCGTTCTTCGGGACAGGCTCGATCGCCTCAGTCATCTCAAATTCCCCCTTTCCAAACCTCCTCTGTCGATTTACCGCGTAACCTGCCGTCATCACCACCGCCCGAATCCCGAAACCCTCGACGGCGATCGCTACCGGTGCGCCGTAAACTAACCCTCCTGCAGCGGCTAGTGTTGGGATTAGAGTCTGTTGTTATTGCGATCGCCTCAAAATTGCCTGAAAAGTCCAGCCGTCCCCAGCCCCTTGATAACTCTGGCCGAAGCCGCAATGGTCGCCGAGGTCGTAGATCCCCGCAGCGCCCACCGGATCCTCGGGAACAGCAGCCCTTTGGGCGTTTTCCTTTGTCGGACGCTCCCACTAATAACTACGGCAATAGTTACGGAAACACCTACGGCAATGACCCAGAAGCGTCGCCGCCCGCGTCTTTTCCCGATCCCTTTTCGCCGTCGCCTCAGTCTCCCCAAGCCCCCGGCGATCATCGCAGAAGTCGTCGTTCTAGTTCAGATACCATTCCTCTTTGGCTGCAGGCAGCTCGCACGGGGATTGTCGGTGTTGGACTGGGGGCCATTGTTGGCACGGTGATGTTGGCGATTGACCCGGCAACGCGCCAAACTGCTTCTTCCAACACCGCCGGTTTGCCCATTGCTTCCAGCGCCTTCGAGTCTGGCAATTCACCGGGCATCACCGCCAACGCCTCGAACGCTGGCGCCCCTATTCCCGCCGCTAACCCGTTTACGAAGCAGCACCAGGGGCTTCAGAAAAAGGTGAAAGCGGTGGTGGATAAGTACAAAGGGCTAAGCGCTCGGGTGGCGATCGTTGACCTGGATACGGGGGATTACGCCGTTTGGAACGATACGGTGTCGTCCCGGGCAGCGAGCACTATCAAAGCGCCGGTGCTGGTGGCGTTTTTTCAAGAGGTTGATGCAGGACGCACAACGCTGGATCAGCCGATTACCCTGGAAAAGCGACTGCTGACGGGGGAAGCGGGGGTGTTGCAATACCAGCAGCCGGGCACGAAAATTACGGCGTTGGAAGTGCTGAATAAGATGATCGTCATCAGCGACAATGCGGCAACAAATTTAGCCATTAATCATCTGGGGGGAGCGGCGGCGCTTAATGAACGCTTCCGCCAGTGGGGGCTCCAGGAAACCACCATTCGCACTTGGCTGCCGGATATTGGTGGCACGAATACGGTTACGGCGCGGGATATGGCGTTATTGTTCTATCGCCTCCATCGCGGTGAGCTAGTGAGTTTGCGATCGCGCGATCGCCTCCTAGCCATCCTGCGTAACACTCGCAACCGCAGCTTGCTCAATCAAGGGCTTGGCAAAGGTGCAAGCATCGCCCACAAAACTGGCACTTTAGGGAGCACCTTGGCGGATGTGGGGCTGGTGGATGCGCCTAATGGTCGGCGCTATGCGATCGCGGCGATCGTGCATCGTCCCCGTAATGACGCCCGTGCTGGTCAGTTGATCCGCGAACTGTCAAAAACTGCCTATCAACATTTTTCAAACCTGAAACCCCTGGCGCGTTAATCTGGAGTGTAAACAAAAATTACACCTCAGTTAGCGTCGCCACCCCCGTGTCAGCTTCTCCCTTTGACGACGAGATTGTGTTGTTCGACGCCGTTTCGGCAGCTTCCGACGCAGTCCCCACCATCTTCGCTTTCCCCAACGCCTACACCATCGGCATTACCAGCCTGGGCTATCAAGTGGTGTGGGCAACGCTGGCCGGGCGATCAGATTTGGACGTGGCGCGACTGTTTATGGATGCCCAGGAGCCGCTGCCGTCGTCGTCGGAGTTATTGGGCTTTTCCCTGTCCTGGGAGCTGGATTATGCCAATGTGCTGACCCTGCTGGAGCGGTTGGGGATTCCCAGGAAAAGTGGCGATCGCACCGAAAACCATCCCATCATCTTCGGCGGCGGTCCAGTACTTACGGGCAACCCTGAGCCGTTTGCGGATTTTTTTGACGTGATTTTGCTCGGCGACGGCGAAGTTATCCTCGACAAATTTATTGATGGCTATCAGGCAGTTCGGGGGAGCGATCGCCAAACCCAGCTCGAAAAACTGGCGCAGATCCCCGGCCTGTACGTTCCCCAGCTCTACACCGTTGAGTACACCGCCCCCGACGGTCCCATTGCCAGCATTAAGCCCACCAGCGCCGCCGTTCCCGAAACCGTCACCAAACAAACCCACCGCAGCAATACCCTGTCAGCATCCACTGTTGTTACACCGCAAGCCGCCTGGGAAAATATTTTTATGGTGGAAACGGTACGCAGTTGCCCAGAAATGTGCCGCTTTTGCCTCGCCAGCTACCTAACGCTGCCGTTCCGCACCGCTGACCTGGAGCAGTCCCTAATCCCAGCTATTGATCGCGGATTCGCCGTCACCAACCGCATCGGACTGCTGGGCGCATCGGTCACCCAACACCCGGAATTCGACACCCTAATCGACCGCCTCGCCAGCCCCACCTACGACGGAATGCGCCTCAGCGTCTCCTCCGTGCGCGCCAACACCATCACCGAAAAATTTGCCCGTGTCCTCAGCCAGCGCGACTCGCGATCAGTCACCATCGCCGTAGAAAGTGGCTCCCAGCGTGTCCGCAATATCATCAACAAAAAGCTAGAAACCGACGAAATTATCAGCGCTGCTCAGCAGGCTAAAGCCGGCGGACTGAAAGCCATGAAGTTGTACGGCATGGCGGGGCTACCGGAAGAAACCGACGATGATCTGCAAGAAACCGTAGACTTAATGTTGCGCCTAAAAAAAGCCGCCCCCGGTCTGAAGCTAACCCTAGGATGTAGCACCTTCGTCCCCAAATCCCATACTCCATTCCAATGGTTTGGCGTCAATCCTGAAGCCCAAAAGCGGCTGAAATTTTTACAAAAAAAGCTGCGGTCAAAGGGCATCGATTTTCGCCCTGAGAGCTACAAATGGTCGATTGTTCAGGCGTTGATTTCTCGGGGCGATCGCCGCCTAACCCCCCTGCTGGAAAAAGTGCGCGAATACGGCATGGGCAACACGGACAACCCAGACCACATTTCCACCGGCACCTACCGCCGCGCCTTCAAAGACCTAAAAGGCACCCTGCCCACCCTGGATTACTACGTCCACCGCGATTGGGAACTCGACGAAGTTTTACCGTGGCAGCATCTTCAGGGACCGGTAACGTTGCCCGCCTTGCAGAAACATCGAGAGGTGGCGATCGCTCAGGCATAGGACTGGAAATCAGTTCTGGGCATTGGCGATCGCTACAATAAAAAAATGGAAACCGAGCCGTGACCATTGCGGAGAACGACCCCCATGGTTTTATTCGTTAATAAATTCCTGCCTACTGCTACCGAACTGCCTTGCTCGGACGATGCGCCTGTGGATAACGAAGACCAGAATCTTCTGCCCAATTTATTGCTGATGTTGCTGGCGGAAATTTGAGGCGATTGCTTTGGCGGGTACTTCAATATTAAGGTGGAGCGTTGAAGGGAGGGCAAGCTACTCGGCTAAGTACGGAGGGCTTCTCTACAATCGCAGGGAATCGATCCAACGCAACTGCCGGAATAAACCTTGAAGCGATCGCCCCAGAATGAGTCAACGACAAAGATTAACGAATGAAAATATCAACATCTTGTTCGTATGCTCAATGAATAAGTGGCGCAGCCCAACGGCGGAAAAAACTTATAGAAATCAGCCGTTGATCAATGTTCGCTCCGCAGGCACAAGCTCTAAAGCCAAACGCCATGTGTCCGCAAAAGATCTGAAGTGGGCAGACTTGGTGATTGCCATGGAATCGAAGCATGTTCAGCGCCTAAAAGCTGACTTTCCAAACCCCATGCGCTACGTGGAAGTTCATATCTTGGATGTGGAGGACCGGTACGAATATATGCACCCGCAGCTTGTGGAAGAGTTGCGAGGCGCGATCGCTCCAATTTTGGAAAGCCACGTTTAACCATCGAGACGAGTCCCGTGGCTTTGGCTGGGTTGAAAGGGCTGGACTCGATCTGGCTTAATTGCCGACAAAAACAATGAAGCGATCGCCCCTTCATCGTAGTTGAGGCGATCGCTTCAAATGTCGTATGTAGCCAAAAGCTTTTTGGGCTAGAGCGCTACTGGGACAAGCTTTGGGCGTAGGCTAGATTCTTCTCGTAAGTGGGAATCCGATCCTGAGCCGTTGCGTAGTTGGCGTCAGTTTGCGGTACCTCCTTCATGGCGTTTACCGCCGCCTGCCATGCCTGAGCCACAGCGGACCATTCGGCGGGAGTTGTTGCCGTTTGGGCTAGCTGAGACGCTTTGATTGCTTGACGCACACCCACATTGAACGAAGGCTCAGCGGGAGCTGTGGTTGCTGCCGGGCTCGGTGCCGCTTGGGGAGCCGCCGCCGGGCTTGGGCTTGCTGCCGGCGCTGGGCTTGCCTCAGCCACCGGATCGCCTTCCCCGGCAGGGGACTCAGCCGCCGCGGGAGTTTCATCACCGGCTGCGGACGCGGGAGACTCAGCCGCGACCGGGCTTTCCTCCGGTGAAGCCTCAGGATCTGTACCCTCGCCCCCTTCCCCTGCTTCCGTTGCAGCAGGATCAGTAGCTGCCGGGTCTGCCGCCGGATCCGTTGCTACCCCATCATCAGGAGCACCAGCGGGCGTCGGAATATTTTGACGGATTGACTCCGGCAACATCGCAATTAGGGGATTGAAATAACCCTCCTGGAAGAAGTACCAACCGCCTCCCAATACTGCCGCCAGCAAAAGCAGCAGCACAATGGGCGAAGTACTCGATTTCTTCTTCTCAGGGGCAGGAGCTTCCTCTTGCATATCATCCATTGATTCATCCCCATCAATACTATCGGCAAAGTCATTGCTAGCACCAAAGTCGTTGTCCGCCATTTCGTTGGCATAAACGTCTTCTAAACTCATGGCTTCGTCACCGGGAAGATCCCCATCATCAATGGGTGGCGGCGCATTCATTGGCTCGTCCATTCCCGATAAACCAGCAGAACCAAAGTTTGTCCCGCCGCCTTCGTTTAGGGGAATTTCTTCCGTCCACTCCGATAGCAAGCTGCCTTGCTGTCGCCAGTCCACCTGAACAGATCGCAGGGACGAAATATCCAGCTCCATCATGCCCTTGCGAATAAAGGCCACAACCGCCTCGCGATTCACTGGCTGCGCCCCTTCCAGGGTGACTAAAAGTGTGTCGCCTTCTTCCTGGGCGCTAACTTCAATACCCTTGCTTTGGAGCGATCGCCGCATAAGGTAAGCGATCGCATCAGGGTCGCCCTGCTTGGCGCGTTCAAGATATGGATTAGATGAGGTCATCGAAACACAAATAAACGAGGTGACCGAAAATTAAAACTCAGAAGAATTAAAACTCAAAGAGGATTAAAACTCAAAAAGTACGTCTTTAGAAGAGTAAGTGACTGGGGCGCAAGCCCTTGGACAACGTTTGGGTAACGCTCCGTGACCTTAGCCGAATTAAACTTACCCTATCGCTTTTATCGCCTAAGACTCAGAGAACGTCCACTATTAAGGCTAATTCTTGGGGCAAATACAGTCGCGGTTCGTTAAAACTTCCCTTTCTAAAGGGATCTTTGAAACAATGCCCTAGGCGGAGTTCTGAGGTTCTGTTCCTAACTATTCTTCGATACCTAATCTAGCGAAGTCCTTGTCTTGAAAATGCTCTGAAAGCTAGGACGTGTCATCAGCTAATCGCCAGAAGTCTTACGCAGTGGGGAGTCCATGCCCTTTCAAAATAAAAAATGCTGGGCGCTGAAACCCTAGTAGCTTTTGGCTTTGAGATTTATTGGCTTAGGGATCTACTGGCTTTGAAATTTAAATAATGACAGCCCCCAGTGAGCGCCATCAATCGTCGAAAATCACACAACGCAGATTTCACGGTGGATTTTGAGTCCCGCTTATGGGCTCCAGCAATTACTAAAAATTTGGGCGTTGCAGGATTGAGAGATGATGGGAAGTGATCAGCCATCGAATCCAAAC